>Ga0209596_1000652_pt1 | contig 32102 bp, 41 predicted proteins | sample M_130807_MF_Meta_FD_187314 | JGI IMG/M metagenome (GOLD analysis project Ga0209596, IMG submission 187314) | Freshwater microbial communities from Lake Montjoie, Canada to study carbon cycling - M_130807_MF_MetaG (SPAdes) (version 2) | ecosystem: Environmental > Aquatic > Freshwater > Lake... | reverse complement strand
GTACTCCGCCTTTTTTCTAAAATGTCATGATCCCCCCCTACCCCATTGATTTGCCATTGCATCTGCAATACCTTGATAAGTAGTTGATCTTATCTTCCAGCGATCCTTCGATGGGCCAAGGTTGTTCTGTCCTGATGGCGTTTGGTTTGCGTACCTGTCCTTCTTTATGATGTCAGTTGCTTCAAGCTTGGGTACACCTTTAAGCCATAAACAAGTGGACTTTGATGCATCCTCTCCGAACATCCAAGGTTGAATTATTTGGTCAGGTTTCCTGATTGCTGTATTGATTCTGCCAATAGGATTCTCCAATATTATTTTGGGTATAGGTGCATCTAATAATAGCTTTACAAAGTTTAATGATTCTAAAGTTAGTTGATCTCTGCCTATTATTCTTTTGTTCCAGTGCAAACCAGATGCAGCAAGATATTTGCAGGGTGGGTGGCAAATCATCAAATCCCAATCTGGGTTATGCTTAATGAATTCTATTATGTCGCCCTGGTGGTGTTGTCCTGGTTTATCTGTTGGAAGCAAATCACAAGATAAAGCTTCATGGCCCAAAGCTTTAAAAGCATCTCTAACTGTTCCACTATATTCACAAGCTATTAAAACCCTCATGAATTTTTCCCTTTTCCCTTATTCTTTTTTGCATCCATGGTTTCATGCCTAGTTTTGCTGTTGTGGCAAGAAGCGCATAGGGGCTGCAGGTTTGATCTGTCATTTGTACCACCCTTTTTTAATGGCTTAATATGATCCACGCAACTTGCTGGGCCTTGGCATAATCTGCAAATTGGTTCTTCATGAAGCAGGGCCAATCTAGTTTTCTCCCATGCTCTGTCATAACCTCTGGCTGATGGGCTTGGCCTATTATGGGTTTGAGGGTTCTTTCCCCTTGGTAATTTCCTCTTAGGGTTTGGATCATGATTTGGAATTTCCCATGGCATTAGTGATTCTCCAATAGTTCAACCATACATTTGGCATCTGATCCACTTGAAGCAACAAAGATAACTGCAAGCGAATTAACCAGATGGCAATTGTCATCTTCAATAATGTTCATCGTTGTAAGCAGGTCAAGTACTGGCTTCAAACAGTTGTCTAAATCCCTGTTGGTTCTCCAACCATTGCCACCCGAAATCGTCATAATGAATTTGTAGGGTGGGTAAATCTTGGCCCCTTTGCGGGTGGTCTTAATCATCAAGGAAGCTTCTTGAATCCATTGCTGATATTTTTTGCTTTTGTAGACTTGGCCTCCCCTTTGGTTTCGGTAAATATGGTTTACAGAGGGCGGGATTGGTAGGGTCATTTTCATATAAAGCCCTTGTGGTTCTTCTGCAAACTTTCTGCAGGTTGTAAAACTTTCCACGGATATTATTTAAAAGCCTGTGTTTATCACCTGCCCTTTTTTTAAGGGTTTCTATTTTCATCTTTAGATTAAGGTTTCGTTTTAGCAATCGGTATAAATCCCTTGGTTTGCAATTGCATTTGGTGCAAAGCCCATAATAAATCAACCTGATTTTGTCGCAATGTCTGCATCTGGCTATCATTTGATTTTCCTTTTGTGTTCATTCCAAAGCAAAGCTTCTGGGGGAAATAGCAATTCAAATGGAACCATGTAACAGGGTGGGTTGCCATGGCTGGGTTTAAAGTTGGTAGCAATTGAACTGCCAGAAATTGCCCCTACTATTTTTACCTTAAGATTAGAAATAAACATGAATGGTTCTAAAATCATAACTAGGGTTTGCAGGTAAATAATATTGGTTGATAACCTTGCGGATTGAACCAGCAGGTTTTGTTGCATCGGCAAACTGCAAAGGGAATCTACTGCTTTAATGTTTATCCCTGCCATATCTTCCCCACCATCACCAGTGGTAGCAGCTTGGTTAATGCGTTGCGCTTCAAAGAACTTTGAAAGGTTGCCATATACCCACAGATGCACAGCAGCTTCACCTGCAAGCCCAATTGCTTGATGGTAGGTTTGTTCATCCTCTTTTGTTAAACCGTAATTCTTAAGCTTCTCTGATTGAATAGCTGGCCAACCATGCGCCAACATCCATGAAGCTTTTGCACTTGCAGCCATCCATATTAAGCCAGCTTGGTTTTCATCAAGTTCAATAGTTATCATTTAGGAATCCTTTCCAAAATTACCCATAGGTTCTAACTGATTTTTCAATGATCCATTTTTCGGGTTCGGGTTTTGCCTTAAGTTCTTCCTGCCTTTTTTTTATCCTTTCAAGGATAGCATCTAATTCCGTATTCCTTTTGGGGTTCTGGGCATTCATCAACTCTGCCAATTTCCTTTCTGATTCTCTGAAATTTGCCATCTGCCTTTCCCAGAATGGATTAATCTTTTCATAGTCCAACAGATTTAAAATGCTTTTGTTATTTTCGGGGCTGGGGGTTGGTTTGTATTTAAAAGCATTCAAACAAGTACAAGAAACCCCACAGGTATATTTTGAATTCCAAACCCCATCTTTCACGAATCGGGGGTGGGGTACTGATATCAAACCAAACCCCAAACATCTTTTGCAATCAACCACAGCAGGTTCGTTTTTTTGCCTGTGGGTTTCTCTGCGCCCCTTTACCTTCTTTTCTAACTCGTAAATGGTATCTTCCTTTTTAAAGATTTTTACATCTGTTAAATCTTTACTTGCAGCCATTAGTTCTTCTGGCCCAAACCCTTCATCATCAAAATACTTTGACCATGCCAGCAGCATTTTTAATTGGGCTTCTGTTTCCCAACCATAGAAAGTGGCATGATGTTCAATCCAATCTGCCCATCTTGGGTTTGGGATTTGCTTAAAGTTGGTTAACTGGTTCATAGTTTTTTCCTTTTCAATCGGTACAAAAGCAAGAAACCGTATCATCAAAATCTGTAAACAATGGCAGTTGCATTCGGGATTGTTTAATTATGTTTTCATAACTTGGCCTATCTTTTCGGAAGGTATGGTTTTTTGCAACTGCTGAACCAATCATTTTTTTTTCCTGTTTAATCCACCAAATCAAAGAATCAGGATCTTCTTTAGCAACCAAGTCTAATCTGTATCTTGATTTTAAAAAGCAACCTTGGCAGTTGCCATGATGCATTTGCAAATCTAAATCAAAGCTTTGATTTTTCCAAAACTTGAAAATTTGGGGTAATGTGTTTTTAGCTTCAAAGATTGGAAAGATTGCAGGGTTGCGCCTTGAATTGCTTTTAACATTGGCAACCCTTCTTGGTTCATCATATCTAAGCCCAATAGCTTGATTACACTTTTTAAATTCTGCTCCAAGGGTTTTAACATACCTATCCAACAACCGGATTTTTAATTCCACTGTGCAAAACCTAGCAACAGGGTTTGGCAGGTATTGCCTTTCATCTATCAAGATTCCAAAGGGTTCCCCATTTCTTGAAGCAGTTTTAAAGGTAACTACTTTAAATCTTTCTTCATGTTTTTTTCCTTGGTATTCAATCCAAGTAATTTCAATCCCCCAGTTAGCTTTGCAAGCTTCAATAAATTCATAGGTTTTTTCATGTTCTAAACCTGTATTACAAAAAACAACTTTAATTTCATCAGGTAATTGCCCATCATAAGCTTCAATAATTTTAAACAACATATAACCAGAAGTTCTTCCACCGCTAAAACTAATGATTGCAGGGTATTCAATTAGGTAAGGGTTCATAACTTTTGCTCCCCTGGCATAACAAAACCTGCTGGCATTTTGGCTAACACTTCTTGCAGGTTTGTTGGTTTGGATTTTCCATTGGTTTGGTAGGTTCCATTCTGGTTTGGTCTGTCATTCTGTCTTCCCATCCATCCAATCAAGAATGTAGGCATCCCCTTTGCTGTTTTTTGCCTCATCGGGTTAGCAATAGCCCAAAGCCTTGCCTGTCGAATCCAATCCAAAACAGGCCTATCCTTGAAGGTTTCTTGAATGTCATGAAATAACCTCAAAGGCAATGCCCATTCTGAGGTTTTGCCTTTTGTGGGAAATATGATTGGGGGTTGGAATAAATTTACCGAATTCGGTTTGGAACTGGTTTCCAGTTCTGAACTATATTCTGTCTCTATCTCTATCTCTATCTCTATCTCTTTCTCTATCTCTTTCTCTAGGCTACACAGGTTTTCACCGCTTGTAGAATGCGTAGCAACTTGCGCCAAATGTGTAGCAACCTGCTCCGCTGAATATGTTGCCCTTTTACTTCTGTTGCATGATCTGCAAAGAAGTTGCAGGTTTTCGGGTTCAGAATTTCCCCCTTTTGAAACTGGTTTTATATGATCAATTTCAAGGTTTTCAGAACTTCCGCAGCTTACACAATTAACATCCCTAATCATGATTAGGTTCTTAGTTGTTTGGCTAACATATCTATCACCAAAACCAGATTTTTCTTTCAACTCTTTGCTAGTTGTTTTTTCTGATTTGTGGGCTTCTTCTGATTCAATAATAAATTCATTTTCAATTAGTTCTTGAATGCATTTTTCAAGATCACTTATTTTAATTCGCAACCTGAAAGCTAACACATCATTTAAGGGTAATGTTCCATCGTATTCAGAACCAATTAACCAAACCATAATTAAGGTTTTTGCAGCCATTCCAGATAGGGCTGCCCAATCTCTGGAATCTAAAATATCTCTGTAAAGTTTAATCCACAAAGGTTTCCTATCTTTATAATGTTGAAACTTCTCCCAGTTCTTAATTTTATATCTCATGTTATTCAACCCCTTGTTTTTGTTTTCTTACTCTTGCTGAATTTAAATGGCACAATTTGCAAACTGCTTTTATTATTGCTGTTTCATGAATAATCTTCATGCTTCTTGATAATTCAAATTCATCAGGGAAACTAAACTTTTCAGATTTGCAAAAGTTAAAACTGCTTTTGATTTTTTCAATCTGTTCATCTGTCAAAGCATTTAAAAAAGATTTAGCTATTTCTTTAAATGTTGGTTCTACATGATCAACTTCAGTTGATTTTGCTATTTTGCAAATCTCACAAATTGGATTGTTTTTTCTGTATTCCAAAAGAAATGGGTGTGATGCATACCTTAAAGCTTCAACTAAAATTGCGTTTGAATCTTTTTTGTAAATGCATTTTTTCCATGAAACATCTTTCCAACCTTCTTTTCCTGTCCAACCTTTAAAAATATAGCTTTTGGGCATGAAGCATTTTTTAAACTTTGATGGCTTTATTTTTTGTGTTGACCAATAATAATGGTGTTCACCTATCAAATCACAAATTAACTGATTTTCAAATTCAACTTCATAGCCAATGTTTTTAATAGCATCCCGAATTGTTTTAACCAATTCTGTTTTTGTCATGCCTTGAAAATAAATCATGATTCAAGCCTTCTTTTTTAGGGTGGGGTAATTCCCCCACCCCTGTGATAAAAACCCCATTGAAAAAGTGTCCCACAACAACCAGTTTTTCAGAAACAATCTTACTTTTCTGGCATTTTTCAATGGGATTAACCTTGAATAAAAACCCCATTCCAAAAGTTTAACCCCAGTTGTTCAAATCAATCTTGGTTGCTTAAAAAGATTAACCTGCTGGCAATTGGAATGGTTGCCCCTAGATATCCTTTGTTTCGATTTCCTTAATCAACCTTTGCAGAAACCATTCAGCCTTTTTTAAATCTTGCGCTGGGTTCCCTTTTGCTGGGAATCTCCACAGGTATTTCATTACGCTACATTGCAGGTAAGTTATAAATCCGTAATGCCCAACCATTGCCTTGATTGCATCGATGCATTCAATGTCGTTACCTTGGTAATGTTCTGGGCTGTTAATTTCTTTATCTGTCATGAATGCCCCTTATAGCTTGGATATTTTCTTAACGCATTTTGGGCAGAAGTATTTGCAGAATTCACCATCAGGAAACCCAAGCCAGCCATTACGATTAATCCAAGTTTCAAAAGATAGTTCATCCCATGCAAGATGGCTGGGGGTATGGCATTCATCGCAAAAAACTTGATGAACAACAGCATCATAAGAAAACATTGTCAGGCATTCATCCAAGGCAAACCCAACAACCTTGCAGCCATCGATTTCATTCTCTGCAATATGCCAGCCCTCAACAAAATTCAGCTTCTTATCTGCTCCCCATTCCCAAGGCTTATAACCCAACAAAGCCATTTGAATTAAAAAGGTTTTTAAGTGGTCTGGGGTTTTGATTGTGTTGCTATGCATTACCTGCAAGCCATCATCAGCCCCACCCAAAGTGGTTAGATGATAGTTAAAGCTGACATCATCTTTCTTATCTGAAATAAACATTGCTCTGATTTGGTAAATGTTTCTGGTTGCAGTTGAATTTTGCATCTGAACCAAAAGGGCTGCCAAGATATCTGGTTTTAAAAAGGCTTCAAAACCTTCTGGAAAATTTTGATTTTTAACTTCTATCAAATCCATTTTTAAATCCTTTTAAAAACATCAAGCTGGCTAGTCTGACAACAAGTCAGGTCGTGTGCTACAAGTCCAAATATCTCATATGGATTACCAGCTTGATTTTCATAAATATTGTTGCTGCTGGTGGGTGGGTAACAGCAGCCCCATGGAAGGTCTCAAAGTTAAGAGGAACTTTGCCACCCCAAATGGGTATCAGTTAGAAGGGCAGTTCATCCAGTTCAGCCTGGAGTTCTTTATTAGATTCTGAAAGTTCATCTAAACCGATTGCAGGATATCCATTGGGGGTGGTTCTTTTGTGAAAACTTAACACATGATTAATCAAAGTTTCTGCAGCCTTTTCAATTTGGATTTGGTAAGGTTTTTGGAATGCTGGCCCCCAGTTTTCAACATCAAAACCAATCCTACCCAAGCTGGTTAGCAACCTTCTGAAATCAACATCTGTTGCAAGCCAGTAGGTTAATTGGGTTTCAACCCCTGCTATCATTATCTTGATTTGGAAGGTTTGTTTTTTCTCTTGGGTTGCTTTAATAGTTACTTCAACAAAACCTGCAGAAGTAATTTTGCCAGAATATTTTCCATCAGGTAAATCATTCACCTTGGCGAATTTTGATTCTGATTTCAAATCCTGCTGAGTGTTCATAAAATCCATTTTTCATTCTCCTATTTAATTCTTAACGAAGTTCCACGGGGCAACAATTTAACACCATCAATTTGGGTTCCAATTTCTAAAGCTTTCCGAATACTTGCGTTATCTGCTTCAATGGTTACCTTTTGAAATTGCACTGGCAATTGATCTGCTGGCAGGTCAACTTGCAAAGGTTGAACCCCACCATTATTGGCAATCGAAACTTTAAAGGTTTTGCATTCAAGCTTCAAAATGGCTTGGGATTCAAAAAAGAACTTAAGCCTTTCCTTTAAACTTTTGACTAGGTTTTCATTAGTAGTTGCAAGGGCTTTAATTCTCTTGGATTCCAAAAGCCTAATAGCTGCCCTGCCTTCAAGCTCCCTAATCAGCCAGCAATAGTTTTCAACCTTGGCTTCAATGTTCCCTTCAAGTTCTGCAATAAGGGCATCAATGGTTGGGTTAATTTCCCCTGTCAATTCCCCTGCATCATCTGTTTGGGATTCTGTTTCAATCCAAAACTTCATAATTGCTGCACTGGCAGACAAATCAAATAAACTCATGATGTTAAACCTTTCAATTTTCTGGTTAATTTTTCTGATGCCGATTGAACTTGCTCTAGGGTTAAACCTTCAACATCGATGGTTTTGTAATGCTCCAACATTCTGCGCTGTGTTCCTGGGCTAAGTTCTTCAACATCCAGCAGCAGGTTTTTTAATGCGGATCTTTCCAAGGCTTCTGTGTTCATCTGCTCCGCATTAAATTCTTCAACATGATCAATAAACCCTGCTGGATCTTTCTGTTTAATTAGATTCATTGTTTGGGTTGCAGGTTGCTTGCAAGAATTTTGAATAGATTCAACTTCTGTTTCATCAAGCCAGCCCAAACCACAGATTGAAAGTGTAACCCTGCGTTTGGCTTTGGTTTCAGCCTTCATGATTGCGTTTGCTCTTGGCTCCCCACTCATGCCTTTCAGACTAACAACCCCACAAGATTCATCTCTTCTGCCAGCAGCATCCTCTGCCCTTGCAGTAACGGTATAAACTTCGTCAACCAATTCTTTGGAAATGATTTCTAAACTAACACCATTGATTTTTCTTAGCTGATCACTGCAAGCTTTGGTTGCATACAGTTTAATTTGTCCATTCAATTTCAGATACTCAAAGGGCTGGGTATGCGGGTTCAACCCTAATGATTCACAGACTCTTAGATAATATGCTGCCCTTTGGTTATCATCTAAGCTGGATAAATCCCCTTGCACTAAAACCTGATCTGAAATAACAGATTTAGTTTTAATATTTGCCATCGTAAAAACTCCTAAAGGTTAGAGAAAATTAGTTCAAATCAATTTTGGTTAACGCATTGGCAATTCTTTTAAGAATGCTTTTATCTATTTTCTTGGCAGTTGTTTTTGTGGGTTCTGGGGTTTGGTTTTGCGCTGCTAAGAATTCAGCAATATCTTCAGGATGAATCAAAAAACCCCCACCCAATTTAGTAGCTTTAAGATAAAGCATTTTTCCTTTAACTAGGGTTCCAAAATTTATGTAGTTATAAATTGTGGCTGGGCTTCTGCCCCAACTTTTAGCCAAGCCATTTACCGATAAAACTTTTTTGGGTATTAAACATTTGTAAGATTGCATTAGTAATATTCCTTTCAGGTTGGTTACCTAAAAAGAATTCTAATAATGATTTCTAAATTGTAAATTTAACAATAGTTTTTTAATCAGCTGACATTAGTTTGACAATAAAAAATAGGCATAAAAAAACCCCTGCAATTGCAGAGGTTCTTTGTAAAGTATAATTGCATGGGCTTATAGATTTAAAACATAACCAGTTCTACCACTGCTCGTAATAATTAATTTTTCTTTTAAGTCTGCAAGCTTAGTTCGTAAGGTTGCATCATTAGTTCTTTTTAAATGTTTGGCAATTCCATCGGCTTTAAGGTTAGGAAACCGATTTAAGACTGACAAAATCTCAATTTCAAATTCGGTAAATATTTTCCATCTATCCAAAAAATTTTCCTTTAGACATAAATTAAACAGGGGGGGGGGGGAAATCAGTTCTGGGGGGTTTAGGGAAGGGTTGTTCAATTCGGAAATGAATAAAGACAATGACATGAAGTGGGCTTTCTGTTTTATCAAGAGCCTTGGCAAGGCTGCTGCACTTAAAAACGATTTGGGCAAAATCCTATCAAGAATTTTGGTTGGCCTCATGCCCCAAATGAAATCCTTTTCAATCTCAGATTTGCAGATACTAAATTATATTTTCAGCTAGTCAATTATAATTCTTCAAATCTTCACAAATATTTTAATTGCTAATATTGATAGACTTTTTAAATGCTTTATTTGGGCTTATTTCTAGCTCTTTCCTTTGCCTTGGTAAAACTTTGTTCTGCATATATTTCAGTGGTGTTTAGTCTTACATGGCCAAGCTGAGCAGCAGCAGCTTCAATCCCATCTGTTTCTCTAATCTCAGTTGCAACCAAATGCCTGATCTGCAATGGGGTAAACCTTTGAATCTGGTTTTTGTTATCTCTGTTGAATCTTCTGATAGCCCCTTTGATTGCTAAATAATATGCTGCGCTGGTCATCTGCCCGCTATAACCTGCGTTGATACCTTTGCCAGTGCTGCACCATACCAAATCTTTTTCCCAAACCTTTTTCCTAATTGATTTCATGGCAGCTATTAAATCTTCATGGATGTAAATCTTTCTTTCCTGCCCTCGATGTGAATTCTTGTGGGTTGCAGGTTGGTAGCAATACAAAGTTGGATCATTTTTTTCTGGGGTAATTTCTGACCAACGCATTCCCACTAATTCTTTAACTCTCATTCCTGTGGTTCGATGAACTTTCATTAGCACTTGGTACACAGGTTTTAAATAACTTTGAATGTTGTCTATTGAAACTGTATCAGCAGGTTTGATTGGTTCGGGGTTGCGAAGTGTTGGTGCTGTTCGCCAATTTAAAGGTTGAACACACATCAAAGATTGAAACACAGTAACTGGAACCAGCCCAAACTCAACACCCTTTTTAAACATTAATCTAATTTTGCAAATCAAAATATTAACACTGCTAATAGATAGTTTTTTCTTAACAGTAAAAAGTGATTGGGGCATGATATCCCGATTCACAATTGCTGCCCTAACTGCAATTAAATCTTTGGTGGTAAATTCTGCAATGGGTTTACCTGATTCAATCCAAGGCTTAAGCTCCCTGATTGCAGATTTTAAAACATGGTGCTGGCTGGTTGGTAACTTCGTAGTTGGGTTGCGATAATAGCCATCTGCCCATGACATGAAAGCAGTAACCAAATCAGCTAAGATTGGTTCTGCGTGTTCGGATTCACTATCAGCTGGCAGGTTTTGATTTGATAGATATTCAGCCAGCCAAATTTCATACTTAGATTTCGTTTCACGCAATCCCCATTGCCCATGGTAAATGCGCTTCTTGTTTCTTGGGTCAATGCTATACCCAAGATTTTTGCCTTTATGGTTTAGTAAGCCTGGGACTTTGTTCTTAGCCATGATATTTCTTTCCAGTTTAGGCTGCCCAAAGTGGGTTGCCAATGCTAGAAATCGTATCAAAGTTGTACTTGTTGTACCAGTACAACCTTTTCAAAGTCCCTTTTTTTCACCAAACCCAGTCGGGGATACAGGATTTGAACCTGCGACCTCTTCCACCCCAAACCGATATATTGACTTGGGAAAAAGCCTTTGATTTATAGGGTTTTATGCAGGGTTTATTTAGAAATAGCTTTAAAATTTGTATGGTTTTTATGCAGGTTTTATTCCAGATTTAAGAGTCAAAGTTGTACCTGTTTTTCTGTTGGAAATGTTGACAACTGAACCTGCCACCTGTTCTAGATTATGGAATTTGGTTACCTTTAAAACAGTTCCAGTTGGCGAAACCCCTCCGTATAAGATAGCTTCTTAGCAAGCTTGCTAGGGTAAAAATTAACCCTAGAATTAGGTTCTGGCTGGGGGTTGTTTGGATATCCATTATGGGAAACAGCAGCATCTGAATTGCGATTGATAAACCGAAGCCTATTATGGTGTTCATCATGGCTTCTAGCCAACTCATAAACCTTGATTGCTTCATTGATTCTGGCCTCTGAAATCTTGCAATAATTTTCATCAAGATCAATCCCAATAAAATCAAATCCTTCAAGGGCAGCAGCTTTGCCTGTTGAACCTGAACCCATGAAAGGGTCAAGGATAATTCCCCCTGTTGGGGTAACCAATCGGCAAAGGTAACGCATTAAATCCACTGGCTTAACTGTTGGGTGGTTGTTCTTACTTTGTGGGGTTGCTCGTGTTCTACTGTAACCATCATCGGAAATATAGCTTGGGTTTGTTCGTGACACAAATTGCGCTGATGAATCTTTACTTTCAAACCCATCTAAGCCTTGTTCTCTATCTTGCTTGCTGGCCTTGGCACAATAAAAGAATCTTGAAGCGGAGCCACCGCCATCTTCATGGCCTGCAATCAATTCTGATTGGGCATTATATTTCCCATAACAATTAAGGTTTGATTCATTTGGTTTTCTTATTCCAGCTTTGCTTGGGTTGGTATCAGGAAAGATTGCTAGAACTTCCTCAGATCCATCATGAATAAAGTTGGCAGGGAATCGGCCAGCGTTTTCTGCTTTAGAATTATCAAATTTAATAACACCTGCACCAAATAAACCACCGCTATTTACTGTACCATTTGCTTTTGAAGGGCTTCGATAATCATTTTTATAGGCAACCCTGCACCCATCAATATTAATTCCCCCTGTTCCCCATGCCATTACATTTTCTGCAACTGTATTTTCTGCCAATGGTTTTCTTGCCATCGTGATTGGTTCAAATGCTGGCTTCAATGCTGTTCCCCAGCCTTCATGTTGGGAATGGCCTTTGGTTATTTCATCGTTAAAAATATTCCTACTGCACCCATCCTGTTCTTTATATTTTTTAAACCTATCAGCATCTTTATCAATCCCAACAACTTCCCTTTCATTCCCTAACAAGTTATCAACAGCCTTTCCAATGTTTAAAGATTTGGGAAACCCGCTACTATAAACCCAAGCAATAACATCCCTAATTTCAAACCCTGCATCTTCAATTCTAACTGCCATCCTATGTTGGGTTCTAGTTCCTGCAAAAGATAACAAGTATCCACCATGCTTAACAACCCTTAAGCATTCTTCCCAAATCTTTTGATCTGGAACCTGACAATCCCATTTCTTACCCATGAAAGATAATCCATAGGGTGGATCTGTAACCACTGCATCAACAGAATTAGAAGGAAAGGTTTTTAAAACATCTAAGGAATTACCACAATGAATTTTAATAATCTTCATCCTGATTTTCTTGATGGCAAAAATATTCTGGCAAAGGTTGTTTGCTATCACAATGGTGTTTTACTATTGGTATTTTTCCATCGTCTGGATGGTATAAATTCTCACCCGATGCAACCCTGTTTATTAGAACTACAATCTTTTCCTCTGAACCTGGCCTATGTTGGGTAGGTTCTGGCATTTTTAAAACAGGTTCTGGTTCGGGGTTGTAATCATATCGGGGATGGGCTGGCATTTCTGCTTCTTATTATTCGCTTGCCATCTGGTTTTATTTCCAGTTTGGCAAAATAAATTGCAGCATCTTTTATGACATTAACATTCCAAGAAGTCCAATTCGACAAATGCCCAATAACAAAATGGCATCGGCTTTTGGAACTGCAAAGGGTTAGTAAATTACTAGGGTTTAATTCCTGTGTTTGATCAATCCAAAAAGGGATTATATGGTGGGCTTCTAATTGGGTTGGATTGCTGCAACCACAGCCCATACACCATGGTTGCAACTTAAGATGGGCCTTCCTTACCTTTGGCCATTTCCCTGATCTGGGGATTCCAAACATAATATTAGGCAAAGGTGGCAAGCAACTTCATGGCTATTCTTAGAACTATAAACCAAGGAATCATTCGGAATTTTACTGGCTCCCCTTCTACGGCTGGTGTGTATTCACCCGAAACCATTTCCAATAAGGTTACAATTTCATCATCTGTAACTGGGTAATCTTGAACTGGCAAATCCATAGCATCTTTGTTGTTTAATGGAATTTGGGTTGCAGCATATCCTGCCAAGTTCCAAGCAGCATTTAAAGCCGTCTGCAATGGAATAGCTTTGCCCCTGATTCTATCTACAATCAACCCAATGGCTTCAATTGGTAATTCTTGGGGAAATGGCATCAGCATTATTTAGGTTCCTTTGTTTCCAGTGAATCGGAAATCTTTTGTGTTAGGTTTATTAGTTGTGAATTCTGGTTGTGTTGCACATCAACTATCTTTTCAATTCCAAGCTCCAATCTTTCTAAAAAGATTAAATGCCTATTGTGGATTGGTAACAAAATGTTTGTACCAATCCATTTGCAGGAATTGTAAAGGGCATAGCCAATGGCAACTAAAGCAACCACTGGCAACCCCAGTTTATCAATCAGGTTTAGCCAATCGGAATTACCCACATTTGCCTCTGCGTAATTTATTTCTAAAGAGTTTGAATCTGCCATCTTTATTTGTGGCAGTTATCCCAACTGAATTTATCCCAACCGAATTTACATTGGCAGAAAATATATTACATTCTTTGCAATCTGCATTTGCAGTTAATGCCAAAACACCAGCTAATAAAAGATTCATGATCACCAACCTTTCTAAATAAACCAATCCAGTTTTTGAACTGGAAACCCTGCAAAATTTGATAGTGAAAACACCTCACCATCTTTGCAAATCCAATCAAATTCTTTGGCTTGAATCCAAAAACCCCCAGCAGGTTCTTGGTAATTGCCCGGGCTTGTGCCATGGCTGCAGCCCCAACTGTTTTGAATCCAAAAAATATCCTTGAATTCTGGGTGGTAAGCCCAACCAAGGCAACTCATTTGATGGCCCCATTGGGTAACCCTTTTATTTAAAATGATTGCAGGGCTGCCTTTTATCGGGGGTTCCATCATCCCACCCCAATTACTTGCACAGGTCATGGGGTAACCATTGATAAGGCTAGCCTTTGCATCTTGCCAAGTTTTAATTCTGGCAGCAGTTTGAATGGTGAATTTTTTTGCAGCTAATAACCAATGATCTTTTATCTTGGCTCCATCTGACCATTCCATTTCTGCAGATTCACCCCAAGTGTAAGCACCATCTTGAATTTTTGGCTGGGGTAAATCTACTGTGTTGGCAGGTAAGGTTCCAAATTTTTGCAAAGCTTCGATAGCAGCAGAACCGAAACTACCTTCGCCCCTGCCAGCCATCCCTGCAAGCTCCCTAGATTTTCCATAAGGCAAAAGCCAAAATGGAACCATTGGATTTTCTAACTGGGCTTGCTGATGAACTTCAACAGATTCTAAACACCATAATGCCATACCCAAACCATTGCCAACGCAACTGCCAGTTTGCTGATAGAAGGGTTTAAAATCTTGAATGAATTTATATAGAAGGGCATCAACTGGTTCTTTGTATGTACCATCGATTTGAAAAAGTGGCATCCTGCCTTTCACCTGCAAATCAAGTTCAACCATTTCTGGGGTTCTTAATTCCGGTGCTATCCATCCTAGATTATTTGGGGCTGGGGTCATTTAATAGCTAGCTCTATTGCCTTGGAAATATCCTTAAATACCACTGCAAATTTAACCCGCATTTCTGCCGTTATTATAACAGATGGATCATCAGGAAATCCAACGAATTGTTGACTTAGCTTATCCCGAATTTCTTTTAAATCAGTAGGGGCTAATACCTTATTGGCTGCAATCTTTGCTGCCCCTAATAAATCCCCAGTGGTTATAATGATTGGATCTTTTGCAGATGCAATTAAACCTTTGTAAACTGCTGCAATCTTTAAGGCTTTGCCATGCTTATCGTCCTCATTTAAAGCCCTGTATATGGATCTAATTTCCCTTGAAAGTTTGCTGGCATCTTCTGGGTTGTCTGGTTCGGGTTCGGGGGCTGGTGGGCTTCCTATGATTACTAGGGTTATTGCAGGGCTGCTTGGTTTATCACCTGCTGCAGTGTATGCCAAAACCCTATACCTGCCCTCAATGGTTGTTGTAACCACACAAGTTTTAGAATCCTTTAATAGTTCCACAGGAAACAGGTTTAAACCTTTATCTAAAACCACCCATTGAACTTGCTTGCAATCTGTTGCAGAAGGTATTGAAATAAATGCGCCTGGCATCCCATGCAATTCGGGTGGCAGGGTTATTTGTTGGGCCAACATTGCCGCCAAAATTAATGCAATCATTTCTTAGATTCCCTTGGTTTCAGTAATTGCTTTTGAATGCTTCTAATTAATCCCCTAATCATTTCAGGTTTTATATCTGATGGCTTTTCAATGATTTCAATTATCAGGAATCCATCAGAGAATACATACAATCCGGTAACTCCGTTATAATGCCAGTGGTTATCTTTCCCAAGGCTAACCCCCAGCCTATAAGCATCAGATAATACTTTGGTTGAAGTCCAAGATTTATGAAGTTCAAAGTGAATTACCATAAACAGCCTTTTTATAAAGCAGAACCCCAAACAATATTTATAGTATATTGCACACCCAAAATAGTTCTAATATAAGTATTATTACTATTGGCTGTAATTGTATTTATAAAAAATGATGTACTTTGATTTGGAATATAAAACCCAATATAAACATTAGGTTCATCAGTTTCAATAGCAGATAAACCCCTAGTACTATTTCCATAATCTGAATTACTATACGCATGGTTATGGGTTGGATTAACTCCCCAGATATCTGTATCTGTAATAGTATCTTCAAGATCAAAATAATAGGTGTTTCCAGAATAAGAAAGGCTTCCAGAAATTGGCAAACAGAATGCAGGTGATACATGGATAATAGTTGCAACTTGGAATTCCAACGATGGCAAATAATCTTCAACTGTAACAACAGCATTAAGGTTGCCATAACTTGTAGGGAAAGTTGAAAAGGTAATAGTCAATTGGGTTGTGGTTGCGCTTGTAACTGTTCCCACTGCACCCAAATTAAAAGTAACTGTGTTGTTAGCAGCAGTGGCATCAAACCCTGTGCCAGCAATTGTTAAAGTGCTGGTTGAAAGAAAATTTCGATTAGCAGCATTTACTGTGCCAACAACATTTAAACCAACAATGGCAACCTGCACTGGGGAACCAGAACTTAATGGGGTTAACACTGATGCAGTTAAAGTTCCTATCGAAGTTGGATTAACTGTAAAAATTACATTCAAAGTTGTAGTTGTGCAAGATTCAACATAGCCTTCAGCCCCAAGGTTAAAGGTTAAAATATTATCATCAGGAATTATGTTAAATCCTGTGCCAATAATTTGAAGTGTTAATGGGGCTGGCATTAAATAGATATCGTGGGTAATGGGTCTGGGGTGGTAATGATTGGGGCATTTGGTGCTGCTCCAATTCTTACAGAAGATATAAAAGCATCTACGCTATCGGATGCCAAAAAGAATCTAGGATTTTTAAAGAAGTTCTGGCTTGGATGCCATGGAGGATAATATTCATACGGAGTATTTTCTGAATCGTAAAGCTCACCATAAACTTTTCTGCATGAAGTAAAAATTGAATATGAAACATTATGAACCCCACCTGACCAATCAAAACCTAATCTAATTCCTTGACCAGTATTATGTTCACTAGCATTTTCATCTAATGTATCAACATAGTATTTTAACCTCTGTGCAATATAACCATTTTTTTCAACAGCAGTTCCATTAATATGATAGCCAAAATCAGTGAATGTATTAGTTTCTGAATATGGGTCTGTACTACCTGTGGAAATAACAGCCGTATATTTATTTGCAATATTATTTTCATTGGGTTTTATTTGAGGGAACCAATCATAATAAATATTATCATAAAATCTTTTACCAACATTTAATCGATGAATGCTATAGCCATGATAATCAATTGGCCCAATAAAGAATTTAAACCCTGTTCCAGATGGCCCCCAGATTGCAGTTTCAATTAATAACCTGCCTGGGATATTGTAATAATTTTTTATATCAGAAACATAACATCCAGTTTCTAAATCTAAAGTTAAAATTTCATCAATGTTTTCTTCTAATACATCCCCACCTTCACCTGTAAAATATGCATTAGGCAAATTAACTCTAAGCTCTTGAGGAAAGATTATCTCACCAGAAAAAGTATAAGTGATTTCATCTAAATCTAAAAAGTAGTCATTTAAATAATCATAACCTGGACTTGGTAAATCATGCCCATCAATAGTAGGAACAACAGTATCTGTTAAGGGGAAACTTGCATGGGGTTCTGTGATTGTTTTTGATACTGATGCACCTATTCCAATATGAGAAATTGAAATAGTAACAACTGTATCTGTTGCCCCACCTGTTTCCCCTAAATTGTTTGGAACTGCAATTAAAATCCTAACTGGCAAATTTGTTACTGTTGTAATTACATCATCATTTGCATCTGTGTAAGTGTAAGAATAATCAAAAGAACCATTAAAAGTTGCATCAGAATTATAAGGGTTATATTTACAAATGATTGTATAACCACCAGTTTCAATTGTGCAAGTATCAGGGAAAGGGCCATAATCAAATGCATAGGGTTCTGGGGAAAAATTAATGTGGTTGGCATTAGCATAAAGTTTGTATCTTTGAGGTCTATAAGTTTGGCAAGGTAAACCTATATAAATACCTTGCATTTCTGTTGTTTCAATTTCATTTACTTCATCAATCGCATTTTGTAAGGTTTCATAAATTGCAAAATTTCTGAAATAATAGATAAAACCTTTTTTAAATAATCCATATGGGTCATTTAAAAATACTTTAAAAATTAGATCTTCATAAGGGTTTATGCCCCATGTTATTTTTTGGTCATACCAGAATGGCAAATCTTGATATTGCATTCTGGCTAAATTTGTTCTGGTTACATTAAAAACCGGATTACTAATTAGGTTGTATGGTGTTTTCCTAGCAAACAAAAGATTAGTTAAACTCCAATTGGTATTATCTTTTGGGTGTAAAGAAACAAAAGGATTTTTATAAATTTCCATTATAATTCCAGTGCTGCAACTCTTGCTTCTAAAGTTATGTAATCAGCTTGCAAGGTTGCAACATCAGTAAGCAATTGGGCAACATCTATATTCATTTGATTGATTAAATCGTCTATAACATCACCGTTATACAATTGGTTTAATTGTATTTGCCAGAACCCTTTTTCATAATTATTATTGGTTCCATAGAAATGAAACTTTGCTGGGCTTGGGTTATCACCATCCAGCGAAATGTTAGTAAAGTTGTGGTTAGGATTTCCCCCACCTTTTATACTGCCTTCAGTGCTTACATTGGTAGCAGCAAAAACAATTGAAACCCCATCAGAACCAACAATGCAGGTTTTATAAGCATCTGCCTTGGATGCGCCATAACTTGCAGGGGTATCTGATAGGGCAATAAAGGTTGTATATTCTGCATCAACTATTGGGCCAAATTCTAAACCATCTGCATTATCATTAACTTTAACAACCCTGCCTTGATTAGCTGCAAATGTTATTGGGTCAACATCTTCTAAAGCCATAAAGGTATTACTGCCAACCCCAAAATAGTCTTGGCCCAATAGGGTAGCTGTGGATACTTCAATTCCTGACGGGGTCAGGATAACATCTGTAACAACTTCAAGAAATGCAGTTCCAGTTGTGTTGATTGGTCTGCCGATTAAAACCATTGGAACTTCTGAATCATCATATCCAAATATAAAACCCAGGTGAAACCCTGCATTGGCTTGCATCGTGGCTTCATTACCAAACTTGGGTATAAAAATTTTTGCAGTAACCCCACCAATTATTTCCCCAGTATTATCTGTTTCACCAAACTGCTTTAAACCTTCTGAATCATCGCCAATATTATAAGGATAATAACTTATTGCAGTTGGGCAAAGCCAAGCTTTAACTTCATCATCATAAGTACACTGTTGATATTCTGGCAGGTTTGCAAATACCATCTGGGGGTTATTAATATTGGGGGTTTCAGAATCGATGGGTCTGTTTAAAGATCCATTCTTATTCTTTTTAACCAGCCTTAGAATTTCCTTGGCTGTTTCAAAATCAAATCCTACTGGTGGGGGCATTAAAAGAATCCTAATCCGGGTAAAGTTGCAAAATTAATTTCACCGTAAACTTCAGCAGCAGTAAATAAAATGTATTCGGGGGCATCATTCATTGGGTTCTTTTTCCCTGCTCCATCTAAATCAATTGGAACTGAAACCACATTTCCCCCACTGGTTGCCATTACCAATTCACCATTATCCTTTTTAATCCTATAACCTTGATCTCTAATATACATATCCCAGCCAGTAATTTCTGCATCGGTAATTGTGGTATTAATTTCTATTTCATAGGTCAACCGCCAATATTGGTAAGAACCTTCAAGAATTAGTTCTGTGCCTATGCCTTTAATTTTTCCGGTTTTATCTGTAATGGTAAGGGTGCAACCTGTGCCAGTAACAAAAGTATTCGTTGCGTTATTAACCTTGCCAATATAGGTTGCTAAATCATATGCATTAATCGTTGAAACATTGCAGCCAATGGTAAACACTGGTCTAAATCTTTCAATGGTAATAGGGGGTACAAAAGGATCACCTGCAGAATTCCTAAGATTGGTTAACACTTCTGGAAATGAAACAAAGGTAACCCTAAAATCGGGTGGTCTTAAGGTTGGATTGGCTGCCCTATCTTCTGGTTTCTGCCCTTGGTTTTGTGTTTCAACATTTGCGGGTGGGCTGCTCCCATTAGCTGCATTCGTGGTTGCATCAGGGTTGCTTGAATATTCAATAACCACTTTCCAAGTTTTCGGGTCATCAGCTTCTGGGTTAATATTTACTGACTGGGCATAACTGTCATCATCGCCTGGGTATAAATCACCAATTTGGGGGCAATTGCCATGGGCATAAATTGCATCATAAATTGAAATATCAGATTGCTCTACTGCATCGGTATGAACAATGAAGGATCTGGTAAAAGTGTTTTGATAACTTTTATCTAGGGTTCCTTTTCTTTCATTCCAAAGTTCTTCAAATAAATCTATTGCCATGTTTCCCCCTTAGACTGGCCCACAGAATGCCAAAACTTGGGCTGGCCTTTGCGCCAATATTGCTTTTGCAATAATCTTTTGTTCTGCTAGTTGTTCTGCTTGCATCTGATTTGCTAAAGCCATCAACTCTTTTATTTCCTGTTGCACATCTTTGGTTTTATTTTGGGCATCAATAGTTGCTTTAAAATCTTCTGCGCTGCCCTTGGTTATTGCGCTGGCAAATTTTGGTTCTGCAGAAACTCCCATGGATGATTTAAGTTTTGCTAATGCCCCTGCTGAACCAATTGCAAAAGCTTGAAAGCCCTGTTCTGATCCATCAGCCATCAACATATTTAATTTTTCAATTTCATTCTGATAAGTTTGCAATGGGCTTAGATTTTCATCCAAGAATTTTTGCCATCGTGGAAGCTCTAATAGAATTGGTTTTTCATCATGAAGCTTTTGCCATTGTTTGTCAAAATCCTCAAGTTCCATTGCAGCTATCTGGGCTTCTTCTTCTAATGCTGTTAACCATGTACCACCCCCATTAGATGCAGGTTGCATTAAATCAGCTAAGTTTGAATCTGGGCCAAAGCTACCACCGCTACCACTCATTTCAGTATCTACTAAATTTTGGGCATTCTGCGCTGCTATATCAAAAGCACCTGCAAGGTTATTTACAGCATTCGCTGCATTATTTGCATTGTTCCCAATGGTTTCTACGCCAGTTGCCCAATCATAAACATCTGCACCAGATTGCACGATTGCCACCCCTGCATCTGCTACTGGATCCAAGATATTGTTTTGGATCCACCTTGCCATACCGTCACCCTTTTTAACAATGTCGATAGTGATTACCACAACATCTTTGGCAAATCCAAGCAACCATTTCAGGTCATCAATAAAAGGCTTAATATCTTCAATCATTTGGGCTGCAGCTTTTTGAACCTGTGCAAGCATTTCATCTATTGTCATTTTCTCAGTAAAAATAATCCATTCATCAATCACACTAGAAAGGTTATCCATAACCAAACCAGTTGTGGTTGAAACAAAAGCACCAATTTTCATTAGTAATGGTTCTAAATCTTCAGCCTTTTTGAAAACAGAATCAAAGAAATTTGTGGTAGCATCCCCAAGGTTTACCAAACCAAAACCATTTAAAAGACTGGTTCCAAGTTTCTGCACTAAAACTTCAATGTTATTGGTAACCCTTGACCAAATACCACTAAAACTATTTGCAGAAGCTTCTGCTGCAGCTAACATGGCTGGCATATTTGCAGCATCTGAAATTGCTTGGGTTGCTTGGGTAACAGTTACTAAACCTTGGGTAACTCTGCGTTTGGCTTCTTCAACAGATACACCCATTGATTTTGCAAGGGCTCCAAAAACTTGAATCCCTTCATCTGATAATTTCCCAAGGGCTGCCATGGTTGCCCCACCCTCTGAAACCATATCAGCAATCTTATCTGTGATTAATGCCAATATCTTTTCGGGATTTCCTAAAGCTACCCCCAAGGAATTAAAGTTCTTAATCAAACCTTGAATTGCATCAGGTCTAAATTTCAATGCAGCTAATCGGGTTGCAGATTCACCCAATGCAGTAAAGCTTGCACTTGGGCCTGACCTCATGATGGTTTGCAAACCTGTTGCCAAACCTGCAAAACCTGTCATGGAAGATAATCGCCTATCTAATTCTTGGAACTTTGAACCAGATTCAATTATCTTTGCGCCTAAATCAATAACCCCAGTAACAAGGCTTTTAACTAATTCCATTGCACCATCAAAAACCTTGGTGAATGCTGCAGTAAAGAAACCAATCCCCAACATATCTGTTAGCTTCATTCCCCCACCAGCAGCTTTTGTAATTGCCTTGGATTTTTCAACAGGAATTGGGGGTGGTTTAATTACTAGGGGTGGGGGTATAATTCCTTTGGCCTTATTTTCTAATGCAATTATTTTCTTTTCTTGGGCTTCAAGTTTTTGCATTTCATCATGAAGCTTTTTAGTTGCTCCGCTATCAATGTTCATTTGTCTGGCTTGAAGTTCTAAAGCCTTGGTTGCCATATCGGTTTCAGACTTCAGATTTATTTGGCCTTTAACAAACTCTGCAGTGTTAGTATCAACCTTTGCAGGGGGTTCAATTGCTGCAACTGGTTGGTTAATACCTTTAACTTTATCTTCTTGCGCTGCTAAAGCTTTTTCTTGCGCTTCAAGTTTTACCAATTCATCATGCAGGGCTTTGGTTGCGCCAGAATCAAGGTTCATTTGCTTCGCTTGCAAATCTAATTTGCGGGTTGCAATGTCCAATTCGGTTGATAAGGTTTTCTGATTGGCAGCATATCCAATAGCTTGATCATCTAAAGCCAGCATTGCAGCCATTGAAGCTTTATTTTCTAAAGCCAAATTCCTTTGCTTTTGAGTATTCAACTCAATTAATAAAGAATTATTTCTAAAGGCTGCATCATTTTTAAATAGGTTGGTTTCAAGTTCCTTAAATCCTGTGCTTAATTTTGCCTGTTGAAATTCTAATTCTTTTTCATCCTTCAAATAAAGTAGGGTTGCGCCATCAAGCAAAACCAAATTATCAGTGGCAAGCTTGGTTGCTTGCGCTGTCAAATTCATATTCTTAACCAGAATAGAATTACTTACAGCAGCAGTTTGGAGTTCTTGAACTGATTTGGTTTGATGTTCTAAACTTGTGGTTACATTGTTTGAACTTGCAACCACAATGTTATTAGCTGTTGAAAGCTTATCAGTTTGTTTAGCTGCATTATCTAAAGCAGAAGTAAAACCAGAAAGGTCTGCAGTAACTGATAAACTGGCTCTACCTAAATTTACATCAGCCATTTTTTACCACCTTCACATTTTTGCCCATGGTTGCAAAGGCTGCTGCCATTTGTTCTGCAGTTGCAGGTTTGTTTTTTTCACCCAACCAATCAGGAACAAAATCAGAAAGCTTATATTTAGTTGAGGAATGGCAAGCTATTTGTGTATGCTGCACCATGCCCAACAAATAATCCAACCTACTATCCCCTATTGGTTCAATTCTCGAAAAAGCAACCCATTCCATGAATTCAGAATGGCTTAGATTTTCTTCCAATTCCCCAACAGTTTTTTTGAGATGCCCCGCTAATCTAAAAAGAAATAGCCTAGGGGCATCTTCCCTTAGTTTTTTTCCGCATCCTCAACTGCCCCTGCACCAATCCGATTAATTTTTAATATTGCATCAAAGATTTTTTCTAAAATTGTAGCTGGCAATTTATTCACATCACCAATATCTGATTCAGAAAACAAAGCTGAACCATCTGCATTGCAACAACCCTTAATTAGCATCCTTGCTCTTAGGTTATCAGGGGTTTTTCCTTTGCCCCTTGCAGCATTGAAATCTGCATCAATAGAATCTCTTTCACCAACTGTAAGGGATCTCACCCAAACAGATCCTTCCCATTCTGGAATTACGATTTCTTGCCTAGGCAAAGAATCTTTTTTAGAAAGGATCTGCAATCTATCTAAAGCCATAACTAAAACTCCTTTTAATCTGCATAATAACCATTACCACTGATTTTAACAGTGAATGAACACTTAACAAGTTCATCGCCTACACCTATAGAAGATATAGAGTATCCAGAAATAATTCCTTGCATAGTGTAAGTTGCACTATTAGGTGCAGGAATTGTTACAACAACTGCAATTTCTGTTCTTGCCCAAGCCATTCCAGCCAATGCATCAAAATCAGCTTTTTCAAAATTAGCTTCAAAGCTAGCTTCCCCTGCATCTTCCAAACCTGCTTTAAATGTATGGGCATGGGTATTCCCAACATCTGCAAGATTGGTGGTTTGAATTGTGCCAATTTTAATTTGGGCTGGGGTAATTGAAATCGCTTCTCCAATTGCAGTTCCGCCAACTGAAATTGTGGTTCCGTATGTTGCTTGAATTGCCATGGCAAAAACTCCTAAGTAAAAGTTGTAACAGATTCTGAAAAGGTAACTATCAAATCAACTGTTGCCCTGTGGGTTCCAGATTCCAACGCAGATTCCAAATCCCACCCAACAGATTCGTTATCCAGCCTTGCCATAAAAATATTTGTGGTATCCCAAGTTCCTTGGAAACCATCAAAAGCAAGTCGGATTAGTTCAACAATTGTTTCTGCTTGCACCCTAGTTGCTGCAAAGATATCTAGTTGCAGGGTTGCAGTTACCACCCCAGAAGATTTAAGCAGGGTTAATTGCCTGTCCACCCCTGTTTTTTCATAAACTAAACATGGCAGGGTTACAGATTGCGGTGCTGTATCAGGGTAAATTCTTGAACCTATTACATTGGTAATATTAGCAACACCAGAAATATAATCATAAAAAGCTGATTCAATCATTTTGCACCCTTAGTTTTTTTTATTCCCAAGGTTGATATAATCTCTTTCATCTTTTCTGCAAACCGATTGAAGATTTCCCCACCCATTGATTCTAAAGCTGGATTCATAAATGGTTTGGCAGTTGCGCCTGGATGTTGATAACTGCTTGGCTTTACCTGCCTTTTGGAACCTTCACGCAAAGGGCCAACAAAAGTTGTTAATTTGGCAAGTTTCTTTGGTTGGATAGAATGGCTTGCTGCGCCTCTTTCAAGTAAATGGGCATAGTGTATTGGATCAAATCGCCTTCCAAATTTAGTAACCGATTTGCCCAACTTTGGCCCAACCAAACCTTGAATAACTTTATTTTTACCCCTGCCAAATTTCTTTGCCTTTAAACTGATGGATCTTTTCAAAGCTCCGGTTGTGGTTTTGGTTTTGCTAGGGGCATTAGATTTAACTTTTTCTTGCAGGGGCTTCATGGCATAGCGCATTGCAGCAACCAACTTGCCATCTTTTTTATTACTGGTTAACTGCTGAAATACATCAACCAATTCATCTAAACCTTCAATGGATACTTTGCCCTTGGCAATCAAAACTGATTTGTTGAATTTTCCCATTAGGTTACAACCTCAAGGCAATCAACCTGCATGGTTCTATTGTCATCATCAATATTAAGAATGGCCAATATGTTTAAAATCCTTGCACCAATTTTAATTCTGTGATGATGGCTAAAACCTGAAAGGAATCTAATTAAAACCCTGTGGGTTGTTTCTGGCCTAACAGCTTTTGCAAAATAAGCTTCCCTTGAAGATAAGGATTTAACAGAAGCTGAAACTGTGTAATCAGTTGACCATGCCAAAACAGGTTGCCCCATGGCATCATAGGTTGTGCTTTTGCTTTGCAGTTCAATTCTAGTATTAAGGTTTCCAGCTTTAATGATAAACCCCATTGGTAAACATATTTATGATTGAACTTACTGCCAAAGGAACCTCTGATAATGAACCCTCAGTAACTGCTTCCCTGTTTTCGTAAAGATGGCCAACATAAAATTTGATGCCATGCTTTAATAATTCTGGAACTGCTGCAGCATTTACAAAACCTGCAACATAAGTAACTTCAACTGCATTCATTATACCTGCTGTTTCTGGCCAAGAATCATCCAGCAATGGCATCAACCTTGCAGGGCCAGAAGCTATATCTTCTTGCCAATCTGCAACATTCTGTTGATCCTCGTTTGAATCCCAATAAACAATTTCAGTAACAGATTGGATTGGCCCCTTGGGAAGATATAAAACATCTTCAAAGTTATCTAATGATAATTTTAAAGTGGTTGAAGAAATGGTTATTTCACACATTTTTTCAAAGTAACTTCTGGCAGCAGTTATGCAAAGATTCAAATAAGTATCATCATCTGAATGATCAATCCTTAGATGGCTTTTTGCCTGTGCCAAGGTTATTGGTTCTGTTGATGGTTGGGTTACTACTGTTACTATCCCCTTGAGTTCCATTTTCTCTTACCTCTGGGGTAATTTTGGAAGTTGCTTTTTCTTTGGCTGGTGGTGATGCAGGTTTGGAATAACCAATCCTGCACCATTCTGCACCAACTTCGTCTGGTACATCTACTGTTTTACCTCTGTTGGTGTTATCCCAAGCAGAGGCAACAGATATAAGCATTGTTATTTTCATTATGATGCTGCCATTAATAGCGACCAAACAGGGCTGTAAGTTGTTGCATTACCTGTTAAAAGGTTTGCATCTAATCGGGTAAAGGCTGTCCAACCGATTTGCCCAATATGACCATAGGTTTCATTCTGTCTAACAAGAGTTAAACCAGCTTGGCCTGTTACCTGTCTTACAGTGTAAGCTGCAAGGTTACCAAAGATAATAGGCTTGGTTCCTGCTCCTGCGTTAACCATATTGTTGTTAATGTAAACAGGGTAACCCAAGATGGTTGGCAACCTGCCAGAACCATCAACATAGTTAGTAACAAAGATTGGCCTTCCGTTATCATCCATAATGCTTGCAACCTGATTAAGGGTTGCGCTGTTCATCATGAAAGCAACTCCTGGTGCATTCCGGTGGGCAGGATCAACATTTCCAACCAAGGTTAAAATATTTGCAGCAGTTATTGCAGTTGTGGATGCAACAGCAGAAGAAGCATTTGCAGCAATTACTATCCCTTTGGGCTGGGAAGATCCAGTTCCGGTTGTCATATGGGTGGCTGTAATTCTACCCAATCTCTGGCCTGCAACAGTTGCAACAATATTTTCAATATCAATCAAACCATCTTGAAATAATTCAAAGCTGGTTAAGATTTGTTTTGAAGAATATTTGTAAGCTCCCAAAGTTGTGGTGGCAACTGTAAATGCAGTTTGGGCTGATGTTCCATTTTCAGCCAACAGTTCACCAGTAACCCCAGTATCATCCAAGGTTGGGAAATTCAAAGCTGAACCTGTATCAGTGTTAATGATGGTTGCAACTTGCATAACAGAATTGTAATCCCGAAGGGCTTCTGTCAGGGTATTATAAAAACTAGAATTAATTAAAGCTCCACCTATGCCAGTTGAACCAACCCCTTGCGCTGCTCTAGCATCAAAAGTTAGGGTGTTGGAATTAAGATCAATTCCGGTTTCATTTGCTGCAACTGCAAATTCATTTCTAAAAGCTGGGGTTCCTTTGGTGAACCAAGCCCTTAAAGAATTGCTAGTGTTAATCTTTGCTTTTTTGTCGCTAACATCTGCAACAAAATTGGGGGAAGAAATTGCAGGGCTTTTGCGCTGACTTCTTTTAAGGGTTTCAAGCTTAGAAGAATTGGTTGCAACTGCTGCAACTGCTGCATCTGCAGCCATAGAATCTTCGATTGCTACAACCCTTGCATCAATATCACCAACTTGAGAAACCAAACCATCAAAAGCAGTTTGTTCTTCTGGGGTAAGGGTACGCTGGGCCATACCATCAAGGCTGGCAAGGGCTGCAGCCCTTTGGGTTTTCAAATCCGCTATCTTGCTAATCATGGTTTTTATCCTTGAAAAGAATTTTTCAAGGGGCTGCAGGTATACGCAGTTGCCCTTGCCAGAATGCTCTGGTGGCAACTATGCGTAAAAACTACACAGCTAAAGATAATTAGAATCTAAAACTAATATTTGTCAACTGTGGAAATGTTAAAAAAATAACCCCTAGATAAATAGGGGTTTTAGTTTCAATTACTAAACAAGATTAAATTAGTAGTTAAGAATATTTAAGTTTCAAAAACTTTGCCAAGTTGATCTGCCATTGAACTTGGTTAACCTTTTTGTTTGCATCATGTTCAAGCAAACTTCTTAACCCAATTTCAGTATTCAGATAAGCAGGGTAGGTAACAGCAGAAACATCATGCAAATCAACATCAAGAAGGGTTCTAACATTTATAGATTCTTCCTTATCCCAAGAATCTTCCTTGGTAACAAATGCGAAACTCATCTGGGTTACATCTCCCCTTTCCAAACTTACCATTAAATCCCTCGAATAGCTTGTGTCGGGTGGGGTTATCTCAACCATTAACCCTGTTGAATCGGTTGAAAGTTGCAAAGTTCCAGAAAGGGTTCTGCCCAAAATCAGACTGGGGTTATGGTCAATTAAAGCCCTAACATCTGCACCAGCCTTTAGGCTTCGGGTAAATGCTTTGGGGTCAATCTGTTCAATGAAACCCCCTAAATCTTGGCTTCTATTGGGGGCAAATTTGGCTGCATAGCCTACGATTTTCTTCCCTGATAGTTCCATTCTAAATTCTGTGCTTACTCTGGTTTCTAATTTAACCATGATGTTTTCTCCCATTCTGTTTGTGTGGTTATCCAATCCCTTAAAACTTCGTCTGCATTGGCTTTAAAATTCTTCATGGTTGAATTGCCTGCAATCTCTAACCAAGTTGCTTTCATGTTTTTGCAATGTTCACTTGCTGCCCTTGATGCCCCACCTGCAGCAGGTTTAATAAATTCTAAAACAGGTTCTAAGATTGTTTCAATTCTTCCTTCATGGGCTTCAAGAAATTTCTCCAAGGCTGGTATAAAATCCCCTGGTCTGTTTGCAATTCTAGTTAAAAACAGGAATTCAATTTTTCTGATTTGCACCCTTGCAGCTTCAAGCAAACCTGCAAACCCAAGTTCTGGTTCTGAATTTTTCTGGGGTTGGGGTGGGGTGGGTTGGGAAATCATAACCTTGATTCCTGAAAAAATAGCATCTAAAACTGCTTGGGATAAAAAGGGAAAACTGGCTTGGGCAATTGCCTTTGCAGATTCCAAAGGTAACAACCCTTCCCCAACCTTGGCAACTATATCAACTAGGCTTGATATTTGCGCCCCGTTAAGGGCAGTTGCAGCAACATCTGCTGCAGGTGGGGCAGTTGCCAAAATAGAGGCATCCTGTGGGGTTGTTTGGCTTGCAGGTAATTGGTTTGCAAGGGCTGCAGCATCAACTGCAACAGCAGGGGAACCTGGCCCAAAGGCTGGATCCATATTTTTGGGAATCATGTAACTATCCCCACCATCAAAGGGCGGTAAATTCTCCATGCTTCTTACATCGTTTCGGGAAAGCCAGCCCCAATTTAAAGCTTGGGCATAAAATGCAGCCCTGCCTTGGGAATCACCCCGCATTAATGCATCTTGGTTATGTTCTGCATACATGGAATCCATGCTGCTAATCAGTTTAAAGTTTATTTCCTGCTCCCATCTGATCAACCATGGGCGCAAAGTTTCCTGCAAAAAGGATAAGTTGTCTTGCTCTAAATTGGTGTAGGTTCCTTTGCCAGAACCTAATTTTGAAGGTGGGATTTTAAACCATCTTGCAATCTCTTCGATTTGGAAAGTTCTTGAAGAAATCCATTGGGCATCGTCTGGGGGTGTTCCTATGCTTTGGTAAGCAACCCCATTTTGTAAGATTGCAACCCTGTGGGCATTCTTGCTAGTCGAATGCATTTCTTCCCAAGATTTCCTCATGTTCTGTATTGCTTCAGAATTAAGTTTGCCGGGTACGCTGATCACCCCAGCAGGTTTCCCACCCTGCCCAAAAAAGGTTGCCCCAAAATCTTCAACAGCCATTCCCAACCCAATTGAATTTTTTGCCATCCCAATTACTGAATAACCTGCAACCCCATCGAAAGCCAATCCCTTAATATGCAGAATTTCAGCAGGTAAAAAGATGATTGTTCCATACTGATAATACAAATTCCCTTCATTGTCCCTTACAATTTTGACTTGGCTGGGGTCAAGGGGCCATAATTCCATAACCCTGCCTGTTATTTTATCCCTTACAATCTCTGCAAATCCATTTCCCCATGTTAAAACATGGCCCATCAGGGTTTCCCTAAAGGTTAAAGATGACATTTCTGGGTTTGGTTGGTCATGCAAAATGCGATAAAGTGGATGCCCCAAGGCTTTTGATCTGCCACCTTGACTATCTTTCATGAATACTTGCAGGGGCAAACTAGAAACAGCTTCTGAAATAACCCTGACTGCAGCCCAAACTGCTGAATAGGTAAGGGCTGATGCAGTATTTACATTCTGCCCTGTGGTTGCAGTTCCAGTAAGCGACCATGAACCAGCATCAGTTAACAGATTATAACCAGCAAGTTTTGCCATCGTGTTTGCAAAGAAACTTCTGATTGTTAATGCCATTATATTTTACAGGAATTCAATCCCTGCTCCTGTTGTTTCTACTGGATCAATTTGCGAAACCTGCCATCTTCCGATTGCCATAACCAAAGCTATTATCCCATCTATTTTATCACGGCTTTTCTTTTTGGATAGCTTGTAATTTCCATTATCATCAAGGCTGCAAGAAACATTCCCCAAATTCCATCTCAAAACAGGGTTACCACTATGCGCCAACCCCTTAGTTAATATTAATTCTTCTAGTTTTTTTGTGGGTGGCCCCATGTTGGGTGGGGTTTGGGGAAACTTGATGCAGGTAAAATCATTTAATTCATGAATGATTTGATCATGATGCCAAGGGTCAAAAGCTATTTCTAAAATGTTGTACTGCTGGCTAAGTTCAACTATCTTTTTTTTAACAACCCGATAATCAATCTTGTTGCCTTCGGTTGCTATGATATGCCCTTGTTGAACCCAAGGGGTTATCTTAAATTTGTTTAACCTTTCCCTTAGTTCATAACCTTCATTGGGGCAAAAGAAAACAGGTAAAACAAATGCTGGTTCATCTTCATGCTCTGGGGGAAAAAACAAAACCGCTGCAGTTAAATCCATAGTTGCAGAAAGATCCAGCCCCAAGTAACAATCCCTTCCATCAAGGTTGGGATTTTCAATTTGGCATTCATCCCACTTCAAAGGGCTGATCCATCTGATATCAGTTTCCACCCATTGGTTTAAATGATCTCTTCTAAAGGCTGCTTCCTTGGCTGGGTTATCCTTGCACTCTTGAACCTGCTGAAAAAAGTATTCCGGTTTTACTGTAACCCCATAACCTGGGTTTGCTTTTTTCCAAGTTTCTTCAACTGTCCAATCATCTTCCAACCCTGCTGAAAATATCTTTGCATAGAAGGTTGGGTTGTTTATGGTTCCATCAATTACTTTTTCTGCATATTGGTGCATCTCATGACAAAAAGAAGTTCTGTCTGAACCTGCTGTTGTGATCATTACAGTTAATGGTTGCCTTCTGGCCAATGTTCCAGTTAATAAAGTATCAAAAAGATCCCTAGATTTTTGGGTATGCAGTTCATCAAGGATGATTCCGTGGGGATTTGTGCCATGCGCTGAATCTGATTCACTTGAAATCGACCTATAAAAGCTTTTTAACTTCCCATATTCAATGATCTCCTTTTGAATTTCTAACTTGTTTCTTAGCGCAGGGCAATCTTTTGCCATTTGTGCAGCAGCTTTAAAGCAAATATTGGCTTGTTTTGTGTTGCAAGCTGCACTAAAAACCTGCGCCCCTGGTTCCCCTTCAATTAAAAGCCATAAGGCAATAGCACTTGCAAGGGTTGATTTGCCTGACTTCCTTGGAACTTCAAGATATACCTGTCTTACAATCCGGTTGCCATCAGGATTCAAAGGTAAAAAGATGGCCCTTAGAATTTCCTTTTGCCATTCTTGAAGGATAAAACTTTTCCCTGCCCATTCTCCAACATTGTGAGTTAATGCCCTTTCAATAAATCCAATAATCAAAGGATCTTTAACAACCTTTTTTTTACTCATTCTTTTTCCTTACAAATATTATCCAGCCAATCTTTTTCTTGTAATGTTGGATCTGAAACCAACTTGCTTCTGGCCAATGGGTTTAACCCAAGATTCTTCCCAAGCCCTGCAAGCCTGTTGCTGATAACTGTTAGTTGGTCAACTGCTGGATCTGTTTTTTCTGGCCCCCCATTTGCAGATTTGGTAAACCCACCAGATTTATTTAGCTTGATAACACATCGAACCATCTGAGAATACAAAGCACAATATGCAGCCAAGATATCTGCATCAACAGGGTTTAAAATTGCCATGGGTTTCAACCCTGTTGTTAATGCAACCCATTTTTCTTTCCCTGTTTTATCCAACCATTCTGGCATCTGTGGAATTGAAACATCAAATTCAACTGGTGCTGGGTTTTGTCTGCTTGGTTTCTTATTCATATTTAAAGATAATACTTGTCTTAATTGTGGTTTCCTACCTTTTGCCATAACTGCCATCCTTTATTAAGTAAAATTGACTAGGTTTTCTGTCCAAAAACGTGGAATTT
>Ga0209596_1000650_pt1 | contig 32167 bp, 30 predicted proteins | sample M_130807_MF_Meta_FD_187314 | JGI IMG/M metagenome (GOLD analysis project Ga0209596, IMG submission 187314) | Freshwater microbial communities from Lake Montjoie, Canada to study carbon cycling - M_130807_MF_MetaG (SPAdes) (version 2) | ecosystem: Environmental > Aquatic > Freshwater > Lake... | reverse complement strand
GGCAGACTCCAGGGCTTCTTCGTCGGTAGCACTTAAAAATATACCTCTTTTACTTTCATATAAATAAGCATGTAAAGGGCCAATACCTGGATAATCCAACCCAGCAGATATACTATGTGGCTCCACTACTTGACCATCATTAGTTTGCATGACTATACTTTTAGATCCATGTAAAATACCTGGAGTTCCTAACTGCGTAGTGGCTGCACTTAAACCTGAATGTACTCCATGACCAGCCGCTTCCACTGCCACTATATTAACAGAGGGTTCATTTAAAAAATGATAAAAAGCACCTGCAGCATTACTACCCCCACCCACACAGGCCACCACATGGGTAGGAAGTTCCGAACCTGTTTTCTCTTTCAATTGTTTTCTAATCTCTTCACTAATTACACTTTGAAAACGAGCCACCATATCTGGATAAGGATGTGGGCCTACCACACTACCTATAATATAATGTGTTTCATTGGGTTTGTTAATCCAAGCTCTAATAGCTTCATTAGTGGCATCCTTCAAAGTTTTACTTCCACTTTTAGCAGGAATAACGGTAGCCCCTAACATTTTCATACGTGCTACATTGGGAGCCTGTCTTTCAATATCTTTTTCACCCATATATATGACACATTCCATTCCTTTCAAGGCACAAACAGTAGCCGTAGCCACCCCATGTTGGCCTGCACCCGTTTCTGCTATAATTTTTTTCTTACCTAATCTTTGTGCTAATATAATTTGGCCTACAGTATTATTAATTTTGTGTGCACCTGTATGACAGAGGTCTTCTCTTTTTAAATAAATAGTAGCCCCTATTTCTTTACTTAAACGTTCTGCTAAAAAAAGGGGTGTAGGTCTTCCTACATAATCTTTTAAAAGATATTGAAACTCGGCTTGAAAAATAGGATCTTGCATAATTTGCAAGTACTGTTTTTTCAAAGTCTCTACATTACTATATAACATTTCTGGAATATAGGCTCCCCCATAGTCACCGTAGTAACCTTCCGCTGTAGGGTTTTGATAATTGTTGTCTACATTAAATAAATTCATCTATAAAAGTTTTAATTAATTCAATATTTTTAATTCCTGGGCTTGTTTCAAATTTACTGTTCAAATCCAAGGCTATTAAATCCTTGCCAGCAGTCGCTGCTTTCAATACTTGTATTCCTTGTAAATCATTAATACCAATGCCTCCACTTAAGAAAAAAGGTTTATTGAAACGCGTTTTCTTAATGAGTTCCCAATTAAAATGCTGACCCGTTCCTCCATACAAGGCGCTATCGGTATCAAATAAATAATAACTAGCTACATTTTCAAAAGTAGCAAAATCGGGCACTGTTTTGGAAACCCTAAATACTTTAATCACCGGGAAGGCTGCTTGTATGGTAGCACAGTAAGAAGCATCTTCATCTCCATGCAGTTGAATCATATCAAGTCCTGCATTGGTGGCTATTTCAATTACCTTTTCAGTAGTTTCATTTACAAATACTCCCACTTTCTTGGCATTAGCAGGTTTAAAGGCAGCAATGTCTTCCAAACTCAAACTCGATAGCGCATATCTTTTTGAACTTGGATAAAAAATAAATCCAATATAGTTTGCTCCAGCATTTGCTATTGCATTGGCTGCCTCAATATTGGTTATACCACAAACTTTAAATTGCATATTAGTTTGTTTTAATAGTTGTGGTGAATAATTCAAAAGCCTTAGCCGGGTTTTCCTCTTTCATAAAATACTCCCCCATTAAAAAACCATCAAAGCCTTCTTTTTTTAATAACTGATAAGTCTCTACACTATATATACCGCTTTCAGCAATACTTAATTTCCCTTTAGGAAGTTTATTTTTAAGTTGTAACGAATGCTCAATATTCACTTCAAAAGACTTTAAACTTCTGTTGTTAATACCTACTAAATCAACTTCATCACAGATATGCTCTAATTCAGTTTCATCATGTAGTTCTAATAATACTTCCATGCCTAATGCTTTTGCCTTGGACGCTAATAATTGAGTACTAGCGGGTGTTAAGCAAGAAGCAATTAATAATATTACCGAGGCGCCATAGGCCTTTGCTTCTATAATTTGAAACTCATCAATGATAAATTCTTTTCTGAGTACTGGAATCTCATTTTGAATAGCAATAGATAAATCGTTTAAACTACCGCCAAAAAATTCGGTATCGGTTAATACAGATATACCCGCAGCCCCAAATTTATGATAAGCAGCTGTCACCTCTTTTACAGAAGCCTTATCATTAATAATGCCTTTAGAGGGAGACATCCTTTTAAATTCAGCAATAATTCCTGTAGTATTTTGCTTTTGTAAATTAGCTTTTAAAGAAAGAGATTGTTTGGAAAATAAGGGCATAGCTTCTAGTTGCGTAATGCTAATTTCATTTTTACGCGCAGCTACTTCCTTCAATTTCTGAGCAACGATGATAGCTAATATATTAGTGCCTGTTATTTGACTTTTCATTGTAAACTAATTAATTTTTCTAAACATTTATTGGCAGCCCCCGATTCTAAACTTGTAACAGCAGCTTGAAAAGCTAATTCATAAGTTTCATACTTACCTGTTACAAATAATGCCATGGCAGCATTAGACAGTACCACCGCATTTTGAGACCAGCTTCCCTTGCCTTGAATAATATTTTTAAATATGGTAGCTGCTTCTTCCACCGTCTTGCCTCCATGCAATTCTTGGCTATATACTTTTTTCTTGCCTAACTGATAAGGCGTCATTATATATTCACCCTTATTGGTGATAACCTTCGTATCGGTGGTTAAAGCAATTTCATCATAGCCATCTAAACTATGTATCAGGGTAAAATCTTTACCAATAGATTGTAGAACATAATTATATATTCTAGCCATCTCTAAATTATACACACCAATTAACTGATACTTTGGTTGAGCAGGGTTCACGATAGGTCCTAGCATATTAAAAAAAGTACGCACCCCTATATTTCTTCGAATAGGCCCCACTGTTTTTAAAGCTGGGTGAAACAATGGCGCATGTAAAAAACAAATACCCGCCTCTTTAACTTCTTTAGCCAAGGGGGCTTCTTCATTTTTAAATACATAGCCCAATTGCTCCATCACATTGGAAGCGCCACTTACACTGGAAGCGCCATAGTTACCATGCTTCACTACAGTCTGTCCCGCACCGGCTACTATAAAACAAGCTAGTGTAGATATATTAAATGTGTCTTTGCCATCTCCGCCTGTACCCACTATATCTAATGCATCGTCCACTCCCAAATTTACTTTCACTGCTAAAGAAAGTAAGGCATCTCTAAAACCCATTAACTCTTCAATAGTAATGCTGCGCATTAAAAATACCGTCACAAAGGAAGTAATTTCATGCTCATTATACTTACCCTCAGATATTTCCACTAGCACTTCCCTAGCCTGCTCTCTAGTTAAGGTCTTATGCTCAAATAAATATTGTAATAATTTTTTCATACTTATTTTTTTAACCAATTCTTTATAATAGTGGCACCCATAGGGGTTAATACACTTTCTGGATGGTATTGCACCCCTTTAATGTCATAATTTTTATGTTCTAAAGACATAATAAAACCTTGATCGTCTTTTGAAGTAATGGTTAATTCAGAGGGGAAATTATTTTCATCTACCACCCAGCTATGATAACGACCTACATTAAATGTAGTAGGCATACCTTCAAACAAACTTGATGCTGTCGTAATATGCACAGGCGTTGCAACACCATGATAGACCTTGCTTAGGTTGGTAAGCTTCCCTCCAAAATTTTCTCCAATAGCCTGCTGTCCTAAGCATACGCCAAAAATAGATTTACTTGCTGCATATTCTTTTAGAAGAGGCAATAATAAACCCGACTCGGATGGTAAACCCGGACCAGGCGATAATAAAATTTTATCAAAGACTTTTATATCCTCTAAAGCAATTTCATTATTTCTATGCACTTCCAAAGAAGCCATGGGCTCTATTTCCCTTATCAACTGTACTAAGTTGTAGGTAAAGGAATCGTAATTATCAAAAACCAATATTTTCATTTTCACTTATTTCTATGTTCAATAATGATATTTCTATATTTTAATTTCTATATTCAAAAATTAGCCATGTATTTTTTCTGCTAATCCAATGGCCGTTTTTAAAGCGTTCAATTTATTATTCACTTCCTGCAATTCATTTTCTGGCACACTAGCAGCCACCACACCTGCCCCTGCTTGATAAGTAAGTGTATTTTGCTTACTTAAAAAAGTACGTATCATAATGGCTTGGTTGCAAGAACCATCAAAACCTACAAAACCAATACATCCTCCATAATAAGAGCGTTTGGTAGGTTCAATGGCATCAATTAATTGCATGGCTTTAAATTTAGGTGCCCCACTTAAAGTACCCGCAGGAAAAGTTTTAGAAACTAATTGTAATGGATTGGCATTTTTTGCCACCACACCTTCTACTTCACTCACTAAATGTATCACATGACTATAATAATGTACCTGACGGTATTGCTTCACTTTCACTTCTGTACAAACGCGGCTTAAATCGTTTCTAGCTAAGTCTACGAGCATTACATGCTCTGCATTTTCTTTAGGGTCATCTAATAATTGCTGGGTCATTTCAGCATCTTTTGTCTCATCGCCTGTTCTTTTAAATGTACCTGCAATGGGATGCACAACGGCCTTGCCATTTTTAATAATGATTTGCGCTTCAGGAGAAGAGCCCATCAATTTATAGTCGCCGTAATCAAAGAAGAATAAATAAGGAGAAGGGTTAATATTTCGAAGTGTGCGGTATACATTAAACTCATCGCCTTGGAAGCTTTGTTGGAACCTTCTACTTAATACAATTTGAAATACATCGCCACGCATACAATGCTGAATGCCTTTTTTTACTGCTTCGCGGTACTGCTCGTCGGTTAAATTAGAGCTTTCTTCTCCTTTGATAGAGAATGGGTATTGAGGAAGGTCCTTACTTTTAATATAAGATACGAGTGCATTATAATCAGAGGCAATACCTGCTATTTTATTTTCGCAAATAAATATTTCATCCTTGAAATGATTAAAGGCAATTACATATTGATATAAACGATAACGCATTAAAGGAATAATGGGTGCCCCTTCTTTAAATTGAATAGTCTCAAAAAAAGGAATAGCATCATAAGCAGTGTATCCATATAAACCTTGTGCAAAAGCTGCTTCTTTTACTACTGCTCCTTTCATTTCATATTGTTGCATATAGGCCCAAATGCGATCGGGCGCGTCATGCACATTTTTAATAGTTTCTTTCTCTGGCTCTTGGTTTGGATATTTATATTCAATCTCATTTAAGGAAGAAATTTCAATACCTCCAATCGCATTCACCCCAATAAAAGAATAACTATTTTCAGCAGCATGAGAATCGGTGCTTTCTAATAAAATAGTATCCCTATATCTATCTCTCAAACGTAGATAAATACCTACGGGTGTAAATGTGTCTGCCAACATTTTAGTGGCAGTGGTCTCAATCATCAATTTTTGCATATTCCTGCGGTCATTCGTTAAAAAAACAAACCCCAACATTGCTGTTAGGGTTCATGTATAATTTGACAATATAGTTATGTCACTACAATACCCTATCGGATTTTGTATGCCACCACCATATATTGTTTGTTTGTTTCATTCTATTGCAAATCTAAGACAATGTGTATTTTCTACCAAAAAAACTATAAAACCCCCTTGGTACTGGGTAGTTGGTTGCTATGGGGGTCGCGGTGCACGGCCATTTTAATGGCTTTAGCGAAGGCCTTAAAGATGGCCTCAATTTTATGGTGCTCATTCTCCCCTTGGCAGCTAATATTCAAATTACATTTAGCAGCGTCGCTGAAGGACTTAAAGAAGTGAAAGAACATTTCTGTGGGCATTTCCCCTACTTTCTCTCGGCTAAATTTTGCGTCCCAAACAATCCAATTACGGCCTCCAAAATCAATTAATACTTTCGCCTCTGCCTCATCCATAGGAAGGGCAAAACCATAACGCTCCATTCCTCTTTTATCGGTTAATCCTTTTGCGAAGGCTTCCCCTAAGGCCAAACCAATATCTTCAATGGTATGGTGTTCGTCAATATGTAAATCGCCGTCGCAATGAATAGCTAAATCAATGGAACCATGCCTTGCAATTTGCTCTAACATATGATCAAAAAATCCCAGGCCAGTATGAATATTTGCTTTGCCTGTACCGTCTAAGTTTAAGGATACTTTAATTTTAGTTTCTTTCGTATTTCTTTCATGTTCTACTTGACGAAGTCCTAGTTTCAAAAAAGAATAGATCTCGTCCCAACTAGATGTTTCAAAAGCAATCGTATCTCTTAGTGCTAGCTCTTGTTCCGCACTAAGTGCATGATTACCCGATTTTAAGTAAATGGCCTTACATCCTAAGTTTTTTGCAAGGGTTATATCGGACCATCTATCACCAATCACAAATGATTGTTGAATATCGAATGAGTTGTTCCCCATTAAATGTTTTAGAAGTGCCGTTCCAGGCTTACGGGTGGGCAAATTGTCTTTTTCAAAACTAGCATCGATATGAATTTCATCAAATACAAAACCTTCCTTGGCTAAAGTATCCAGCATTAATATTTGAAAAGGTTCAAAATTTTCTTTTGGATAAGAAGCAGTACCTAAGCCATCTTGATTAGTGACCATTACTTTATAATAGCCCAGTTCTGCAGCTATCTTATGTAAATTAGTAATAGCGCCTTTTAGAAAACGCGTTTTGTCAATACTATCAATTTGATAATCAGATTTAGGTTCTTCTAAAACAACGCCGTCTCTATCTATAAACAAAATGGGTCTCATATTTTTTTACTTCTTGGCTGCCTTATTTTTAAGCAAGGCTGCTTTTACTTGACTAGTCGTTACTACGCCTGCTTTGTTCGACCAACTATTTCTAACATAGGTTAATACATCTGCAATAGCATCTTCTTTTAAATCCGGATTAGCTGTCATGGCATTATTATAATACATACCATCTAAGGCTACTCTTTCATCGTATCCATTTCTAATTATCTTCACGAGTCTTGCTATATCTTTCCCATTCACATTCGAAGCGCCATCTAAAGGAGGGTTCATATTCGGCACACCACCACCATCTGATTGATGACAAACTAAGCACCTAGTTTCAAATATTTTTTTACCATTTATCTTATTCTGCGCATTACACCATTGGGTCAAGACTAAAAAACAAAATAATAATGTAAATTTAATAAAGCCATTTATTGAAACTGTTATTGAAAAATTTTTCATAATTAATTGTGTTTTATTTTTTAAGACTCTCTTTTAAATAAATAGTTATTTACTGTAACTAATTTTAAAAATTGCTCCTTTATTATCATCACTTACATAAATAGAACCGTCCGGACCTTGCGCTAAACCACAGGGTCTTGCCTTAGCCTTACCTGTATTAGTTACTTTAGCACCATTTTCCGTACCTGCAAATCCGTTGGCAAAAATTTCCCATTCTCCAGTAGCTTTTCCATTTTTAAATGGAATGAAGGCTACAAAAAATCCTTCTTGAGGAAGTGGGGCTCTATTCCATGAACCATGAAAACTAATGAATGCTCCATTTTTATATTTTGCAGGAAATTGATTACCAGTGTAAAATAGTACAGCCATGGGTGCCATATGCGCAGGAAATGCAACAGCGGGTTCTTTAAATTCACTTGATCCTTCTTTCTTGCTATCTCCACCATATTCAGGTGAAACTATTTTTTTATGTTGGCTAGGATCATAATAAACATAAGGCCAGCCTGCGTTGTCACCTTCATTAATTTCATAAAAAGTTTCAGCTGGCAACTCTGCATTTTGTGCATCGGTATATAAATTAGGATAGAAACTATTTAACTGATCTCGTCCATGTTGTGCAACAAATAATTTATTTGTTTCTGTATTCCAATCTAAACCTAATACATTTCTTAGTCCAGTAGCATAACGCTTACCGTCTTTATACGTTTGGTTTTCTTTACTGCCGTCAAATTTCCAAATACCTCCTGCAGAATCTAAAATAGGACAAGGCATCATTCCTTGAGAGCCTGGTGTTCTATCTTTTTCTTGACAAGCATTAGAATAAGCACCAATATTTACATAAATATTATTAGCCATATCAAAGGTGATTGACTTTGAATTATGTTGTCTTCTGTCTAATAATCCACTAACAATAGTAAGCGGTGTCAATGGATTCACTACTTCGTCTTTGCTATTTAATTCATATTTAAAAACGGCTTCATTAGAACTAGCATACAAACTATTTCCTTTTACAAAAATACCTGTGCCACCAAATTTTGCAAAACCATTTATTTTATCAGCCACCCCATCATTATTGGCATCTTCTAATCTTATAATGGCATTGCCTTCTTTATTAGGATTATTTAATTTTGCAAAAACAACGCCCGACTTTGTAATGGCTATATGTCTTGCACCTCCAATATTATTGGCATACAAATTAGCTTTAAAGCCAGTAGGTAAAGTTAAACCTGCATTTTCTTGGGCTACCACACTCATGCAAAAAGCAAAAAGAGTAATGCTTACTAATTGAATCTGTTTTTTCATACTATATATTATTTATTTAAAATATTATTCATTTAAATTTTGTTGAATGTGTAATTTAATAAAATTAACTTAAACGGAGGCATTGAGGAATGTTATTTCTATCCACTGCGCCATCGCATCTACCAATTGAGTATTTTCTTGCTCATTGCCTACGGTAATTCTTAAACTATCGGCACAATTCTCCAAACTAGACCTATCTCTTACCACAATACCCTTGGTTAATAAGTACTCATACAAGCTTCGCGCATTGGGTATTTTTACCAATAAAAAATTAGTATCTGAAGGATATACCTTTTCTACATAAGGCATGCTTTCTAATACTGCTGCTAAAGCATTACGCATGTCTACCAAATGCATAATCATATCATTTACCTGACCCACTTCTTCCAACGCAGTTAATGCTAATTCTTGGGTAACAATACTAATATTATAAGGCGGTTTTACTTTATTCATATAAGCAATAATCTCATTGCTTGCAAAAGCCATTCCTAATCTTATACCTGCAAGCCCCCATGCCTTACTTAATGTTTGAAGTACCACTAAATTGGGATAATCAATTAAAGACTGCGCAAAAGATTTTTGTTTTGAAAAATTAATATAAGCTTCATCTATTACCACTATCCCATTGAAATGATTTAAAATAGTTTCAATATCAATGCTGTCCAATGAATTGCCCGTGGGGTTATTGGGTGAACAAATCCAAATAATTTTAGTATTGTCATTTACTAGTTGTTCAATATGCGCCACATTTAATTGATAATTATCAAGTAAGGGCGCCCATTTAATTTCAATATTATTAATATTCGCACTTACTTCATACATAGGATAGGTGGGAGGACAAATAATTATATTGTCTTTGCCAGGAATACAGAAAGTTCGATATAAATTATCGATACATTCATCACTTCCATTGCCTATAAATATTTGCGCCGCTTCTATTTGTTTAATGAAGGCTAATTTTTCTTTTAGCTTTTTTTGATAAGGATCGGGGTAACGATTATACCATTTTGTCAAAGGAGATCCTAAACTGTTTTCATTCGCGTCTAGTAATACATTGGCTTCTCCACTATATTCTTCTTTAGCAGACGAATAGGCTTTTAATAATTCAATATTGGGCCTCACTATTTTTTTGATATCAAATTGCATAGCCTTAAATTTTAGATTTTATCCATTCCACTCTTAATGCAACTGCCTTGCTATGTGCCTGCAAACCCTCTGCTGTAGACATTTCTATAACAGTAGGTGCAATATTTTCTAGCCCTCTTTCTGTTAATTGTTGAAAGGTTATTTTTTTTACAAAAGAATCCATACTTACTCCACTATAGGCTTTCGCAAAACCATTGGTGGGAAGTGTATGATTGGTTCCACTAGCATAATCGCCCACCGATTCTGGAGAAAAATTACCAATAAAAATAGAACCCGCGTTCATAATTTTCTCAGCTACTTGTGCAGCATTATTAATAGATAAAATGAGGTGCTCGGGTGCATATTCATTAATCATTTCAATGGCCTCTTCTGTATTTTCTATTATAATCGCTTTAGAATTTTCAAGGGCCTTAGTGGCGAATTCTTTTCTAGGTAGTAATGCTAATTGTATATCTAATTCTTTTTGAACCTGCTCCACTATTTCTATATTGTTTGCGATGAGCATTACTTGACTATCGGCTCCATGTTCTGCTTGTGATAATAAATCGGCCGCCACAAAACTAGCGATACTTGTTTCATCAGCATATACACATACTTCACTAGGTCCTGCTGGCATATCAATGGCTATTCCTTCTTGTTGTATCATTTTTTTAGCCGCAGTAACGTACTGATTCCCTGGGCCAAATATTTTATACACTTTGGGAACAGACTTTGTACCATAAGCCAGTGCCGCAATGGCTTGCACACCCCCTATTGTAAAAATGGCTGTCACGCCTACTAAAGAAGCAGCGTAAATAATAGCAGGGTCAATTTCTCCTTTTTCATTCGGAGGCGTACATAGTATTATTTCTTTACAGCCGGCTAATTTTGCAGGAATGCCCAACATAAGTACAGTTGAAAATAAAGGAGCAGTGCCTCCTGGAATATAAATACCTACTTTTTCAATGCCCACCGACTTTCTCCAGCACCAAACCCCAGGCATGGTTTCAATTCTTTCTTCTTTTTGTATTTGTCCCTGATGAAAGACTTCAATATTTACTTTCGCTAATTGAATAGCTGTCTTTAAACTTGGCGTTAATGCTTTTTCAGCAACTTCTAGCGCTGACTTACTCAATTCGAAATTGCTTAATGCTATTTTATCAAAAGCTAGGGTATACTCCCTAACAGCAGCGTCTCCCCTTTGCTTCACAGCCATTAATATCTCTCTCACTTTAGCCTCTAAAGGAGCAGCATCAAATTGAGGTCGGGCTAAGATACTTAGCCAATTCTTCTTTTTAGGTTCTTTAAATACTTGAATCATTATAATATCATTTTTTCAATAGGCACTACTAAAATTCCTTCAGCACCTGCTAGTTTTAACTGTTCAATAATTTCCCAAAAATCGCTTTCATCAATGACACTATGCACGCTACTCCATCCTGGTGTAGCTAGTGCCACCACCGTAGGGCTTTTCATACCTGGTAATAAAGAAATTATTTTTTCTAAATTATTATTAGGCGCATTTAATAAAACATATTTATTACGCTTTGCTTTTTTAACCGACTCAATTCTGAATAATAATTTTTGTAAAATAGCTTCCGCTTCAGGCGCCAAAGCCTTTCTTTTAATAAGAACGGCTTGAGAATCTAAAATAGTTTCTGCTTCTTTTAATCCATTCATAAATAAAGTAGAGCCGCTACTTACTAAATCACAAATAATATCGGCAAGACCAATGCCTGGTGCAATTTCAACACTGCCGCTAATTTCATGTATCTCTGCCTTAATACCATGCTTATCTAAATACCCTTGCACAAGCACCGGATAACTTGTGGCAATTTTTTTACCAGATAAATACTGTGGCCCGGTAAAATTTTCATTTTTACGAACTGCAAAACTAAGTCTGCATTTTCCAAAACCTAAACTATAGGCCACTTCTACTTTTTTAGCTTTTTCATACACTACATTCTCTCCCACAAATCCAATATCCGCTACACCGTCTTCTACGTATTGAGGAATATCGTCATCTCTTAAAAAAAATAACTCAATGGGAAAATTAGTCGCTTCCGCTTTAAGCTTATTGACGCCATTACCGATATCAATGCCTGCTTCTTTTAATAAACGCATTGAATCGTCGTGTAGTCGACCCGACTTCTGAATAGCTAATTTTAAACGCATATTACTTATATTATATATTTTACTTGACTGACTATAAACTAAAAGGGCTTACTTGTTAGTAAGCCCTTTGGTTAAATATAGTTACATACCTACACCCATAGCCTACCCATTGGATAGTAAATGCAAATGATGTGTATGATTGTTTAATGTCATGGTGCAAATTTACAACCCTTTTAGAAATTACCCAACAAAAAAGAAATATTTTGACTAATTTGCTAGCACAAATTTCAATAAATCACTATTAACAATTGTTTTTATGCGTATTCTACCCCTAACAATGATATTAACGGTTCTTTCTTTATCCTTTTGTGCTCAGAAAGAAGCGCCCGCTCCTGCACCTGTGGTAGTGACTCCCCCTACTCCCACAACACCTCCTACGCCTACTACCCCCACCGATACAGCTAGAAAGTTAGTATGGTCGGATGAATTTGATAAAGGGAGTTTACCAGATACATCTAAATGGGCATATAATGTAGGTACCGGTTCAAATGGCTGGGGTAATAACGAGTCCGAATATTATACCAAGGATTCAACCAATGCAAGAATTGAAAATGGTAACTTAATTATAGAAGCTAGAAAGGAGAGCAGAGGAGGAAAAAATTATACATCTGCTAGATTACTTACCCAAGGAAAAGCCTCGTGGACTTATGGACGATTTGAGATAAGAGCAAAACTTCCTAGAGGCATTGGATCATGGCCTGCCATTTGGATGCTTGGCGCCAATATCGAAGGCGCTGGTGCAGTAGGTTGGCCTACATGCGGAGAAATAGATATTATGGAACATACAGGTAAAGAATTAGGTGCGGTTAGTTTTTCAGCGCATTCTAAATTATTGAACTGGACCTTAGGTACTCAAAAAACATTTAAAACAAATATTGATAATGTGGCCGATGCCTTTCATGTATACAGTATTGATTGGACCAAGGATATGATTAAGTATTACGTTGATGGAGTATTATATTATAATGTACCCAATGATGGAAGAGGTGTAGAATCATACCCCTTTGTAGCACCAGAATTTTTACTACTAAATTTAGCAGTGGGCGGGAATTTTGCAGGCAACACCATAGACGATAACATTTTCCCTATTAGAATGGAAGTGGATTATGTAAGAGTATACCAATAAAATTGAATATTAAAATTTAAAATGATTCAGCGCAAGCAATTATATATAAGAGCTCAGTTTAAAAAATTAATTATTATTTTTATTTTTTTAACTACTGCGATTATTTCATTTACTCAAAATATTGCACCGGCTCAACCCACAACACAGGCGCCTACTGTATTATCTCCTAATTTATTAGTAGGCACTTATACAAAAAAAGGAAGCAAGGGTATTTATGTCTTATCATTTGATACTGCCACAGGAAAGGCTACTGAAATAAGTCATATAGAAAATGCCATCAATCCTTCTTTTTTAACTATTTCAAAAGACCACCAACAAGTATATGCAGTCAATGAAACTACTGATGGAAAAGTAGCCGCTTATTCATTTACAGACAATACACTGAATTTAGTACAAGAAAAAACAACAAAGGGTGCCGACCCATGTTATATTACATTAAGCCCCGATCAATCTAATTTATTCGTTGCCAACTATAGTGGAGGAAGTATCACCAGCTACCACCGTTTCGCCGATGGCCGTTTGTCTAACCCGCAACAATTTATTCAACACGAGGGAAAAAGTGTAAATGAAGCAAGACAAGAAAAAGCACATGTACATGGTGTTTTCTTTTCACCTGATGGAAAATATCTATTGACCCCAGACTTAGGCATGGATGAAATTTCTGTTTATCCTTACCAAATAAAAAATGGGCCACCGCTACTAACAGAAAAAGTTAGTAAAGTACAATCAAGTCCGGGCGCTGGCCCAAGACATTTATGTTTTTCAAGTAATGGAAAATATCTTTATATCATTGAGGAGTTAACAGGAAGCATTAGCGTGTATCGTTTTTATAAAGGAACAGCTAGCTTCTTACAAAAGGTTTATACGCATCCCAAAACTTTTAAAGGAAATACTGGTAGTGCCGATATTCATTTATCGCCCGATGGTCTTTTTTTATATGCGAGTAATAGAGGTAATGAAAACAATATCGTTTCATTTAAAGTACTTCCTAATGGACAACTAGAAGAGAAGACTATACAATATTATAGTACGGAAGGAAAAGCACCTCGCAATTTTACCATGAACAAAGAAGGTAATTGGCTACTAGTAGCCAATCAAGATTCAGATAATATTATAGCCTTTAGAAGAAATATTCAAACAGGCGTCTTAACATCCACTGGCGTATCAATTAAATTATCGATGCCGGTTTGTTTGTTGTTTTATTAATAGCAGCTATTAGTGTTGTTCAAACCATACAGGCTTATCTGCCTCCCCATCTGCATTATAGTTAATAAATAATTCCTCGCCTTGTTTAATAGCTCTTGTGGTAATGATGGTCATAGTATTGAATTCAAAATCCATATCATACCTACAATTCGCTTTAACGGCATGATTATAAATAGATACATATCCTAAAGCCACTACAGCACTTTTATCATCTTCCCCCCATTCAAAAATATAATCATACAATAAAGTTTCTTCCAATTTAATTCGTTGTATAGGATCAAATACAATGACAGGTGCTATTTCAATGGTAGTGCCCATCGCAATGGCTTGGGTAGTAAACACACCTCGACCCCTGCTGGGAGATGGGGCTATAGTTAGAAATGGAAGAATCATGCCATAAATATAAGGCATACTTTAGTATTTTTCTTAACTTGCAGCCATGTCAGTTGAACTCGAAATAGAAGAAATAAATTTATCAGCACTATTTTTGGATACTTTATCCAAAAATGATATGCATCTATTAAGAGAATTTTTAGATGAACAAAATATTAGCGACGTAGTGGAATTAGTCAATGAATTCCCTGAAAACGAAGCTACTATTATTGACAATATGACTGTACACAGAGCTGTAAGTGTTTTTAAGATTTTGGATATCAATCAGCAAAAGGACATTATAAAAGAACTACCGGCGCGCAAAACGGCAAAAATTTTAAATGAACTTCCCCCGGATGACCGTACCGACTTTTTAGAAGAATTACCCAAGGCGGCCATTCGCGACTTGATAAAATTATTAGACCCAGAAGAAAGGAAAATTACTTTATCTCTTTTAGGTTATCCTGAGGACAGTGTAGGCCGTTTGATGACGCCCGATTATGTATATGTGTATGCGCATTATACAGTGGCAGAGGTATTAAACAATATCCGTAAATACGGAAAAAAGTACGAGACTATTGATGTTATTTATATCATTGATGAAAATGGATGTTTAGTGGATGATATTCGAATTCGTGATGTATTAATTGAACAACCCGATGCCATCATCAAAGATATTATTGATGGCAGGTATGTGGCATTAAATGTATATGAAGACCAAGAGCACGCAAGTCAGGTATTTAAAATGAATAACCGTACGGCCTTACCGGTGGTGGATGACAACGATGTATTGTTAGGAATTGTAACTATTGACGATATCTTATGGGTGACTAATGAAGAGTTTAGCGAGGATATGCAAAAAATGGGAGGTACAGAAGCATTGAATGAACCTTATTTAGATATTTCTATATTTAAATTGTTTAAAAAGAGAATTACTTGGCTAGTGGTTTTATTTATTGGTGAATTATTCACCGCCACTGCGATGGGTTATTTTGAAGATGAGCTAGCAAAGGTTTTAGTGCTAGCAAGTTTTATTCCATTAATTTTATCTACAGGTGGTAATTCTGGATCACAGTCTTCTACACTTATTATACAAGCTATGTCGGTGGGTGAAATAACCATTGCCGATTGGTGGAAAATTTTAAGAAGAGAAGTTTTAAGTGGTGTTTTATTGGGCGTTTTACTAGGTATACTCGGATTTTTTAGAGTGACCATGTGGCATATGATTATGCCTGGTTTTTATGGAGTACACTGGTTACTTATTGCCATCACCATTGGTTTTACTATTTTAGGCGTAGTTATATGGGGAACTATTACAGGATCCATGTTACCCATTGTCTTAAAAAAATTAGGTGCTGACCCAGCAGTCTCTTCTGCACCTTTCGTTGCTACTTTAGTGGATGTAACTGCCATACTTATTTATTTTAGTTTGGCTTATTTATTCTTACAAGGTACTTTACTTTAATTATTTTAAAAGTGAATTATTTTTTTAATTACGCTTTTAATTGAGCTAATAAAGACTGCTTCAATGAAGTATTCCATTCTTCTTTTAATATACTAAGTACAATGGAGTCTCTTCTTTTTCCATTCGGCATAGGCAAGTGATTTCTTAATACACCTTCTATAGTACAACCAATTTTTTGCATAGCCGCAATACTTCTTTTATTATTATTATCGGCCCTAAACTCTACTCTTTCAAAACCCATTTGATCAAAAGCATATTCTAATAATAAATATTTACAATTTTCATTGAGTTTCGTTCCCCAACATTTTTTACTATACCAGGTATAGCCAATTTGTGTTGTTTGAAAAGCTAATTGTATATCATAAAACCTAGTACAACCCACATAGTCATTTAATAATTTATCAAATACAATAAATGCATAGGCGGTTTTATTAAGCCTTGCCTCAATGGCTGTTTGAATATAGTTTTCTAAGTCTGCACTATTATGAATAGCCGCTAAGGAATAGTTCCATAATTCGGGCTCTTCGTTAACATAATGCGCTAGTAATGAGCCGTCGGTTAGCGCTAGTGGTCTTAATAAGACCCGTTCATTTTCTAAAATAATATCGGTCTCAAAGTCAAAAGTTTTCAAAGCTGACATCCATTCAATATTTAAAGTCTAATTTCGCATAAATTTTGAACAATTACCCAAATTATTAATATATGTGTGGCATTGTAGGATATATAGGAAAAGCGGAAGCATACCCCATCGTTATCAAAGGTTTAAGACGCTTAGAATACCGCGGTTATGACAGCACCGGTGTGGCCATTATTCAGGATGGAAAATTACAGGTGCATAAGAAAAAAGGAAAGGTGGCTGAATTAGAAGAAGCCGTATTAGGCAAAAATTTGCACTCTCATATTGCTATTGGCCACACGCGTTGGGCGACGCACGGTGAGCCTTCGGACAGAAATGCGCATCCCCATTTATCTAATAACGGACGTTTGGCCATGTTGCACAATGGTATTATTGAAAACTATGCACCCATTAAAAAAGAATTAGTCGCAAAAGGCTATACTTTTAAAAGCGATACCGATACAGAAGTATTATTGAATTTTATTCAAGATATTCAAGATAATAATAAATGTGATTTAGAAGAAGCCTTAAGAATTGCATTAAAAAGAATTGTGGGCGCTTACTGTATTTTATTAATTGACCAGGACGATCCTGAAACTATTATTGCAGCTAGAAAAGGAAGTCCCTTGGTAATTGGTATTGGGAAAGAGGCTCATTATTTAGCCAGTGACGCCTCCCCCATTATTGAATATACCAAAGAAGTGGTGTATGTAAATGATTATGAAATTGCCATTGTTAGAAAAGATGAACTTATCTTGAAAAATTTAGGCAACGAAAAGCAAACCCCTTTTATTCAAAAATTAGATATGGAATTAGCTGCCATTGAAAAAGGCGGCTATGAACATTTTATGTTGAAAGAAATTTTCGAGCAACCCGATACTATCTACGATTGTTTAAGAGGTAGACTACTTCATGAGCAATTAGAAATTGTAATGGCCGGAGTGGACAATAATATAGAAGCATTGACGAAGGCCTCTCGTATTATTATTGTAGCCTGTGGTACCAGCTGGCATGCAGGTTTGTATGCAGAATATTTAATTGAAGAATTATGTCGCATACCCGTGGAAGTAGAATATGCATCTGAATTTAGGTACCGCAATCCAGTAATACACGCAGGTGATGTTATTATTGCTATTTCTCAAAGTGGAGAAACCGCAGATACATTAGTGGCTTTAGAAAGTGCCAAAGAAAAAGGAGCCTTTATATTCGGCATCGTAAATGCAGTGGGTAGTAGTATTGCCAGATTAAGTAATGCCGGAGCTTACACACATGCTGGCCCAGAAATTGGGGTAGCGAGTACAAAGGCCTTTACAGGTCAATTAACTGTCCTTGCTATGATGGCACTTAAAATGGCAAAGTATAAAGCAAGTATTTCAGAAGAAAGGTATATGCATTTAGTAAATGAATTAGCATCGGTTCCAGAAAAAGTAAAAGAAATTTTAGCCGATACTTCTGTAATAGAAAAAATTGCTTTGAAATTTAAAGACGCTAAAGACTTCTTATATTTAGGTAGAGGGTATAATTTCCCCATTGCATTAGAAGGTGCCTTAAAATTAAAAGAGATTACGTATATCCATGCGGAAGGTTATCCTGCAGCAGAAATGAAACATGGACCCATTGCATTAGTAGATGAAAGCTTACCTGTTGTATTTGTTGCCACCAAGGACATGTATTATGATAAAGTGGTTTCTAATATTCAAGAAATAAAAGCAAGAAAAGGACAAATTATTGCAGTGGCTAGTGTGGGCGATTTGGTATTACCTACTATGTCAGATAATATTATGTTTGTGCCTGCAATAGACGAAGTCATTGCCCCTTTATTAAGTGTTATACCTATGCAACTTTTAAGTTATTATGTAGGTGTGGCCAAGGGCATTGATGTTGATAAGCCTCGTAATCTCGCTAAAAGTGTAACCGTGGAATAATTGAACTACCTTGCAGTCTATTATGAACACGAATTTTCAGGACCTAGGTCTTATAGAGCCCTTATTAAAGGCCATTCAAGAAGAAGGGTACACCACCCCTACTCCCATTCAAGCTGAATCTATACCTATTGTTTTAGAAGGTAAAGACTTATTGGGTTGCGCCCAAACAGGTACTGGTAAAACAGCTGCCTTTACCCTTCCTATTTTACAGTTACTAGTTAAAAGCAAAACTGCAGAAAGAAGAAAAAAAATTAGAAGTTTAATTGTTACCCCTACCAGAGAACTAGCCATACAAATTGGAGAAAGCTTCAATGCCTATGGCCGACATACTGGTTTAAATTGTACCGTTATTTTTGGAGGTGTTGGACAAGGCCCGCAAGTAACCGCCTTAAAAAATGGAGTGGATGTAGTCATTGCTACACCAGGACGATTACTAGACTTAATGAATCAAGGGCATTTAAATATCAGAGAAGTAGAAATATTTGTACTGGACGAAGCAGATAGAATGTTGGACATGGGTTTTGTACATGATGTGAAAAAATTATTAGCAGTACTTCCTAAAAAAAGACAATCATTATTCTTTTCAGCCACCATGCCTCCTGAAATTGTAAGCCTTGCCAATACTATTTTGTTTCATCCTTTAAAAGTAAGCGTAACGCCAGTTTCCTCTACAGTAGATATTATTATTCAATCGGTTTACTTTGTAGATAAAGTAAATAAAAATGCACTGCTCATTGAAATTCTAAAAAATACGGCTATTAAAACTGCCTTGGTTTTTACAAGAACTAAACATGGAGCCGACAAAGTAGTAAACCTACTTATAAAAAATAATATTAAAGCAGAAGCCATTCACGGCAATAAAGCGCAAAATGCAAGGCAAAGAGCGTTGACTAATTTTAAAGCACAAACTACGCGCGTATTAGTAGCTACCGATATTGCAGCTAGAGGCATTGACGTAGATGAATTAGCCTATGTGGTGAATTATGAAATTCCAAATATTCCAGAAACTTATGTGCACCGTATTGGAAGAACAGGTCGTGCTGGTGCAGGTGGAACAGCCATTTCATTTTGCGATGCAGAAGAAAGAGCCTTTTTAAAAGATATCGAAAAGCTTATTGCTAAAAAAGTACCCGTCATTGAAAACCACCCCTTCCCCATGACCAATTTCAATCCCATTAAGGAAGCCAAACAGCAAGGAAGAGGCAATTCTGGACATGCCAGGTCTAAAGCAACGGCAAATGGGGGTCAAAAAAGACATTTTAGTCGCCCAAAACCAAGTAGGTAATATTATCTTTGATACAATTAAAAAATAATTTATGCGTATCATTTTTACAAGCCTTCTACTATCTTTTGGTCTTTTGGTATCTGCTCAAGACACCAGTATTCAAAAAAAGGATTTAATTAGTGCCTCAAAACTATTTGACCTAAGTTTTACATCTAAGGAAATAGATACTCTATATTCCGATGTCGTTGACAATTTAGCCAATTACAAAGCAATGCATAATTTGCCTTTGGCCAATAGCGTTCCATTAAGTATGTGGCAAACACCGGTGGTACCTGGTATGCATTTTAATTTACTACAAAAACCTGTACTTTGGAAATTAGACAATACCGTTCAATTACCTGCTAATAAAAATGATTTAGCATTTTATACTATTGAACAATTAGCTTCTTTAATTAAAAATAAAAAAATTAGCTCCCTAGCCCTTACTCAATTTTTTATTGATAGAATTAAAAAATGGGGAGATACTTTACAATGCGTAATAAGTATACAAGAAGATATTGCTTATGCACAAGCTAAAAAAGCAGATGCAGAATTAGCGCAAGGAAAATACAGAGGATTATTGCATGGCATTCCTTATGGCTTAAAAGATTTATTTGCCGTAAAGGGCACCAAGACAACTTGGGGCGCTGCACCTTATCAAAATCAAACAATTGATGAAGATGCCTTTGTATATACAAAATTAAGAGATGCTGGCGCGGTACTAGTGGCTAAATTTACTTTAGGTGCTTTAGCCATGGGCGATTATTGGTTTGGTGGAAGAACAAAAAATCCATGGAATTTAAAATATGGATCATCTGGTTCATCTGCTGGCTCTACTTCTGCAACTGTGGCGGGCTTGGTACCCTTTGCTATTGGTACGGAAACTTGGGGCAGTATAGTTTCTCCATCTACTACTTGCGGTGCCACTGGATTAAGGCCCACCTTTGGAAGCGTAAGCCGTTCAGGTGCGATGGCATTAAGTTATAGCTTGGACAAAGTTGGCCCTATATGCCGATCAGCTGCAGATGCTGCCATTGTATTTAATTATATTCATGGCACAGATGGCAAGGACGGAAGTGCAGTCAATATGCCATTTAATTATACTCCGAACAAAGACATTAAAAAATTAAAAATTGGCTACGCTAAAAATTATTTTGATAAAATAAAGGATACTTCTAGAAATGAATTTAAAGTATTAGAAGAGTTTAGAAAATTAGGCGTTCAATTAATTCCAGTGAATTTTCCAGACAGTGGTGTATATAATTTCAATATCATGGATGTAGTCATTGGTGCTGAATGTGCTGCACAATTTGATGAAATGACAAGAATGAATATTGATGATGCATTAACAAGACAAACTAAAAGCGATTGGCCTAACTCCTTTAGAACAAATCGATTTATACCTGCCGTAGAATATATTAATGCACAAAGACACCGTTACACACTTATGCAAAAAGTAAATGAAGTGATGCAGCAGTATGATGTTATCATTTGTCCTTCAAGAGGAGATGGTAATCAATCGGCTATTACCAATTTAACAGGCAATCCTGTAGTATGCGTACCTACTGGCTTTGATAAAAAATTAAATTTACCTACTGGTATAAGTTTTGTGGGTAAATTATATGACGAGGCTACTATATTATCTATTGCTCAGGCTTATCAGAAAGCAACCAACTGGGATGAAACACATCCTGCCCTATTTAAATAAACGGTTCTAAAGAATTAAACTGTACTAATGAATAATATTAAGAAAATGCCTGTAAATGAATTGGGCTATGGTTTTATAAAAGAGCTTCCCAAGGGCAAGGACGAATATTATTTACGTAATCAACAAAATAGAAGCGGTATCCAATATCGCCACCTATCTGCTTTAGAAATTGAGCAGTTAGTTCGAAATAGAAATTCAAGCGATAACTGGAATGATATTTTAGTTTCAGATGCCTTTAGTCCGGAGCTTATAAAAAATTGTTCCTTCTTTGGTTTAGTAAGAATGGGAAAACTAGAAGCCAATTGTTTACTATTTAGCGATTTAGTTGTGCCAGTGGGTATTTATAATTCTACCATTATTAGTTGCGACCTTGGCAATAATGTTGCCATACATAATGTGAACTATATGTCGCATTATATTATAGGCAATGATGTCATAATTACCAATGTGAATGAAATAGTAACAACGAATCATTCTAAATTTGGTAATGGTATTATTAAAAAAGGAGAAGACGAATCGGTTAGAATATGGATGGAGATTTGTAACGAAAATACAGGTAGAAAAGTAATGCCTTTCAATGGTATGACTGCTGGAGATGCTTATTTATGGACGCGCAACAGACATGATACCATTTTACAAAAAAAGTTTAAAGAATTAACTGAAAAACGTTTTGACAATAAATTAGGTTACTACGGAAAAGTAGGTGACCGTTCGGTGATAAAAAATTGTAAGATTATCAAAGATGTATGGATTGGAACGGATGCCTATTTAAAAGGTGCCAATAAAATTAAAAATGTAACTATTAATTCTTCTGCTGAAGCAAGAACTCAAATTGGGGAAGGTTGCGAACTTGTGAATGGTATCATTGGCTTTGGTTGTAGAATATTTTATGGTATTAAAGCAGTTCGTTTTATTTTATCGGACCACTCTCAATTAAAATATGGTGCACGACTAATTAACTCTTTCTTAGGGCCTAATGCCACTATTTCTTGTTGCGAGGTATTGAACTCATTAATTTTTCCAGCGCATGAACAACACCATAATAATTCTTTTTTATGTGCAGCCCTAGTCATGGGGCAAAGTAATATAGCAGCAGGTGCTACCCTAGGCTCTAATCATAATAGTCGAGGAGCCGATGGAGAAGTCATTATGGGCAGAGGCTTTTGGCCAGGCTTATGCGTTAGCGTAAAACATAATTCAGTTTTTGCAAGTTTTTCATTGTTGAATAAAGGTGATTATAACTATGAATTAAATATTCCTATTCCTTTTTCACTTATAAGTAATGATCCGCTAAAAGATGAATTAATTATTATGCCGGGTTATTGGTTTTTATATAATTTTTATGCCTTAGCTAGAAATGCTTGGAAATATATTGATAGAGATAAACGCATTGAAAAAACGCCTCTATTTGAATATAATTATTTAGCACCTGATTCAGTAAATGAACTCTTGAATGCTAGAAAAATAATAGCAGCTGCAGTGGCCAAGGCTTATTTACAAAGCACCCAAAAAACTGCTGACCTACCTACTGAAAAACTAATAGCATTTGGCCATGACTTACTTACTACTAAAACTAAAAAAGAAATAGACGTGTTATCTGTTTTTGCAGACGATATTGAAAATAGTAAAAGAAAAACAAGGTTCATAAAAACTTACGAGGCCTACTCTATTTTTGAAAAAATGATATTTATGTATGGTATGGAGGCATTAGTAGATATTATGAATAGCAAAAATAATGGGAAGAAAGGTGGACAAAGTATTTTAATGCATTTAAAAACATTAAAACCTAATACCACTGAATGGACATGGGTAAATGTAGGAGGTCAATTAATGCCGCAAAAAAAAGTCAATAGCTTGCTCACTAAAATTAAAACAGGTAGCATTGACAGTTGGGATAAAGTACATCAGTTTTACGAAGCCGCTTCTTCTACCTATACCTCTGAAAAAAGAAATCACGCTTTACTAGCACTTGAACTCATTACCCATAAAAAACTATCAACACTTACCATTAAACAATTAAATAGTTGGTTAGATAGCTACCTTGAAATTAAGACCGATATCACTTCGCGCATTGAAAAAACAAGAGCCAAAGATTATACTAACCCTTTTAGAAAAATAGTTTACGAAAACGAAGCTGAAATGATAGCAGTAGTGGGCGATTTAAAAGACAATGGCTTTATTAAAGAACAAAACCTTGCATTAAAGGCCATTAGTTCAAATATTCTAGCGATAAAAGAAAGCTTGAGAACTAAATAATTAAAAGGAAATAACTAAAAGTAAATAAGTTAAAGTAAATAACTAAAAAACTATCGCTAATTATATATTATTAATAGTGCAGCAAACTAAAGCCAACACCTAACTGCCATTGACGTGTCTTCCAAGTAGATTGGTCGCTCAAATTAGAAGAAAGTTCGCTAGCAGATCGAATATTATTCATACCAATGACGTACCTGCCATATAAAAAAAAGCCACCCAAATCTAATTTAGCACCCCCCACAATAGCAAACTCACCGCTATTGAAAGCCAGTCTGGCTGTTTCTTTTCCATCTTTTTGTTGATCTAATAAAATACTATATTGAGGACCTGCTTGAACAATAAAACTTTTAAAAACTTTGTATTGAGCCAACACTGGAATGGCTATATAATTTAAATGATAGGTCTCTGGTTTCAATGCATTATTATTCAATAATTCTAAAACACTAGGATTAGATTCCAATTTAGTTTGTGTTAAAATGACTTCAGGGGCGATACTAAAAGATGGACCTAGTCCAATTTGTGCACTTGCGCCCAAATGAAAGGAAGCTGCATTATGGTCTGCATTTACATTATTTACACTTGAAAAATTTTGTCCCAACTTTATGCCAAGCGCAAATTTATTTTGCGCATGCGCATTCAACACAATCATGCTTATTAAAAAAACGGATAGTTTTTTCATGTCATTTACTTTTAATAAAATATAAAGTTACATCTAATAGCTAAGTCAATTCAATTAAAGTAATTTCTGGCAAAATACCTACCCTTCCTGGATACCCTAAAAAGCCAAAGCCTCGGTTAACATATAATTGTTGGTCCTTATTATCATAAATACCTGCCCATTGTTTATATACCCATTGCACAGGACTCCATTTAAAATAAGGGTTCTCTAGTCCAAACTGCATGCCATGGGTGTGTCCCGATAAAGTTAATTGAACGCTTGCATATTTTGGAATGACTTCTGCTTCCCAATGACTTGGGTCATGACTTAATAATATGGCCACTTCTTCCTTGCTTACCCCTTGCATGGCTAAATCCATTTTGCCATATTTTGGAAAACGTGCTTTTGCACCCCAATTCTCAATGCCCACTATTTTAATTTTTTCACCATTTTTTTCAATACTTATATTTTCATTCATGAGTAAGCGCCATCCTAAATCATGATGCACTTGCTTCAAGGCTTCTAAATTTTGTCTCTTCTCTTCTACCGTATCCCATTTTACATAATCACCATAATCGTGGTTGCCTAAAGTACTATACACACCATGTGGGGCATTAATTTTACCAAATACATCCATCCAATCGTTCATCTCGCTAGCTCGGTCATTGACTAAGTCGCCGGTAAATAAAACTAAATCGGCATTTTGCTTTTCAATTAATTCAATACCTTTTAATACTGCTGCTTTATCTTTTAAACTACCACTATGAATATCGCTAATATGAATAATTTTAAATCCTTTAAAGGCAAGCGGTAAACCTTTTAAAGTAATTTTCTTTTTAATGAGTTTATAATTATACTTATTACCAAAACCATATAAAAGCGATAAGAATAATGTAGAAGACAAGCCCACTCCCATCCAACTTAAAAAAGTAGACCTTGGAATACCCTTTTCAGTATTCATAAATTTAGCACCTGCTATTGATGCGGCCTGACCCATTGTCCAAAAAGCCCCTCTTCTTAAATCGTCGACTAAGAAAAACAAAACCATAAAAATTTGGGTAAGGACCCATCCTATGCCAATAGAAAAAATATACTGCTTAAAGTAAGGGTTCGAGATATATGGAAATAGCAAAAAGGAACCAAGGCTCATAATACACAAAGCCCAGTAAATTAGACCCACTGAGGTCTTAGTGCCGTTTGATGCCCCTTGCAGTAAGGTCTTTAATACATGGTAGATATAAAAGTCAATGAGAATCAATACAGTGATGAGAATGAATATAAATAAGGGGTTGCGCATAATATAATTTAAAGCACAAAATTAAGGCCAAATTGTTACCATTTATGCCTTATTTTTGGCAGAAATTAAGGATATTCAGTTTATGGCTAGAATAATAGGAATAGCGAATCAAAAAGGGGGTGTGGGTAAAACCACTTCTGCCATAAATATTGCGGCAAGTTTGGCCGTATTGGAATACAGAACCCTATTAATTGACGCCGATCCTCAAGCAAATAGTACTACAGGTGTTGGATTTGATTTGCACAATATCACTACCAGCTTATACGATGGTATGATTAACCAAACGCCCCTAGCCGATATCATATTAAAATCGGAGATTCCACACTTAGACGTCATCCCCTCTCATATTGACTTAGTAGGTGCTGAAATTGAGTTAGTGAACCTACCTAATAGAGAGAATGTTTTAAAAGAATTAATTGCACCTATTTCAGACCAATACGATTTCATTATTATTGACTGTTTACCTTCTTTGGGCTTAATTACTGTGAATGCATTAGTGGCTGCCGATAGTGTCATTGTGCCTGTACAATGCGAGTTTTTTGCATTAGAAGGTTTAGGTAAATTATTAAATACTATTAAAATTGTACAAAGCAGATTAAACCCTGAATTACAAATTGAAGGTATCTTAATGACCATGTATGATGGAAGACTTCGTTTAAGCAATCAAGTAGTAAGTGAAGTAAGAAAACATTTTGATGAAATGGTATTCTCTACCATTATTCATAGAAACACGCGTTTAAGTGAAGCGCCTAGCGTAGGCAAGCCTGTTATTTTATACGACGCAGATAGCAAGGGCACGGTGAACTACTTAAACCTAGCTAAGGAAATTTTACAAAAAAATGGCATGACGAATATGAGTAATGCCGAGCGTATAATAGATTAATTATGAGCAAGAGCACACCTAATAAAGAACTCATTGGAAAAGGACTTCGCTCTCTATTGCAAAACATAGACGCGGATTACAAAAATCCAGCAGGTAGAGTACAACCAGCGGTGATAGAAAAAGCCGTAGCTAGTAATCGTGTACCCTTATCTGACATCGTTGTCAATCCAAAGAATCCTAGAAAAGATTTTGATGAAAAAGCATTGAAAGAATTAGCTAATTCTATTCAAATACATGATTTAATACAACCTATCACTGTTGCGCAATTAGCCAATGGCAAATATCAATTAATTGCGGGTGAGCGTCGTTTTCGTGCTGCTAAAATAGCGGGCTTAAGCGATCTACCAGCCTATGTAAGAACTGGCAACGATAAAGAATTATTAGAATTAGCCTTATTAGAGAACTTGCAAAGAGTTGATCTTAATGAAATAGAAATTGCATTAAGCTATCAACGCATGATGGAGGAACTAAGTTACACGCAAGAAAAAGTAGCGGAGAGAATGGGCGTGGACAGGTCTACTATTTCTAACTACATCAGATTACTCGAACTTCCTCCTAGCTTGCAAGCAGCGCTTCGCAACGGTAGCCTAAGTGTAAGCTTAGCCAAACTATTATTAGGCAAAGAAATAGAGAAGCAATTATTTTTATTTAAAGAAATTACAGAAAAAGGTTTGACCGTAAAACAAACAGAAGAGCTTATTCGTAAAATGAATTTAGCAGGCAAGGCCTTTACCCCTTCTGCAGCTAATGCAAAAAATCAATTGTCTCCTGTTTATAAAAAACTAGAAGATAAATTAACCAGTCATTTATCTACTAAGGTTATTTTACAACATCAAAAAAATGGTAGCGGAAAAATTACTATTGAATACTCAGATCTTAACGGTTTAAACAAAATACTAGAAGCAATGCAATTAAGCATTAGCTAGTACTATTTTTTAAAAGGAATTTATTTAGGATGCGGCTACTATACATTATACTACTGCTGCTAATGATGCAGCCAAATGCTAATAGCCAAGATAGCGCCTATCTCAAAAATGCCGATACTCTACAACATCATATTCCACGCAGGGCTACTAGAAGGTCCGCTATTGTTCCAGGTTGGGGCCAGCTATACAATAAACAATATTGGAAAATACCTTTAGTATATGGCGTATTAGCTATTCCTGCTTCTACTTATGTGTATAATAATGATATGTATCAAAAAACAAAGTTTGCCTATGAAGCAAAGTTTAAAGCAGAGAAAGGAGACAATAGCGATTTGTCCAAGATTGATTCAAAATTGCAAAATTTAAGTATTGGTTCATTACAGAGTTACCGTAATATATTTAGAAGAGATAGAGACTATTCTATTATGTGGTTTATACTGGCCTGGGCTGTGAATGTGGCAGATGCCACAGTATCGGGTCATTTGAAAGAGTTTGATGTTAATAATAATTTATCATTCAGAATGGTACCTTATATGCAACCTCAACAGCAACAAACGGGATTATCACTACAATTTCATTTTAAAAATACCCATTCAAAATAATTTAAATAAAGGGATATGAAAATTGCATTAATAGGCTACGGCAAAATGGGTAAAGCCATTGAAGAAATTGCGATAAGTAAAGGACATGAAATTGTTCTAAAAATTGATGTTTCTAATATAGCAGATTTTACCAAAGAAAATATACAAAAGGCGAATGTTGCTATTGAATTCACTGGCCCTCATACTGCTTTTGAAAATATTACTAAATGTATTGATTGGGGTGTTCCTGTAGTCAGTGGTTCAACCGGATGGTTGGATAATTTTGAAAAAGCTAAAGTGCTTTGTGCAGAAAAAAAGGGCTGTTTAATTTATGCAAGCAATTATAGCATTGGGGTGAATTTATTCTTTGAAATTAATAAGCAGTTGGCTGCGCTAATGGAGCCTTACGAAAGCTATGATGTAACTATGACCGAAACACATCATACTGAAAAAAAGGATGCCCCTAGCGGGACCGCCATTAGTTTAGCCGAACAAATACTAGCCAAAATAGGAAGAAAAAATAAATGGGTGAACGAACCCAGCAATGAGCCCAGTAATGAGGCGAGTAACTTAATAATTCGCTCTGAAAGAATAGACCCAGCCCCCGGTACCCATACCGTTACTTATGAGTCACCCATTGACAGTATTGAAATTACCCATACCGCTCATACCCGCAAAGGCTTTGCCAGCGGAGCTTTATTAGCAGCAGAATTTGCCAATCAAAAAATAGGTATCTTCACTATGAAAGATGTTCTAGGTCTTTGATCAAAAGCTTATGCTATCTAAAAAAACTCAATACGCATTACAAGCACTCTGCTATATGGTGGAGAAGCAGAGCGACGACCCTATTTTAATAGCAGAAATTGCAAGCCAAAAAAATATACCTATTAAGTTTTTAGAAAATATTTTACTAGAACTTAGAAAAGCAGGTTTTTTAGAAAGTAAAAAAGGAAAGCATGGCGGCTACTTCTTTGCCCAAGCGCCAGAAAAAATAAAGCTATCAGCTATTTTTAGAACTATTGAAGGTCCCATTGCGCTACTGCCTTGTGTAAGTTTAAATTTTTATGAAAAATGCGCCGATTGTAATGAAAAAAAATGTGGTATCAATAAAGTTATGGCTGCGGTGCGCGATAACACCTTAGCCATACTAGATAATTCAACGGTAGCTGATTTAAGTGCCATAAAATAAATTTTATGAAAAAATATCTTACCTTTTTTTCACTTGCCTTCACAATGAATGCAAGCGCTCAAAGTTTAATTGGTGGTAACAATATTATAAAAACTAATTTATCGGCTGACGCATTAAATAACTATAATATCACCTACGAGAAAAGTATTAACCACTTTATTTCCTTATCGGTGAATTATAAAACAATGCCTCTTTCTAAATTACCCTTACAAGCTTTAGCTAAAAAACTTATTGATAACCCCAATATTAACTTTGATAATTTTAAATTTGGCAATACCACCATTACTTTCGAAGGCCGTTTTTATTTAGGTTTGTCTAAAATGTCAGGTTTTTACATTGCACCTTATATTCGTTATGGAAATTATGATTTATCAGTGCCGATAGATTATACTTATACACCAGAGAAACCTTCCCCTAATATTAGTCTGCCTCCAGTACCAGTGAATGCAAATTTAGATGGTACCATAAGAACCCAAAGCTATGGAGCCCATGTAGGTATGCAGTTTCAACTCTTAACTAAATTGGTATTGGATATCTCCTTTATTGGTGGGCATTATGGCAGTTCTACAGGTAAATTAAACTTTATTGCACCTATTGACTTTCCTAAACCAGCTCAAGTTGAATTACAAAGAATTCTAGACAACACAAAAGCAAACCCATTTACACTAAAATCCGTTGTCAATTCCCGAGGAGCCATTACAGATACCGAAGGTCCTTGGGCAGGTTTAAGAGGACTGGGTATTGGCCTTGGATTAAGATTTTAAATACGCTAGCTTTGCTAGCTCAAAACAGTATCAAATGAACGCTCCATTTTTACAAGATTTATTTAAAGGCCAAAGCTACGATGCTGACCAATTTTTTTTAATTGCTGGGCCTTGTGTTGTAGAGAATGAAGAATTGGTCATGGAAATTGGAGAGAAGGTTTCTACCCTTTGTAAGAACCTAGGTATTGCTTATGTTTTTAAAGCAAGCTATCGAAAAGCAAATAGAACAAGTGCCAATTCATTCACTGGTATTGGAGATGATACAGGCATGGAGCTTATTAAAAAAGTAGGCACCACTTTCAAAGTACCTACCACTTCAGACATTCATGCACATGAGGAAGCAGCCATTGCTGCAAAATATATTGACATCTTACAAATACCTGCTTTTTTATGTCGTCAAACCGACTTACTTATTGCAGCTGCTGAAACAGGAAAAATTGTAAATGTAAAAAAAGGACAATTTTTAAGTGGGGCTTCTATGAAATTTGCAGTAGATAAAATAAGATTAGTTGGTAATGATAAAGTAATGCTTACAGAACGTGGTAATACATTTGGCTATCAAGACTTAGTAGTCGATTATAGAAATATTCCTGCCATGGCAGAAAACGGCGTTCCCGTAATAATGGATTGTACCCATTCATTACAACAACCTAATCAAACTAGCGGAGTTACAGGAGGCAATCCTCAATTAATAGAAACTATTGCAAAGGCAGCCATCGCCACTGGTGCTCATGGATTATTTATTGAAACACATCCCAATGTTGCGCAAGCAAAAAGTGATGGTGCTAATATGTTGCCTTTAGATAAATTGGCTTCTTTATTAGAAAAATTAGTGAGACTAAAAAAAGCAGTTATTTAGTTTTTACCACGAATAATGCTAAAAGTATTTCATGGGATTTCTTTTACCCAACAAAATATACCTGCGGATACTTCTCCAAAAAGCCAGTACCATATATACAATTACGGGAGAACCAAAAGTGAGAAAGGAAATATAGATAAACCACATTCTTATTTTGCTAGTAGCAATGCCTAAACGCTCTCCGATGGCGGTACAAACCCCAAAAGCATGTAATTCAAAATAATCCTTCATTTTTTGCATAGAAAAGGCATTTAAACCTACTGCAATCTATAAAAAAAAGTGGATATAAACTGTATTTTTTGCTTTAACCGGGTTCAATTTTGGCTTACCTTTGCCACAATTTTAACAACAAAACTAAGTACCATGGCTTTTGATATTGAAATGATCAAAAATTTGTATGCTGCAATGCCAGCAAAAGTAGAGGCGGCTCGTAAATTATTAGGACGCCCCCTAAGCTTGTCTGAGAAAATTTTATTCTCTCATTTACATAGCGATCAAAAATTAGAAAGCTTTGAAAGAGGTGGTTCTTATGTCGATTTTGCACCAGACCGTGTGGCGATGCAAGACGCAACTGCACAAATGGCCTTATTGCAATTTATGCAAGCAGGCCGTCCTAAAGTAGCGGTACCAAGTACAGTGCATTGCGACCATTTAATTTCTGCAAAAGTTGAAGCCAAACAAGATTTACAAGTTGCCACTACAGATAGTAAAGAAGTATATGATTTCTTAGCCTCTGTATCTAATAAATATGGTTTAGGATTTTGGAAACCAGGTGCGGGTATTATTCACCAAGTAGTTTTAGAAAACTATGCCTTCCCAGGTGGTTTAATGATAGGTACCGATTCTCATACTGTGAATGCAGGTGGATTAGGTATGATTGCTATTGGTGTTGGTGGTGCAGATGCTTGTGATGTAATGGCAGGACTTCCATGGGAATTAAAATGGCCTAAATTAATTGGTATTAAATTAACAGGAAAGTTGAATGGTTGGACAGCGCCTAAGGATGTGATTTTAAAAGTGGCTGGTATTCTAACTGTAAAAGGTGGAACCGGTGCCATTGTTGAATATTTTGGAGAAGGGGCAACAAGTATGAGTTGCACAGGTAAAGGAACCATTTGTAATATGGGTGCTGAAATTGGAGCCACTACTTCTACATTTGGTTATGACGCAAGCATGAGCCGTTATTTACAATCTACTGGCCGTGCAGATGTTGC
>Ga0209596_1000649_pt1 | contig 32192 bp, 34 predicted proteins | sample M_130807_MF_Meta_FD_187314 | JGI IMG/M metagenome (GOLD analysis project Ga0209596, IMG submission 187314) | Freshwater microbial communities from Lake Montjoie, Canada to study carbon cycling - M_130807_MF_MetaG (SPAdes) (version 2) | ecosystem: Environmental > Aquatic > Freshwater > Lake... | reverse complement strand
CAGTGACTACCAGCACATTGGCGTTACCAGCTGATGTAATACTGACATTTCCACTGGACGTGATGGTGATGTTGCTGGTGCCATTGGCCAGTGGTCCGATAACGTTTCCACCAGTGATGTTGCCAGTAACACTGAGTATACCACTTACACTGTTAATATTACCAAATGTAGCATTGGCTGTGATCACTGCATTGCCGGCACCGATATTACCCACATTGGCGTTGCCTGTGACAGTAATTGCTGTTACATTAGCATTTGTAGCACCAATATTTCCCACATTGGCATTGCCTGTGACACTGAGTATACCACTTACACTGTTAATATTACCAAATGTAGCATTGGCTGTGATCACCGCGGCTGTAGCACCAATATTGCCCACATTGGCATTGCCTGTGATCACCGCGGCTGTAGCACCAATATTTCCCACATTGGCATTGCCTGTGACCGTAATTGCTGTTACATTAGCATTGGTAGCACCCAAATTACCCACATTAGCGTTGCCAGTAACACTGATGGTATTACCCACCGTGATGAAGTTGGCATTCACATACCCACTGGTATTGACATTTCCACTGCTGCCAGTGATGTTGGCATTTCCGATAGTGACCCCGTATTCTATGGTAAAATTCTGTAACGCCATTGCTGATCTCCTGGTGGTATGCTTGTTACAAGTTATTTATGGCAATTACTGCTGATTTACATGGTTAAATCTTAGTAGAAAATACTTTGACGCTGTTGCCAGCGCCTGTGCCAGTGGCTCTGAGACGCACATTACCACCGGATATATCTGCGTCCAGATTAATCAGTTTTATGTTGTTGGTCACACTGGCATACACCGTGAGATAAGCATTGGTGCCGTCGTTGACCAGAAAAGCCTCAGTGCTGTGGTAGTTGCTGCCATTGGTGGTCTGAATAATATACTTGGCTGTGGTGTAAGTACCCACCGCAAACTGATCCACTGTGGTGGCTGAAGTGCCCACCGCCACCGCTGCTGAATTACTCAGCACAGTGGGTGTGCTGACACTGGTGCTGAAATTTCCAGTGGTAACACCGATGTTGTTACCACTGATCACCAGCACATTATTCACATACAGATTACCCAGATTGGCTGACAGCACTGTGCCGCCCAGATCCAAGCTGTTGCCGCTGGCAAAGATAGTACCAAACCTAGCAGTGGGTGTACCGATATTAATAGTGTTGTTACTGGTGGGGTAAATGATGTCACCCACTGTGGTTTTACCAGTGACACTGGCATTACCGCCCAGGTTTAAGTTGCCACCCACGCCCACTCCGCCGGATACCGTGAGTGCGCCAGTGACTGTGTTGGAGCTAACAGTGGTATTGGTAATACTGAGTGCTATGTTAGTGGTGGAGCCCGCCGTGGTGATTACTTGAAGATCCGGCGAAAATAAACCATAGGGCAGCGGGCGCCAATTAGTGGTGCCATCTCCTATTTTGACTTTACGAGTATCAGTTTCAATACCCATTTCGCCATCAGCCAAGACAGGATTTGCTGAAGTCCATTCACTCGCCAATCCTCGTCTAAACTGAAATTGAATATAAGGCATCTACAGTAAGCTCCATTGTTTATTTATTCTAAACCACGCCACCACAATCAAATGCTGGTCCACCCACATGGGATATACTAGGGTAACCTCCGTCAAAATTAATAATTCCAGCCACCCCAGGAATTCCCTGTGTGCCCTGAACGCCAGTTGCGCCAGTAGCACCTGACCCCGTGGCTCCAGTTACGCCAATATTTCCCTGAGTGCCCTGCACGCCAGTTGCGCCAATAGTTCCCTGATATCCCTGAGAGCCCTGAACGCCAGTTGCGCCAAAAGTTCCCTGATTTCCTTGTGTGCCCTGAACGCCAGTTGCGCCAATAGTTCCCTGATATCCCTGTGTACCCTGGGAGCCAGTCCAGCCGCGAAATCCCTGAATACCCTGTGATCCCTGAACACCAGTTGCCCCCCTAAGGCCATCTATACCAGCCGTGCCTGATGCGCCCTGAGCGCCCTGAGCACCCTGAGCGCCCTGAGCGCCCTGAGCACCCTGGTTGCCAATGCCGCCGTTGGTGACCAGTGTCTGCCAGGATGCTGAGTAATAGATACGCAGTTGACCAGTGCTGTGCTGATACCATAAATCTCCCACAGCCGCATCTGTGGGTGCAGTTTCAAAAATTTTAACCGGGACCACTTCCACACCAGCAACACCAGTGGCCACGGTGACTGTTACATTGTTACCGAAATTCAGTGTGGCTGCTGTGCCCTGTAATGATCCGTTATCCCGAACTTGTACAGCACCAGTGCCACCACCCAGTATGGGTACCCCGCCAGGAGTTATGCCATTGCTGAGTCTGAGTTCACCAGTGTCAATATCAAAGAAGATATTACCCCGCTCACCAATATACTCAGTGACAGGCGCGGGTACTAGACTGGCTTTGATTTTGCGAAAAAATCCCATGATAACTCCCGTATCTGTTATTTATGGATGGGAGTTACCGGGCATGGCAACTATGGCTTTTTTGTTCACAGCTCTGCGCTGGTGCGGAATACCGCTGTATAAGCTGATCCCAAGCACGCTGGATATTCTGACACACTGTTTCAGTTAGCCTGAGCCTCAGTGATTCACCCAGCATCAAACGACCACAGAATGCGCACATATTAAGTTCAGTTCTAACTTGATACTCCAGCAATCGGCTGCTGCGATGTGTGCTTTCGTGGAATTTTTCGTAATACCTCTTGGCTGCTTCTAAATCCAAAATCTGGTTGCCAACATCAGACTTGTTGTCAGCACTTTCCAGACTTTGCTTTAGTACATCCAGATGTTGCTGTAATGGTGGACTCCAGCGAGCATCACCATCGTCAATTTTTGCCACAGTCTGTGCTTCAGCATCTGATGTCTTGGCGCTGAGCCCGCCCAGCTTGCGAGCGATGGCACTGCGCAAATCCTGCTCGTCATCGCCGGATTCAAAGTCACCATGTATTGTTATTTCAAAGTCTTTAAATCTCATGTGGTATCTCAGTGAATATTTAGCATAAACATCTAAATAACCGGTAGCAATTTCAGTGATGTAGTCCGGTGGCTTCTACGGTCGTGTTGTCAGCTTCAATGGTGATTTTCATAATGTCTTTGTCTTATTTCCATACTGGAATGTAGCCAGTAGAACCGTCCGAAGTCAGCACCTTCAGCCACGTATACGGCGCTGCGTTCGTGGTAGCAGGGGAGTTTGTACCCAGCAGCGCAGTCCCAGCTCCGGTAGAATTGAGGCCGCTGAATTTCATGAGCCCGCCGATTTCAAACACCTGTGTAGAGCTTGTGTCCGCTGCTCCACGAGTGATAACGACACGAGTCGCGCCTGTCGTTGCAGTCGAATTGTAGAATGTCGCTGTTCCGCCAACGGTGAAAGAAATACCGTTGTTTACGGTTACAGATGCCCCCCCAAACGTCATTAGCTGATTTGTTAAACCGGTGTCATAGATAGACGCAATCAGCAAGTTCCGGGAAGCATCAGATAGTAGGTTACCGCTGATTCTGTATGCTGTGCTTGCGTTGATCGTACCGGAAGCGTCGAGAGTGTAACCCGGCGTTGTCGTCCCGATGCCGACGTTGCCGTTTGCCAGAATCGTCGCTCTAATTCCGCCCGGAGTCCCTAACTGTAGAGCTGAACCACTGGAACCAGCAGCTAAGAAAGTGGCATAGGCCAACGTACCAGTTAAGGTGGCACCCGGAGTGCTTCCTTCGACTCCAACATATCCAAGTGCGTTAGATGATAAAGAGTTGAATTGGAAGAATGCAGCACTAGTGTCATTTGTCCCGGTGATCCTAATCGCGGCACTACTTCCAAAAACTGTTAGTTTATTTACAGGAGTGCCCACCCCGATGCCGACGTTGCCACCTCCCAAGATAGTCATCGCCGCTACCGCAGCGGATTGCGGTTGAAGTTTAGTGTTGAATGTTACTGCCCCCCCACCTACTCCTCCGTAACTTGCTGTTATATTCAGCACACTAAACAGCGCCGCCGGAGTGCCGCTATAGCCGTATGTGTCAAAATTGAGCTGCGGCGAATAACCATTTACGGACGTATTACGAATCGACACTATGGGAAGATTCGCATTTGACGTGTCAGAAATATCTAGTTTTGATACAGGTGTTGTCGTCCCGATGCCGACGTTGCCCTGCACAATCATTCCCGATACTGGAGCATCAGATGCCGCGTAAGTCTGCCCAACAGACAGCGATCCCAGCCTTAGTCCCGTGTAGTTGTTGCTGCTGTTAAACAGTCCAAATAATTGTGTGCTTGCATTGTTTGACGTGATCCTGACAGCCCCCGCCTCATCGCCTACCGAGAACCCACCTGTCCCAGTAAATCGCCCAATGCCAGCCACTTCAAGTTTTTGAGCAGGCGTTGCCGTCCCGATGCCCAACCTGTTGTTTGCCGCATCCCAAAAGAACTGGCCAGCGTCCTGATCGAGTGTGCCAGAGGCCGAAACATACGGCACCGAGCCAACAGTCGTCAGGTTGCCAACGCCTCCGATCAGGTCGGTACCGGCCACGGCGATTGACGGGACGCCGGTCGCTGTGGTGTTTTTTAGCAGTCCAGTTGCCAGCCCAGACAATGTGGTCCCGTTGATCTTACTGACGGTCGTTGCTACCGTGCCAACCGTTGTGGTGACGTCTCCAGTCAACGCTGGCATTCTAGCCGCTGCCAATGTTCCAGAGCTGAGATCAGCCGCGCTGCCGGATGTCGCCACCGTTGCAAGAGTCAGCGCCGTCGAAAATCCGCCTGTGCCGTTGCTCGTTAAAGCTTGTCCGATTGTCCCGTTGGTCGCTACTGAAGTCCAGTATGTCTGGCTATTTCCATAGGTAGCTAATACAGAACCATTGCTGCCATCGCCAGTGGGTAACGCATAAGCTGCGCCACTGGTGGTTCCAATTCTACCCACATACAAATTACCAGAGATTGATCCACCACTGGTGCCAATATTACCCACATTGGCATTGCCACTTACATACATGCTACCAGTAACACTCAGGGTATTCAATGGATTGGCGTTGCCAATGCCCACATTACCTGTGTATTTAACAACGATGCCAGATGAACCACTTGGTTCCATATATAAATCATGAGTTGAATCACTGCCATTTCTTTTCGTGTAAATACGTCCTGCTAGATATCCATCAAACCCAACACCACCTGTTCTAAATGTAAATTGTCCGCCGAATCCATCAGCCATTGTGCTACTTGTTAAAGAATGCATTACAAATATTTCATTTGTAGTAGCCGGCAATTCTGTATTGTATCTAAATGCACCGACTACGTCTGTGGACATAACGTCTAATTTACGGCTCGGATTCGTTGTCCCAATCCCCAGCCTGTTGTTCGTGGCGTCCCAAAAGAGATCCACCGTCGGCGACTGAGTGAGTGTGCCAGAGGCCGAAACATAAGGCACTGAGCCAACAGTGGTCAGGTTGCCCACGCCTCCGATGAAGTCGGTACCAGCTACCGCGATGGATGGCACGCCGGTTGCTGTGGTGTTTTTAAGCAGTCCTGTCGCCAGCCCAGAAAGCGTCGTGCCGTTGATCTTACTGACGGTCGTTGCTACAGTGCCAACCGTGGTGGTAACGTCTCCAGTAAGGGCTGGCATTCGTGCCGCCGCCAATGTTCCCGTTGTGAGGTCAGACGCGCTGCCAGATGTTGCCACGGTGGCAAGCGTCACCGCAGTGCCAAATCCGCCCGAGCCATTGCTCGTCAGCACCTGGCCAATTGTCCCGTTGGTCGCTGTGGCACCAGTGGCACCAGTGACGCCTGTGGCGCCCCTTACGCCTGTGGCACCTGTGGCACCTGCACCAGTGGCACCAGTGACGCCTGTGGCGCCCCTTACGCCTGTGGCACCCACTGGTCCAGGAGATACCAAGTGACCACCCAGTGTGGTGCCGTCATGAAGTCGCAGGCTCCAGGTATCTGTATCCACCGCAATCTCACGGGCTGCGCCAGTGAACGCATTGTTTTGACTAGTGGTACCACCGCGTAGTTGTAATCTCTTAGACATATTATAAAGCTCCTAGATCTCTGTTTTCGTACGCCAACTCTGGTATGCTTCCCAGATCCAGATTCTCTCCCAGTTCATAGAGATCTCCGCTGACACGATAACCCAGCTGTAGATTTACCGGAATAGCCACACTGAAATTATCATCCGAATAGGCAGGCAGTGTGTCTGATCCCGAGGTATATTTGATCAGCAAATAATAATAGCCCACAGGCGCTGGGTTCAGCACTGTGGCTGGAATCATTATCTGTGCTAGGCCAGTGCTGGCTGAGATCACTGTGGCTGTGAATGAGCTTACAAAATCCCGCTGTGGGGTTCTGACCAGCTCAGCATAGAAGGTTAAACTAGTGATATTTACTGCTTTCTGATCAGAATTTTTAACCTGTATCTTAATGGGATTATCGATGCCCTTGAAAAGCACCAGTGGTTTAGTGTACACGATTCTGTCCTCCACAGTCAGGGCACTGTCACCAGAAATCTGCAACTGAATAGTCTGGTCATACAGATAAATTTTAATGGTCTGCATTGTCCTGGTATTTATACCATCCAGTGGCCATATGTATAAGTAACTGGAATGGGACTACATATTGAGCCAAAATCTTTTTCAGAAGTTAACAGATAGATACCCCTTCATCACAGTGATCGGCTATGGCGATAATGAATACATCGGAATAGTACAGAATCGTGACACTGTGGTAACTAATTTTTACGACCTCGCAGCCATCACAGATAGTGATACTCGCCGTCAGTTTTTGGACCTAGGCGAGCAATGGTGGTGGGAAAGTAATAGACAGATCCCCATCAATATTTTTCTCAGAGAGGAATGGGGTGTCTTCAGGGTTTATCTCAGAACCTTCAACAGCAAAGATGTTGTAGTATTACATGGTCCTGTGGTCAGCTTGGCCGAATTAGCTCAGAAGAAAAGTAAACGTCGCAGCATCACACTGATTCGCAAGATCAATCACTGATTCAGCAACACCATGTGAATTGCCACCAAGTACGAATAGGAACAGGCGTGAGCTTTTTTGAATCCATATTGTCCATCTGTGGATTTGTCCCACACTGTTTTAGCCACTTCAGCCCAGCGTTTTCCAGCCAGATGTCGTTTAGCTGGCCTTATCACTGCCAGAAACATAGCCAGTCTGGCTAAACTGTCCACCGGCTCTGGCATCCGTTGTAATAAATCCCAGTGAGCGTTGATGTGAACCACTTGCTGAACAAAGCTGTGATCAGTTAATCTATGCCAGGGCGGCTCAGTGGCCAACAACTGGTCCAGATGTGCTGGACTTTGCACCAGAGTATATACACTGTTGTTGAGAAAATCCAGCTTGATATAACCCAGTTCTTCAGCCAGCTTGTAATCTAGACTACACAAGCCAGTCAGTGAATCCACTGGCACTGGATTCACATATACACCAGTATTATGTCGTACTGGTTTTCCCTCAGGCTGCTGCATCGCAGATGTGTACTGAATCAGATTCAGCGCCTGTGATCTATCAGCAAAATCCAGATCGATATCAAAGTTTTTGTTCATATGCAGGACTCCGTAATATGTAATATACCAGTGCGTCTGACAACATCTGTCGCATTCCCTCATCGTGCTGAGCCAGTGGAAGCATATTACATCCCCAACTGAGCTATCAGATGCTGGATCTCAACAAACTCAGATTCCTGGTGCAATTTACTTTGCCAGACTTCGGGATTAATCCAGCGATAAATCAGTTGCTGCTGATCTGGCATCAGCCGGCTCAGCCAGCCAACGCCATCGGCACTTGCGTAAATCAGCCATGCACTGATGCGACCTTTGACAATGTCACTAACAATACGGCTGTCTGTGGCATATTTGAAGTAGTGAGCAGCCTCGCTGGTCTGCTGATCTGCCCAGTCGGTTGCTGTGAGCAGACTGCGTTGTACTGCGTCCCATGCTGGCTCAGTCTGAATCCAACTCAGCATAAACTCTTCGTATACCGAATCTGAACACCAACGATCCAGCGGAGTCTGCTGCTTTAATATGTAATTTATAAACTCCTGAGTATTCACACACCGGACATCTATGGTGTACTGTGCAAACTTCTTAAAGGCAATGTAATACCTGCTGCTGGCAAATTCTGCCCAGTCTTTGGGTTTACTACTTGGTTGAATTCTCTGGTAGAACAGCTGATAAGTCTGCAACGCCAGTTTAACAACCACAGTGTTACGATCATTCCAGCGGCGTCTGGGTTCACAGGCATGAGCTACCAGTGAATTTTCTTTCCGAAAACTCTTAGCACAGTGCTCACAAGAAAATGTCATTTTTTTGACTTCACCTCAATACCGTGTTGCTGAATCCATTCAGACACCGCCTCAACTGAATTCACGGTCATCCACAGATCAATCTCATCAGACTTCCAAGTAGGACATAAGTCTTGTACCTGTTTGCGCAGAGCTGATTGATTCTTTTCCACATCAGACTTCTTGGCTGCACCAATCCAATAATGTCGTTGTGAGCCCATGCCAGGACTAACTGTGGTACAGCTCAGCCACTGTAGTTCTGGATGTTTGCTGAGGTCAAAGAAGTTCTTGTTGACCCGCTCATTAGCAGCCATTAGGTAATAAGCTGCCATGTCAGCATTGCCTTCCACACTGGCCGCATATCTCAGCATCAGATATGTACTAAACTTCTTTTGCATCTCGGGTTCCATGGCCTGACGAAACTTGCGATCTTTGCGATCCAGCGCACGAAGTTCATCTGCCAGGACTGGTTTTACTGATGTTGTAGTACTGAGTTTCTTCGCCATGTCTCTATATTATATAACCTCCGTGGGAGATATCGCCACGTTTGACCTGATATGCTGCCAGACGTAATAATTCAAACTCGTTTAAGCAATATTGCCAATGCCCAGAGCCTTGAAACGTGCCGTCTGGGGAAATTTCAATACGACGGAAAATCTTCTCACACCAGACCCAATACCCCCAGCGAGATGCGGAATCTGGATTGGGCACAAACACTGGATGCCAAGCCCACCATGCGTGCCAGTTCTGGGAATGTTGGGTATTATGATCCAGGTTTATTATCCCAACCATTGAGGCCTAAATAACGTGGTTTGCTGGGTTGGCTTGAACGTTTTAGCATTTCAAACTCATCAGTACAGTATTCCCATCTGTGATCCGAGATGGAGAAGTCTCCTAATACTGCTCGACGAAACACTGTTTGAAACCATACCCAGGTACGCATACCGTCTTGGCTAGATATTTCCTCGGGTAGCCACAGAAACTTTTTATGCCATTCACTGACTCGCGTCAAATACTCTTTACGCCGAGTTTCTTTGCTTTTAACTGTCCAGATCATCATCTGTTTCCATATGTTTCCAGGTTTGTGTTAGTAATTCCCGCAGATCCAAGCAATATTCCCAGCCCTGTATTTGGGGGACTCTACCTGAGCCCAATCCCAGTATTGCTCTGCGATATACAATCTTTAGCCAGACTCGGGTGGTTTTACCACTGCGAGTAAAGTGTAGTGGTTTCCACGTAAACACTGGATGCCACTGAGACGCCTGCCTGAGTTGATTTGTGTTCATATCACCAAGCCCGACTGTATTTCACTAGTTCGCTGCTGCGGCTAATATCTTTCACGAAATACACACACATGGGCTTGTCACCAGAACTCAGTGGCACACACAGCATCTGCCCATTCTTCATCTTGGGGAAGAACCAGCGATTCTCAGTGAATACATCCAGTATTTCCACTGGCAAAAACTCAGGCCTGAAGCTGCTGAGTGGATTAAAACCAAAGGCCTTGAACCCACGATCATTGATGCTGGTCAGTGGCACTACTTCCAGGTCACCGTGATCAGGTTCACCGATCAGCAGTTGCCAGTCCACTGGCATAGTGATCTGCTGGTCGCCAATTTTTAATACCAGTGCTGGGCTCATGAAGCTCTCCAGGAAAATCAGTGGTACAAAGTAGTAGTCAGATTCCACAGGGTCTGAATTGTCAAACACACAAAACCTGAGGTCATCTACTTCTTCGGGAAGGTTCACTATGTCAAAGCTACGGTTGTCGTTCGTTAAGATTCTCATTGTTGTTATCTCCAGTATAACAGACGGTTAGGGCCAGACGACCTTTGTGGTAGTATGAGGGTACTCAGCTTCAGAATAGAACTTCTTGCGCTGAAGCAGGTGCCGTTTGCTGAACTTCATGGTTGAAGTAATGTCCCAGATGTTGACAAAGTCTTTATCGCTGGCTCGTCTAAGACCGCGACCAATGCTCTGAATGGTTCTAACAAAACTTTTGCCAGGCTCAATCAGTACCACATTGAACAATCTGGGAATATCAATACCCACTGCTGCCACACCATAAGTTGCCACAGTTATTCGTCCATCACTAGTGGCCATCTGGTCATATTCAGACTTGCGGTCTTTCAACTTGTCCTTGCCGCTGATAAACACTGCATCTGGTAATGCCGCGCAGATATGGGCACCAGCACTGAGCCGGTCCACCAGCACCAGGGTATTGCCAGACTGAGATATCTTATCAATCATGCCAGCGATATGTGTCATGCGGTCAGCATTGTCCACTAGATATCTCAGCTCATCCTGGTAGTTTTTGTATTCACCATGATCCAGTAACTGCTGGATGTTAATGTGACAGTTGCTGAGAATGCCCAGTTCCTGCAAGTCCACCGCAGCCAATCTAGCTATAACTGGGCCCACACTGACCAATAGGCTCAGCATATCGTGTTCAGCTTTGGGCACGGTACCAGTGAGTCCCCATCTGATGGGTATACGGCTCATAACTCCTGTGAGTAATGTGGTCAGAACTTCTGATTTTACCTGGTGACATTCGTCATTGATTACTGCTACCACACCATCTAGGAATTCAGCGATGCTCACTTGTGCGGAATCAGTATGAGTATTCTTCAGCAGAACATTCAGACTTTGCCAGGTACAGATTGTGTGTGTCTTGCCCAGATCTTTACGATCACCAAACCAAACACCCACATCCATCCCCAGCAACTTGTAGTCTCGTTCGGTTTGTACCACCAGACTCTTGTTGGGCACAATCACGATGGTCCTACCATGTGGCTCACACCTATGACTCAATGCCGTGGCAACCATCGTTTTGCCTGCGCCTGTTGCTACTTCTTGTAGACTCTGGGGATTCTGTAAGAACTGGTTCACCACAGAGACCTGATGGTCTCTGAGCATAATGGGCTGGCCTGCTGCGAGGTGTTCTGGTGGCCACATGCAATGAGCAAAGCTGTCAGCATTAACCGACTCAAACTCAAAGTGAGTCTGATAATCTCGCTGATCCACTAGATCAATGTCATAGCCAGCAGCTTCAATAAGGGGCAGGATTTCTGGTAACAGATTCACATAGGTTGCGCCAGCTAAGCTGACAAAGGCTTTCTTGCCATCCCATCTACCCAGTCTGACTGCTGGCATATACCTGGCACCTGGTATCTCTTTTTTAAACTGGTTACATAGACGCCGCCTAAAAGCTGCATCCAATCCCTCCAGTTTACAATTGACTTCGTCGAGAACGGTTATAGTGCATGTCATGATATTGAGTCCGGTACTACACGAATGTGCCGATTGTAGTTATGGCGCACATAGTGGTCAGCAGATTGTAAGGTATATTGGTCTACCATGCTGGGGCAACGCACCAACCAGGGCACGCGCAATGATTGCGGTAACTGTAGTTCAGGCGGATATCCCAGTGAAAACTCCAGTATGGCTGGTTCAGGAAGGCTCACCAACTGACTGAATCCCCGCACATCCATCTGATAAGCAAAGGTATGTGCATCCTGAGAATATGTCCAGTGTCGATGTACTGGAACGCCAGCGAGGTTTAGCTGTATTTGATTATCTGGATCCCAGCGATTCTGCACCAGTACCACAGGCCAGCAATTCACCAGGTCCAGTAGATCACGCAGTTCCGGCACTTGGCTGATTTCAATGATGGGATCTGAATCACACAGCATCTGTACCTGGCTGGGCGTTAACCAATTCTTCAGATAGTTTCTGGCTCGGTGATCAAACTCAACCGCATAATCAGCCAATGTCAGCACAGTCTGTAACTGTGGCAGATTCTGTGCTATTACCCGATCCAGTAAGGGCCCCAGTGTATCTGATGCATGTGAGTGTTGCCAGGCACCGTTGAGATAAGTGATCACAGGTTGCATTACCTGGTCAGTTCTCAATCCATGTCGATGTTCCTGGCTGCATTGCCAGTGTGTATTTTGCGACAGCAGTTGCTGAACCAGCTTGCGTCCCTGTGGACCATTGTGGATGCGCCAGCTGAGGTCAGCTGGTATCCATTCAATAAGGTCATACATACTGTGGTGCTCAGCTACTTCTCTGAGACGATACACTGTGGGGCCATGATAGGGAAATTTTACAATCCACTGATCATCTTCCAGTGTTATGGACCATACCGTCACTGGCACATAATGCCGCACTGGTGTGCTCCACGTGGGGGTGAGTAGATCCTGCACTGACCAACCTTGCTGCTGAAGCAGCAAAAGATATTTGCTCACTATGCTCTGAATCAACTCCTGCTGGCGTTGGGTGATTTCACTTCCACTCAGCCAAATACGCTTCCTGAGGTCATGGAGTTTGTTGAGGTCTTTTTTGTCCACAACACTGCGGCACCCAGGATTAGTGACCAAGAAATCAACTGTTTGTTCCATTGAAACTACTGCCATCCGCCGGCCCCCATGTTAGTATAGCACTGTTGTGTTTCTGATGTCAATCAACAGTCCCAGTCGCACACGGCGGATCGCCGTGTGCGACCAGTGACCTACTTCATCAGGGTAACTTCTGCCGTCCTTTTCCATGTCAGCGGCATGATTTTCTTAAGATCAGCTATCTTAATGATCAACCGCAAGCTGATCTCACGCATACGATCAGCATGAGTTTTTACAAACTGTACCAGTTCTTTCTTCTCAACTTCACTGAAGCCGTACTCATTCAACATACCAGCATCAATCACCTGCTCAATGCGCAGGATCTTGTCACGGCGTGAATTAACCGACAGGTCAATAAAGTGGCAACGGCTCTGCAGGGCGGCCAAATGATCTTGCAATTTGCTGCTCCGGATGTGAGCAAAGTCCAAGTTGGTGATGAAGATTACCGAACCCTTGAAGTCGAAGCTGTCCGGCACGCCTTCACGACGTAACATATGACTGTCAGCATTCCAGCAGATCCTGCGTTTCTTACCGCTGTCCAGTGCCGCCTTGAGAATGTTCAAGCTGAGATCATCATAAAACAACATGTCGCAATCATCAAACACCAACACGTGACCCGGGTCACTGTGTTTATACAATGTCGCGTATAACCCCAGCGGGGTAAGAGCGCCTTTGATCACTTCATATTTAGGAGCACGACCCGCGATGTCCTGAAACAAGTTGGCCTGCTCCAGCTGGGTGGTGACACCATAGCTCTTGCCCACGCCCGGAGGGCCCTGAACGATCATTGCGCGGATGTCGCCGGCGATGGTGGCGCGGGTCATTTCATCCAGGATCTCGAAGCGGGCGCCAATGCGGGCCATGATTTCTTCGTCCGTCTCGGTCACCGCCGGCTCAGCTGCCACAAACTCGTACTCATCATCCACAGCAGGACCAGTGCTCAGCACATCAAAGTCACCAGCGTTGAGCTTAACACGAACCTTGCCTTTACCCCAGCTCTTGCCGTCCACTACGATGTAGCCATTTTCACTGCAATCTTCAAACATCGTGAACAGCTTGTTCGCCACCGTCTCGTCTTTGTACTGTCCACGGATTACTCGAACTTGAAGTTTCATTGCCATTGTGTAGTGTGTCCTTTGTGTAGTGTGTATTTCTGCTACTCATTAAGTATAGCAAACGGTCTATACCGCGTCAACTAAAAGATTGGCCAGTGTTTTCAACAAGTTACGCCAAAATCGCATACCAGTGGTTAAGCTGCCCAGGGGACTTGTATACAAAAGAAGGGGATCGTGGGTCCAGCGGAGTGGTATCAGTACGAGTTTTGAGGGTCAGTCCGGATTCCACAACTTCAACATTGATCGCGTGACGCGGGATTAGGGCAGCGTGTTCTGCAAAATTGGTCATCAAATCCTCAACAAATTGCTCAGCAGTGTATCCAGGCACAATCGTAGACCGTAACCGGGTTAATGCGGCAGAAGGGGTATGGAGAAGGCGGTGACCTGCGGGTAGCGGGCTGGGCGTATAACCCTCGGGAACTGCATATTTGGCCTTGCGTATCACAACCTGTCCAGCCTTGTTATAACCCAGGCTGACAATGGGACTGTTGAACCCCATCGCTTCTTTTACTAGCATAGTTGTCAATACTAGATCGTTAGTTGTCATTGTGTCCTCGGTGTGGTGTGTATTTCTGCTACTCCATAAGTATAGCAAACGGTCTACTCAGTGTCTACCAAATACGGTAAAAAAGTTTAAGAATCTAACTGCTTTGCTATCAACAACTTAGCTAACCTGTTGATTTCGTTGAGTTTAGCTGAGCAGGAACTGGGCGAATTCACTGTGTCACAGTACAATCTCAGCTCTGTGACAGCTCTAGAAACGCCCAGGAACGCATTCACCACTGGGTTGGGGTATCAGTACCCCATACTGGGGTTTTCAACACGCGACAGAGCTGGATTTCGCTAAGTTGTTGATTCCATTGATGTTGCTAAGTTGTTGATTCCGTTGAGTTTAGCAAACCTTGCGATTGCTCAAGCGAGCTGGGTTCTGTTCCCGTACACTGCGACCCGATTTGCGATTGATCAGCACTGCCGTCACGGATTCATAAAGAAAGTCAAAATCTGCTTGAGTACCGCCCTCCGTCCAACCCGTGAAGTTGGTCATGCTGAAAAACATATCGTCGTCCTCGACGAACGTAGAGTCAAAGTCAGTGAAGTAGAATTGTTTGGTTTTCCCTTCGCAAGGATTGCCTTTGTTCCACTCAACACCGCGTCCAACCTCGGTGATTGTCATGATATAGCCATTGGCTTTCAACAGCGTATCCATCTTGGTCACAAACTTCTGGGTCACGGGACGAAAGTTTTTTAAGTTGGTCATTGTGTGTAGTATCCTTGTGTATTTCTGCTACTCAACTAGTATAGCAACCGGTTTGGTCAGTGTCAACCATTGGTTTTTCCTGTGTTTTCAACACTTTACAACCAGCAGCTTGATCAGGGGTGATCTGCCCAGATAAAGTCATCCACATCAACTAGTATAGCAAACGGTCTATCCCGCGTCAACCAACTGATTGCCCAGTGTTTTCAACATCACACAGAAAGCGATTAGCCTGATTTGGGGTGATCTGCCCAGATAAAGTCATCCACATCAACTGGTCTGCTGTGACCTTGGTTTCCCTGAACCAAGCAACACTGAAATCTGCACCAGTGAGGAGAGCATTAGTGAGGTCTGCACCAGTGAGGTAAGCACCACCGAGGAGAGCATCAGTGAGGTCTGCACCAGTGAGGTTGGCATAGACGAGGTAAGCACGCCTGAGGTCAGCACGCCTGAGGTCAGCACATCTGAGGTTGGCATAGACGAGGTCAGCATTGCTGAGATCTGCACCTCTGAGGTCAGCACCTGGCGTGATGATGTATCCATGGACCATAAAAGCTATTTTTCACCCAGCAGAAACTGGTTGCTGATGGCTTTGAAGCTGACACTGGGATCATTGATACACTTGTAAACCAGTCCCTCACGGGTACGAGCAGGGTTGAGATTACTGCCGCCTTCTGCCCGTGCCAGCAGCTGATCCACAGTGATGGAGCTATCCAGGCTAACCCCCTGTGACAGGATAGGGCAGTGCAATACACCCAGATCCCGACACAGCAGCTCACGATCATAACTGTTGAGATACTGCTGAGAGTCAATATCCCAGACGTCAAACAGACGGAACTCAGGCTGAACCAGCTGGTAATGATTTCCCTGAATACCCTGACCAATCAGCTCGCCCTGCAACGCAATGTTTCGCCCCAATGCTGTGAGCTTGGCTGGCAGATCCAGCTTACGAGCCATAGCCCACAGACTGTTGCCACCCTCCCCGCTGAGTTCCCAGTTTCTGCCACACACACCCACATGATCCTGGTTGTAAAACACAGTCATGCTGGTACCATCCAACTTCTCAGTGATTTCCCACTGCGATTGTGTCTGGCCCCATGCAGCCAGCTCGGCTGTGAGATTCTGAATTCGTTCCTGGTCAGTGTGGGGAATAAACGAGGGAAAACGACCCACTGCCACGCCACTGAGCTGAGCTGGAATACTCGGTTCCCATTTGATCACACCCAGCAGTTCAGTGACATCATCGCCCAGCTGACTGGTTGTCAGCTCAGGCAGCATAGGCAGCACTAGCCCTTGACTGATTTGACCGCGCAGACGAATAGTTTTCAGCCTGAAACCCTGAAATTTTTCATTCTTGACATAGCTGCTTTTACGCAGGAATTCAAATTCTTGCCGTTCTGGCAGTACACTGTCAATCTCAAAGTAAACACAAAGATCGCCCAGAGCAAACTCGCCCCGCTTGGAAACTACTCGCCAGCCGTCTACCGTGACGCATTCGATAGCGTCGGCATTGGGTATTGCTGTGATGGCCGCCACTTGGCGGATTGTTGCAAGCTTTCGCATTGGTTTCCTTGTGTGTCCAGGGTGTATTTCTGCTACTCAATCAGTATAGCAACTGGGGTGGCCAGTGTCAACCACTGATTTATGTCAGTACATTGTTGTCGCCAGCACCAGAAACGAGGGAACTCGAAACCGATCGAACTTATTATAGCTGTCATGTTGTGGGTTATAGTTCAGTCGTAGTCGAGTGTCATATGATCGCTTGCCAAAGCATGGATTCGCAAAATTATGCACATGTTCGGCAGGAATATACATATAATCAGTACGGTCTTCCACACTGTTGTAGATGACAATTCTGAGACCACCTATTTTGGTGTTGATCCCCTGGACTGCACCCCTAATAGCGCCGGTGGGATATCGAGAAACAGTTACAGTTTTACTATCACTATTGTCAGAGAAATCAGAGACAGCCCCAGTCACGCCCACCAAAGTGTATTGGCCGCCACTAGCGTTAGCTAGACATTGTTCTATCATCCCAGTGATGTTGAACAGCTCAGGGTTTGCCAGAGCATTCTCGATCATGATGGGGTTACCAACGAATTTAGGATGATACTTGACAATCACGTCTCGCATCAATGCGTGTTCTTTGCTCATATCCTGAGTTTAGCAAACGGTCTGGCCAGAGTCAACCAGAAAAAACAGGGCCCAGTGACCGAAGTCAGTCTGGGCCCATTACGCTGCCAACGTAAACTCTAAATTGATGCGTCGTCCATTCCAGCCACCCTCAGCTTTACAATATTGCTCAGCGTCCAGTTCTTGGCATCCAGTGCTTTGATCACACCCAGATACTGATTGCGCATCAGAGCCACTTCATTGATCAGACATTCGTAATCAATGACTTCCTGCTCGCCATCAGCATATTTCTCAGCATCACGGCTGCTGAGTGCTTTGCTGTACTTCTCCAGATAAGCCTGGAAATGCTTACGGCGAATCTTTCTCAGCTGAATATTAAGATAGTTCAGCACGGCTTCAATTTCCTGAAGTTGAGCAAACCTTTGCTCAGTAACCCCAGGCAGTGCTGCCAGATGCCGTTCAATATTGCCTTTGATAATGGTTTCTACTCTGGACTGGGCCAGTTCTGTGCGAAAGTGCTCCAGAAAATCCGGCAGTAACCCTAGATCCTGTGTGACTCGAGTATACCACATGGGTTAGTAGCGAGTGTCTTGATATTCATCATCGTCAGCCTGTTCGAAAACTTCTTCCTCTTGGGCTTCCAGGGTCAGTACATCATCGATATGGTGATCCACTTCAGCCAGCTGAGCAAAGTCTTCATCAGTGAAATCCAATCGGCGCAATGCCACCACAAACTGTTCAGCAGCGGCCTCGCGGTCCCTGGCGGGAATATACTCCACCAGGTTTTTCCAAATATCAGCGGCTATGTCTACATTTTCAATCTGCATTGGTGTCTTCTACCTCTGTGGCTTTGGAAGTATTTAATCTGGCAGGGTTAGCTTTGAGATCTTGTATAATGGTTTCCCACACACTGTTCTCATTGGTTTCGAATACTCTGCGGAACGATTTGATTTCTGAGCCGTCACTGAGTTTATAGATCAATCGGTTGCCATCTTTGGTCAGCAACCCAATCTTTTCCAATAGGTCAGTCATACCACTATGTGGGCTCATACCAGTGTCATAGGGGATCTTGATCTGTACTGATTCAAACGGTTTAGCGTAGCGTGTTTTCATAATCTTACAAGCAGCACGAATACCCAGAACATCTGATACTTTGTTGCCGTCAGCATCTTCTTTGAGTTTCAGTTTGCGCATGGCCACCACAATGCTGCTGGCGTAGATAAAACCTTGGCCGCCTGAGATCTTGTCATCAGGGTCAAACATGTCCTGTGACGCATAGGTGTGATTGGTGGCTACCAATCCCACATTGTGGCTGCCAAACATATTCACACAGTTGCGTACCAAGCTGGTCAGTGCCTTGGGCTTGCGACCCATGTCACCCTTCATATCGCCCTTGTCAAACTGATCCACGTCAGTGGGAGTCAGCATCATGCCCAGGCTGTCGATCACAAACAACACCTTGGGCTTGTCTTCGCCCTCAGGGATAGTTTTGTAATCCTTCATAAACATGCTGATGGTCTTGGCCACATCGTCAATCATGCTGATATTCAGCTTCAGCAGTTTGCTTTCACTGGTGTCCACGCCCAGTCGCTGTAGCCAGGCTTCGTCCAGAGCATTTTCAGTGTCTACCAGCACAACGAAAATACCCTGTGCTTGAGCGTGCTTTATAATGTTTCCTGAACAAATAAAACTTTTCCCCGAACCTGATTCGCCAGCAAACACAGTTACTTTGCCCAGCGGGATACCCCAGTCAAAGTTACCACTGATGCGATAGTTTAATGCCCAATTGCCAGTGCTGATCCAGTCGGTAGGATCATTAAAGCCAAAGCCCATGCCGTCAATACTTTTTGTGAGCTCTTTACGAAATTTAGTGATGTCGAACGGTTTTCCCATATAATTTACCTTGTACTCTGAGATTTTAGAATAGAAAAAAGTCACGCCCAGGCGAACCCAAGCGTGACTTCCTCCGAGTGATTAGGCTTTCTGACGATTTCTGATCATGGCCAGAATATCTTCAGCTTTTTGGCTCTTGACTGCTGGTGCAGCCACCGCGGGCTTGGTGACGTCAAACGGCGGAGTATCGTCGTCATCAGCTTCTGCAGCTGGTGCAGTAACCTTGCGAGTAGTTACCGCAGGTGCATCATCAGCATCAGCTGCTGGCGCTGCATTTCCCCAGTTACCAGTCAATCCTGCGGGCTTGTAATACTGTGCCCAACGAGCTGGATCATACGGCTGTCCATCCACACTGGCTTCAAACATTTCTTTGATGACCTTGAGCTCCACCGCAGTGGGTTTCTTGGGCATAAAGTCAGTGAGATTAAACAAACTGTGCTTATCAACAGCGTCACGCTCGATCTGAGTCAGTGCGCTTTCCTTGCGAGCCCACTTGCTGGTGCCGTAGTCAGCATAACCGCCCTTGGCAGTCTTGGTGATACGGAAATCCAGTCCACGATTGTAATCCGTGGGCAGTTCTTCCAGTTCGGGATCCATCAACGCACCCTTGACCAGGTTGAACAACTGCGGACTCAGGATAAACCTGCGAACAGGATTTTCTGGTGCGCCGTCTTTTTCTGCGGGATTTTCACGCACAAAGCCCTGTAACAGGTAGCTGCGTTTCTTCCAGTACTTACGACCCAGTTCTTCCAGGCTGGCGTCTTTGAACCAGGGACGAACTTCAGTCAGCACTGGGCAAGTTTCGCCCCACATTTCCACACAGGGAACCTGTACACTGACCTGCTTGTTTTCGCCACCCTTGACGCCGCTGAAAGGCAGGCGAATCATCGCTCGTTCTACCCAGAAGAATGTGTTTTTGTCGTTGCCGTCGGGAAGGAATCGGATTAAACAACTTTCACCTTCCTGGATGTTCCAGTGCGGATAAATGCTCTTGTCCATGTTGGACCCGCCGGTGTTGCGTGTTTCTTGACTCTGAAGTCGTGCTCGAATTTCTGCTAGTGATGCCATTTTGTAGTTTTCCTTGTATGTCCCCCACTCACTCCCGAGTGGGTTATCTATGCTTAGTATATGAGATGGTCTCAATTACTATACTATTAAGTATAGCAGAGTATTTAGCATGGTTCAAGGAAAATGGAGGATTTATTTAGGAATTATTGCCAGAAATTTTCAGGGCAAGTGGCTGATGAAATCTGAGTCTTGCTGGGCATGTGACATCCACATTTAGTACATCTGGGGTCAGCAAAGAATTCACAAACCTGGCAGATATTAAACCGATAAGCTGTGACTTCAGGTGTGGCCATGACTGGACGATTGTGTATTACGTCCTGAGCCACGGCCACCGCCTGAGCAGCCAAGTTCTTTAACATGTGAGTCACAGTGGGCAATTGTGGAGTTGGATCAGCCATATTGAGTTATTTGCGGACTCCACTTAGATGCAGGATACGAGCCAGGCTTTCGGAAATCTTTTCATCAGCTGTGTCACCAGTAACTGAATACTGTTCGTCGTCCACGTTGAAGCTGTTCTTGCCAGCTTTGATGGCCTTTACCCGAGCGCCAGTGAATTTATTACCTTCTTCCATGTCGTCTTCGGCGAGACCATGATCATAGCTTTCACGATCGTCCACTGTGGTGGCTTCCTGACCGGGTGAAGACACATCCCGCAGCAAATCGTCAGCTTTGTCGCCACCCAGCATTTCGTGTAGATCCTGCTCAGCACCGCCATTTTCTGAATAATAGAACTGGGCATCAGGATGAGCTTGCTTGATTTGTTCAATTTTATGACCCAGCGCGTCATCACCCAGCTTAGCAGGGTTCAGATTGATTTTAGTTTCTTTGCCATTACCAGACACCACACGCAGTGTGGCCTGTGTGGGAGCTTCTGACATGGGAGCAAAGGTAGTACCAGCTGGCATCTTGGCGCCGCCAGATACCAGTCCAGCAATCTTTTTCTTAGCGTCAGCATCCTTGGGATCATAACTGATCATTGGCGTATTTTTAGTACTCATCTGCACTGTAAGCGGGTCCGTGGTCTGAGCCTGTGGTGTATTCATACCCAGTGCTTTCTGTATGGGGGCCAATTTGGCGTTGGGTTTGGTGTCCAGGGTATTGTCATCCAGTTCACTCACTATGCGATTTGCCCAACTTTCAAACTCATCGGTTTCCTGTAGTCTTGTCATCTGATATGCTCTCCATGCATAGGGCAAACTGTTGTCCAGCTGCTCGTCATACTGATTTCTGATAAAGTGATGCTTGACTGACTGATCGTATTCCACTACCGGAGTCTGATCCAGGTTCTCAGCATGCCGGGCATAGCCACGTTCACCACTAACACGAGTGAGCAAAGTCCGTACCTCAGTTAAGCGTTGTGATGCCGAGGTAATCATGTCCAGTGCCACAGTGTCTTCAAATGTTCTGTTGCGAGTGCGTCGCATAAATCTACCCAGCTGAGCTGCTTCCTCTGCCAGATTGCTGATGCTCTGGCCACGCTGATCATATGGGTTGCCACCCTCGTTGACATGGCGCGCCATAGCACGGGCACCACGCAGATTGTTGAATGGCATCAGGAACCGCTCGCCTGAATTGTTTTCCACATAGATTCTGTGAATTCTGCGTGTTCTGGCTCCACGTACATCATCATTGATGATGTCAGTATGCTTCACGACCAATCGGGCATTCTCCAGTGTCTGTACACTGGTTTTTACTGTGCCAGTCAGTGCTGAGAACTTGCTCTCAGCAATGGCGTTTCCATGTTCACCGCGTTTGCCAGCTTGCACACTCACATCACGAATTTCAAATCCCATGAGATTGCTTTGTGCCCACTGTTTGAGTTCAGTGGTCAGCTTGTTGAGACTGTCTGATACCTCAGAATTCTGACTCTGGATTAGTGAATGGTCAAATGATACTTTTATACTGTCACGGTTCTGACTGGGTTGTTCAGTATGATCCACCAGACTGATCACCACTGGCTCGCTGCCATCAGATTCCGGATCCAGATTGATCACATAAGTGGTAATCTGGGTCTTCTCGCTGGTGTCGTTGCCATCAGCATCCAGTGTTTTTTCCAGTCCAGCGTTGAATCTTGCCATCACCCAATCATTGAGATCGGCACATATGGTTTCATGAATCTTATTATCCGGCATAGTGTTATTTATGTTCCAGCATGAGATTTAGAACACCGCAATAAAGGGCATGGGTTCCAACATCTCTTCACCGCGGTCAGTCACATACTGATCCAGATCTGGATGATAGGTTTTCACTGTCTGCATCATTCTAATAATCAGCACCAGTGCCATCACCAGATCATCTGTTTCGCCGCTCTTGGCAGCAAATCCAGCACCACTGCTGATGAAGTTCTTAAGCTCACTCACCAGATTCACACTGTTCAGCACCATACGATCTGACTCTATTAAGCTCTTGAGCTTGCTGCACGCAGCCAGTTTGGTTTTATTGGTGGTGGTGAATCCTTTGCGATACCTGCGAGTGGTGCCAGTTTTGGCTGGTTCGCTGAGAAATGTGCCAGCAATGTTTTCCTCGCCAATTTCACTGATGCTGACCAGGGCTGCTTCGCCCAGGGTGTTGTTTTCCAGACTGTAGTACACACTTTCATTGCCCACAACGTCAGCCAAGTAGCGGGTGATTTCTCTCAGTACTGAAATCTGTTTCTGCACTGGTGTACGGTTGTGCTGCCACTCAGCCACCTGGGTCATGCTGGGTGACTCAAATACCTGTATAGCTGCATAGTCACCACCTGTACCCAGACTGGGATCCAGTGCCACCAGATACACACAGTTCTTCTCAGGTTCTTTATACCACCTGACTTGCCCTTGCTGGCGACTGGGCTCACGACCAGCCAGGGCAACTAATTTCATACTGTTGACCAGCGTTTCATCATTGATGATAAACCGACAATTGTGCTCACGTTCAAATCTCTCATTGCCGATTCTGCTGCGTTCACTGATTTCCCATGCAGCATCACGATCTGGATGATCGTGCCATAATGCAGAAAATGCTTTGAATCCATTTTGTCCAAGCTCAGTGGTGTTACCATATTCATCAATATTCCGTGTCGCAGCTTTCCAGATGTGAGCAAACTGATCTTCATCACTGTTGGGAGTACTGGTTAGTATGGCCTTACCGCCAGTACTCAGCGTGGGACTTATACTTGTCCAAAATTCTCGAGCAATACTGGGGCGCACATATGAAAATTCATCTGAATACAACAAACTGATACTCATACCTCGACCAGTGGTTTCAGTTGTGGTCTGTGCCACTATGCGACTGCCGTTTTCAAATTCAATGCTGCCTTTGTTGTAGCTGGTTACTCCTGCCCTGATATAATCAGGACAAGATTCGTAGGCATATCTAACTCGTTGCATGATTTCCTGAGCGCCAGTGTACTTGTGGGCTGCCACTAAAATAGTACTGTCAGGAATAAACATAGCGTACCACAATAAATACCCTGCCGCAGTGGTGGTTTTCCCCAACTGCCTACCCAGCATTGCACACACAAATCGATAATTATGATAAGCTGATAGTAACCCAACTTGGTAGTGATATGGTGAATATTTAATTCGCCCCAGCACGGGATGTTGAATATAAAAAAAATTAGAACAAAAATATTCAGGACCAGTATTGTGATCAGCACACTGAACTATTTCACCAATCTGATGCTCAGTCCAGGATAGTTGCTGGTGTGGTTTCTTGATCAGCGATACATCTAATACTTTACTCATATCAGTTACTTATAGACAAAGCTGTGCTATACTAAGTATTATTGGTGATCATACATGAGCGAAACTCTTATCCTTACTCCCAACTACGAGCCCGCGGATTTTCTACCGCTGAGCATAGTGGATTGGCAAGACTGTATTCGCCTGATGTTTCTGGACAAGATTCGACCAGTACATCTGTATGAAAATCGGTTTATACACAGTCCCAGCATGGTCATTCAGTTGCCATCTGTGGCAGTAACCACCGAGCAGTTTAACTTTAAAAAGGGTCGAATCAGATTTAGTCGCAGTCTGATGTATATTCGTGACCTATATCGCTGTAATTATTGCAACGACTTGTTCAGTCCCAAAGAACTCAGTATTGATCATGTGGTTCCCAGATGTGAAGGTGGAAAGACTTCCTGGGAAAACTGTGTGACTTGCTGTAAGCGGTGTAATCTACGCAAGGGCCATAACCGATGGACGCCCATTAACAAGCCCTATCGCCCAGATTATTATGGTCTAGCTGCTAAGCGACTGGAACTGCCCATGCAAGTGGCACATCAAAGCTGGATTCCCTATCTCAGGGTGGGTAACAAAGCCGCTAAACAAATCATCGTGGGCTGATACCCCCGTGTCTGGGTACAGAGTTATCTGGGTTTTCGTGGTTTTTTCTTCTTATTGGCGCCACTGTGTACTGGCGAAATCTTGTGGGTGTCGTCAGTTTCCCTACTGGGCCCACGAGTCAGCTTTTTCATTGGCCCAAATCCGCCATTTTTTCTAGCAACATTGATGATATTTTCGTCTTCAGGCGAGAAAGGAACAAAGAATGGCGTGGTGCCAATGGGTCCCACAGTACTGATGTTGGGTTTTCCAGGACTGCTGGCCATGTGTAACCCGAACCTATATAGCCCATAACCCTGATCAATCTTGGTCAACATCTGAGCATTGGGAATAGCTGCATTGTGATCAGGATTCATCTTACCAGTGGTCGTTGCTTCCAATAATTCTTTAATCAGCACTGTCTTCTCCCTGATGCTTGAAGTATTCCACTTGTCCCATGCGTCGTTTAGCACCAGCTTGGGTATCAGAACAGCCCAGGTTTTTATGGTGACCTTTGCTGTCTTTGCTCTTGCTGACCACACAGTATTCATCGCCGCGTTTTACTATGGTCTCGTTGACCTGAACTTCATCCACAGTATGCTCAGATTCTGCTACCCCACTTTTCTTCTTAAATTGAAATAAATTATATGCTTGACGAACAGTAAGTGGCATCACCCCTGCATAGAAATACAAACCACTGAAGGCATGTAGATTTACGGGTTCATATTCATCTGATTGTGCATTTTTCTTTATGTAAACCTTACCCACGCCCCTGGCGAAGTCTTCTGGGGTTATCACAAAGTTCCTGATGAGGTACATCTTTGATGATCTGGGCGTAGGCACCTCAACATACAATTTGGCAACGCGATAGTAGTCGTGCCATTTCGTATTACGAATATCTTCCCAGTCTGCTTGCGTGCCAGCACTAGATGAAGCACGAGTGTCAGGCGCAGCACTGGTTTTAGTATAATGTCTATTATCAGTATCAGCTGGAGCAGTCCAGGGCTTTCCGGTTATTCTGGCGTAATTGGCTCGTGCCAGCTCACCTTCATGATCCTGTTGTAAGCCCATTCTGCGCATGGCAGCCAGGCCTTCATCAGATACTTCATTAATCTGATATTCCAGCTCTTCTTTGACGATCTTGCTGACTGGTTTTTTACTCCACATTTTACAACTCCAATACGCAGCTTTGGTTCGGTTACTGGCACGACCAGTACCGCAGCCATGTCGAGCACGGAAGTTTTTACGTCGGGCTGGGTCGTCACGCTTGATTTCCATGTTAGGGTCACCAAAGTTGACTTTCTTTACATTACCAGTCTTGGGATCCCGAACATAAACGCTGAATTTTTTAGGACCACCCGAGGTTCGCATGGGCTTACCCAGGGCCACATCACGACCATGGTATTCAGCTTCGTTTACCCTGCCATGTAGGCCCATCACACCGTGAGATGTACTGTCGCTTTCGTCCCATTGCTTCTTATCGCCACTGCGTTGGTTTTCATCATAGCCAGCATGATAAGCAGCAATGTCAGCAGGATCAGTGAGTTCTTCACGTTGCTGACCCAGTTTATCCCACCAACGATGCGGCTTTTTATCACGACCGTAGTGACTGTCAGCACTGCCACGATCGTAGGGACTGCCATGACTCTGATCATATTCTTCAGTAATCAAGGTCAACCCACCGAGCAAACGCAATGCCGTCTCATCTAGATTCAGCACAACACCATCGGCAACTATGTCAGTGACTTCAGCTGTGATTTCCAGCTCTTCATTGATGTCAAAGCTCACCGTATCACCTGGCATTGGCTGATACTGGTGCTGTTCAGCTTCTTGCACATACTTTGCCAATCCACCAGGAGTGGACTGGGATTTGGTTGTCAACTTTTCCTGTTTATCTTTTTCTTTTTCAGAGTCTTGTCGGTACCAATCATTGACCTTTTTAGCCTCTTTACGCATCTGTGCTTTTTCATTTCTGTCAAAGGACGGTCCATAGATGCTGCCCCGATGTACTTCAGCTTCGGTGATCTGTTTTATCTGTTCAGCCAATTTAGTCAAATGATCAATAGTGGATTTCATCCGCAGTTTCCTTTACTTGATGTTACGAATCGATGTCCTTAGTCATCATCCTCTTCAGGATTGGGATCTTTAAAGCTGGTCCATCTGATGGCTTTACTCTTTATTATCAATGGCTTCTGGGTCTTCTTGTCCATCACATATGGGGTTTCTGCATATTCATCGGGGTCATCTGCGTCGTCTTGGATAAAACTGGCGTCAGCTCCCATCTTTTTCAGCTCTTTCAGTGTGTATGTAATACCACCTGTCTTGATTGTCCAAGTATCAAATTTGTTTGAGTTCTTGCTTTCCATGAATTGACGACGCAGGCTGTTTGCTAAATTGGCCACATCTTCATTAAATGTCATGCTGTTGTCGCGAGCACGGTCAACGTTGCCCTGCCATTTGATCCGGTTGAGATCTTCACCCTGATTCATCACAGTCTGTGTATCCAGTGTCTGTGGAGCAGGATGATTAGCAACCTCTTCTGCCATGCCCTGATGCATGTCTGACATCATGGGCGCCACGGCAATGCCAGCATTGGCTAGAACTCTCATCAGTTCTTCAGCACCAGCACCGTCAGCACTCACTGTGACTGTCTTGGTACCAGTCTTGCTGTCCACATTGGTGGTAACATTCATGCCGCTGGTGGCCTGTGCCTGAACTTGCATTGGCATATACATTTCGCCACATTCAGCCAAACGCTGGATATCACCTAGTTCACGGCGGAAGCCTTCGCTCATGCTTTCACAAACACATGGATCAGCACCGCATTTGCTGCATTGACCTTCGTTTACAGAATAATTTACTGGAGATTCGTCAGAATAAAAAACCAGTTCTGCCAAGTCATACTGGTCAGGATCTTCATCAAAGTAAGTGAAGTCTGGAATGTCAATGGTTTCGCCAGTTTGCTTGTCATAAATCAGCAATGGCGTACCTGCGGCAGTGCCACCAGCATAACCAACACCAAGCCCAGTGCCGTACTTGTAGCCATAACGTCCTTTACCAGGGAATTTAAAGCCCTTGGCTCCTTGTTTACCAGCGGCTTCAGCCACTTCATGTTCGCCAGGCCCGCCAATGGCATAATGTTCGTCGCAATCAGCGCAGATCACATCACCCTGCTCAGTGGTTTTGCCACTGCCAACAATGCGGTTACCGCAACTGCTGCACTTTTTCCCTGAGTCCATTGCTGTGTGAGAACCGCCAGCCATGCCCATGCTTTCCGAAGTAATTTTGTTAAATGCTGCTAGAATAGTGTTCATGTCCATGATCGTGATCCTTATCTCTTATAACTCTTTACATCTGGCAGTTTAGTTTTAACACTGCCCATTGCGCTTTTCTTTCCCTGCGGCAGATCATTGGTAGTGACCGCAGTTTTGGCGCCACCAGCAACTTTTACCTGACCAGCACCGCTAAGTGAATTCTTTACCAGCTTGCTGTTGTAGTCGTCGCCATACACACTGGCCACCTTGCCCTGATCATAATCTTTCATCAGCAGCGGAGTCTTATCAGTATTGGCGGCCACAGCAGCGTGCTCGGCTGCCATGTCATTAGCATACAACAGATTCTGTACTGCCACATTGACCTTGTCCACACGGCCCTGGGTCAGTGCCACACGCACCTGGTCAGCTGACGCAGGATAGTCACAGGCCACATCCAGTGAATAAATTTCTGGATTCTCAGCACTGGGAAACAGTGGATGATTGCGCTGAATTGGATGACTTTTAAGGTCAGTTACTGATGTTGCCTGGTACCCAGCCAATGCCTGCTTCACAGTTTTTTCAATGCCAGCCTCGGGCTTGCCAGCGAAAGTGATTCTGAAGCCGTAGAGCTTAGCACTTTCTGCCAGATAATGTTTAAAGTTTTTCATAGTCAGTTGAGACCTCTTTGTGATTATTTATCCGTCAGCACCATTTTCTTGCCCAGGATCTCCGCCAACAACGCATTTCTATCCAGCACAGTAGCAGTACCAGATGTCGTGGGCATGGCATTGTTGAGATTATCAGCTTTGATATCCAGACCGCGTTTCTTCAGCTGTAGCTCGATCATTCTGAGTTTTTTATTTATTTTAGCAGTCTTGGCTGACAGCGCATGGCCCATAAGTGTGCTGGCCGCACCGAAGATTTCTGCTGCCATGCGCATTTCTACATTCATGCCCAGGTCCATCAACTGCTGGTACCCTTCAATGGCCATCTTGGCGATCTCATCCATCTCACGTTCAGTGGATTCCAAACCCAGCACCATGGGCAAGGCTGAATCAATCTTGTCCAGATTTTCCACAGTGTTTTCTATCAGCTCCAGTGCGGTGGGTTCTGATTCAGTGGTTTCAGCCACCTGATGTTTATGCGGGTCCAGATTAAATACTGATTCTAATTGGGTGTTCATCGGGTGCCTCCCATGGCGAATATGTCCTGCTCTGTGAGCACACGAAACACGATTCCCTGTTTCTCACAATAGGCACGAGCACTGAGCCATTTAGCCTGATTACGCGCACTGACCAATATATCTCTGCGACCCCGGGTCTTGCTGCCACCAGTTTCTTTGTAGGGTTTGATTTCAATGATTTCAGCGTGTGTTACACCAGCGCGATCTATGTACTGAATGAAGAAATCCGGAATGTACTGATGCATCTTGCCAGTCAATGGACATCTGTAGGGTACTGCTATGCTTTCACTGGCCCACTTGATCACACTGGCGTGCTGATCACAGAAGTTCATAAACACCAGCTCCCAGCTGCTGCGAAACATGGGGTTTCGTTTTCCAATATATTTATCTGGATTTTTCGGAATAAATTTCCCCTGTGCAAACTTGCTCATATTAGGCTCTGATTTCTCTGCGGATATAATCTGGTGTACTGAGATCCAGTGCAATACCAATACGCGCATTGGCCACACGATTTTGATTCATATAGGCTGCTAGATAAGCGTCCTGATCGTAGTCTGACCCCTGAGCACGCAATAGATCCACAAATGCGCCCACTGTGAGGTTGAGATTCTGAGCAATCATCACATAAGCTGCAATATATTCAGGCCACAGTGCTGGATCGCTGACTTTGGATTCAATCAGGTTCTTAAGCACATCATATTGTGTGGCTTCAATACTGGTGTCTATGGGCCCCAGCTGACCCTGTGAATTAAATATTTGTGCCATGGCACTGGTATTTATGCCTTATTTTCCTGGCGGAGTCAAAGTATTACTAATTCGGTTACTGAGATCAGCGCCCGCATGGGGAACCACAATATCCCTGCTGCCATTCTGAATATTTCGTTGAGTGGCCGTCATTGCGGTATTGAGTATGCCCTTGCCTTCCTGCGCCAAACTATTAACCAAGCCAGTAACACCGCCCGAGCTTTTCCAGGTGGCCACAGTTTTGCCAACTGTCAAAACCTTCTGTAATACATTGCCAGTTCCCAAAGAAGTGACCGTATCCAATAACCCACCCTGGCCCAGCACACTAGCATGTGGTGATCCCAGCGGACTTTTGGTTTTATCGTAATAGGTGTTGGTGACCCCTGCCCAGCTAGCCACTTCAGTACTGGCACTATCTAACGGTCCCTGAGCATACAACACCGTTTCGTATTCCACAGTCATGCTATTCGCTGCGTGTTCTGATGAGCTATATTCCAGACTTTCATGATCAAAACTGGAAATAATGGGATTTACCAGCGTGTATTCAGCATAGTGTGGAAATGCGTCCTCATCTGTACCTTTGGCATTCACTGGACGACTGAAGTGATAAATTTTAATACTGTCAAAGAACGGATATATTCTATCCAATGACTGTGTATTGCTGTTGACTGTGTCCAAACCCCAGTGCTGAGCATACTCATTGGTATACATACTATCCACACCATCCAATCTGGGTATCCATTCAGTGGGGACGGGTACGCCTTGATTAGAAATCTTATTGACCCTGCGATATCTAGCATCCTGGATGTAATAAGTGTAATAAGCATCCCAGAAATTTCTCATGACATTGAGAGAATCATCATGAAAACTTAGCTGAATTGGATCATAACTGATCTTGTTGATGCCAATGGTTTGGCGATTATACTGATTGTATCTTTTGGTTTCAAACTTATAGCTGGGTAATTTTACAGTTTTGGCCAGCACACTTACCCGGCCAGTATCAGTCCAGTTTTCACTACCAAATCTTTTAGAATTTGTACCATCAGTGCCGTATTGTCCGCCCATGTCCACACGAGCAGCATTGACGTTATTAATCGCAAAGCTGCTGACATCAAATACAATATGCCACCAACGCTTGGTTTTAGGCAACAAGCCATAGTTACCAGACTTAAATGTCCGCGATGCGTGCTGATAATCCCGGACATTGTCTGTGGTTACTGCGCCTTTGACAACATCTCCCAGAAATCTGGCTGCTGAACCCAATAAACTCATGTGGTTATTAACCTGTGATCACGGAACCCAGAGTACGGCCAATGCTGGCACCAATACCACTGCCCTGAGGTGTCTGTAGTGCGTTGTCGAAAGCAATGCTGAGCGCAATGGTAACTGGACCGCTGTCACCATAGGCTACCTGCTGGTAATCAGCTCCTTTGATATAGCAACCATACAGTTCCCAGGTATCCAGCACTTCAGGAGTCAGTGCTCCATTGCCGCCATCCAGAATTTCACAATTCATCTGAAACTTGTAGTCAATCCCACTACGGGCACTGGCTTGTTCCATGAAGTCAAACTGCTTCTGAACCTGCTCACCCACCAGCTTGCTTACCTGGCCACTGGCATCATCTCTGAGATTCACTGTGGTGTCAGCCCAGGTGGGCTTGCCAGCATACTTAATCTTGCTGTTGTAGATTTCAATCGTCTGTTCGTCAAATGTGACATTGGGACGATTGAAGTCAACTACCTGCTTGGTAAGTTCAGTGGTGCTGCCACTGGCACCGAAATTCAAGAAAGTAATTCTAAAACGATACTTCAGTTTAGGCATCAGCAAGCCCTGGGCTGCTGTTCCTACTCCGAGCGGAACGGTAAATTTTGTAAGGCTGGCAATTGCCATAGTGTTGTCTCCTATTGCTATTATTTATGCCGCTGAGTGAGTAATTTTGGTACCCAATATCAGCTCAGATAAATATAGTTAACATGCCAGCCATAACTAAACCCGAAGCTATCGCGTTAATTTTAAAATATGTCAAGAATGCTCAAAAACCCACACTCAAGACATTTGCCGAAGGCAAACTGATCTCAGTGAAAGCCCTGGGTATGCCAGGAATATCATCGTTGTCGTCACTGTCATCACTATCCAGCTTAACCACAGTAGCTGGTCTGGCCAGCGCGGCAAACTTGCTGGGCAGTGTACCCGGTCTGAGTCAGGTGTCGGGACTCATGGGAAAATTACCCGGAGGTCTGAGCATCAGCGGCCTTACTGGCTCACTGGGTAGCTTAACCAGTCTCACTGGTATGAGCACATTAACTAGCCAGTTTGGTGTTGGAGGCATGTTAGGGTCAGTGTCAGGTGCCCTGGGTGGATTTACTGACAATCTGGGAGGATTAACCAAGGGATTATCCGGAGCAGGATTTAGCGGAATACTCAGCAATCTCAGCAACATATCCGGTGCCTCTATTAACATCAGTGCATTAACCAGCAGTCTGGGATTACCTAATGTAACTAATCTAAGCGACCTATCTAAAAT
>Ga0209596_1000648_pt1 | contig 32205 bp, 40 predicted proteins | sample M_130807_MF_Meta_FD_187314 | JGI IMG/M metagenome (GOLD analysis project Ga0209596, IMG submission 187314) | Freshwater microbial communities from Lake Montjoie, Canada to study carbon cycling - M_130807_MF_MetaG (SPAdes) (version 2) | ecosystem: Environmental > Aquatic > Freshwater > Lake... | reverse complement strand
ATCAATGCCAGCTTCTTTCATCGCATGCATAAATCCAAGGTTGCTCATCACTGTGCCAACGATGGTGTTGGACTTCAGCGCACCGCGTTCTTTGAATCCACGAGCAAGAATTGTCATGATCGCATCACCATCAATCACATTTCCCTGTGCATCTACTGCAAGGCAACGATCGGCATCGCCATCATGGGCAATACCAAAGTCAGCACCTTCCTTAACAACACGTGCCTGTAAATCTTCAAGGTGAGTGGATCCACAATTCTCATTGATATTCCAGCCATCAGGTGAGTGATGAATGGCAATGACTGTTGCCCCTGCCTTCTCATAGGCAAGAGGTCCCACAACTGAAGATGCGCCATTGGCGCAATCAATAACAATCTTTAAGCCATTAAGTGGAGTTGAAACAGATGCAAGCAGGTGGCTCACATAGCGATCACGAGCTGACTCATCAAAGGTAATACGACCAACATCGCGTCCTGTAGGACGAGTCCATGGCTCACCCATACGCTTTTCAATCGCAGCTTCAATAGCATCATCGAGCTTTCCGCCACCGCGTGAGAACAACTTAATTCCATTATCTGGCATGGGGTTATGTGATGCTGAAATCATGACGCCAAGATCAGCACCTGATTCACCCACGAGATAAGCAATAGCTGGTGTGGGAAGAACACCAACGCGATACACATCAACGCCAGCACTTGCAAGACCTGCAGCTACTGCTGCTTCTAAGAATTCACCTGATGCGCGTGAATCTTGGCCAACGATTGCACGTGGGCGCTTGCCCTTATTAGAAGATGATTCAACAAGAATATGTGCTGCAGCTACTGCAACATCGACAGCGATTTCTGCTGTGAGAGTCTGCCCGTTTGCTAAACCACGAATCCCGTCTGTTCCAAAGAGAGCCATAACAACTCCTTTACTGCAGGAACAAACGGGATATCGAGATAAAAAGAATTAACGCTTTGAGTACTGTGAACGCTTACGCGCCTTCTTCAGACCGTACTTCTTACGTTCGATAACGCGAGCATCGCGCTTGAGGAAGCCAGCCTTCTTAAGAGCTGGACGGTTTGCCTCTGTGTCGATCTCGTTCAATGAACGAGCAACACCAAGACGAAGTGCGCCAGCCTGACCTGAAACTCCACCACCGTTGATGCGTGCAAATACATCGTATGTATTTTCAGCACCTACTGTGCGAAATGGTTCAGAGACGAGCTGTTGGTGAACCTTATTTGGGAAGTAACCATCGAGAGTCTTGCCGTTAACTACCCAGCGACCTGTACCTGGCACGAGGCGAACACGAGCAACTGCTTCCTTACGGCGACCTGTTCCAGCACCTGGTGCTGTGATTGCCTTGCGGTTAGTTGCAGCCGCCGGTGTTGATGAAGAGTAAGAAGTAGGTGTCTCTGTCTCGTCGATCTCGTTCAAAGTTGTATCTGACATATTTATTTACTTATCCCTTACTTCGCTACTTGAGAAACTTGAGTGAATACATATGGTGTTGGAGCTTGTGCAGCATGTGGATGCTCTGGACCTGCGTAGACCTTGAGCTTTGATGCAACCTGTGCGCCAAGACGGTTCTTAGGAAGCATTCCCTTGATCGCCTTTTCAACAGCGCGTGTTGGGTGCTTCTCAATCAATTCTCCGTAGACAGTCGATGTAAGACCGCCTGGGAAACCTGAGTGGTGGTGTGCAAACTTTGTTGTTGCCTTTGTTCCAGAGAGTGCGATCTTCTCTGCATTGATTACGATGACGAAGTCACCCATATCCATGTGAGGGGCGAATGTCGCCTTGTGCTTACCGCGAAGAAGAACTGCAGCGTGAGTTGCAAGACGACCGAGCACAACATCTTGTGCATCGATGACGTGCCACTTACGGACCGCGTCGCCTGCCTTTGGACTATATGTACGCATGCTTTATTACCTTCTTCTTCACTTGAGCTTAGGGACCTATATTTCGCGCCTTGCTGGCGCAGGGGTCCTACTTTACCTGCCCTGCTAGGCCCGAGCCAAATCGGCTAATCAGCCTCACTCAGCCCTTGCCCACGCTTAGAAACAGTGATTTTTGCCCGTTCTAGGAGCTGATCATCACTTGGATAATCCACCTGATAGAGGGTTAGACCGCGGGCTGGAAAAACCAATGAATCAGAGACTCGCTCTTTATTAGCCAATAACTCTGCAATCCAGTTTGGCTCTTTACGGCCATCTGCCACGCAGACAACTGCCCCCACAAGATTGCGCACCATCGAGTAACAAAATGCATCAGCGACGATATCTGCCACCAGCACTCCATCTGATGTGCGCTTCCATTCATACTTTTCAAGGGAGCGAATTGTTGTGCTGCCCTCTCGGAATTTACAGAACGCTGCAAAGTCATGGTGGCCAAGTACAAGCTTGCTTGCCTCATTCATACGATCGACATCTAGTGGGCGATACCAGGATGCGACATCGTTTCGAGTAAGAGGAGGAATCACATCATTGTTATCGATTAATTTATAGACATAGTGGCGACGCAGCGCTGAGAAGCGCGCATGAAAGCCACTCGGTGCATCAGTAATTGACATGATGCGCACATCTTCATCAAGGATGCGATTGAGTTTATAGCGAAAATCTATGTAATTAAGCTCTCCATCGAACATCGCATCAGGGACATCAACATGGATGACTTGGCCTGTGGCATGAACTCCTGCATCCGTGCGGCCTGCAACGATGGACTCTGTATCTACTCGCGAGATGCGCGAGATTGCTTCTTCAATAAGATCTTGAATGGTGCGACGGTCAGGTTGGGCGCCCCACCCATAGAAGTTGGTGCCGTCGTATGCAATATCAATGCGTAAACGACGAAACCCACTCTCGGGATGGAGAGTGGGTTTGGCCATAAGAATTACGCTATTGGAACGTACGGATTACTTCTCTGTTACGAGTTCGATTACTGCCATAGGAGCGTTATCGCCCTTACGTGGACCGATCTTTGTAATACGTGTGTATCCACCTTCGCGGTTAGCAAATGTTGGAGCGATTACTGTAAAGAGGTTGTGAACAACGCTCTTGTTAGCAATGCGTGCCATCACTTGGCGACGAGCTGGAAGGTCACCCTTCTTACCGAATGTGATCAACTTTTCAGCAAGTGGACGAAGTCGCTTCGCCTTTGCCTCTGTAGTTGTGATCTTTCCGTGCTCGAACAACTGCTCAGCAAGAGTACGAAGAATCAAGCGCTCGTGTGATGGGCCTGAACCCAGACGAGGACCTTTAGTTGGCTTTGGCATTTTCTTCTCCCTTATGCCTGATCTGCGTCAGCGAAGTCTTCATCTGACACGTTGTAGTTCTGGTGTTGTGATGGATCAAAACCTGCTGGGCTGTCCTTAAGAGACATTCCCATTGATACAAGCTTCGCCTTGATCTCGTCGATTGACTTAGATCCAAAGTTACGGATGTCGAGTAGGTCAGCCTCTGAACGGTTGACGAGCTCTCCCACTGTGTGAATGCCTTCGCGCTTCAAGCAGTTATATGAACGAACTGTGAGATCAAGGTCTTCGATGGGAAGAGCAAGATCTGCAGCAAGGGCAGCATCCATAACAGATGGCCCCATCTCGATACCTTCAGCATCAAGATTGAGTTCGCGTGCAAGACCGAAGAGTTCAACAAGTGTCTTACCAGCTGATGCAACAGCATCGCGTGGCTTCATTGATGGCTTTGTCTCAACATCAACAACAAGACGATCGAAGTCTGTGCGCTGTTCAACGCGAGTTGCTTCAACCTTGTATGTAACCTTCAAAACTGGTGAATAGATTGAGTCAACAGGAATGCGACCAATCTCTGCTCCAGCTTGCTTGTTCTGAACTGCAGTCACGTAACCACGACCGCGCTCAACTGTAAGTTCGATTTCAAGGTTTGCTTTGCCATTGAGTGTTGCGATGTGGAGTTCAGGATTGTGAACTTCTACGCCACTTGGAACAGCAATATCAGCACCTGTAACAGCGCCTGCACCTGACTTGCGGATGTAGATAACAGAAGGCTCATCGTTATCACTTGAAAGAACGAGGTTCTTAATGTTCAAGACGATATCTGTGAGGTCTTCCTTAACACCTTCAAGTGTTGTGAACTCGTGGAGAGCTCCAGCAACGCGAATGCTTGTCACTGCTGCACCTGGAATAGATGAAAGCAGAGTACGGCGCATTGAGTTGCCGAGTGTGTAGCCGAAACCTGGCTCAAGCGGTTCAATGATGAATCGTGAGCGGTTCTCGGAAATTACTTCTTCGCTAAGCGTTGGGCGTTGTGCAATTAGCACTGGTGCTCCTCTTTCTTCTCGCGGAAATCCACTATTTGATTTCCTCTAGGGGGTAGAAAAATTACTTGCTGTAGAGCTCAACGATGAGCTGTTCTTGAACCTGTGTATCGATGATTGATCGAGCAGGTACGCCGTGGATGATGATGCGCATCTGAGCTGCAACAACTTCCATCCACGCTGGAACAGACTTCTCACCGAACTCTGCGCTTGCGACGATAAATGGTGTGAGGTCGTGTGACTTTGGAAGAACATCGATGATGTCCATTGGAGTCACGCGGAATGAAGGAATGTTTACCTTCTTACCATTTACAAGGAAGTGACCGTGGCGAACCATCTGGCGCGCCATGTCACGTGACTTTGCAAATCCTGCGCGGAATACGACGTTATCAAGACGTGTCTCAAGGATGACGAGAAGGTTTTCACCAGTCTTGCCCTGCTTGCGGTTTGCCTCTTCGTAGTAACCACGGAACTGCTTTTCGAGAACACCGTAGATACGTGCGCACTTCTGCTTCTCACGCATCTGCAATAGGTATTCAGATTCCTTGGAACGGCCGCGGCCGTGCTGCCCTGGTGGATAAGGACGTGATTCGATCGGACACTTTGGTCCATCGCACTTTGCGCCCTTAAGGAAGAGCTTTACTTTTTCGCGACGGCAACGCTTGCAGTCTGCTCCGGTATAACGAGCCATTTATTCTCTTCCTTCCTTAAACTCGACGAGGTTTCGGTGGGCGGCAGCCATTGTGTGGAGCTGGAGTTGTATCTGAGATAGCTCCAACTTCTAGGCCTGCTGCTTGCAATGAACGGATTGCAGTTTCGCGTCCGGAACCAGGTCCCTTTACGAATACATCTACCTTCTTGAGGCCGTGCTCCTGTGCGCGACGAGCTGCTGCTTCTGCGGCTAACTGTGCTGCGAATGGAGTCGACTTACGTGAGCCCTTGAAACCTACTTGGCCAGATGAAGCCCAAGAGATAACAGCGCCTGTTGGATCTGTGATTGAGATGATTGTGTTGTTGAAGGTCGACTTGATGAAAGCCTTACCTACTGCAACGTTCTTCTTCTCTTTCTTACGAAGCTTTACTTTGCCCTTTGCTGGGGCAGCAGTCTTTGCTTTAGGAGTGGCCATTACTTAGTCACCTTCTTCTTACCGGCAATTGCCTTACGTGGACCCTTACGAGTACGAGCGTTTGTGTGTGTGCGCTGACCACGTACAGGAAGTCCCTTACGGTGACGAATACCTTGGTAGCTCTGGATTTCAACTTTACGACGGATATCGCCTGCGATTTCGCGGCGGAGATCACCCTCGATTTTGTAGTTAGCTTCGATGTATTCACGAAGCTGAGCAAGTTCTGATTCTTGCAAATCTTTAACGCGGGTATCTGGAGAAATTCCAGTTGCCTTAAGCGTTTCGTGGGAACGGGTTAGACCCATTCCGAAAATATAGGTGAGTGCAATCTCTACACGCTTTTCACGTGGAAGATCGACACCGACTAGACGTGCCATGTATTCAACCGTTTCTGTATCCGGAGGTCCTTCGCAATGCTCCTCAACATTTTGTTGAGCCCTGGCCTACCGGTCCGGGGGTCTTAACTATTTCTAGTTAAGTCGCATCACGCGTACTTATTGTCTGGGTATTAGCCCTGACGCTGTTTGTGACGAAGATTTTCGCAGATCACCATTACGCGACCCTTGCGACGAATGACTTTGCACTTGTCACAAATCTTCTTCACGCTTGGATTAACCTTCACGCGAAATTCCTTTTGTTAGTGGCGAACTACTTACTTGTAACGGTAAATAATTCGACCCTTTGTAAGGTCATATGGACTGAGCTCTACGATCACGCGGTCAGCAGGCAGAATACGAATGTAGTTCTTTCGCATCTTTCCACTGATATGTGCCAAGACCTTGTGTCCATTTGTTAGCTCAACACGAAACATTGCGTTAGGTAACGCCTCAGCAACAGTGCCTTCGATTTCGATCGCACCATCTTTACTTGCCAAGGATCAATACCTTCTTCTCTTATTTCATGTGAACGAACAGGGTCGAACCCCGAAAAACCCTATGGATTTTTTGGAGCGCGAAGGGAGATTCTATTGCCGACCCCCCTTATAAGGGAAATTGGCTAGAAATGAGGTATCAAACCCCTGTTTTCGAGGGGCAAATGTGGTCGAAATGGGGACTACAAGCCAAGAATGAGCCTTGGCGCGGGATGCGGGCTAAGCGATTGAAAGCTCGCTATTCATGATCGAAACCACAACCCTTGAAACTATGGCCGATGAACCATAGGAGCGAATGAGATTCTTTGGATTAAATTCAAGAGTCGGCCAGCCCATATCAATAAATATTGCATCAGGTTTGCGCTTTTGAAGATTCTGCAAGGTCGCCAACAGCTGTGAATCTCGATAGGCATCTCTAAATGCCACTACAAGCTGCTTTTCGCTCTTTAGAGCACTCTCAGAATCACTTGCATGAATTTCAAATTTCACACCAGCAGCTCGTAGTTCGCGATGGATTCCCCAAGAAACATCTCCAGCAGCGATAGTTGGCTTAGTACCAATTTCTATCAGATTAATATCAGGGCTCTTGATATTTACTGATCCTGATTTGTGCATTCCTAAAGCCAAATTATCAAAATCAACTTCACTCTTTTCTTCTGCACTAACCAAAATCTTGGAATTAAAATCTCGCACCAGGCTTGCAATCCCCGCTAGATAGTCGCTTGTAATTTCTCCAGACTTGAGCGCATCCTTGATACGCACGAAGCTTGCCTCAACGATTTGTGATTGATCACCTAATCCAGAAAAGCAGAGCAAATTTGAACCAGCCAGAAGAGCTTGTAGTGCCGACTCATGAATGCGAGGCACTCCCCCAAGTGCGCCCATATCGAGTGCATCGGTAACGATGAGACCATTAAATCCGAGAAATCCGCGCAGATACTCCCTTTGTACTTTCGAGGACAAAGATGCAGGTTTATAAGCATCAAGCTCATCCACGACGAGGTGGCCGACCATCACGGCAGATACTCCCCGTGCAATCGCTTTCCTAAATGGAGAAACGTGGCCTGCTTCATAATCAGCTTTACTCATTTTAATTCTCGGCAAGCTGTGATGAGAATCCTCGACAACTGCACCATGTCCTGGGAAATGTTTAATGCATGCTCCAACACCAGAATCTTGGAGTCCAGCAACAGCCTGCACGACATGGCGACTGACTAAATCTGCCGTCGTTCCAAATGATCTGACACCAACTATTGGATTGTTGTGCACTGCCACCACGTCGGCTACCGGCGCATAAGACAAATTAACCCCGAGCTCTCGAAGCAGTGTCCCTAATGATCGGTATGAGGAATAGGTGAGTTCTTCATCATCACACTTACCCAGTAACGCAGGTGTTGGATAACGACTTCCCTCTCTCACGAAAAGCCGCGTGACATCTCCACCTTCTTCATCGATTGCTATAACAAGATCTTCGTTATAGCTGCGTAGCTCCTGAATGAGTTGGTGAGTTGATTCAAGGGTGGGAGTGTTAGATCCAAAGAGAGTTATCGAGCCAAGTCCATTATCAAGCCATGGCTTGATCCACTCTGGAATTGATGTTCCTCCAAAGCCTGGAGAAAATGTAGAGAGAATCAATTGATCTTCTAAGTCAAAACGTCCCATAGCTAACCCTTGACCGCCCCTGCTGTCACTCCTGTAGCAATTTTATTTTGGATGAGAGAGAAGAAGATGACAACAGGAAGAGCGGTGAGGGTGGATGCCGCCATCAGCGGACCCCAATCAGTGCCAAACCTATTTGTAAAACCTGCCAACCAAATTGGCATCGTTGCTTTGTCTTGACTAGAAAGCAGAATGTAGGCGAGCAAGAATTCATTCCACGCTTGAATAAATGCAAAAACAGAAGTTGCTACCAAACCGGGTGCCATCAGAGGAAAGAGAATCTTCCGATACACCTGAGGGCGGGTGCATCCATCGACCAAACCTGCTTCTTCCAATTCAACAGGAATATTGATCAAGAACCCACGTAGTGTCCAGATGACAAATGGAAGAACGAACGCAATGTAGGTCAACACAACTCCACCGAGCTTATCTGTCAATTGAAGCTTAGAAAGTAGAAGGTAAAGAGGAATTAATAGTGCAGAGAGCGGGAGCATCTGAACAATCAAAATACTTGCAATATAGATTTGCTTACCGCGAAACTTCATTCGAGCTACTGCGATAGAAGCAAATAAGGCAACAAAGATACTAACTACGACTGTGAAGAAAACGACGATGAGCGAGTTAAGAAGTGCCTGCATAAAGCCTTCTTTGGTTACTGCTTGTGTGTAATTGCTAAGAGAGAATGAGTGAGGAATCAAGGTTGGAGTGGTTGAAAGTATGTCCTCCTTCGGTTTAAAGGAGGTAGTGATCATCCAATACACGGGAAAGCCCATCAAGATGATGGCTATGACACCTGAAATATTGGAAAACAAGCTCGATGATTTGCGCATTACTCACTGCCCATTTTCATCATCTGGCGCAAGTAATAGCCAGTAATTGTTATCAAAGTTAAAATCATAATGAGAGATATTGCAGCGCCCATTCCATATTCACTCAGACCAAATGACTTCTGGAATGCATAGATTGCAATGGTGTAGTACTCAGCCGATGGCCGGCTATCAAGGAAGATCCAAATATGAGAGAAGACTTGAAAATCCCAAATCACAGATAGAGAAATAATGATGATATAGACGGGCAAAAGTATTGGAAAAATGATTGTCCGAAAGACTTGGCGTGAATTTGCCCCATCAATTTCAGCCGCTTCCAGTAATTCTTTCGGTACTTGGGTCAACGCTGCATAGATACTGATCGTGATAAATGGGAGAGCGCCCCAAGCAACGCATCCCCCGATGATTAAGAATCCTGAGAATGTATTCACAAAATAATTGTGATTATCCATTTCAAATCCCAGTGAATTAATCACAGCTGTGACTATGGAGAAGTTAAATGAGAACATCCAGCGCCATACCGAGATTGAAACTAATTGAGGCATAGCCCAAACAAGAATCAGAATGCCATTGAGAATATTTCTAAGGATAGGGCTCATATTCAGCATGAGGTGCGCGAGCCAAGCGCCTATGACAACTGATACACCAACCATTCCAGCTGTGAAGAATATTGTTCTCTCTAAAATCTTCCAAAATTCAGGATCAGTAAATGTTTCAGTGAAGTTCTGAAGTCCTACATAAGTTCCCTTACCTGCAATGATTTCTGAGAGGCCATACTTTTCAAAGGAGAGTCCAATTAGCTTATAAATTGGATAACAAAGAATTAATCCGAGTGCCAACAGACTTGGTGATACCAGTAGGTATGGCCAAGGATTCTTCTTGCGACGAGTGCGTGCGACGAGGGAAATCTTCTTCACCTTATTCAGTAGTTAGATAAGTAAGGAGGGGATTCGCATGATAATCCCCTCCTTACTTTTACCCGGAACTAGCTTTAGTTCAGGAGCTTTGTAATCTCGTCCGAGGCATCTGCCGCGGCCTTTGCTACTGTTTTCTTTCCTGTTGCAATGTCAGAGAGCATTGTTTGTAGAGTATTTGCATTCTCTACATCAACCCACTTAATCGCTCCTGGAATGAACCAAGAGTTCTTTGCAGCTGCTGCAACTGGTGCTGCTGCTCCACTAATGAGTGAGAGCATCTTTGTGTTATTTGGAATTGCGCCGCTCTTTGCAATTGTTGTCATCTGCGCTGAGCTTGTGAATTCACGAATCCAAGCTGCACCGAGCGCCGCATTTGGTGCGTAGCTTGGAACTGCAAGGTTAGATCCACCGAGGAATGCTGGTGATGCTTTTCCGGCTTTCACTGATGGCATTGGGAAGAATGCCCAGTCAGTTCCAACCTTTGCGATACAGCATGATTCCCAGCCATTTGAATATGACATAGCAACCTTGCCGCCGTTAAAGACTTCCCATTGAGCAGCTTCTGTACCTGACTTATCGGCACGAGAAAGTGAATCACTTACTTCCTTAAAGCGATTAAGTCCACGGATTGCAGCGTCAGTTGTAAGTGAACCAACCCACTTGCCACCTGACTTAGTTGCAATAGCGCCACCTTCGTCATAGACAAAGGACATAGCTGCATACCAGTACTTACCTGGAAGATAGACAGCAGAGAAGTCCTTGTCAGTTCCGTAAGCAGCCATCAACTTCTTACCTGCAGCCAAGAACTCCGCATATGACTTAGGAACAGAAATTCCTTGTGCTTTGAACAATGATGGACGATACATAATCGCACGAGCACCTGCGTAGTAAGGCACTGCATATAACTTGCCGTCATAGGTGCCTGCTTCAGTAAGTGCATTCAACCACTTTGAGCTATTACCAAAACGCGCCTTAAATCCAGATAGGTCTGTAAGTGCGCCAGCTGCTGAATACTTCATAACTTCTGTATTACCAAACTCGACTACATCTGGTCCCTTTTTTGCAACCAGTGCTGCATCGAGCTTCTTGAGGTGATCGCCCCAAGTCTGGAACTCAACGTTCACCTTTACATTTGGGTATGTGCGATTAAATGATGTTGTCGCATCAGCTAGAGCAGTTCCAAAATCTTTCGCATCCGGCATGAGCCAAACTGTGATTGATTTAGGATTCTCAGCTTGTGCCGCGTTGCTTCCGCTAAGCGCTGCAACACCAACGAGAGCTGCAACGCTAAGGGCAGCTAGTGATTTCACACGGAAAGTGCGCATTCAAAGCCTCCTATAATTTCCGATCTTGGATAGTCCAAAGATCTAGTAGTACAGGTATAGACCAATTTTTGGCGGTTGGCTACTATTTCAGGGGTCTAAAGTAGGATTTTATTAAATTGTCATAGATGCAAGGCCTCCCCCTACGCGTGAGGATGAGCTGATCTGGGCTGACTATTTCAAGGGATCGGGGCGGCGATGGCAAAGGAGGAGGTCCGTAAACACTTCCGTCTGGCTGAACTTCTCCGAGAAGAGATTCTTGACCTGCCTCCTCATGATCCGTTCCCCGGAGAACGAGCACTCGCTGAGCGATATGGCACTTCCCGAGTCACCATTAGACAGGCTCTAGCTCTGCTGCAAGATGACGGGCAGATCTACACCGTCCATGGGGCTGGATCATTTGTTGCACCAACTCGAGCGATGAAACAGATGAAGCTTTCGTCCTTCACGGAGGAGATGAAGCAACGTGGATTCGAAGCCTTCACTGAACTACTAAAAGCCACGTTGGTTAATCCAGAAGATGACATCACCGATGACTTCATTGTCGTGAGTGAACCTTCATACAGAATTGAGAGACTTCGCCTAGCTGGTAAAGAGCCACTCTCACTTGAAGTTACATACATTACCGAAAGTAATGCCCCAGGGCTTTTGGAGGAAGACCTTACAAAGTCCTTATACAAAATCCTTGCCTTTAAATATGGGCAGGAAATCACAAGTGCGGATGAACACTTGACTCCGATTGTCTTAAACAGCGCTGAATCTAAGTTGTTAAAAGTCCCAGATGGAACAGCAGCGCTTCGAATACAACGCACTGGATATAACGTCCGCGGTGAAGAGGTTGAGCGATCACTCGCAATTCGACAGGGATCTAGATGGGACTTTAAGTACTCCGTCAGAAATTAAAAGTATCAAATCTCTCTAAGTTAAGAGAGTTCGGAAGAGGTCTCAATCCCAAAGCGTGCAAGCTCTGATTTACCCCCATCGATGGCAGTCAGGACAAAAGGCTTGCCATCTGGGCAGATCACAAAGGAATTTTCAAAGTGAGCACCGCGAGATTGATCGTTCGTCACAACGGTCCAATCATCTGCCAAAACCTTTGTCTTATGGGTTCCCCGAGTGATCATCGGTTCGATGGCAAGTGCCATTCCAGGAATAATCTCAGGACCATTTCCTGCTTTTCCAAAGTTAAGAACATGTGGCTCCTGGTGCATCTCAGTGCCAATTCCGTGGCCACCATATTCTTGCAAGATTCCATACTTACCTTGTGAATTCACATATTGCTCAATCGCATAACCAATATCTGAAAGCTTTCCACCATTCTTACCTGCAGCAATTCCCACCCACATCGACTCTTCACAGACATCCATCAACTTCTGATCTGCAGGGTCCACGTTTCCAATTCCGATAGAGAAAGCTGCATCTCCATGCCAACCATCGATGATGGCGCCGCAATCGATAGAGACAATGTCGCCATCATTGATGATGCGAGGACCCGGAATACCATGAACGATTTCATCATTGATAGAGACACAGATTGTCTTGGGATAACCGTGATAGCCAAGGAAGTTTGATGTGCCTCCCCCGCGCTTGATGTTAGCTGCAGCGATTGCATCGAGTGCATCGGTGCTCATGCCAGCTTTAATATTTTCACGCAGTACTTGAAGAGTCTGCCCCACCAATAGACCAGCACGGCGCATCACCTTGAGTTGATCAAGGTTCTTTATCTGGATCGCCATAGAAGTAATTTAGCCGTGAACGCGACTTAACGCAGTAATTGCGCGCTCAGTAATATCTGCAACATCGCCATCAGCTGAGATTGTGATGAGCAAGCCTTCTGTGCGATAGAAACCGACAATTGGCGCAGTCTGTTCTTCATAGACAGCAAGGCGCTTAGCAATGACTTCTTCTTTATCGTCTTCACGCTGATAGAGCTCACCGCTACATGCAACACACTTCGATGCATCAGGGGAAGCCGGAGCACCACATTCCTTACAGGTGCGACGAGAAGATAGTCGCTTAATGATGATTGCATTCTCAATAGCTAGCTCTAGAACGGCATCAAGTGGAGTCTGCTTTTCGATGAGAAATGCTTTTAGTACTTCAGCTTGAACGGTATTGCGTGGGAATCCATCGAGTAAGAAGCCATTGATTGCATCATCATGAGTCAGACGATCTTTGACCATCTCATTGGTAACTTCATCAGGTACTAACTGACCTGCATCCATATATCCCTTAGCTTGCAGACCAAGTGGTGTGCTTGCTTTGAGATTTGCACGGAAGATATCCCCGGTTGAAATATGGGGTATCGAATAGTGCGCGGCGAGAAACTGAGCTTGTGTTCCTTTACCAGCACCTGGTGGACCTACCAGGACTAAACGCATTACTTCAAGAAACCTTCATATGAACGCTGCTGCAACTGGCTCTCGATCTGCTTTGCAGTATCAAGACCAACACCGACAACAATCAGAATCGCAGTTCCACCGAATGGGAAGTTCTGTGATGCACCGAAGACGATGAGAGCAAGGATTGGAATGATTGCAACGAGTGCAAGATAGACAGATCCTGGAGCTGTAATACGAGAGAGAACATACTGAAGGTATTCAGATGTTGGGCGTCCTGCACGGATACCTGGAATAAACCCACCGTACTTCTTCATATTATCTGCAACCTCATCTGGGTTAAATGTGATTGCAACATAGAAGTAGGTAAAGAAGATAATCAAAGTTGCGTATGCAGCCATGTAAATAGGGTGATCACCGCGAACTAAGTTACGTGAGATCCACACAGCCCAACCAGCTTGGCTATTGGTGAAATTCACGAGAAGTGACGGGATATAAAGAAGAGATGATGCGAAGATAACCGGGATAACGCCAGCCTGGTTTACCTTGATTGGAATATAAGTTGAAGTTCCACCATATGCCTGACGTCCCACCATGCGCTTTGCGTACTGCACAGGAATACGACGCTGAGCTTGCTCAACAAAGACAACGGCTGCAACAACAAGAACTCCGACTGCGCAGACAAAGAGGAATGCAAACAAGCCCTTTTGAAGCTTGATTGACCAGAGCTGGGATGGGAAACCTGCAGCGATAGATGTGAAGATTAGGATTGACATACCGTTACCGACGCCGCGATCTGTGATGAGCTCACCGAGCCACATGATTACTGATGTTCCAGCTGTCATCACGATGATCATCGTTAAAATACGTTGCCATGAAGCATCAGGAATGATGGGAAGTGAACATCCTGAGATCAAACGACCTGGTGTGCGAGCAACTGCAATCAAACCTGTTGACTGCAAGATTGCAAGACCGATTGTTAAATAACGTGTGTATTGAGTCAGAGTTGCGGTTCCTGACTGGCCTTCATTCTTCAGCGCTTCAAAACGTGGGATAACAACGGTGAGCAGCTGAATAATGATTGAGCTAGTGATGTAAGGCATGATGCCGAGTGCAAATACTGATAGGTGAAGGAGCGCTCCACCAGAGAACAAGTTGATAAGACCGAAGAGTCCACCACTTTGTGCCTGATCAATACATTGCTTGACGTTGCCGTATGAAACACCTGGTGTTGGAACAACAGAGCCAAAACGGAACAAAGCCATGATTGAGAGAGTGAAGAAGATTTTCTTACGAAGTTCTGGCGTCTTAAAGGCCATTCCAAATGCTGAAAGCATCAATCTTCTCCCTCTATCAAATCACGACTAGTTGTTTTTTACAGTTTTGCTGTTGATCCGCCAGCTGCAGAGATCTTCTCGATCGCTGATGCTGAGAATGCATGTGCTGTAACAGATACCTTGACTGCAATATCGCCATTTCCAAGAACCTTTACAGGCAAGGAATCGCGAACTGCACCCTTTGCAATGAGATCTGCAACAGTCACATCGCCACCCTTAGGAAAGAGTGCGTTGATTGTTGAGACATTCACTGCCTGGTATTCAATGCGAGCTGGGTTCTTAAAACCACGAAGCTTTGGAAGACGCATAACGAGAGGAAGCTGACCACCTTCGAAACCAGGGCGAACCGTGTTACGAGCGTGAGTACCTTTTCCACCGCGACCTGCAGTCTTACCCTTTGATGCTTCACCGCGACCCTTACGAGTCTTAGCTTTCTTAGCACCTGGAGCTGGACGAAGATGATGAAGTTTAAGTGTCATCTTTATTCGACCTCCTCTACCTTGATCAAGTGGCGAGCAGCAACTGCCATGCCACGAATTTCTGGACGATCTTCCTTAACAACAACATCGTTGATTCGCTTAAGTCCGAGTGAACGAACAGTGTTACGAATCTCTGGCTTGTTGCCAACGGTTGACTTAACCTGAGTGATTTTCAAACGTGGCATTATGCACCAACTGTCATCTGTGAAGCGCGGATAATTGCTGCAGGTGCTACATCTTCGAGCGGACGACCGCGACGAGCTGCAATCTGTGCAGGGGATTCGAGCATCTTCAGTGCAGCAACGGTTGCGTGAACCATGTTGATTGCATTTGAAGAACCGAGAGACTTAGTAAGAACATCCTTAACTCCAGCGCACTCGAGTACGGCACGAACAGGACCACCAGCGATAACTCCGGTACCTGGACTTGCTGGACGAAGAAGAACTACGCCAGCTGCTGTCTCGCCCTGAACTGGGTGAGGGATTGTTCCTTGAACGCGAGGGACTGTGAAGAATGACTTCTTAGCTTCTTCAACTGCCTTAGCAATAGCTTGTGGAACTTCCTTAGACTTTCCATAGCCAATACCGACAGTGCCGTTCTCATCGCCCACAACAACAAGTGCTGTGAATGAGAAGCGACGTCCGCCCTTTACAACCTTTGACACACGGTTAATGAAAACCACGCGCTCGGTGTATGGAGACTTCTCCTTCTCGCGATCATCACGACGTTCGCGGCGTTCGCCACGACCTTTGCCTGCATTACCTTGGTTAGAAGGTGCACCAGTTGTTGGCGCTGCATCGTTAGTTGGATTAACAGCCATTAGAACTCCAATCCGTTCTCTCGTGCAGAATCTGCAACTGCTGCGATACGACCGTGGTACTTATTACCTGCGCGGTCGAAGACAACTGTAGAAATTCCAGCTTTCTTAGCGCGTTCTGCAATGAGTGCTCCGACCTGCTTTGACTTATCTGTCTTATCGCCAGATGCCTTGCGTAGGTCTGCTTCCATTGTTGATGCGTAAGCAATTGTCTGGCTTGTGGTGTCATCAATGACCTGAACGAACAGGTGACGTGATGAACGTGAAACGACGAGGCGTGGACGTGATGGTGTGCCTGAAATCTTCTTACGAAGACGGAAAGCACGACGAGCACGCGCGTTCTGCGCTGAGCCCTTGCGGACCTTAACTCCGATTGCCATTACTTCTTACCTGCCTTTCCTGCCTTGCGGCGAACAACTTCGCCTTCAAGACGCAAGCCCTTGCCCTTATATGGATCTGCCTTGCGAAGCTTCTTAACCTTCGCTGCAGTTTCTCCAACGAGCTGCTTATCAATTCCGCTGATAATCAACTTTGTTGGTGACTCAACCTTGTAGGTGATTCCTTCTGGGGCTGGGAAGTTAATTGGGTGGCTGTAGCCGAGCTGGAATTCAAGATCCTTGCCCTTTTCAGCAACACGGTAACCAACACCGACGATGTTGATTGTGAGTGAGTAACCAGTTGTTACTCCATGGACCATATTCGCAACGAGTGTGCGAGATAGGCCGTGAAGTGAACGAGTGACGCGCTCTTCATTTGGACGAGCAACGGTGATAACACCCTCTGCTTGTGAAACCTGGATAGGTGCTGGAACTGCAATAGCAAGGGATCCCTTAGGACCCTTTACTGCAACGTTCTGACCTGTGATGGAAACTTCTACACCGCTTGGAACGGTGATAGGCATACGACCGATACGTGACATTAGATGGTTACCATACGTAAGCGAGAACTTCTCCGCCTACACCCTTCTTATTTGCCTGCTTATCAGTTAATAGACCTGAAGATGTTGAAATGATTGCAACACCAAGTCCGCCGAGAACCTTAGGAAGCGCAGTTGACTTTGCGTATACGCGAAGTCCTGGCTTGCTCACGCGGCGAAGGCCAGCGATTGAACGCTCGCGATTGGTGCCGAATTTAAGGTCAAGAACGAGGTTCTTACCTACTCCATTTGCATTTGCTTCAACGCGGTGATCTGCAATGAAACCCTCATGCTTGAGGATCTCTGCAATTCGTACCTTGACCGATGATGACGGCATTGAAACCGTGTCATGGTAGGCAGAGTTCGCGTTGCGCAGACGTGAAAGCATGTCCGCGATTGGATCTGTCATTGTCATACGTGGCCTATGGCCTTTCTCGAATCAGTATCCACACAATTTGTCTGGACTTTTTTCGTTTGTAGATTTACCAGCTTGCCTTTGAGATGCCTGGAAGTTCGCCGCGGTGCGCCATTTCACGGAAGCAGATGCGACAAATTCCAAATTTTTGGTAGACAGAGTGCGGACGGCCGCAACGCTGGCAACGTGTGTAACCACGAACCTTGAACTTTGGCTTGCGAGCAGCTTTAACCTTGAGTGATGTTTTAGCCATTCTTATGCCTCCTTGAAAGGAAAGCCGAGCGCCTTAAGTAGTGCGCGACCTTCGTTATCGTTCTTAGCTGTAGTTACGATTGTGATATCCATACCGCGTGTGCGATCGATCTTGTCCTGTTCGATTTCTGGGAATACAACCTGCTCGGTAAGACCGAAGGTGTAGTTGCCCTTTCCATCAAATTGCTTTGGTGAAAGACCGCGGAAGTCACGGATACGTGGAAGAGAGATGGAGAGTAGGCGATCTGCGAACTCCCACATGCGATCTCCACGAAGTGTGACGTGTGCACCAATGGGCATGTTCTCGCGGAGCTTGAACTGCGCGATTGACTTGCGTGACTTGGTGACCTGTGGCTTCTGGCCAGTGATGATTGCAAGGTCCTTGATGGCACCTTCAATAAGCTTTGCATCACGAGCAGCCTCACCAACACCCATGTTGACAACAATCTTGACGAGTGTAGGAATCTGCATTGGATTTGTATATCCAAATTCGCTCTTCAACGTTGGTTGGATTTCGCTCTTATAGCGAGCCTTGAGACGAACATCTGTAGTTGTGCTCATTAGATGTCCTTTCCTGTGCGACGTGAGATACGAACATTGGATCCGTCTTCGGTTGTGCGAACGCCAAGACGTGTTGCCTTGCCATCGCCATCAACGATCATGACGTTTGAAATATGGATTGATGCTTCCTGTGTGATGATTCCGCCAACCTTGACGCCACGTTCGGTTGTTGTTTCCTTTGTGTGGCGCTGAATGCGATTAACGCCTTCAACAGTTATGCGTGATCCATCAACATGAAGAACCTTGCCGGTTACGCCCTTGTTCTTGCCAGCGATAACCAGAACTTCGTCATTCTTCTTAATCTTCGCCATGGTTAGAGCACCTCCGGAGCCAGTGAAATGATCTTCATGAACTTCTTGTCGCGAAGTTCGCGAGCAACTGGTCCGAAGATACGAGTTCCGCGTGGTTCACCGTCAGCCTTGAGGATGACAGCTGCGTTCTCGTCAAACTTGATGTAAGAACCGTCTGGACGACGACGCTCTTTTACTGTGCGAACGATGACAGCCTTAACGACTTCACCCTTCTTAACCTGTCCACCAGGAATTGCATCCTTGACTGAACAGACGATGATGTCACCGATGCCTGCGTAACGGCGCTTTGATCCTCCGAGTACACGAATACAGAGAAGCTCTTTAGCTCCTGTGTTATCCGCAACGCGTAGGCGGGATTCTTGTTGAATCATTTTTTATTCGCCCCTTACTTAGCTTTCTCGATGATTTGAACTAAACGCCAGCGCTTTGATGCTGAGATTGGTCGTGTTTCCATGATCAATACGCGATCGCCTGCGCCTGCTGAGTTTGTCTCATCATGTGCTTTGAGCTTGTGTGTGCGGCTCATGACCTTTGAGTACATACCGTGTGCAACACGATTTGAAACCTCAACGGTGATGGTCTTATCCATCTTGTCTGAGACAACAATGCCTTCACGAGTCTTACGGGATCCGCGATCTTCAACTGGATTTGTCATTATGCGGCGCCTCCAATTCCTAATTCGCGTTCACGAATGATTGTGTAGATACGAGCAATCTCTTTGCGAACTGCACCGAGACGACCATGGGATTCGAGCTGACCTGTTGCAGCCTGGAAGCGAAGGTTAAAGAGTTCTTCTTTACCTTCACGAAGCTTTGCAGTTAACTCTTCAGCAGTGAGCTGACGAAGTTCTTCATTAGTTATCACCATGGTTATGCCTCCTCACGCTTTACAACGCGGCACTTCATTGGGAGCTTGTGAATCGCAAGGCGCATAGCTTCTGTAGCTACAGCCTCTGTTACGCCTGAAATTTCAAACATAATGCGACCTGGCTTCACGTTTGCGATCCACCATTCTGGAGAACCCTTACCGGAACCCATACGAGTTTCAGCAGGCTTCTTAGTAAGTGGGCGATCTGGATAGATGTTGATCCAAACCTTTCCACCACGCTTGATATAACGAGTCATCGCAATACGCGCTGCCTCAATCTGACGGTTTGTCACATATGCAGGAGCAAGTGCCTGGATACCGAAGTCTCCAAATGCAACCTGTGTTCCACCCTTTGATGCACCAGAACGTGATGGGTGGTGCTGCTTACGGTGCTTAACCTTGCGAGGAATTAACATTATTGCGCTCCTCCTTCAGTTGCTTCTGTTGCTGGAGTTGCTGCAGGAGTTGTATCTGCTGCAACGGGAGCTGCGTGAGTTGTAGTTACCTCAGCGCGTGGAGCACGTGGTGTACGTGGTCCGCGGCGTTCTGGCTTTGGAGCGCGCGCTTCAGCAAGTGCCTTTTCAGCACGCTCTGCACGTGAACCAATAACTTCACCCTTGTAGATCCAAACCTTTACACCCAAGCGACCGAATGTTGTTGCAGCTTCGTAGAAGCCGTAATCAATATCTGCACGCAGTGTGTGTAGTGGAACGCGACCTTCGCGGTAGAACTCAGAACGTGACATTTCTGCTCCACCGAGACGACCACCGCACTGAACACGAATGCCCTGAGCTCCTGCCTTCATCGCTGATTGCATTGACTTCTTCATTGCGCGACGGAAAGAAACACGTGCAGCAAGCTGCTCGGCAATTCCTTGTGCAACAAGCTGTGCATCAATTTCTGGGTTCTTTACTTCGAGAATGTTGAGCTGAACCTGCTTGCCGGTGAGCTTTTCAAGCTTCAGACGTAGAACGTCTGCTTCTTGTCCGCGACGACCGATAACGATTCCAGGGCGTGCAGTGTGAAGGTCGATACGTACACGATCACGTGTGCGCTCGATTTCGATGCGTGAAACGCCTGCGCGCTCCATACCCTTCTGCATAAGTCGGCGGATTTCGACATCTTCCTTGACGTAATCCTTGTACAACTTATCTGCATACCAACGTGACTTAAATTCAGTTGTGATGCCGAGGCGGAAGCCGTGTGGGTTTACTTTTTGACCCATTAGTTGGACGCTCCCTTCTCTGCTGGTGTTTTAACTGCCGCTACTGGAGTAGCTAGCGGTGACTTATCTGAACGCTTTGGGTTACGTGTCTGCGCACGAGATGATGTGCGAGAGATCGACTTTGAGGTCGACTTTGTATCGCTGACAGCAACTGAGATGTGGCTTGAACGCTTGAGGATACGGAAACCGCGACCCTGTGCACGTGGGCGGAAACGCTTCATTGTGCGTCCCTCGTCTACGAGCGCTTCAACAACCCAGAGCTCTGAAGCATCGCGGATTGCTGGGTTCTGCGCCTTCGCATTTGCGATTGCAGAGTTAAGAAGTGTGAACACATCTATTCCTGCAGCCTGCGGTGCAAATTTGAGAACGTTAAGAGCTTCATCTGCACGCATTCCACGAACCAAGTCGACAACGCGACGAGCCTTCTGTGGTGTGTGGCGAATATCGCGCAATACTGCGCGAGCTACGAGTGCGTCTTGTGTATTAGGCACGAGTTGCTCTCCGATCATCTTTAACGTGTCCGCGGAATGTGCGTGTTGGTGAGAACTCACCAAGCTTGTGACCGATCATTGCGTCGGTAATAAATACAGGAACATGCTTGCGGCCGTCGTGTACCGCAATGGTGTGTCCGATCATTGAAGGCGAGATCATCGAACGTCGTGACCATGTCTTAATGACATTCTTTGTATTGGCTTCATTTTGGGCATCCACCTTTTTGGCGAGATGTCCATCAATGAATGGACCCTTCTTGAGACTACGTGGCATGAGGGCTCCTTAGCGCTTCTTGTTCGACTTACGACGACGGACGATCATTGAATCTGAAGCCTTCTTCTTACGAGTACGTGCTTCAGGCTTACCCCAAGGAGTCACTGGGTGACGTCCACCAGAGGTCTTACCTTCACCACCACCGTGAGGGTGGTCAACAGGGTTCATCACAACACCACGAACAGATGGACGAATGCCTAACCAGCGCTTACGTCCAGCCTTACCGTAGTTAATGTTTCCTTGTTCTGCGTTTCCAACTTCACCAACAGTTGCGCGGCAACGAACATCAACGTTACGGATTTCTCCAGATGGCATACGAAGTTGTGCGTATGGACCATCTTTAGCAACGAGCTGAACTGATGCGCCAGCTGAACGAGCGATCTTCGCTCCGCCACCTGGGCGAAGTTCGATTGCGTGAACAGTTGTACCTACTGGGATGTTGCGAAGAGGCAAGTTGTTACCAGGCTTGATATCGGCCTTAGGACCGTTCTCAACTGTTGCACCTTGCTCAAGTTTGTTAGGAGCGATGATGTAACGCTTTTCTCCATCTGCGTAGTGAAGAAGTGCGATACGCGCTGTGCGGTTTGGATCGTATTCAATGTGCGCAACCTTTGCTGGAATACCATCCTTATCATTTCGTGTGAAATCGATAAGACGGTATGCACGCTTGTGACCGCCACCTTGGTGACGAACAGTGATGCGACCTTGATTGTTACGTCCACCCTTAGAGTGAATTGGACGGATAAGTGACTTCTCAGGTGTTGAGCGTGTGATTTCTGCGAAATCTGGAACAGTTGCTCCACGCTGACCTGGTGTAGTCGGCTTAAGTTTGCGAAGTGCCATGAGGTTTCCTCTCTTTAAGGTCCTATCTCAATTACGAGACAGGGCCTCCGAAGATGTCGATACGGTCGCCAGCGGCCACATGAACGATTGCTCGCTTTGTGTCTTTGCGCTTTCCATCACCAAAACGTGTGCGCTTATTCTTTCCTTGACGGTTCATAGTGTTGACACTAATTACCTTCACTCCAAATACCTTTTCAACAGCGATCTTGATCTCTGTCTTATTAGCATCTGTTGCTACGAGGAATGTGTACTTGTTTTCATCTAGCAATCCGTAGCTCTTTTCAGAGACAACCGGTGCTAGCAAAACGTCGCGATGATCCTTCATTATGCAGATACCTCACTCTCGCGTGCTACTGACTTAACTGATTTACCAGTTGCCTTGCCAGCGGCCTTAAACTTCAAGAAATCCTTGATCGCTGTCTCTGAAAAGACAACGTCATCTGACTTCAAGATGTCGTAAGCATTGAGCTGATCTGGTACTAGAAGGTGGAGATCATCAGCGTTACGAAGTGAGCGCCATGCAGCGTCCTCGTTACGTGAGATAACTACCAAAAGGTTCTTGCGTGATGAGAACTGACGAACTGCGGCCAACGCTGCCTTTGTTGAAGGAGCTGCTGTTACAGAGTCAAGAACGTGAATACGCTCGTTGCGCTGACGATCAGAGAGAACGCCGCGAAGTGCTGCTGCGATCATCTTCTTAGGTGTGCGCTGGAAGTATGAACGTGGACGAACTGCATGTGCAGCACCGCCACCACGTTGCAAAGGAGCACGGATTGAGCCCTGACGAGCGCGACCTGTTCCCTTCTGCTTAAAAGGCTTCTTACCTGAACCTGAAGTTTCTCCACGGTTCTTTGCCTTCTGTGTACCTTGACGTGCAGCTGCTAATTGAGCTGTTACGACTTGGTGGATAAGAGGAATGTTTGTCTGCGCATCAAAGATATCTGCTGGCAAATCAACTGAGCCAACTTTCTTTCCTTCTGCGTTCTTAACTTCGAGTGTAAGCGCCATGGTTACATACCAGCCTTTACAGTTTCAACAATTGCCTTCTTGGCAGCTGAGCGGATAAAGACGAGTCCACCATCGGTACCTGGAACTGAACCCTTGATAAGAAGTAGGTTGCGCTCAAGATCGACACCCTGAACCAAAAGATTCTGTGTTGTGACCTTCTCGTTACCCATACGACCCATCATGCGCATTCCCTTAAATACACGACCTGGTGTTGAACATGCACCGATTGAACCTGGCATACGGTGCTTACGATCCACACCGTGTGAAGAACCAAGACCACCGAAACCGTGGCGCTTCATAACGCCAGCAGTTCCCTTACCAGTTGATGTTCCAGTTGCATCGACCATATCGCCGGGTGCAAATGTTGAAGCGCCAATCTCTTGTCCCACTGTGTAGTTAGCAGCTGAGAGCGTGCGCAGTTCTGCAACAGAGCGACGAGGAGTCACGCCTGATTTTGCATAGTGGCCCGCGAGTGGCTTTGAAACCTTCTTTGGATCGATTGCACCAAAGCCGAGTTGAACAGCTGAGTAGCCATCCTTCTCAGGTGTGCGAATCGATGTAACAACGCATGATTCAACTGAAACTACTGTCACAGGAATCATCTTGTTATTAGAGTCGAATACTTGGGTCATGCCAAGCTTCTTACCGAGAACGCCCTTGATGGACGAACCGTAAGACTGAGTTACAACTGTACGTGTCATTAGTTTTCGTCCTTTCCTTAGAGCTTAATCTCGATGTCGACGCCAGCTGGCAAGTCGAGACGCATCAATGAATCAACAGTCTTAGGTGTTGGGTCGATGATGTCGATGAGGCGCTTATGTGTGCGCATCTCGAAATGCTCGCGGCTGTCCTTGTACTTATGAGGAGAGCGAATCACGCAATAGGTGTTCTTCTCTGTTGGTAGCGGCACTGGACCCGCGACGGTTGCACCAGTGCGCTCAACTGTCTCAACGATTTTCTTCGCTGATGAGTCAATCACCTCATGGTCATACGCCTTGAGTCGAATGCGGATCTTTTGTCCCGCCATGTCGTTCTCCTCTTTACTTTCGTTAGTTCAAACTTTTATTTACTGCCTTTGGTACTTTTCACACTTTCTTGTTAAGTGGCGGTGGTTTTTAGGCCACCGCCACTACTACAAGATTTACTTCTTGATCTTTGTAACGCGACCTGCACCTACTGTGCGGCCACCTTCGCGGATTGCGAAGCGAAGACCATCTTCCATAGCGATTGGCTGGATGAGAGTTACTGACATCTCAGTGTTATCGCCAGGCATAACCATTTCTGTGCCTTCTGGAAGTGTTACAACGCCAGTCACGTCAGTTGTACGGAAGTAGAACTGTGGACGGTAGTTGTTAAAGAATGGAGTGTGACGACCGCCTTCATCCTTTGAAAGGATGTATGCAGATGCATCGAACTCTGTGTGAGGTGTGATTGAACCTGGCTTGCAGACAACCTGACCACGCTCAACATCTTCACGCTTTGTTCCACGAAGAAGAAGTCCGACGTTCTCGCCAGCCTGACCTTCATCGAGCAACTTACGGAACATTTCAACGCCTGTAACTGTTGTCTTCTGAGCAAGCTCACGAATACCAACAATTTCAACTTCCTCGTTAACCTTAACGATTCCGCGCTCAATACGACCTGTGATAACAGTTCCACGACCTGTGATTGTGAAAACGTCTTCAACTGGCATAAGGAATGGCTTATCAACATCGCGTGCTGGCTGTGGGATAAATGCATCCACTGCATCCATAAGTTCGATGATCTTCTCAGCCCACTTTGCATCTCCTTCGAGAGCCTTCAGTGCTGAAATACGAACGATTGGAGTGTCATCGCCTGGGAACTCGTACTTTGATAGAAGTTCGCGAACTTCCATTTCAACGAGTTCAAGAATTTCTTCGTCATCGACCATATCTGACTTGTTAAGAGCCACAACGATTGATGGAACGCCAACCTGACGAGCAAGGAGAACGTGCTCCTTTGTCTGTGGCATTGGACCATCTGTTGCTGCAACGACGAGGATTGCTCCGTCCATCTGTGCAGCACCTGTGATCATGTTCTTGATGTAGTCAGCGTGGCCTGGGCAGTCCACGTGTGCGTAGTGACGCTTCTCTGTCTGGTACTCAATGTGAGCGATAGAGATTGTGATACCGCGCTGGCGCTCTTCTGGCGCCTTATCGATATCTGAAAATGCTGTTGCAGCGTTAAGAGTTGGGAACTTGTCGTGCAACACCTTTGAGATCGCAGCAGTAAGTGTTGTCTTACCGTGGTCAATGTGGCCGATGGTACCGATGTTAACGTGTGGCTTATTACGCTCGAACTTGGCTTTTGCCATTTTGGTTCCTCTTTCGTTTATCTAGTGCTTAGTTATTAGGGGTTTATTTGTGCTTATTAGGGATTATTCGCCGCGAACTTTCGCAATGATTTCCTTTGCGACGTTGCCTGGAACTTCGGCATAGCTGTCGAACTCCATGCTGTAGCTCGCGCGACCTTGTGTTCTGGAGCGGAGATCGCCGACATAGCCGAACATCTCTGACAACGGAACTAGCGCCCTAACAACGCGGGCACCTGACCGCTCGTCCATGGCCTGAATTTGGCCACGACGACTGTTGAGATCGCCGATGACATCACCCATGAAGTCTTCAGGGGTAACAACTTCGACTTTCATCACTGGTTCGAGGATTGCAGGATCAGCAAGCTTTGCTGCTTCCTTAAATGCTGCGATACCAGCCACCTTGAATGCGAGCTCCGATGAGTCAACATCGTGATACGCGCCGTCAAGAAGAGTTACTCGTACATCTGTAAGTGGATATCCAGCAAGTGGTCCTGCTGTCATCGCTTCCTTACAACCTGCATCCACTGATGGGATGTACTCGCGTGGAACGCGACCACCAGTGATCTTATTTACGAATTCATATCCGCCTTCAACCTGACCTGTTGGAAGTGGCTCGATAGCGATCTGAATCTTTGCAAACTGTCCAGAACCACCTGTCTGCTTCTTGTGGGTGTAGTCATGGCGTGCAACTGGCTTACGAAGAGTTTCGCGGTATGCAACCTGTGGCTTACCAACATTTGCCTCGACCTTAAATTCGCGACGCATACGGTCAACGAGGATTTCAAGGTGGAGCTCGCCCATACCAGCGATGATTGTCTGGCCTGTCTCTTCATCAGTATTAACGTGGAATGTTGGATCTTCTTCAGATAGACGCTGAATAGCAACGCCGAGCTTCTCTTGGTCACCCTTTGTCTTTGGCTCAATAGCAACAGAGATCACTGGAGCTGGGAAGTCCATTGACTCGAGAATTACTGGCTTTGCAGGATCACAGAGAGTCTCACCTGTTGTGGTGTCCTTAAGGCCCATCACAGCAACGATCATTCCTGCGCCCACATTGTCACGCTCTTCGCGCTTATTTGCGTGCATCTGGTAAATCTTTCCGATGCGCTCTTTGCGGTTCTTTGTTGAGTTAAGGATTGTTGATCCTGTCTCAAGAACGCCTGAGTAAACACGGATAAATGTGAGCTTTCCAAGGTGTGGATCTGTCATGATCTTGAAGGCAAGTGCTGAGAATGGTTCTTCATTCTTTGGCTGACGCTTCATCTCGATTGTTGCATCATCCATATCTGTACCGACGATTGCATCGATATCAAGAGGTGATGGAAGGTAGCGGTTTACAGCATCGAGCATTGGCTGAACACCCTTGTTCTTAAAGGCAGAACCTGTAAGAACTGGTGAGAGCTTTGCAGCGATTGTTGCGCGACGGATACCGGCAATGATTTCTTCCTCTGAAACTTCAATTCCTTCAAGGAACTTCTCCATGAGGGCATCATCGTTTTCAGCAAGAGTTTCAAGCATTTCTGCGCGAGCTGCTTTGCACTTATCAACCATGTCCGCAGGAATCTCTTCGATTGCATAATCTTCGCCCTTTTTAGTCTCTCCACGCCAAACGAGAGCCTTCATAGCAATGAGGTCTACGACGCCGATAAAGTCTGATTCATTTCCGATTGGAAGCTGCAAGACAAGAGCTACTGCATTGAGGCGATCCTTAATCATGCCTACGCACTTATCAAATGAAGCACCTGTGCGGTCAAGCTTGTTAATGAAACAGATACGTGGAACTGAGTAACGATCTGCTTGGCGCCATACTGTTTCAGATTGTGGCTCAACACCTGCAACGCCATCGAATACAGCAACTGCTCCATCGAGAACACGAAGTGAACGCTCTACCTCAACTGTGAAGTCAACGTGGCCAGGTGTATCGATAATGTTAATGAGATGGTCTTTCCACATACATGTGGTTGCAGCAGAGGTGATAGTGATACCGCGCTCTTGTTCCTGCTCCATCCAGTCCATGGTTGCTGCACCTTCGTGCACTTCACCAATCTTGTATGAGATACCTGTGTAGAAAAGGATGCGCTCAGTAGTTGTGGTTTTGCCCGCGTCGATGTGAGCCATGATTCCAATGTTGCGAACCGTAGCCAGATCGATCTTCTCTACTGTTGACGTTGCCACTTATATTCCTCTTCTCGACGTTTCGTAAGTTCTCGTATTAGTTTTCGTGATTACCAGCGGTAGTGAGCAAATGCCTTATTTGCTTCAGCCATTTTGTGGGTATCTTCGCGGCGCTTTACAGCTGCTCCAAGACCATTCGCTGCATCGATCAATTCATTCTGAAGACGCTCTGACATTGACTTTTCGCGGCGATCACGTGAGTAATCAACGAGCCAGCGAAGAGCAAGAGTTGAAGAGCGTGAAGCCTTGACTTCAATTGGCACCTGGTATGTAGCTCCACCAACGCGACGTGAGCGAACTTCAACAGCAGGCTTGATGTTATCGAGTGCGCGCTTCAGTGTGATCAGTGGATCAACATCCGTCTTCTTGCGTGTGCCTTCGAGAGCGTTGTAAACAATTGCTTCTGCTGTTGAACGCTTACCGTGTAGGAGAACGCGGTTAATAAGCGCTGTAACAATTGGTGAGCTGTAAACAGGATCAGCAACTACAGGAATCTTTACTACAGGACCTTTACGTGGCATTAGCTAGCCTTCTTCTCTCTCTTAGCACCGTAACGTGAACGTGACTGCTTACGGTTCTTAACACCTTGTGTATCAAGTGATCCACGAATAATTTTGTAACGAACACCAGGAAGATCCTTAACGCGGCCTCCGCGAACAAGAACGATCGAGTGCTCTTGAAGGTTGTGACCTTCACCTGGAATGTATGCAGTAACTTCCATGCCGCTAGTAAGACGAACACGTGCAACTTTACGAAGCGCAGAGTTAGGCTTCTTAGGTGTTGTTGTATACACACGTGTGCACACACCACGACGCTGAGGTGAACCCTTGAGCGCAGGTGTATTTGTCTTCGTAGTCTTTTCTGCACGACCACGACGCACTAACTGTTGAATAGTTGGCACTACATATCTCCTTTTTGTATCCGTACTTTTACGCTCACTGTCCGACCCACGCGGTCGGGTGTGTTGCGTGTAAAAGCGCAGAGGAGAAAGGTATCTGCAGGCACCATGAAAGGTCAAAACGGCCCTTTTACTCCTGAGACCCCTGACACATGGCTATTTCCGCCTTTTTCACCCCTTCGGCGTGTCGCATCTAGAGAGGAAAAAAGGCCCAACCCCGTGTGGGATTGGGCCTCTTTTATGAGCTTTTAGCGAGGAATTTCTACCTCATCAAGGCGTACTGCTTCACCTGAACCACCTTGATCAAATGGTGTGAAGTCGTACTCGTCATAGGCTGCGTAAACGGCTGCCTTTGCCTCTTCCGTTGGCTCAACTCGGATATTGCGGTAACGGGCAAGGCCTGTACCTGCTGGAATCAACTTACCGATGATGACGTTCTCCTTCAGACCCAAGAGTGGATCTGATTTTTCAGAGAGCGCAGCATCTGTAAGCACGCGAGTTGTTTCCTGGAATGAAGCAGCTGACAACCATGACTCAGTTGCAAGAGATGCCTTGGTGATACCCATAAGTTCTGGGCGACCTGATGCAGCCTTACCACCGGTTGTTACAACGCGACGGTTTTCAGCTTCAAAGCGACCGCGTTCAACGAGTTCACCTGGAAGCATTTCAGTATCGCCAGCTTCAAGAACTGTGATGCGCTTGAGCATCTGGCGAACGATTACTTCGATGTGCTTATCGTGAATGCCTACGCCTTGTGAGCGGTACACAGATTGGATTTCGTTAACCAAGTGAACCTGAGTTGCACGTGGTCCGAGAATACGAAGTACCTGCTTTGGATCAATTGCGCCGACGACCATCTTCTGGCCAACTTCAACGCGTGTTCCTTCTTCAACAAGTAGCTTCTGACGGCGTGTGATTGGGTAAGCAACTTCTTCGCCACCATCATCAGGTGTAACGATGATTTTCTTACCCTTTGCATCTTCACGGAATGAAACGACGCCTGCAGCTTCTGCGATTGGCGCAACACCCTTAGGTGTACGTGCCTCGAAGAGCTCGACGATACGTGGAAGACCGTGAGTGATGTCATCGCCTGCAACGCCACCAGTGTGGAAGGTACGCATTGTGAGCTGTGTACCTGGTTCACCGATTGACTGTGCAGCGATAATTCCGACTGCTTCACCAACTGCAACGAGTTGACCTGCAGCAAGTGAGCGACCGTAGCAAGCTGCGCACTGTCCGACCTTGCTATCGCAAGTAAGAACTGAGCGAATCTTTACTTCATCTACTCCAGCTGCAACAAGTGCATCGATGACGCGGTCACCAAGATCTGAACCAGCCTTAGCAAGAACTTCTCCATTGACTTCAATGTCCTCAGCCAGCGTGCGGCCGTAGACAGATGTTTCAACGTGATCGTGCTTAACAAGGTTGCCAGCTTGCTGACGGATAGCGATGGGAAGTGCGAGACCACGATCGGTTCCGCAATCTTCTTCGCGAATAATCACATCTTGTGCAACATCGCAGAGACGACGGGTTAAGTAACCTGAGTCAGCGGTACGAAGCGCTGTATCTGCAAGACCCTTACGTGCACCGTGTGTAGAGATGAAGTACTCAAGAACTGACAAGCCTTCACGGAAGTTGGACTTAATTGGGCGAGGAATAATTTCACCCTTTGGGTTTGCAACAAGTCCGCGCATACCTGCAATCTGACGAATCTGCATCATATTTCCACGAGCACCTGAGAAGACCATCATCCAGACTGGGTTCAGACGTGGGAAGTTATCTTCCATTGACTTTCCAACTTCAGCAGTTGCCTTAGTCCAAATCTCAATGAGTTCCTGGCGACGCTCGTCATCTGTGATGAGGCCCTTTTCGTACTGTGATTGAACCTTGTCAGCTTGTGTTTCATAGCCGTCGAGGATTTCACGCTTACGAGGAGGTGTTACAACATCTTCGATACCGATTGTTACTCCAGCACGAGTTGCCCAGTGGAAACCGAGTGACTTCAGTGCATCGAGAGTCTGTGCAACGGTGACCTTTGGATAGAACTCAGCAAGCTTGTCCACGATTGCGCCGAGAGCCTTCTTAGTTACATCGTGATCAACGAATGGGAAATCATCAGGCAGTGCTTCATTAAAGAGTGCACGGCCGATTGTTGTCTCGAGAGTTTCTCCCTTAACGCGAATCTTGACCTTTGCCTGCAATGAAACAGAGTGCTGATCGTGAGCCATGATCGCTTCAGCGATAGATCCGAATGCGCGACCCTCACCTAGCTCTGCTTCACGTTCCATAGTCATGTAATAAAGACCAAGCACCATGTCCTGTGTTGGAGATGTGATTGGACGACCGTTAGCTGGAGACAAGATGTTATTTGAAGATAACATCAAGATGCGTGCTTCAGCCTGAGCTTCTGCAGACAATGGAAGGTGGACAGCCATCTGGTCACCGTCGAAGTCAGCGTTAAATGCTGTACATACGAGTGGGTGAATCTGAATTGCCTTACCTTCAACCAACTGTGGCTCAAATGCCTGGATACCTAAACGGTGAAGTGTAGGAGCGCGGTTCAGAAGCACTGGATGTTCTGCAATAACTTCTTCAAGAACATCCCATACAACTGGACGAGCACGTTCAACCATGCGCTTTGCAGATTTAATGTTCTGCGCGTGGTTAAGGTCTACAAGACGCTTCATTACGAATGGCTTGAAGAGCTCAAGAGCCATCTGCTTTGGCAGACCGCACTGGTGCAACTTCAACTGTGGACCAACAACGATTACTGAACGACCTGAGTAGTCAACGCGCTTTCCGAGCAAGTTCTGACGGAAGCGTCCCTGCTTACCCTTGAGCATGTCTGAAAGTGATTTCAGTGCACGGTTTCCTGGGCCAGTTACTGGACGACCACGACGACCGTTATCGAACAACGCATCTACAGCTTCCTGCAACATACGCTTTTCGTTGTTAACGATGATCTCTGGAGCACCGAGATCAGCAAGACGCTTCAAACGATTGTTACGGTTGATGACGCGGCGATAGAGATCGTTCAGATCTGAAGTCGCAAAGCGTCCACCATCGAGCTGAACCATTGGGCGCAGATCAGGTGGGATAACCGGTACGCAATCGAGAACCATTGATGCTGGGTGGTTTGTAGTTGTCATAAATGCGTTGACAACCTTCAGGCGCTTGATAGCACGAGTCTTCTTTGCGCCCTTTCCATTTTCAGAAAGATCAGTGAGCATTGCATGCTCTGTCTCGAGGTCGAAAGTTTCTAGGCGACGCTTAATTGCAGCAGCACCCATATCTCCCTTGAAATACATGCCATAACGATCACGCATCTCGCGGTAGAGGTTCTCATCACCTTCGAGATCTTGAACCTTAAGGTTCTTAAAGCGTGACCAGACATCTTCAAGACGTGTGAGTTCGCGCTCTGAACGCTCGCGGATTGCCTTGAGCTCACGTTCTGCTGATTCACGAACCTTGCGCTTCACATCTGACTTCGCATCTTCAGATTCGAGTTCAGCAATATCTGCCTCGAGCTTCTTCGTACGAGTATCAAGATCTACATCGCGCTTTGTCTCGATCTTCTTACGATCGTTAGCAAGCTTCTTCTCAAGCTGTGGCATATCTTCTTCACGAGCTTCAGCATCAACTTCTGTGATCATGTAAGCAG
>Ga0209596_1000644_pt1 | contig 32294 bp, 28 predicted proteins | sample M_130807_MF_Meta_FD_187314 | JGI IMG/M metagenome (GOLD analysis project Ga0209596, IMG submission 187314) | Freshwater microbial communities from Lake Montjoie, Canada to study carbon cycling - M_130807_MF_MetaG (SPAdes) (version 2) | ecosystem: Environmental > Aquatic > Freshwater > Lake... | reverse complement strand
TAAAGACAAAAAATAACCAATCGTTATAATTATAAAAAATAGTAAAGATAACAATGATATATCCATATAGATAATTGGTATAATTTTTTTTTGTTTTTTAAAGGTATTTAATATGAGTTTTTATGATGAACATTCTAAACCTATGTTGACCGAGCCAGGTGTAAAATACTTTTTGAATGCTACGTTAAAACAATGTCATACTTTCAAAGAAAGTCATCATAATATGCTGTTTAATATAAGTATGTTAATCGTATTCCTTTTGATTTTAGGAGTTTTACTTTTATACAAGTATAAGGGACGATTATCTAGAGAGGAAATGCGGGAGAAGGAAGAAGAGAAAAAGCGGTATATATTGACTAAAATACGAAATTTTAAGCAGGCCAAGTTGCGTGCCCAACAGGAACTAATTACTGGACTACCGCATTGGGAGAGTGAATTGGAGGAAGTAAATAAGACTATTATAGGCCAAATAAATCGTAATATTTAGGTTATAAATTTATAATTTTATATTTATATATTTATAAATTATAATGACTGAAAAAATAAGTGTTGAAGATGCTACTAATGAATATTACCGGCTTAAAAATTTATACGAAACGTCTTATTATGAAAAATACATTAAACCAATTATTAAGGCTGAGAAAAAGAGTAAACGTGAAAAACGTGTAGAATATTCTAAATTGCCTAAAGCGGAGTGTGTGAATTGTAAACGAAATGTAGGAACCACATTTTCAATTATTGGAAAAATATCAGAACGCGTCTTTACAGTTAAATGTGGAGACATAACTGCTCCGTGTCCTTTAAATATCAATATAGTAAGTGCTAAATATAATACATTTTCTGATGAAATTGCCAAATATGAAGGGGATATTAACAAGTTGAAAACAGATATTATAAAGGAGAAATACAATATTATGTTTGGATACACACCTGAAGAAAATGGAATAGATAATTTTACTAGTATGTCTACTGAATTGAAAGACACGTCAATGTTGACGGGATATGTTATTGAAAAAAATATATTAGTTAATAATAACCCTGAAAAGGAGGAATTGTTGCGAAAATCTGTAACCATTTTTGGTAATGATTACTTGACTCAGTTTAAACAAATGGTACAACAATTCAATCAGGATGGTAATGAAGCAATTATGACCGAAGCCGCTAAGTTTTACAATGACGAGATGGTGCCGCGTTTAAAAGAGATTCAAGGATTAAAATATGACGAATGTTTTCTTGAGTATGATCAAGACAGTTTAGAATATAAATTATACCAAATAAAAAACAGTTTATCAAATTTAGAAACGAGCGACAGTTCTGAGGCCAAAGTAGTTTCTTTTGTTACCGGGTTAAAAGAAACTGGAACCAAGGCGATGGCTGAAGACAAGACTCAGACAAAGAAAAAGATGAAGAAGTTGGAGTTCATTATTGAAGGAGAAGATGAAATTGTTTTATCAGATACACCATTGTATGCGCCTAATTCACCTGAATACAACCCTGAATCACCGCCGCAAACAAATAATAATTTTACAATTAACGGCGAAGAAGTTACTTGGACTGATCCTGACCCGGATTATGCTTCAATATGGAGAGCCTTGTCTCCAAAATACAAGGCAATCTTGGTTCAAGACCCTGCTTGGATGAGAAAAACAATGGATGAATTTGTAGCAATTAGACAAACCCCTGGAAATGTGCCTAGAGACTTTGTAATACCAGATGATATTTTGTTACCGCCAAAGGTGTCAGAAGAAGGCAAAGAATTGGATTTTGGTAACCCAGTATTAAATGATTTGGTTGCGCGTTTGGCTATAGAGCAGAGAAATATAGTAATTGATGCTTTGCCAAAGAAAGAGACTAGTAATGAAGAGGATTTTAAGCCAATGTTTGGCATATTAAAACATATGTTGAAGAAAGTTGTTGATTTTAGATCTTAATTACAAGGTTAATCATTCAACTTAATTTATTTTCTTATTTAAAAATATTTATATAATATAAATGCTAACAAAATATATAAATATTCCACTTTTTATAATCACTTTTGCCATAGGATTATTTTTTGTGTATGTTTTAGGACCCGAAACAAAGACAATTTATATATATCCATCACCGTCAAATTATACAAAAACACAATATAAAGATAATACAGACCAGTGTTTCAAATTTGTGCCAACGGAAACAAAATGTCCGTTGAATCCATTTAAAATACATACAGTGCCTGTCCAAAGTTAACGACTGTCCAAAGTTAACGACTGTCCAAAGTTAACGGTTAAGTTAAGACTTTCAACTTAATAAACTCAGATAAAAATAACTGTTAAAAAAATTATAAATATATAATATAAATAAATTATGTATTTATCCAAATTTGTTAATAGTGTAACAGGACGAAATCTAATGTCAATTATATTAGGTTTAGGACTGGCTACTTTTTTTAGACAAATGTGTAGTGGGAAAAATTGTATAATAACAAAAGCGCCCCCTCTTGAAGAAATTGATGATAAAATTTACAAGTTTGACGGAAAATGCTACAAATTAGAGAAGAACGCAGAAAAATGTAATAATAAAAAGAAGGTTGTTAGTTTTGCGTAATTATTAGTTTACAGCAATCTTTAGATAATATATTATGTCCTCATTAAACACAACTAGTATCAATGATTTACCCACAGATCCTACTGGCGGTGGTAGTATAGGCGGAAATATATCTTTAGTAGCAAACGAAACATCCAGTTATAAAAATCAGGTAATCCCTCAACAGCAACAGCAACAGCAACAGCAACAGCAACAGCAAATGTCTCAAAGTATGTCTCTTGATCAATCCACAATTAGCCAGATCGTAAATGGACTACAACAAGCCAGCATTGCTGGCGCAACCTCGCTTCCAAGCAGAGATATTCCGCAAAATACTCAACAACTAACACACGACCCAGAAATTAAAGCAAATTATGTACCGCAAGCATCACCTGATCATACAGATTATATTAAAGATGAGCCAGCTGAATATGATTATCCAGAGGAACGTGTTAAAAATACATTGGATAGAATTTATGATGATATTCAGGCACCGTTATTGCTAGCAATATTATATTTTGTGTTTCAGCTGCCAATAATGCGTAAATTAATATTTAAATATATACCATTTTTGTGTAGCAATGACGGAAATTATAACTTGAATGGTCTCATATTTACCAGTTGTATGTTCGGCTTCATCTATTTCTCATTGACCAAGTCAATGGCACAATTTAACAAATTTTAATTTTAATATAATATAATATAATCTAATCATAATATAAATGTCAATATTTAAAGACATTTCATTATATCAAGCAGATTTATTGAAGTCTGTTGCTATATTTTATTTATTAATTTTGGGCAATTTTATTACAGGTTTATTTACGTGTAATCAGAAGAATTTTGTACAAAACAATAAAATGGTACAAACAATTATTGCGTTTGGATTATTCTATTTTCTAGTGACTCTTGTTTCTAATACAGGTAATCTAGAAGTGATTCCACCAATTCAAAAATTGTTATACACATTTGCTTATTTTTTCATATTTTTATTATCAATACGTTTGGATTTTAGAGTAATGGTAGCAATTATATGTCTGGTAGTTTTGGTATATTTTATTGAACTGAACAAGGAATATTATTTGGAATTAGGTTCAACTATAACTAACAATGCTGATAAACAAGTTTATGATGATCACGCATATTGGATAACATTGGATTGGCCATTTAAAGTGCGTTTGTTTCCGATAAACCCTGATCAATTTTCAATAATTAATAAATTTGAAAATATATTGTATTATTTTATAATTACATTTATGGTTTTGGGACTCGTTGCTTATCGCGGTGAAATTACAATTGCTCTACACAAGAGGAATGATTTGTCTTGGTTTCAAGTATTTAGTGATACGCATAAATGTAAAATAGCTGAACGATTGCCATTTTTCCATTATGTAAGTGTTGGATTAGGTTTCAGGTCCGCTACAACAAAATAATACAAAAAATTAAATAACTAACATATTACCAAAAACAATTACTTAAATATTATACACGCTATAATATTTATATAAAATTATTATGGAAATCAATACAGAAGCAACAAGAAGCGCTACAAATATGGTATTACTTAATAGTATACAAACTGGTAACCGAATTGTGGATACAATAATTTTAACTATTTTACTTAGCAGTATGAATTATTTCTTTAAATGGCTCAACAACAATGTGTTGGACAATCTAGAAATCAGTAAAATATTAAACTATGAATATATTATTCATTATTTTACCAAGAAAAATGTAGTTGAATACGAGGGTAAAATATCTTGTAATACAAATTACTATGATAACCAAATACACCAAACAACTTCATTTAGCGACTGTTTCAAGGCAATTTGGTTCCATATTATAGAAAATGTTAAGGAAAACAAAACAATCTATTCTATAAAGGAACATATGGTTTCGCAAAATATTTATTCCAAAGACGATACGGGGATTTATATGGTAAATCAAAAGGACAAGTTTCTTATTTCGGAGAAGCTTGATATATATGCATACACATACATTGATAGTGAAACTTCAGGTGATAATGAAAACAAAGGATCTGCGAAAAGAACCATTTCACAAAAGACAGAACGTATTATTATCCAGTTGTATTCTTATAAAAATGAGATTGAAACTATTAAACAATTTGTTGAAGATATAACAAATAAATATGTTTCATCTTTGGAACAAACTCGCAAGGATAAAAAGTTTATATATACACTAACAAATCTCAAGTTTGAAGACAGTCCCTCGGAACGATGGTCTGAGGTTGTTTTTGAAAGTACGCGGTCATTTGATAATTTATTTTTTGATAAGAAAATGATTACAATGGAAAAGATTGATCACTTCTTGAAAAACAAGGACTGGTATTATAGCAAGGGTATCCCATATTCACTTGGTATTGGTATTCACGGGCCGCCTGGTACTGGTAAAACGTCTTTTATTAAAGCACTTGCTACTTATACTGGACGTAATATTATATGTATATCTTTGAAATTAATTAAGACAAAGAAACAACTAGATAACATCTTTTTTGAAGAACGATATAATGATGATAATAAGCGACACAGTGTTACATTTGACAAAAAGATTATTGTGTTTGAGGATATTGATTGTATTGGTGATATTGTGATGGATAGAGAGAAGAAGAAAAATAAGAATAATAAAAATAGAGAAGATTTTAGTCTTGGTATAGGGCGAAAATTGAATTTGGATGAGATGACAATGACTTCCAAAGTCAATATGGGTGATTTACTTGAGACCATTGCTGAAATGGAGGAATCAACAAAAAAGGGGATTATGACAACAACAGTGAGCAAAGCTGTTACAGATGATGATCCGATTACACTGGATGATATATTGAATTTATGGGATGGTATTCGTGAAACACCGGGACGTATTATGATAATATCGTCTAACCATTATAATGATTTGGACCCTGCTCTAAAACGCCCTGGGCGCATTGATATCACATTAGAACTATCTTATGCGAGTAGGCAAGTAATTTACGAAATGTATAAGCACTTGTTTGAAGCAGATATGGACCCAACAGTGTTAGAACAAGTCAATGACAAGTTCTATTCCCCTGCTGAGATAATCAATATTTATATGAATGAGGAACAAGATAAAGAGCGGTTTATAACCAGATTAAAACTCAATGAGCACGTTTAAATCCACCTTTTCCGCTTCGCTTATAAAGGTGGAGCCAAATATTTCAAACAATCACAAATATTTCAAAAAAGTTAGTTTGACTCAACCTTTTAAAAGGTTGAAGAATCCTTTGCGTTTCTTGGTCTTCTTGCTCCTCTTCCTTTTAGATTTGGTCTTTTGGCTACTAGAACCGTAATCTTTCTCTTCCTTTCCTTCCTTTTTATCTTGACTTTTTTGTTCTTTTGTATCAGTCGGTCTATAACGCAAAAACCAAGAATCATATTCAGGTGTCTTCTTTTTATCTTTTAACTCTTTGAATTTCTCAGCCTTCTCAGCCCGCATCTCTTCAATTGTCTCCTGGTGACCCATACAGTTAATTGAAAATCGCCGCAACACGCCCTTTTGTGCCAACCGGTTCTTTGCCTGTACTTCAAACAAATACTTAGACATACACAAAATACGATCCTTATCATAATACGGTCTGTCCGCATACAAAAACGCCAAATAAAAACTCAACATAGTGTCAATGGTCGCCACTTTAACATCATAACCATCCTCTTTGACAATATTGTAACTATGGCACGCTAGTGGCTCATAAATAAACGCGACAGTATCACTACCAACTTGGATCTCATAATGCGGCGCAATAATTTCACCCACTGAAGGCCGCTTAATAATCTTGACATTTTTAATATCAATGTCATTCAATCGCTCTTTCACAATTTGAGCAGTAACTAAAGGATCCTCGGACAAAACATCAAAATCGGGAATCTTTTGTAGTTTTCGCTGTAACTGCTTAGGCATATATTTGGCATAAATAGAAATAGCATAGCCGCCAAAAAATACCACACCTTGATCTACTAAAGTCTTCTGAACATTTTCGTAAATCTCATCTGCTTTCTTATCATCGGCCATTTTGCGCTGGAAATCAATGTGTGCGCATTGACTAGCGGTTAAGGGATAATGTTTATTAAGCAGTGTTAAGCGCTTCATCACTTTTTCCCAGCGAGACACATCACCGGCAGGACGCGATAGTTCTAAATACATTCCCATCCGAAGCAAGTTGGGTGGCGCATATAAGATTCCGGATATTTTGATGGCCTCCTTCTTAATAGAGTTGAATAATTCCTTGGGCAACATAGTAATATCAGCAACCGGAATGAAATTAACAAATACCTTAAATGTGCCGTAATGCTGACCCGATTTAGCCTCAACCTCAAAAAAACCTTCTTTTACATAAATATCAGCAAGTTCCTTTGCGTCATTGAGTGCGTTAAAACTGTAAAAATCGTAATCAGGAATTTCAATGTCTTTGTTATAGAATTGATCTTGTTTTGGTAATATATTATTGATCGCAGTGCCACCATAACAAATGGCTTTTTTCTTCCGTAAAAAGGCTTCAACAATGTTAATTATTCTTTTAATATCAGGTGAATTAGCTTCTTTTCGGCCTTGACGTTCCTCGGCTTTATCCACTGCGGAACGAAGAATTGCTAATTCACACTCTTCAAAACTCATAGTTGAATCACAAATGTTTTTTTTCATAATAATATTATAATATATACAGTTAAAATATTATTTTTAGAATTGTCTCTAAGAAGTCTAAACATCCAATTTATAAAACGATCCCTCCACAGTTCTTGTTTCATATGAATATGTTGGATTTTGTGGTACTGGGTCGTCAATAACAGTTACAATAGGTCTTAGCTTTAATGGTTTTAATGCGAAGGCGTGTCCATCTTCGTTAAAAAACATATCATTTTCTTCTACATTTGCGTCAACCGTTTGATAACGCATAGCGAGCATTTGAACGCCTAATGAACGCATAACAGCAGCGCTTGGATTATTCGGATTGGCGCCTTTATTCGGTATTCCAATTGTCATTGCTCGTCTATTTTGATTAATTAAATCATCAGGTGTTTGTGTATATTCAATATCACTGTACCTTAATAATTGCATAAATGTAGAATTACTTGTCATATTTACAAACTCGTAAAATTCACCACAATCTTCTTCACAGTCATCACATAAACAAGTCGTATTACTTCTATCCACAATAATAACAATTTTGCCCATCATTTTAGAAATATTTACATCGCCAAAATTTCGTATACGTCCCTGGTCGTCTTTATATTCATAACTATAATCAGGACCCATTAGACGGTTGCCAATGCTTTGTAACATCTGTGAAAAATTCTTATACATTGCTTTGTTTTCACTCTTTATTCTCAAATGGAAAATAATAGGGTCATTCGGATTTGGACTATTATCAGTAAAAGCATTATTAACCACTGTATTTATTACATCACTAAACTTAATATAGTTGAATGTCTCTTTGACACAATAATTGTCTACAGTGGACGTGGCGACAACTGGTTCATCATTAATTGAGTAAATTTCAAAGTCTAAACCTCTTACACCTTGCTTCAATAGATCTTGTAATGAGCATAATGAAACATAATCATTTCTATAATTGCCGCCGCTACAACAGTTATATGCGGTTTTAATGTAATAATAACACAAGGGTTGTAACTCTTCTCTTCCGCTACTAGATCCATTTGAAAAACTTAATGACGTTATTGCTGTGTTCTTTTCACCGTATACAGTGTCCATTATATTACAATTACGTTGAGCCTTACCATTTATCATCTTTGTAAATATTACAATACCGATTACTGCGCCGATAATACCGCCAGCAGCCAGTCCTGATGCTCCCATAACCGCTTGACCAATTATACTAAGCATTATTGTTAGTATTAATATCATAAAAATACCACCAACCGTGCCAGTGCCATTAAAATAGAAATAATATAAGAATGCCATTATAATAGTTAAAAATGTTAAGAATGTCAACAATGTAATTGCTGTGTTTTCTTGCATTTCTAATAAATCATTAATACCTTTTTTAACAACGTCACCTGCTTTATTTAGTCCTCCTGACAAATTTGGTTGTTGTTGTGGTTGTTGTGCCATTATCTGTATTATATTAATTGTATAAAATAATAATAAAATTCATTGTTAAATTAATATTAATATTATGCTAGTTATAATTAGTTAAAAAAATAATATGTTAGTATTATAATTACAATTAAATGCCAGGAGGACTTATGAATCTTGTATCTGTTGGACAACAAAATATAGTTTTAAACGGTAATCCTTCTAAAACGTTTTTCAAATCAACTTATGCTCACTACACTAATTTTGGTCTACAAAAGTTTCGTGTTGATTTTGAAGGTTCTAAAACATTACGACTATCTGAGCAATCTACATTCACATTCAAAATACCTAGATATGCTGATTTACTAATGGACTGCTATTTGTCGGTTGCTTTACCGAGCATTTGGAGTCCAATTATGCCGCCACAACAGGATGCTACAACTCAGGAATGGGCTCCTTATGAATTCAAATGGATTGAAAATTTAGGAGCAAAAATGATTTCAAAAATCAGTATCACTTGCGGTAATTATACACTCCAGGAATATTCCGGTGATTACTTACTGTCAGCTGTTCAGCGTGATTTTTCAACCGATAAGAAAGAATTGTTTGACGTAATGAGTGGCAATACAACGGAAATAAATGATCCCGCGAATGCTGGCTCACGTGTCAACTCGTATCCAAATGCGTTTTACACGGATGCGTTAGCTGGTCCTGAGCCGTCTATTCGTGGCCGCATTTTGTATATTCCCCTAAATGGTTGGTTCGGTCTTAAAAGCCAAATGGCTTTTCCTTTGACATCGCTCCAATATAACGAGTTACATATTATCGTCACAATGAGACCAGTTAATGAGTTATTTCAAATCCGTGATGTGTTTGATTACGCTTATAATTATCCTTATATAGCGCCCAATTTTAATTCGTGGTATATGCAATTCCATCGTTTTATACAACCACCCCCCGACATTGACTTATGTATTGGTTCTTATCTTGATACTAGAACATTATGGAACGCGGATGTGCATTTAAATTGTACATACGGCTTCTTATCCAATGATGAAGAGCGTCTCTTTGCTATGGAAGAGCAGAAATATTTAATAAAACAGGTTCACGAGCAGATATTTTACAATGTGACTGGACCTAATAAGGTGGAACTTGATTCGCTTGGTATGGTGTCTAATTGGATGTTTTATTTTCAGCGCAGTGACGCCAATTTGCGCAATGAGTGGTCTAATTACAGCAATTGGCCCTACAATTATATGCCTCTAGATGTAGTCCAAGCATCAGCGTCAGGTAATTATCTTATTTATCGCTCCGATGGATCTCAACCACCAATTTTGGTGCCTACCTATATAGGACCCGGAGTAAATCCAAATGGCAACCTCACGGGTCTGCTAATTACGTCAAATTATTCACCCGAGAATGATAAGCAAATTTTAGTCGGAATGGGTATTTTGTTAGATGGGTCGTATCGTGAAAATATTCAGCCAGCGGGAGTTTATAACTACATTGAGAAATATACTAGGACGAGTGGTAATGCGCCTCAAGGTCTTTATTGCTACAATTTTAGCATCCATTCCAATAATTCAAATTTACAGCCATCGGGCGCAATAAATATGAATCGGTTTACACAAATAGAGTTGGAATTTACGACAATTATTCCGCCACTGGATCCCTTGGCACAGAGTTTAACCATTTGTGATCCTATAACAAAACAGGTTATTGGTGTCAATAAACCCACTTGGCGTATTTATGATTACAATTTTAATCTAATGCTGTTTGAAGAGCGCATCAATATTGTACACTTTATTGGCGGCAATGTGGGACTAATGTATGCGACCTAATTCCACCTTGTCTTAACTTCGTGAACCTTTTAATCCACCTTTTAAAAGGTGGAGCCAAACATACAATAATGGAACAACAATATTATTATATTATTTTTAACTTAAAGAAACAATATAATATTATTTTTAACTTAAAGAAACAAATGTGTTTTTTATTCAGGAGTTTTGGCTCCACCTTTTAAAAGGTGGACAAGGTGGCATTGGACGGCGTCGGTCCTAGATCATAATACGCCCCTGTAATTGTTGTTGACACTGGGTAAGCTGGAGCCGTTCTATATTGCTGTGGCTCAGCTGAATACTGATACGCCAATTCATCGTCTAGCATTCTCGCCTGCTGATCATAGACCTCTTGCCAAACTGGTACACCGTCGTAAGATATAGGCACTTCGGCATTTGCGTTAATAACGGTTGCTTCTGACCCCATATCTGTCGTTAAAGAAGAATATTGAGGTGTCTGATTGTATGTTAATATACCGGCATCATAATCGGCTTCAGGTCCATCATCAACCTTTTCGGGTGGCTGTTTTAGCATTGATTGGCAACCAAATTGCCAGCAATCGGAATCGGTTGAACATTGACCTTTAGTCTTAGAACATCTAGCATCCGGTCCGCAAAAATTAGAGCAAGATTTGTCAGTGTTAATAGGCAAGTCAATACTATGTGTATATTGGTTGTCGTATGTTTTGACGTCGTATATATTTTGTTCAAAGCCTTCTTTACACCTTTTATCATTTAAACCACCCACTCTGTGGGCGGAAATGAGTAAAGGAAACTGTTGCCATTGAGCATTTTCAATGCGAAATGGCGAAAAAATAGCACTTCTAATTATACTTGTATTTGTATTTGTACTGTTAGTTCCTTTTAAGATAAAGTAATTATTCATTAGATAGCGAAACCAATTGATAATTAACCACGCAAATAAAATACATAATCCAGCTAACAAAATATTGGTTTTGTTTTTATTTAAAAATGTTGTTGACATTATACAATATAAAAATAATTTATATTTAAGGAATGGTATAATAAATTTAATATATATTTATTATAAATAATGTCAACAGATGCGATAGATAATGTACAAAATTCAAATGATCCAACAGAAGACCCAAATTTTAAACAGTTTTTTGCTAATTTTGGCGTAACAACTGGTATTATTATTGGTTTTGTTGTTCTAGGGTCCATTGGACTTTATATGGCTAAAATAGCACAATCAGGAATTTTACCAACAAACCCACTATTTAAACCGTATACGTGTGATGATAATACTGAAAAGGTTACATCTGGGGAGATTGAAATGAATATAGTGCGAGAATTTGGACTAAAAGGTCTTGGTTGGATGATAGGACAATCACCAATAAGCGCATATTCTCAGCAAGCTACTTTTGACGAAAAGGCATTTGAAAAAACGTTCAAGGGTGGTTATATTAAAAGTTTATTTGATGCGACTCAACCTTTGAATAAAAAACTTGATTGGAAGTCTACTAATATTTCTTTGTGGCGTTCTGATGTACTAAATGAGATGGTTTCTTCTAGTTTTAATATTATCCAAACAGTATTCGGATCGGCTAGCTCATTAAACGAATCCGTAGCTATGTTTTTGTTTGGTTTATTTGGAATATCTTGTCTGCCATTTTTAATGCTCTTTAATTTAGGTAACAGTTTTTGGAGACATTTTACCTCCTTGGCTAAAGTAAAATTTTCTTTAACTGAAGGACTAGAATTTTTGGAAATGAAAACACGAGAAAAAAATGGTGAAACTGATTTTGGTCCACCACCTCCAGGATTATTATCAGTGCTTGGAATAGTAAAACAAAAGAAACCAGATGATATAACATTTTGGGAAAAATTTAAATTTGGTTTGAAGTGGATAGTTACAACAATAGGACTAACCTTTTACTTTTTAGTATCTATGATGTTATTTTCACCAGTATTTGTCACATTCTATACATTTTTTAAACCTCTATTAGCAAAATATAGAGTGAAATTGAATGACACTTATTCAGGTGATTCAGGAGCTGGTAAATCGGAATCTAAGGGAGTATTCTCATTTATTCGCGACACATTTGCTTATAAACGAAGTTATATTATATTTTTGTCAATACTTAACTTGTTTACGCAAACAAATACTTATTTAGGCACATATTATTTTATCGCAGTCATTATTGCTGTCATATTCGCAATTGTATATTGTAACATTTTTGTGTCCAAAAAATCTAGTAATGATAATACAATGATTCCTATGAAAAAGGACAGTAATTCAGGTGACAATAATGACGACGAATTAGATAGCGATAATGAAGCTGATGATTGCGTTGATGAAAAGAATCAACTTATGGTAATACAGGACCAAATTAACAAAATTGTTAAGGAAGATAAGACATTGACAGAAAAATGTATTAATACAAACCAAAGAGAAACAATAGAGTTAATTAATCAAGTAATTCAAGTTTGCGAACTAGCTAAAACAAATCTTTCAACTGACAAATCTAAACCTTTAACAAAGAAAGAACTAACAGATAAACCAGATTTTAAGCAATTAGATGATGATGTAAATACTCTTGTAAAACTATATTTCAGTGGCGGTGATCTGGGAAGACCTCTGTTAGTATTAGACGCAAGTGATGAGCTGCAAACACAAATTAAAAAATTAAATGCTCAATTAAAATATTTAAAGAATTATCAAAAAGCACTAGAAAGCGCATATGATAAATGTAAACTGTCTTTAACTACTTTTGCTGATGCTTCGGGAATAAAACCAGTTCCAGAGTTTAACAAATCATTGTCAAATTCTTTTCTTCAATTAATGACTGCTGTTCAGCAAGGAGAGCAAACAATGTATACAATAAGACCTCAAATACTAGACATAATAAATGATTATATTAAACAACAGGAGGAGTCTAATAGTGTTCCTGCTCCTGGCCCTGATCTAAAAGCGGGTCTAACAAAAAATTCTTTGAACCCATTTAAGAAAGAAAAAGCCAATTTGTTGTATATGGAAAAGGTTATGCCATTAGAAAACACAATTAAACAAATAAGCACAAATTTGTTGCCGGGCAAAGATATATTATTGGATTTAATATTACCTCCTCCTAGTGATCCTCAAGTAGATAATTGGATAAAGAAAATACAGTCAGAAATAGCAGAGTATGACAGGGCAATAAAGGCTGAACCTATATTTGAAAGCAGTCGTGTTGTTAAGTTAACTTCTGCTCCTTCATCTAGTTCTAGTTCTAGTTCTAGTGCTGGTTCTAGTTCTAGTTCTAGTTCTAGTTCTAGTTCTAGTTCTAATCCTAATTCTAATTCTAATTCTAATTCTAATTCTAATTCTAATTCTAATTCTAATTCTAATTCTAGTTCTAATTCTAATTCTAATTCTAGTTCTAATTCTAATTCTAGTTCTAATTCTACTCCTCCTTCTACTCCTGGTTCTAGTTCTAGTTCTAATTCTAGTTCTAATTCTAATTCTGTTGTTGGCAAGAGTAATCAAAATAATAACCAATATGCCAAAAGTGGAAATTTTAATAAAGACATGCGGCCGGAAATAGACAATAACTTATTTCTAGGTGGCTCGGGCTCAGATGGTAGCAGAAAACGAACCAAAACAAGAAGAAATCAATCTCCTGAAAAAACAGAATACAAAATAAGATTTGTATAAAAATATAAAGAGGTTTACACCTTTGAAGATTTAAATCCGCACGCCAAAGGCGTGCTATTTATATCATTCAAAGGAAACGTTGCCGATAAATTGTTATTTTGCGATTACAATTTAAATAAAAAATAAGTATATCATTTATTATAGATAAAAATGCCAAAATCTAATAAAAAGAAAAACAAAAATAAAAACAAAACCAAACAAAATATTGTAAAGGGTGAAATAGTATCAGATATTCCATCTAGTAACAAATCCGAATCAAGTGACTCGGATTCTGAATCCGGAACAGGAACAGAATTGCTGCCATTTGTTAGTATATGTACTCCAACATTCAATCGTAGACCATTCATTCCATATTTAAAGAAATGTTTTGACCATCAAACATATCCCAAGGATCGTATAGAATGGATCATTATTGACGATGGTACGGATCCAATTGAAGACTTAGTAAAAGACATTGAGCAAGTCAAATACTTTTATTACGAGGAAAAAATGCTACTAGGCAAGAAACGCAATTTAATGCACAGTAAATGTTCAGGCGACATTATTATTTATATGGACGACGACGATTATTATCCACCAGAACGCATATCGCACGCAGTAGAAACGTTACTTGAAAACCCATCATTCCTAGTTGCTGGTAGTAGTGAAATGCATTTCTATTTTGATTCAAGAAACCAAGTGTATCAATGTGGGCCTTATAAGGATTACCACGCAACAGCGGCAACATTCGCTTTTAAAAAAGAGCTGCTATTAGAGACTAGTTATAATGAGGAAAATGCTTTAGCAGAGGAAAAACACTTTTTGAAAAATTACACTATTCCATTGAAACAACTGGACACATTAAAGTCTATTATGGTCTTTTCACATAAGCATAATTCATTAAACAAGGAGAAAATGTTGGAAAATATGGAATCAACCAAGACAAAGTTGTCGCGTTATACAGTAGATGATTTTATTAAAGACCCTGAATTAAAAAAATTCTATATGATAGATATGAATGACTTGTTAACAAATTACGAGCCAGGGAAACCGGAAAATAAACCCAAATTGCTGGAACAAATTAAAAAAATGGAAGAAGAACGTAATAAACGACTAGAAGATCATAACAAGATGCTTATGGCACAAAGTCGTATTTTTTCAAATCATTCTCAACAACCTCAGCAGCAGCAAATAGACGAATTAAGAAAACATTATGAAAAGCAAATGGATGAAAAGATTTATTTAATTAATGAACTCTTGAAGAAAATAAAGGATCTTAATGCGGAACTGAGTAAATATAAAGACGCTGAAAATAAAGACATATAACCTGTATGAACTTAATATTTCTGAAACAATTTATATTATTAATTTATTAATTCAAATAATATAAAGACAACTACCTTTACTAGTATATAATAGTAAGTAAAATATGCCGTATTACGACAATGACAACAATGACGCCAACTCGTTGAGTACCAATGATAGAATATTGGAGGCGAAGAGACAGTTACAAAGGAATGACAAATATTTCCAACGGGTTACTAGAACTGTCCTTGATAATGAAAAGACAAAAAAAAGAGATGATGGTAAAGAATATTACAAGAAGGTGTATGTTAATCTCTATGGCAGCGGATCAATAGGAACTAAGATCCGTAATGCGGTAACTGGTGAAAAATATGAGTACAAGGTTGGGAGCATTGATCAAGATATGTTTTACTCAGTTGCTCTTTGTAGTGGAGAGAATGGAATGAAGGAATCGTTGGCTCTTTTTTATGACTCACCGGAGCAATATGAGAACCATATGTTCCAAAATCTTGATATTACGGTAAAGAACAATTGGCATAATGATTGTATCAAGTTCAAGAAGGAGATTGGATTGATTGACTAGTCCACCTTTAAGAAAGGTGGAGCCAAACCACTATTTTAGAAAGAAATCCGGTTTAAAAAAAATAATTTATGCTTTAAAGTATAAATTATTGTATAACAAAGTCATAATTGAAATACTTAATTTGAGCAACAAATAAAAATAAACTCATCAACCATTTGAATTGTTTGGCTCTTTGCTTCGCTGAACGCTTTCTTAAAGGTGGAAAGAATTAGTCCGCTTCGTGTTCATCCTCCGACACTACAATATCTTCTGTATCCTCAGCATCTTCTTTGGTATACTTATCTAGATAACGATAAATCCGATTAATGTCCAATTTGGAGATTTCATAATTCTCAAATAATGCCAAGATCTCGCTATCATTCGCAGGATATTTGTTCTTAATATCCAAAAAGAAAGCAAACATATCTTTCTTATCCATCGCTAATTGCTGGCACAAATTCTGAATGAATATAGAATTGTTATATTCAGTAGAGTATTTTGTTAGTACCTTTGTGAAACGAACCTCTGTTGGATTGAACTTCTGTTTGTTCTTCTTCTTTACGTTAATTTGCTGGAATAATTCGTGATATAAACTATTATTCTTGAATGTTTTGACTAAAGAACTCATCTCATTAAATTGCCAAATCTGCTTCTGAAATGTGATACGATCAATATAATCCGCAAAACACATATTATCCAATATCTTTAAATAAAATGGAATGGCTTCATCTTTATCCAATTTGCCAAGCACATCAATAATATTCTCGTGCCATAATAGACCTACTATTGTTCTGTCGGTCTCATTCATAATTGTTAGATGGTCTTCTATCGGATAATGGTTATTAATTAACTTCTTTGTGATCTGTCGTGTATCATCATTATAAGACTTCATTAAGAAAATATTTTGAATAATATTGTTATTAAGTATATCATTTTTGTTTTTATACAGCTCATAAATAGTGGTCATTTTCCTTAAATCGCCCTGAATAAAGTGAATTATGTTAGTTCTCATACTTTCATCAATGGTTGGAATCATTACATTTAAAATGCTATTCATCTGGATCTTAGTTGGCGGCTTTAGTTCAATGACATTACATACTTTCATTAGTTCCTTGATTTTCTTATCAATATGATAATTGCCAATACATATAATTGGGTTCATTGTCATCTCTTCTAGTCGTTGCTTCTTCGTCTTCTTGGGTCTGATGATTTTAATTAGCGAATTTATACCACCCTTGTCACCATTATTCATCCCGTCAATCTCATCCATCACAATTGCGATACGTTTTACCTTCTTGTGAAACAAACTCATAATATTTTTGTCCGACATATTGTGCTTTGTAATTGTGTCAATAATAGACTTGTTGCGAATATCACCAGCATCATATTTGACAACATCGTAATCCAATTCCTTCAGAATATTTGTAACGAATGTTGTTTTACCTGAGCCTGGATCCCCGTAAATATAGATACCTTTTTTGGTGGTTAAGTTGTGTTTGTTAAGTTCAAAGTCCTTTAGAATTGCTTTCATTTTATTGGCATCATCTTCTCTACCTAATAAATTATTAATATCAATAATGTTCATTTTGTTAGTTAATATATATTTTATGATGTTCTTTTTATGTTAGTTTTTACTCAATCCAAGTAATTTATTATTTATTAAGGTATTGTAGGATCAAATTTGTTAGTTTGTTTAGGTAGAAGGAGGCTCTTCATCGCTAGTATCACAAGGGTTCTTTGCTCCATAGGTTATTCCATCCCAAGTTACACTACAATTTTTTGCCCAAGTATATTTAGAACACGTCCCTGTATCTCCATTAAAAGGCGACACATTGAAATTCATCGTATTTTGTTCATTTGTTCCAGGCAAATTACACTTTCCTAAACTCTTTACATTATAGCACTCTTCGCCATTCCCCTTTAAATCCATCCAATAATCAGGACAAGAACCTACAATGGGCGGCCAAACAACTGTAGAACTTGATTTAGACAATGAATAACCTATTACAACTAACAAAATAATTAAACCAATAATAGCAATTGTTAGTATTATACTTTGAAAATTCATTTCCATTATATAAATAATTATATATTTTTTTTATGGATGTATTATAATATGAATAACAAAAAGGATCAACAAAGTAAAAACAATGGACGAATTGACTTATTAAATCCTCCAGACATATCTAATTTATTCGCAATGTATGACAAAATTCCGGCAAACCAATGTGTTACTTTTAGGAACGCGACTTTAGGTCAATTAGAGGAGACACCTTTGTCCCTAGCATACTTTTCAAAAGAAAATATACAAATTCTTCAAAATGGGATACGAGCCGGTGTATATCAAAAATCCAATGGCCAGTATGTAATTGGCCCGCAAGATTGTGATTCCTTAAAGATCATTATGCGTGGTATTTTTCTCCAATATTCTGCTAATTTGCCTTACAAAATCTCTGATCAGATTCGGGAATTAAATAAGATGGTTTTAGAGTTCTCTATTCCTAAGGTGTTTGGTGAGACACAGGGATACATTAAGTATTTAAGTGATGCGAGTACACTAGTTGTCCCATTGGCTTCACCAATTGTGGAGACACAATTTGATAAGAGATCGTATAAGATGCCCAAATGGTTTTAAAGCTTTACTTTTAAAGCTTTACTTTTAAAGCGACTGTTTAAAGCTTTACTTTTAAAGCGACTGTTTAAAGCTTTACTTTTAAAGCGACTGTTTAAAGCTTTACTTTTAAAGCTTTACTTTTAAAGCGACTGTTTAAAGCTTTACTTTTAAAGCGACTGCATAAACAAAAACAATTATATAAATTAATATTTAAAACCAATCTAAATATTAATAATAAAAATGTTGTTTAAAAGTAGAAACATACTAACAAATTGTATAAAAAAACGCGCCTATTGGGCACCAAACGTTAATACTAACACAACCAATTCTAATAATAATTGCGGCTTCATAGACTACGAAAAATACGCGCAAACTGAAAAGCAAATTAGTGATATTCATATGTATAATAAGCATTTGAATAATGCCAACACAGAACAAAAAAAAGACTTAAAATTTATACAAAATAATTTGTCTGAATTAAATGAAACTATACAGGATCAAAAATATTGGCTATTTCATAGTGTAGCATTGTCATATATCGGTCTATTTACTTATATTTTTACAAGTTAATCATACAAAATGTAAAAAAACATTTTTATTTTTTTACATTTTTATTTTATTTAATTTCTAAACAATCTTTCTAATTATTCAACCTAAGCAATTTCTAACTGGATCTTCTTCTTAGGAACAACTACTTTTGCTCCACCAACCTTCTTTGAAACAACCTTCTTAGTTCCTATAACTAGACCATTGATCGCAATATCTCTGTCTGTTCTATAATTGACATATTCTTGTTCCAACGCATTCAGTTCTCTTAACCACAATTGCTGGCAACTCGTTGCCTTAATCTCTGCCAATTCTTTTTGTTTTCTATCATATTCATTAAGTAACTTCTCTACGTTTTCTTCCGACACGGAATCCATTGGCATTCTAACCAAATACTTGTATTCTTCATCAACTACATTATTCTCATTCACAATCTTTTCATAACCCTTTGTCTGAAGCATCTGAATAATTTCGTCCTTCTTCTTCTTACGCAAGTCAACTGTGCCATTTAAAACCTCCTGAATATATTTGGCCTTGTTTGATAAGACAATTAATTCTCTTTCTAAGACATCAATAAGATGAGCCTTTCGCATACCATAATATTCCAGTCTCACATTAAAGAAGTCATCAATAATTTCACTTACCGAACCATACTTCTTCAACTTGTCTTCTGAATTAAACAGATTCATATTAGTTGTACTGCTTGTACTATACAACTTCAACAACTTCTCTAGACCATTACATCCGTGATCACCAGCTGCTGATTCAAGTTCATCTAATTGACCCTTGCTGAAAGTAATCACAAAATCCACATTTGTATCCTTACTATTATCATCATATTCTTTGACATATGGCGCTAGTTTCTTTACCTTATCACCAGCCTTATCATCCTTTTTAGATAATTTTACTTCTCTGTCTTCCTCTAGTTTCTCCAACAGCTCTTTGAAATCCTCTGTCCAGAATCCAATTGGCAATTCTGTCACACGAATTTTGTCTTGGCCTAACTTCTCATACTTGCCCTTGAACAAGAATTTAGTATCACTGATATTTGATATTGTGCCATTGAAGCCTTCATAATATGGTACAAATTCAATAAGAGTAATTTTTGTATCTTGTAACAAGTTCTTAATATACGCAATAATATCCCTTGGATTGTAGCACATAATTTCAGTACTGAAACCAGTTCCAATTCCCTTAGATCCGTTAACAAGAACCATCGGAATAATTGGCACATAAAATTGCGGTTCAACTGGAGTGCCATCATCTGTCAAATATTTCAACACGTGATCATCTTGCTCTATAAAGATACGACGAGTAATTCTTTCTTGACGAGTAAATATATATCTGGGAGACGACGCGTCTTTACCACCCTTAATGCGCGACCCAAACTGACCCGCTGGAACAAGCAAATTTATATTATTTGAACCCACAAAATTCTGAGCCATTCCTACAATCGCCTGATTCAACGAGTCCTCACCGTGATGATAACACGAGTTCATCGCAACATATCCTGAAAACTGTGCTACCTTAATCTCAGATGATTCACGTCGTTTGAACTCGCAAAACAAGATCTTTCGCAAACTGGTTTTCAGTCCATCCATTAGATTTGGTATGCTACGGTCACAATCATACTTAGAGAAATGAATGAATTCTTTATGAATGAACTCCTCATATGTAATCATTGGCTTGCTCGTGTCTACATAACTCTCTCTGTCGTAAACAGTTTCCAACCATTCTTTACGATCATCTGATCGCTTCTTATTAAATACCAAGTCAATCGCATTGTCACTTAGAGCAGTGTGCTCAAATCCGACAAACTTCTTCTCTTCAAAATACTCTACAAACTCGGCCTTTGTAGAAGTACCTAAACCCTTGTAATATTTAATATTCCAGCCCCTAGTGTCAATAGCTGTGTTATTTTTCCAAGCATTGTATTCACCGTCATTATAGAATCGCAACTCTTGTTGTCCTTTCTTTGCCTTCAAAATAGGTGTGTTCATAAAACCGATAAATCCAGGAATATGAACTAAACTTAACCATTCATTTTGAAACAGATTAATACATAGTCCTTTGATGTGAGATCCATCTAGATCCTGGTCAGTCATAAATACAACCTTACTATATCTGAGTGATTTATTCACGTCTTCAATAGATGTATATGTTTTACCAGTTTCCAGACCCAATATCTTCTTGATCTCTGTAATTTCCTTATTCTCATTGAGATCCTTAATATTTCCACCTCTAGTATTCATCACTTTGCCCTTCAAAGGATAAACACCGAATGTATTTCTGTCTTCTGGTGACAGGCCCGAAATAACTCCAGTTTTGGCCGAATCTCCCTCGCAAAATATAAGAACACAATCTTTGGATTTTTCAGTGCCTGCCCAGTTCGCATCAGTGAGCTTAGGAATTCCTTTGATAGATCTGGATTTGATTCCATCTGTTTTTTTAGCTGCTTTGTTTTCCTTAACTTCCGTCAATTGAACTGCCGCTTCCATTACACCCATCTTTGCGATCTTCTCAATGAACTTGTCGCTGACGTCACACTTGGAACCGAATTTAGATGATGGCGTATTCATAAAATCTTTCGTCTGACTGTCAAACGCAGGATTCTCAATGTCGCATCTTATAAACAGAATTAGCTGCTCTTTGATTGAGTTTTGATTGACCTTGACTTTCTTCTTCGTCTCAATATAGTCACACAACTTTCTGGTTATTTGACCTAGAATATATTCCACGTGTTTACCACCTTTAGCAGTATGAATACCATTTACAAACGACACTTGAATAAATTCATTGCTAGGTGTAAGTGCGACAGCATATTCCCATCGTCCTCCAGGTCCACTATCTTCATATGCTCTCGGTGACTCTGATTTGTCACCAATATACAAGTCAATATATTGTTGGAAATTCTTCACTGGAATAAGCTCAGAATTATACTTGACTTTTATGGTCTTGTCAGTTACAGCTGAAATATCATAAACACGCTTCTTTAGCAACGCAATCAAATCAGGTGATAATCCATCAATTCCAAGTCGCTTATAATCGGGCTTAAAAGTGATTTTTGTATATGGCTTGTTCTTACATTTAGTAATAGTTGGCTTACAAATCTCATCCAAATTATTCTTGAATTCTTGGACATACTTTAGGCCGCGAACATGATCAACTGTTTCAATTTGTCCATATGTAGACCAGATAAGAACCAATTTGAAACCAAATCCATTCTTACCACCAACAATCTTCTTCTCATCTTTGTTGTAATTTGTTGAAGTTCTGAGATGTCCAAAAATGAGCTCAGGAATGTAAACCTTGTATTCAGGATGTTCCGCTATGTCAATGCCGTTTCCGTCATTAATCATAACAATCGTGCCATCTTCTTGAATGGCAATGTCAATATAAGACACGGGAATACAATTTGGTTGTCCAGCTTTAATCGCAGTTTCCATACGAATTACGTGATCACGACAATTTACAACACCTTCATCAAACAACTTGAACAAACCTGGAATATAAGTCATATTTCTTTCAACTATTTTGGTTTCTATTTCATTTGTACTTAAAATCCACAAGTCCGCTTCAACTTTTTCAACGGAACCAATATATGTATCCGGATTATCTAGGATATGTTGCTTGTCAGTTTTTTGCTGGTATTTATTAGCGAGCTCTACGCTTTCACTTGTATTATTATTATTCTTCAAAGTTTTACTCATCTTGTATATTCTATTATAAACTCCAATTTATTGTTTAAATTATTTTCAATTTTATTTTTTAAACCTTTAAACATTCTAAACACCAACCTAAAGGTTGGTATCTTTGAATGTATTTAGGTAACTGTCACTTTGTGACAAATAAAATACATTTATATCCGTAAAATCACCTTTGGTGATTTCATGTTATATAATTAAAATTTTAAATGTACAAAGTTTTAAACAATAATTAATGTTCAGATTTATTAATATCTAATATCTATAATTAATAAATGCCAAGAGTTCAATTTATACCAGGTAGACGAGGTAATTTAAAAACATTAATTAATAATTTTCAATTATGTCGTCAAAATGACGCACAAAAACAATCACAAATACAAATAGATTCGCCATTAAATTTTAATTTTAATTCATCCTGTGTTTTATATGAGAGTTGTCAATGTCTTCAAGAAAATTGGCAACGTATTAAATCGGGATATAATGATCCAACCCAAACACAATCAAAACGCATTACACAAGTAATTACAGGAACTTTAGGAGGAAAAACAACATTTGGTAATTTTGGCTTGCCATCAAATGTTACTTATTTGGGCGGCTTTGAAGGGCAACCCGGCGGCAGTCCTAGGCCACTTAGAAACAAATTTTAAATTTGGTTTATTTTATTTTGTTTTTATTTTTTATGTTTATTTCAATTATTATTTTGTTTATGCGTTTCTAAAATAATATTTACCATTTAGAAATATTATTTTTTCTTCTTATAAATTATAATGAGTGGAACTAAAATGACCGTTGGATCACGTGCCCAAGTTTGGCACGGAACTGCTAAGCATACATCTGGTGGACTTACCAAGGCTCAGTTAATGATGAATAAGTCGGGTCGCCTTGTGTCTCGTAAGAAGCACGCATCAGCCAAGAGAGATAACCGCCTTGTTAAGGCAGGATACAAGACAAAGAAGGGACACTTTGGTTTTGTCAAGGTTGGATCTAGAAAGAGGGGTCGCAAGGGAATGAAGGGTGGCTCGGGAATGGCGCCTCTTTCTAACCAAGCTTGGCAGCAAATTGGAGCCGCAAATAACCCTGAAAATCGCGCTTTAATGTCTGGTGGTGGTATCTATGGTTCTGACTCTATTGGTGCTCCTTATAATGGTAAGGGTACCGGTATGAATGATTCCGTTGACGTTCAGTTGACTGCTGGTATGGCTGGCGGCAAAAAAAAAAAAATGAGAGGTGGTACCGGTATGGCTCTGGACCAAATGTATCCAGGTAGTACTACACAAGCTGCGTTAAATGCCTCATCAGGTGGAAGACGCAGAAGGAGACGCAATAGCAGTATGTATGGTGGCACTGGTCACACAGCTTACAACCCAGGCTCTGTTGTAAATGCTGCTTTAGCCGCATCTTCTTAAATTATTCATCATTTAGCCACTGTGAACTAACAAATTTATCAAATTGAATATATTGGTGTAGTTCGTGAATCAAAAATTTCTCAAAGAATTGTTTGCTTACAATTGGCGACACTTGTTTGTCTACAACTTGTTTAGCAATATAATAAGACTTATAACTCTTGTAGAGCTCATCAAATGATATTAACTCCTTGTTACTATGATTTATAACGCTAGTATTGCTATTATTTATAACGCTAGTTGTACCAATTTTCTGCGTCGCCTTAAACGTGTCCAAGTGTGTTCTGATATTCTCGTGTTTAATCCACAAATTACACCGAATATTCGTAATATATTTATTCTCAATCACCTCCACTTGCGGCGAATAATAATGATTGATCATCTTGATAATATCCTTATCCGAAATGGCCACATTTTTAAACTCAGATGATTTGTATAATGTTAGAATCTCTTCAATTTCATATTCATCATCAAAACTAACATTTGTATCCAAAATGGTAATATGTTTGTCCCAAAATGTCAAAAAACTGCTAACTGATGGCAAGTATTTACTGGTTACATTTAGGAATACTAGATCGCTATTACCTGCTTCTGTATTATTAATTACATTATGAACCAATTTTCCCTTTAGCAACTCTTTGAGACCATTTGTGTAAATCATATTCGGAATATTTACAGAAAACAAGTATTGTTTCCAAATGTAATGCATATTCTTCCAAGACAATGAATTTACTGTACTTGTATTTACTGTAATAGAAACATCAAGACAATGTTTGATAAAATCATTAGCTATCTTATCAATGTTATTATTCACAAAGAACAGCGAATAATATTTGTTAGTTTCATCCGATTCATTTTGTAAAAAGTTATCAGAATTTGTATATCTATCCGAATAATGCGCAGACACACAAAGCAAATCAATACCTATTTTATTCAACATATCTTTAATCAAATCAGTTGATATTCCAGTATCATTTGCGCTTGTCTTAATAAGACGATAACAAGATAAATTATGCGTGTCGTGATATTTGGAAATGAAATTGCTCATTATTGAGTTGCCAGTTGTGATATACGCAATGGAATCAATAAGCAATACTAATTTCTTGGTATTCGCATTAATAAAATACTGTAACGGATTATCTCCACAATTCTTCTTCAAAATACAATCACCAATAATTGTCAAGAAGTACTTAGCCTCCGATTTGGTATCAAAAATAGTCTGTAAAAATCCCAATACATTTTGAATTGTATATGTCTCAGGAACAGACTTAAATAATGTACGATCCTTGATTTGCTTAATAATATTTTGCTTCGTCTTGTGCTTCCACGCCATCAACTTACTTTCATCAGTAATGGTTGAAAGTAAATGGTGGTGTATATCGTCTTCCTTGATAATCTTGTATGTTTTTCCATCATATTCATAGTAAATAGTATTGTAAGGCATATAGAAATACTGGTGCTTCATAAGAAACACCTTGTAGAAGTTATCCTGCTCCATTGTCAGTTCATTTATTCTTAAAACGCGCTCATCGTATTTCCTATTCTCGGCGTCTAATAAGTTTGGCAAATTTGCAATATATATTTGTAAACGATTTAACATATATTGGTTGTCTTTGTATTTTTCATATAGATCCAAAATAATATTCTCGGGCGGTTTCCAAATTTCTGTTGAATTTTCTACTTGTAATTCCATTTTGTTGTTATTACTATTACTATAGGGTGTTGTTTTTAAATAGTAATAATATATGTTTATTTTTATTTTACACCTTTTCGCATCGAAGATGCGCAAAGTAACGGTTCCAATCCAGTCATTTCTGCCCCTGAAAGGGGCATATTGAATGAGAAATGGTGTAGAATAAGACTATAATACTTTAGCTGTTATTCTAAGAAATAAAATTTGTATTATTTAATAAATTTTAAATATAACTATTTAAAGATTTGCGTTCAAAATTACCTATATTATAGAAAATGGCACAACCTAATAAAAGTACAAATGATGGAAATGTTTTGACAATTAAAACAGTCCAGATCGCGCCCTTTAGAACATTAATGACCGCATTGAAAGACATCCTTTTAGAGACAAATATTTCCTTCCAACCCGACGGAATTCGTATTATTAATATGGACAAGTCGCACACTATTTTAGCACATTTGTATTTAGCCGCGCAGAATTTTGAATCTTATGAGTGTAAGAAAGAGAAGATCATTATCGGCGTCAATATGTTTCACCTTTTTAAGCTGATTAACTCCATTGACAACGATGATACGTTAACCATTTATATTGAAAATGCCGACTATTATGACGGAATTGTATCGCACTTGGCCTTGAAATTTGAGAACGGAGATATTAAGCAATGTAAGACGCAGAAATTGAAGCTGATTGAGCCCGATCAAGAAGAGCTACAGTATCCCGATGTGAAATTCTCGTCAATCATTAACTTGCCTTCTGCTGACTTCCAGAAGATCATTCGTGATTTGTCCTGTATTTCCGACAAGTTGGAGATCAAGTCGGTTGGCAATGAGCTTATATTCAAGTGCCAGGGGCAATTCGCTTCTGCTGAAATTCACCGTGCCGAATCCGACGGCGCAATGGGCTTCATTTTGAAGCAGGATTCGTCTAAGATCATCCAGGGCGAGTTTTCTCTAAAGAACCTCGGCTACTTCATCAAGTGTACCAATTTATGCTCACAAATTGAAATCTACTTGGAGAACGATTTGCCGTTGGTTGTGAAGTACGATGTAGCGAGTTTGGGCAGCATTCGATTATGCCTCGCCGCCCTTCCTTCAACTTAATCTTATTACCATTTATCGTAACAAAATATTTAATTAATAATATTTGCTATTTTTCATTATATTTGATATTAAAAATACTAAATAAATAAATTATTTATACTAATATAGTATTATAATGTTAACTAATCTAGGCAGAAATCGTTGTTGTGATATTCCGAATCCATTGAAGGGACTAAAAGGCGAACAAGGTTCCGGTGGTCAATTCGGACCGATTGGAACCGATGGACCAACTGGACCAACAGGAATTACTGGTCCAACCGGGCTTTGTTACAGAGGCCCAAAAGGACAGATTGGTCCAAAAGGACCTACTGATGGTATTACAGGACCGACTGGAACACCTGGATCATATATTGTCAATTACAATACATATTTTACAACAACCAGTTCTAGTACAACATATAATTCTACTTTCACGAATGTATCTAACACAGTTACAGCGGGAAGCGCAAATATTACATTACCTCTTGGCGAGCAAAAATGGGCAATAAGCTGGAACATTGTGGAAAACTGGAATGACACGAATAACCAATTCTATGTCCGGCTAGAGAATTTTTATTATCCTGGCACATATTTTGAACCAGCAACTTTTACAGATGCTCATCCGTATTATTTGTATTCAGGAAATAGCGGCAGTAAAATGTATGGTTCGGGCAATGACTATTTAGATTTAACAAGTAGTCAAGAGGTTGATTATGTTGTACAATTAATGCAAAAAACTACATCAGGAACTCCAGTAACATTTAGCGGACTAACATTCAGTATTACATTTACACAAATACTATAAGAGTAAAATGGTTATTATTAAATTGAATATAAGTTTATATTATTTTAAAAATGTTTATAAATAATATAACAGATGTCAGGTTATTCTAACACATATTCCCAATATTATATTAAAAACAATTGTTGCGATATTAAGACAAAGGGTGTTCAAGGCGATCAAGGTGAACCTGGTATAACAGGACCTACAGGACCAGTTGGTTTACGTGGTCAAACAGGCCCTCTGGGTCCTCAAGGGCCTCAAGGTGCTTGCTGTGTAGGACCTACGGGCGCAACTGGTCCCACTGGAGCCGCTGGTGGCCTACAAGGCGCGACGGGACCTGCCGGTAATGGGACTAATTTAAATGTTTTTGGGACTTTTGATACAACAATTCCAAATCCTATTGGGCTCATAGATACTACAGGTTCAATTACATTGCCTGTTACTAATAGAAGCTGGTCTGTTGCTTGGTCTATTCAAGAAAATATTGGAATATCCAATAGTAATTTTTATTTACGATTCAAACATCTTTTGTCTTATGAAGATCCATATGTATTTAATGTGTCTAATAATTTCTATTTGAATTCTGGTTCTAATATTACTTGTGGTACTGGAAATGATATAGTGTATTTATTACACGACACATATATAATAGAATTATATCAAGGAGCTGATATTGTAACTTCGGGTGTTACCGGTCATTATTCTATTACATTAACTTTGTTGCCTTAAAAATTATATTTTTATAATATTTGAAATAAAAATGTTATAAAAATTATTTACTAATATAGTAATATATAATGTCAAGTTACACAAATTATTTAGGCGCTAGACGTTGTTGTGAAAATAAACTTGTCGGGCCTCAGGGACCTAAGGGTGATCAAGGAAATGGTGGCCCAATTGGACCTGCGGGCGTCACTGGTTCCACAGGATATACAGGGGGTCGTGGTCCGACTGGATGTAAAGGTAATACTGGTGGAAGTGGAGCAACAGGACCTACTGGTCCTCTAGGTGGTCCTACAGGACCTACAGGTCTTAATGGTACTGGTGATACTGGACCTACTGGTCTTAATGGCACTGGTGATACTGGACCTACAGGACCAACAGGTGCTACAGGACCTACAGGTCTTAATGGCACTGGTGATACTGGACCTACAGGTCTTAATGGCACTGGTGATACTGGACCTACAGGTCTTAATGGCACTGGTGATACTGGACCTACAGGTCTTAATGGCACTGGTGATACTGGACCTACAGGTTCTCAAGGTGCTACAGGTTCCACAGGTTCTACAGGTGCTACAGGTGCTACTGGTGCTACAGGTGCTACTGGTTCCACGGGTGCTACAGGAGCTACGGGTGCTACAGGTGCTACAGGTGCTACTGGTTCCACGGGTTCCACAGGTATGACAGGCGCTACAGGTGCCACTGGTCAAATAGGACCAAGTTCAACTTTTTATTTAGATTATCAGATAATACCGCTTTTAAATTTTACAGTAGACCGATTACCAATATTATATTATTCATATGCTATTACCACAAACTCGTGTATTAATGTATTTTCTGCTGCCGGCTGCGGCAAAAATAGTTATACTTACATGTTATATGAATGTTCTGAAGATACCGACAATGGGCTTGTTTGTCCTACATCGTTCGCAACTCACTTATTACCTAAAGTATGTGAAAATCAAGAGATTGGTCTGAAGCTCGGATTTTGCTCGCAAACAGTAGATGAGGTTCTTGTTCAAAAGCGCTATATGTGCGCTATTACTGACGGACCACCCAATCCAACCGAGGATGCGTATATTGAATGGCATTGGTACGGTAGTTACATAAGTCCAGATGTCGAAAAAATATACGTTACCGGAAAATTTATATTTGTAGCAAGTGCCGCTTATATTGCAAGTCAATACGCTGCGAATGGTTATGGAGGTGTTAGTAGTTCTGGAATAGGAATGTTTAATCCATCAAATCATAACCCATAATAATAAAATGTGAAAAATTAATAAATAAAAATTTTATTTCTCTTTTACAACAAAGTATAAAATTTAATTTCAAAATCATATTTGTCAGGTTCTTTATAAGATATTATTTCCTTCACATTTTTATGAAATAATAGAAAAAAATCATCCATAGAATTTTGTTGAAATAGTGAAACCAAATTAATATTATATGTAGCGTTAATTAATGAAATATAATCATTTTTTGTATATCTATCAATAATAAATTTAGTCGTGTATATATCTGGTTCATAGCTAAAGTGTTTCTGTGGTCTAAGAGTTGTATTAACATTTTTATGATAATCACAAAAAAATTGTATTAGATTTGTTTTAGAACTAACTGCTAAATCGGTGTTATATTTTGATATAAAGGTGTCTTTATTTCCGCTACAAGAAGAGCAAATAATACCTAAATTAGTTGTAATTTTTTTAATAAAATTTTTAGTCCTTAACTTTTCATCTTCTGTTGGTTCATCTGGATACATTATAGAAAATGAATGAAAAATATGCCAAGCTATATGCTGGATTTTAGTTTTTAAAAACATACCCAATGTAAAATTTTTAATATTTTGTTTGTAAAAACTATTATTATTATTTGACAATTGTATTAAATCATCCTCAATAAGTGAAAAACTTGTATTAGAATTATTAATTTCTTCCATATAATATGTTTAATTATTTTTCTTTGCTTTTCACGATGACCTTAAAATAGTATCAAAACAATTACAACAAAAAACAGATCAAGGACGAGGAAAAAATAATATGCCTACTATAACTTTAAAATAATTTTATAATAATTTTAATTTAAAACAAATATAAAATTATTTACTAATATAGTAATATATAATGTCAAGTTATTCAAATTATTTAGACGCCAGACGTTGTTGTAATAGTAAAGTTGGCGGGCCTGATGGCAAACAAGGACCACCAGGGGTTATTGGGCCTACAGGCTACACAGGCGCCGAAGGTATGACAGGGCCTAGTGGCGGACCTACAGGTTTTACAGGACCTACAGGTTTTACAGGACATACGGGTCCAACAGGTCCGAGTCAATGGAATAATAGTGCTTACACCGGCGCAACAGGTCCAGGATATACAGGCATTGGCTACACGGGTGATGTAATGGTTTTTGGCAAGTTATTTGTTGAAGGTGGTATTGATCCTACTTATTTAGCATTGGAACCACAAGCTTCAGGTCCAACCGGATTTACAAATCCTTTATGGTTAGATAATAGTGGCAATTTACGTTCAGAAAAAATTAAATTAGAAAACGCAACCGATTCTCTAACTCTCTCAGCTTCAAGTATAGAGAAAATTGGAGCAACAATATTTGATATCAAATCTTACGACGAGATGAAAATAACTTCTACTGCTGGTATTGTTAATATTTTAGCACCAGCAAACGAAATTAATATTAACGCATCAGCGTTAATGAATATTTCTGCTTCACAGATGGATATTTTATCAACTAATACTTACATAAATCTTACATCTAACGACGGAATGACATTATCAACTACTAATGGTGATATTAATTTGAACGGTACTACTGGTGCTATTAATTTAACTTCTGGTCTTGGAATGGAATTAACTTCTGGACAACAACTCAATATTACTTCTAACCTCGCTGGTGTTGGAATAACGGCGGAAACCGCTGTTGGTATTACTTCTGTTACTTCTACCGTTGATATAATTTCTGCTTCTTTAATGACTATAACTGGTAACGACGGACTTACTATGACTGCGAATAATAATCCTATGACTTTGAGTTGTGTTGGTGCTAATATTTCTATGACTGCGAGTGACGATATTGGTTTGACTACGGCAACTGACGCTATAAGTTTAAGTGCTGGTTTAGGTATTAATTTGAACGCAAAAAATATAACTACGGATGCTGAGGATACTGGTGGAACAAAATATTGGATGCCGTTTAACCTTACAAATGGATATACACATAGTTATACCTACACCAACATAAATAATTGGGAAATGGTGAAATCTAATGCTATGACATTACCAGTTCAGATTTTTGCGGCTGCTCCAGCACCTTATAGAGTTTGGAAAATGGACTTTGCTATTAATCAATATAATATGATAAGTGGTTCAAGAGATAAAAAATTTGCTATGTATGTTGAAATACTTGATAGTATTGGAACTTCTTTTACTGGAACTCTTTTTAATCTCAGTACCCCTTATACTATTTACAAAAATCAAAGTGATTATAATAATCTTTTTCCAATTGAAAACTATATATTAACTGATTATATTGATTTTACAGGTTGTCTTGGTGGTTCTTCTACTATTAACTTTTGGAGGTATGGTAGTGATACCACAGCTTGTGATTTCAATTGGGTATTAACTTTATCTCCAACAAATATAGTTTAAAATATACTTTTCTATAACTTCGTGAAATACGCATATAAATATTAGCAAAAGCAGAATTAATAATATAAAAAATTAATAATATAAATATTATATAATAATAAATGGCATTTACAAGATTT
>Ga0209596_1000643_pt1 | contig 32297 bp, 40 predicted proteins | sample M_130807_MF_Meta_FD_187314 | JGI IMG/M metagenome (GOLD analysis project Ga0209596, IMG submission 187314) | Freshwater microbial communities from Lake Montjoie, Canada to study carbon cycling - M_130807_MF_MetaG (SPAdes) (version 2) | ecosystem: Environmental > Aquatic > Freshwater > Lake... | reverse complement strand
GTCGCCGCCGGCCTCGCCTCGCGCGTCGAGATTCAGTTCGCCTACGCCATCGGGCATCCGCTGCCCGTCAGCGTGCATGTGGACAGCTTCGGCACCGGCACCATCAGCGATGAGAAAATCCTCGCCGCGGTGAACAAGGTCTTCTCGTTCAAGCCCGCCGACATCGTGAAGCAGCTCAACCTGCTCCGCCCGATTTACTCGAAGAGCACCAACTACGGCCACTTCGGCAAAATCAACGACAAGGACATCACCTGGGAAATCACCAACAAGGCCGACGCACTGAAGAAGGCCGCAAAGTAACCAACGAACTCAACTAACTAATATCATGGCTAAGATCAAACTCGCACCCGCCCGCGCCAAAGCCGCGAAGGCTCCCGCAAAAACTAATGGCGCTTCCAATGGCGCCAAGCAGGACTACAAGGTCCGCGACATTTCCCTCGCCGCCTGGGGCCGCAAGGAAATCGTGATCGCCGAGCACGAAATGCCGGGCCTCATGTCCGTCCGCCGCAAGTATGCGAAGGAAAAGCCGCTCAAGGGCGTCCGCATCACCGGCTCGTTGCACATGACCATCCAGACCGCCGTCCTCATCGAGACTCTTGTGGCTCTCGGCGCGGATGTCCGCTGGGCGAGCTGCAATATCTTCTCCACGCAGGACCACGCCGCCTCGGCCATCGCCGCGACTGGCACGCCGGTCTTCGCATGGAAGGGTGAGACCCTCGAAGAATATTGGGATCTCACGCTCAGCGCAGTTATCCATCCCGGCGACAAAGGCCCGCAGCTCGTCGTGGACGACGGCGGCGACGTCACGCTCCTCATCCACAAAGGCTACGAGCTCGAACAGGGTGACAAGTGGGTGAACAGCCCGAGCGGTTCGCACGAAGAGCAGGTCATCAAGAACCTCCTCAAGCGCGTCGCGAAGACCCATCCCGGCATCTGGACTAAGATGGTGAAAGACTGGCGCGGCGTCTCCGAGGAGACCACTACCGGCGTCCATCGCCTCTATCAGATGAAGGAAGCCGGCAAGCTGCTCGTGCCTGCCATCAACGTGAATGACTCAGTGACCAAGTCGAAGTTCGACAACCTCTACGGCTGCCGCGAGTCCCTCTGCGACGGTCTCAAGCGCGCCACCGACGTCATGATCGCCGGCAAAGTCGCGGTCGTTTGCGGCTACGGCGATGTTGGCAAGGGGAGCGCATTTTCGCTGAAGGGCCTCGGCGCCCGCGTTGTCGTCACGGAAATCGACCCCATCAATGCGCTCCAGGCCGCGATGGAAGGCTTCGAAGTCACCACCGTCGAGGACACCCTCGGCCGCGGCGACATCTACGTGACCACGACTGGCAACAAGGACGTCATCACCCTCGAGCACATGCTCAAGATGAAAGACCAGGCCATCGTCTGCAACATCGGCCACTTCGACAACGAGATCCAAGTGGACCGCCTCAACACGCACAAAGGCGTGAAACGGACCACCGTCAAGCCGCAGTATGATTCCTACGTGCTGCCTAATGGCCGCACTATTTATATGCTAGCCGAAGGCCGGCTCGTGAACCTCGGCTGCGCCACCGGCCACCCGAGCTTCGTGATGTCAAACTCCTTCACCAACCAGACGCTCGCCCAGCTCGACCTCTGGAAGAACAAGGACACGTATGCCGCCGAAGTCTATCGCCTGCCGAAGCACCTCGATGAGGAAGTCGCCCGCCTGCACCTCGAAAAAATCGGCGTGAAGCTGACCAGGCTTACCAAGGCTCAGGCCGAATACCTCGGCGTGAACCCGAACGGCCCTTACAAGCCCGAGCATTACCGCTACTAACGGGGACGCAATCTTAGTTGTGCACTAACCCTGCACTGTAACAAGAGGGCGCGCGGCCGAGAGGTCGCGCGCCTTTTGCTTTTCTAACTATTGAGCTTTGCGTGAATGCTGAACGCCGCTGTTCACCCGGAGGGTGAGCGGGAGCTTGGCCGGTTTCATTCCCCGATCACGGAGACGCTGATCTCCCGCTGGTGCGCGGCGCTCCGATGCTCGAACAGGAAGATGCCCTGCCACGTCCCGAGCGTCATGTGGCCTGCGGCAATGGGGATCGTCTCGCTGGTGCGCGTGAGCACCATTCGGAGGTGCGAGGACATGTCGTCTGGCCCCTCGGCGGTGTGGACGAAATAATCCGCATCCTCCGGCACGAGGCGCTCGAAGAACTCGTGCAAGTCCGTGCGCGCGGAGGGATCTGCATTTTCATAGATGATGAGCGAAGCGCTCGTGTGCTGTATGAAAACCGTGGCGGTGCCGGTTCGCACGCCGCTGTCGCGGACGATGCGCGCGACCTCGTCGGTGATCTCGCTCGTGCCCTTGCCTTGGGTGCGGACGGTGAATGATGCGGTGTGGGCCTTCATGGGAAATGTGGCATTCGATGGTTCAACCGGGCACCTATGGCATTTCCGGAAATAGAGCAACCGTGCGCCAGGCGCCGAGTTCAGCGCCGCGGATCGGAGGTGAAACGCGAACTCCGGGGCGCGTTCGCAGGGTGGAATACTTGTGCGCCGCCGGAGAAGCGTGCCCGGAGGTCACGCTCCACCGGCGCTCCGCGCCTCCGGCTTCGGAGCAAGGCCGCAGCCTGCCTCTGCGGAAGCTCGCCGGGCGGGTCACTTCTTTGAGTTCAGCGCCTTGTGCTTCACTTCGATTTTCTCGGCCCACGCCTTCAGGTCCGCACCCTGCGCGGCCTTTGCTCCCTTTTCCGCTTCGGCGGCACCCATTTTTTGATTCCTTCGCAAACATTTCAAAGAACGCGACGGGCCATTTTCCCCCGTCCTTGTTCATCGCGTCCACCTTCGTGGTGCTCGCCCTGTCTGCCGTGGTGATGTCGGTCGGGACGGTTCCGGTCTTTGTCTTTTTGCCCACGGCACCGGGAACGCCGTGCTCCTGTGCCATGGTCACGCCGGGCGTGTAGAGTGCGGTGACGTCCCTGCCGGTTTTCGTGGCGAAGGCGAGGGTCTCCGCGTCGCGTTCCTTCATTTTTCCGCGCAGCCTGTCCGAGGCTTTCAACTGGAACTGCATGGCTTCGGCGAGGGTGATGTAGATGCGCGTGTCCGATGACGCGAACGGCTTCGGCTTCGCAGGTGCGGTTGTCGTGGTGGCAGGTGCGCCGGGGGCGGGCTTGACGGACGGCGGGTTCTGCGCGCCTGCGCCGGCGGTGAAAATGAGGGAGGCGGTTCCGAGGAGGAGGAGGCTGGAGGTTTTTATGGAGGTGCGGCAGAGTTAAAAATAAGGCGGTTCCACTTGCAAGCGCGGAGCAAGTGCGGCGCGGAAGATCCGGCGTGCCTTGCAAAAAGGAGGTTTGCGGCGCTGGATCGCGGGCGTATCGCGAATGGTTTCGCCTCACAGGACGCTCATTTTTCCTAAAACTCCCGCTTGCCAATCCGGGCCACCACCACCACATTGCGCGCCCTTTTTCCCACCGCTGCCATATCCGGCGGGAGACGGACGGGCTGCCGAAAGGCGTCCGTCCACGAGGGAAAAACAAACCAAACATGGTTCCTCGTCGGACTGGTGGCAGCCGGTCTTAATTCATCCGAAGCCTCGGGTGGCGACGATACCGCAAGAAAAACAGACACATCATGGCAGACATCAACACCATCGTCGATCAGCTCAGCGGACTCACCGTCCTCGAAGTCGCTGATCTCGTGAAGCAGCTCGAAACCAAGTGGGGCGTGAGCGCCGCGGCCCCAGTGGCCGCCGCAGCACCCGCCGCAGGTGGCGGTGGAGCCGCTGCAGCACCCGCCGAAGAGAAGACCGCGTTCGACGTCGTCCTCAAGGAGGCCGGCCCGAACAAGATCAACGTCATCAAGGAAGTCCGCGCCGCGGTCCCCGGTCTCGGCCTCGCCGAAGCCAAGGCCCTCGTCGAAGGCGCTCCGAAGACCGTCAAGGAAGGCGCGACCAAGGCCGAAGCCGAAGAGATCAAGAAGAAGCTCGAAGCCGCAGGCGCGAAGGTCGAGATCAAGTAGTCTCATCCAAAGCGGAACCAGCCGGTTTTCGAGCCGGAACGATTCCTTTCACAAACGCGCGAGGTGCGAAAGCCCTCGCGCGTTTTGCTTTTCCACGGCTGTGGTGCGGACGCTCCGGCGTGCGGATGGCCAATGTCGGCGAGGTGTGCGATCCCGCGGAAGGATGGTGCGATGAGGCAGCGGCAGCTTCCCGATGAAAGGTGCGGTTGCGGTCCGGATCAGATCAGCCCCCGGATCGGCTGTCCGCCGGTCACGGCGTCCACGAGATTTTTCGGCAGGCCGTCCATGAGGCGCACTGCGCCGGTGTCGAGGAGCGTGTGCATGATGGTGGCCATGAGGTTCGGGATCGTCACGGGGTCGGAGGCGGGTTCGCCGCCGTTGCGCGAGGATTGGCCGATGACGCGGCCCATTTTCAATCCGCCGCCGTAGAGCATGAGCGGGCCGAGGCCGCCCCAGTGATCGCGTCCGCCCTTTTTGTTGATGGTCGGCATGCGACCCATCTCGCCGCAGCACACGAGGAGGATTTTTTCACTCAGCCCGCGCGACTCGACGTCCTCGATGAATGTGGAGACCGCGTGGTCGAATGGCGTGCCGACGTAGCCCATGCCTTCGGTGAGCGTGGCGTTGTTGCTGTCCGCGTGCATGTCCCACACGAAGCTCGTGGTGAGCGTGACGAAGCCCGCGCCACGTTCGCAGAGGCGGCGCGCCATGAGCAGGAGCTTGCCGAGCGTCGCGCCGTGGTCGGCGTAGTGCCGGTGGTTGTTCCATTTTTTGCTGATGCGATCCGGCGGGACGAGCGGTGCTGTGTCGTAGCGTGCGATGAGTTTTGCATCCTCGTGCGAGAGATCGAATGCGCCGGAGGCGCCGCCGAAGAGGGTATCGAAAGCCTGCTGCTGGATCGCGCTGTAGCCTTCCATCACGTTTGCGGTGTCCACGCGCCTGCGCCAGTCGTCGAGCGAGGCGAGGAGTCCGCGGCGGTCGTTCACGCGCTGCTGCGGGAGGTGAAGGGTCATGTCGTCCTGCATCCCGCCGCCTGCGCCGGGCACGAATGGCGCGTACCCCGCGCCGAGATCGCCAGACGAGGTGAAGTTCCCGAATTGCGAAATGGCCGGCCCCGCATCCGCGCTCACGGCGCGCGGGAAGAGCACGACGTTCGTGGGCATCGTGGTCTCCGCCCGCAGCGGGCCGGCGATGCGCGAGTAGAGCGAGCCCATGTTTGCGCCGAGCGTGGCTTTGCCGACGATGGACTTGATGTCGTGATTCGCGTCGCCCGGCACGAATGAGCGCACAATGCTGAACTTGTGCGCGAGCTTCGCGAGCTTTGGAAATGTGGAGCCGAAGGTGATGCTGGGAATCGTGGTTTTCACCTCGCCCGTCGCGCTGCGCGTGCTGTCGGGCGCGTCCATTTTCGGATCGAACGTCTCGAACTGTGACGGCCCGCCGTGCATGAAGAGGAAGATCACCGACTTGTCTGTGACGGGTAGCTTCGCGGATTTCGCGGCGGCGCGTGCGGCGAAAAGATCGGTGAGCGAAAGTCCTCCGAGCCCGAGTCCGCCGACGCGGAGAAATTCGCGGCGCCGCATCTGTGTGCCGGTGCGGATGGTGTCGTGGAAGGAGAGCATGGTGTGTCGGGGAAGGGGCGCTGCCGCTGAGGACGGATGGCGTTTCGGTGTCCATCGCCGGGCGGGGCGGTTTCTTAGCTGCGACCGTCACTTGCATCAGGAAGAAATCAAAGCTTTGCGCATTGCAGAGGTTGTTGACGCGGGACAAACCGTCCCCCTTTCAAAACTCCAAACAACGACACCACATTCCATGAAGACTTCCATCCTCGCACTCATCGCCACCGGCGCTCTCGCCGCATTCGCCAGCGCCGAAACCACCGTGAAAATTTCCGGCGTCCATCTTTGCTGCAAGAGCTGCGTCGTCGGCGCCGAGAAGGCCGTCGCCAAGGCGAAAGGCGCGACTGCGACCGTGGACAAGGACGGCGGCACCGTCACCATTTCCGGCGCGGACAAGGCCACCGTGCAGGCCGCCGTGGACGCGCTCGTCGCGGACGGCTACTACGGCAAGAGCAGCAACTCTGAAATCGCGCTCAAGGACATCAGCGGCGCGAAGGACGGCAAGGTCTCCTCGATGAAGGTGGATGACGTGCATCTCTGCTGCGACAAGTGCGCGACTGCCGCCAAGAAGGCGCTCGCCACTGTGAAGGGCGTGACCAGCGACACCGCTGCGAAGAAGGTGACTTCGTTTGAAGTGAAGGGCGACTTCAGCCCGAAGGAAGTCATCGCCGCGCTGCAGGCCGCGGGCCTCACGGGCAAGGCGAAGTAAGCATCGCTGCATCCGCAGAAAATCTCAGCCGGGAAGCGGGACGAACTCCTGCTTCCCGGCTTTCTGTTTTCTGGCGATGCGCCCATTTCCGCAAGATGCGGGCAGCTTGGCGCAATTCCTAAGTGGCGTGCGGGGCCGCGGTGGTTTACTGGTCACGCCCCATGTCCAGCATCGAACACACAGACCCCGTCAACGCACAGATCCTCGCCATTTCGGAAGACAAGATCGCCGGCTTCGTGCGCGAGCCTTTCGTAGCCATCGCGGAAAAGTGCGGGCTACCGCTGGAGACGGTTCTTGATCGGATCAAGACGATGCTCGCAGCCGGCACGATCCGCCGCGTGCGGCAGACGCTCGTCGCGAGCAATCTCGCCGAGGGCGCGCTCGTCGCGTGGCAGGTGCCGGAGGAAAAGCTGAACGACGCGTTCGACTGGATGTTCAAGAATGATCCGTTCAGCGGCCACGTCGTCGTACGCAGCACGGACAATCAGACGACGGGCAGCGCATACCGGCTGTGGACGACATTGAAAACGCCGACCGGCACAAACATGGAGGAGCACGCGCGGGTGCTCATGCGTCACACGGGTTGCACGAAATTCAAGCTCATGCCGGCGAAGGGAATCTTCGCGCTCGGCGTGGGGCATGTGCGGCGCAAGGTGATCGAGCCCGGCGACAAATCCGACGAGCGTGCGAAAATGATCCGCGTCGGCATCGTGCAACTCACGGATCTCGAATGGGAGATCCTGATCGCGCTGAAGCGCGAACTCACACTCGACGAAGTCCGCACGGGCCTGTGGGCGACGCGCGCGGCGGAGGCGGGCGTGGATATGGAGACATTCTGCCGCGTGGCGGAGGATCTGAACAAGCGCCAGGTGATCGGCCGTTTCTCGACATTCCTCGAGCACGTGAAGCCGAGCGCGACCGGACAGCGTGTGACGAAATTCAACGCGCTCTTCCACTGGCGTGTGCCCGCGGGTCGCGAGGTCGAGGCGGGCGGCGAAGTGGGGCGGCACCCGATCCTCACGCACTGCTACTGGCGCGAGGGCGGGCCGGATTTCAACAACGTGAACATCATGGCCGTCTGCCACGGCACGGAGAAGGAACGCGTGTTCGCGCACAAGGCGGCAATCGACGCGCACCTCGCGAGCATCGGCATCCCTGTGGACTACACGAATGTGTTCTGGGGTGGTCGCAGCGAGATCAAGCCGAGCGAGATTTCGCCTAGGGTGCATGGCGAGTGGCTTGCGAAATACGCGGCGGCGGAACCGGCGATGGCGTGAGCGGAGCGCGGCGGATTTTGAACCGCAGATGAACGCGGATGAACGCAGATGGGGATGAAGCGGAGTCGTCCTGCGAGTGTAGGGTTGTTTGAAAAGTGGCGATGCCTTCCTCGCCGACGAACGGTGGGGCGGTGGCGCGCAACGGGGAGCACAGGCGGGCCGCCTATGCTCCCCGGACTGAACACCGCCCGCCTCATTCTTCATCTGCGTTCATCTGCGGTTCACCTACTGAGATTCCGCGCTGGCGTGTGGCGTGGATTCTGCGAAGGAGGGCGGATGTTCAAGCACGCCCTCCTCCTCCTCGCACTGTTCGTCTCCACACTCGCCGCCGCGGATCTGCATGAGATCCGGCTGCTGCGCCCGGTGAAGGCGGGCGACCGTTTCGATGTCTTCGCGAAAGTCGCGTACGAGGACAAGATGAAGACGACTTTCGACGGCAAGGAAGTGGAATCCAACGAGACGATCATCGCATGCCGGATGACGGGTTCGCTCACCGTGATTGCGGTGACGAAGAAGGGCCTGCCGAGCGCGCTGAAGATGAAACTGAAGACCGTCGAGTGCGTGAACGCCGGACAACCCGCGAAATTTTTCAAGGCAGGCGACGAGCTTTCGGTCCGCCGCGACGAGCCGGAAAATGAGTCGCAGGTGAACGGCGAACCCGCGGACGACGTGCAGGCGCAGATCATCGAGTCGCTGCTGAGCGTGCAAGCTGAGGATGAGGTGAGCGATGAGGACATCTTCGGCACGAAGGACAAGGTCGCGGTGGGCGCGGCGTGGCCCGTGAATGCGAAGGCCGCGGTGGCATCGCTCGAGCGCAACGGCGTGACGGGCATCGATCCGAAGGGCGTGAGCGGCAGCGCAAAGCTCGTGACGCTCGGTGAATTCGAAAAGCAACCCGCGTTCTCCGTCCGCATGGATGCGAAGATTGATGGCAAAAGCGTGAAGCTCTCGAACCTCCCGGAAAACGTGGCGGGGAAAAAATTCCATTCGGAGTACACCATTGAGATGGACGTCCCCGTGGATCCCGCCTCGACCGCCGGTCGCACGAAGGGAATGGCGAAGATGGAAGTGGAAGCCGAGGGCAGCGAGGAGTTCGACGGCAAGAAAATCGCGATCACGGTGAAGATCGATCGCCGCGTCGCGAGCGACATCTCGGCGACGCCGGTGAAGTAGGGGGAGTGCGCAGTGCTCAGTGCTCAGAAAAAGATGCAACAGAACTGAGAACTGAGCACTGAGAACTGAGCACTGTCAGCCGGCGCGTTACTTCTCCACTTCCTCGATCTCGAGGTACGACGGCTTCGGGTCCGTGCTCCTGCCGTGCGAACTCTCGATGCGCATCTTCTTCAGCATCCAGAAGCCTTCGCGCTTCATCACTTCCGTGACCATGAACCGCCGCACCCATCTCCCCGCGGCGTCGTAGCTCTCGGCCTTCATCAGCGCGCCGTCCTCGCGTCCGATCCAGAGGATCACGCGCGTGTACTGCGAGTCGTTTGCGTTATCAGGGCGCGCTTCCACTTTCCAGCAACGGTGCGCGGAGATCATGTCGCTGCCGATGACCTTCGCGTCGCGCCAGTAGATGAAGCGGAGCGCGATGTCCTCGTAAGTGATCTCCGTCTCGTGGACTGGCGCGGCGAGTTTTGCAGCGGTGATGCGCGTGGTCTTGCCGTCCTTTGTCTCCTCAAGGGTGGACGTCTTATCTCCGAGACGCAGCGTGAGGGTGTCGCCGTTGTCGGTGAAGAGGTAGCGGATCGAGCCTTTCTCCAAGGTGAGCTTGAACGGGATCTTTTTGCTCCCGGTGCGGATGCGGCCCGTGAGCTTCCAGTCCTGCGAGGACTGCGCGATGCGCACGGACTTCAGCAATTCCTGCGCAGACGGCGGCTCGTCCGCGGCGATGGAAGGCGGAGGCGTGAGCGCGGCGGCGAGCGCGAGGCACGCGGCTGCGAGGATGCTCTTTACACGATGGAGTGTGACCATAGGCTCGCGAACCTTCGCCAACGCCGGATGGATCAAAAGCTACTTTTTCTTATCAATCGTGAATGGACCGGCCCGGTGCTGGATCGCGTGATGACCGCGGTGTCCAGTTCGGCGCTGTGGAAATGGCCGTTCGCCGTGCTGCTGCTCGCGGTGCTCGTGCGCGGCGGATTCCGTGCGCGGGCATTCGTGCTCGTCGCCGGGTTCGCCGTGCTCCTGTGCGATTCCGTCGCGGGCTACGGGATCAAAAGGGCGGTCGGCCGGCTGCGTCCGCACGAGAGCGAATTCGGCGTGCGCCAGCTCTCGCTCGCGTATCCACCGTGGCGCGGGATTTTCCAGCCGGTGCACGAGGAAATTTCGCTGGGCCTCGGAACCGAGTCCGCGGGCCGCTCGTTCCCGTCGAACCACTCGGCGAACACCGCGTGCGTCGCGCTGCTCGCGGCGATCTTTTTCCGCCGCTTCGGCTGGCTCGCATTTTCCCCCGCGCTGATCGTCGCGTATTCGCGCGTGTACACGGGGTCGCACTGGCCGAGTGATGTGCTCGGCGGCATCGTGTTCGGCCTCGGCGTGGCGATGCTCGCGCTGCTGCTTGCGGAATTGCTCTGGCGCCGCTTCGCTCCGCGCCTCTCGCCCGCGCTCGCCGCCCGCCGTCCATCGCTGCTTGGCGATGGCTCGATTTGAACCACGAATGGACACGAAAAAACACGAATGGAGCGAAGACGCGACTGTTTTTCGCAGGCCGTATTTCCTAATCCCCTTCGTGTGTCTTCGTGTCCATTCGTGGTCTCAATCCATCTGAGCCACTGCCCGCTGCTTTCGATCACCGCATGAATTTCCGCCTCTTCGCCTCGCTCATCGTCCTCACGGTCCTGCGGCTCGTGTACATCTACAACAATGTCGGCCTCATGCCCGACGAGGCGTACTACCACGAGTGGAGCCAGCGGCTCGACTGGTGGTATTTCAGCAAGGGCCCCGGCATCGCGCTCATCATCCGCGCGGGCACGGCGATCTTCGGACACACGGAATTCGGCATCCGCTTTTTCGCGCCGCTCTTCGGCCTCGGCACGACGCTGCTCGTCCACTGGCTCGCGAAGCGGATCTACGACGGGCGTGTGGCATTCTGGACCGTCGTGGTGATGTGCGTCTCGCCCATCTTCAACGCCGGCGCGCTGCTGATGACGATTGATGCGCCCTCGATTTTTTTCTGGGCCGCATCGCTCTGCACGCTCTGGCTCGCGCTGGAAAAAAGCCCGGCCTTCTCGTGGTGGTGGTTGCTCACCGGGCTGCTCACCGGCGTCGGGTTCCTGTGCAAGATGACGAACGCCGCCATCTTCGCATCCGTGGCGCTGCTGCTCCTCATGACCCCGCGCTACCGCGGCGAACTCATCGGTCGCGGATTCTGGGCGATGCTGCTCGTGTTCATCCCGTTCACGTTGCCAGGTGTGCTGTGGAACCAGTCCCACGGCTGGCCGACCACCACGCACCTCGCCGCACGCGGCGGGCTCGATGCGGCGTGGTGGAATTTCGACCTCCGCGCATTCGTCGAATTCGTCGGCTACCAGTTCGGCGTCCACTCGCCGCTCATCTTTTTCGCGATGATGATGGCGCTCGTCGCGACGGTCGCGTCGTCGTTCGGACGCTGGTTCGTCGCGCTTGGCCGCTCCCTCGCAAAATTCCCCGCAAGCCTCCGCTCGGCGTGGATCGGCTGGGCCGTGCTCGCCGTGCTGCTGCTCGGCCTGTGGATGGCCGGAAATTTTTTCGAGCGCACGGGATTTTACCTCGCGGGAAAAATCCTCGCCGTCCTGGTCGCCGTCACCTTCATCGGCGCGCACAAGGACGCCGCAAATATCCATTGGAAGTCACGCTTTCTCGCCGCCTTCGCGCTTCCGCTGCTGCTCTCTTACACATGGATCGCGTTGCATCACAAGACGCAGCCAAACTGGACCGCCCCTGCCATCGTCTCCCTCGTCATCCTCAGCTCATCATACTGCCTGGACCGGGTGCTGCGCGACCTGTGGGGAGCGCGCAAATTCACCGTCGCGGCATTCGCGCTCGGCGCGGTCATCAGCATCGTGATGGCGAATACCGACGCGCTGCGCATCATCGGAATCCCACTGCCATATAAGCGCGATCCCGGCGCGCGGATGGTGGGCTGGCGTGAGGTCGCAAAGGACGTGGCCGCATTCCGCGAAACCATCGAGCGCGAGAGCGGGCAGAAAGTCTTCCTCATCGCAAACAGCTACGGCACCGCCGCGGAACTGTGCTTTTACCTCGCCAAGGAAAACCAGGCACGCATCGAGGCACCCGGCCATCCCGCCGTGTATGTCGCCGAGTCGCCCGTCGCGGAGAATCAGTTCCACTTCTGGGGCCGCTACGACGAATTCGAGGAGCGCAAGACGCCCGTCGTCAACGCCCAGGCCGACTCCGCCGAATACGGCATCAGCCGCTTCGCCGGGCGCACCGCGATCTACGTCACCGACCGCGAAATCGAAACCATCCCGCTCGACCCGCTGTACCGCACCTTCGCGAAATGGGAGTGGAAGACTGTGTTCAACTACGAAAAATTCGGCCTCCCGCTGCGGAAGGTGAACGTCTTCCTCCTCTACCGCTACCAGCCGGGGAAGCTGCTGGATTAGCGGTTGCGCGGCTCAACGCCGGAACAATTGGAGGTGCAGTGGTGTTTCAGCGGCGGCGAATACGGATCATGCCCGGCGAAAGTGCGGTGAATGCCTGCACCATCTGGCTCCCGTGTTCTCTCAGTGCGTTGCAAAGGAGTTCCCCTTTCTTTGCCGCGGTTAATCCGGCAAGCCGGATCAGAATGACCCCTTCGTGGACGAGACTTTGGCGGAACACCAGTTCACCGAAATCCTTGTCTTCCGTGAGCAGAAGCGCACACCTCTCATTCGCGCGTGCCAGCACGGCAGAATCCTCGATGCCCGGTTCCATCTCCGCCACTGCCAGCACCTCGTGGCCTTCACTCCGCAGCCGTGCGATTACGCTCCGGTCAAGGTTCTCATCCGCCAGCAGGATCACGCCGCCTGCCCAGTCACGGGATAAACCACATCGGCGCGCAAGGCTCGCGCGCCAAACTCCACGGCCGCGAGTACGGCCTCGCGTGTGAGTCGCGGATGTTCGGCCACGATGCTCTCGATGGTCTCGCCAGCGCCGAGACGTTCGAGGATGTTTTCCACGGTGATGCGCGTGCCCGCGATCACGGGTTTGCCCATCATCACGCCCGGCTTGGATTCAATTTGAATCATGTCCGGAAAATAGACCGTGGGAGGAAATTCGCAAACTTTGCTTGTAGCACTCATGCACTGGTGGCAACGCCGCGCGCCTCACCGCCGGAACAGACACGCGAGCAGGCTGAGCACGGCGCTGAGGAGCAGGCAGGTGACGATGGGGAAGGAAAACGTCGAATGGCCCTTCTGCACCGTGATGTCGCCCGGCAGCCGACCACTTCTTCAAATGGCACTGGCGGCAATCACCAGCACGATGCCGATAATGAAGAGCAGCTTGCCGAGGTCGTTCATGCCTCCCCGACTTCCAGAGTGCCCCGCGCCGCGTGCCAGCCCCGTGCAATCTCGACCAGTTTCCGCTCGTGATTCACGCGATAAACGATCCGGTACGGACGACAGAGGATTTCCCGGATGTGCGGAACGTGGTGCTCCGGGATCATTTTGCCGCTCTCCGGCTGCTCGTGCAGCCTGTCAGTGTGAGCGATCAGCCGGAGGGCAAACGCTTGCGGCGCGCTGCGGACTGTCGAGGGAAATGAATCGGACAATGTCACGCAGGTCATCGCGTGCGAGCGGAGACCGATCAGCTTGTAAGCCATGAGGCCAGTTGCCGCTTGATGTCCTCGTGCGGAATGCCCTCGCCGCGGTCGAGTTGGTCAAAACCTTTCTGGATCGCTGCGAGAAATTCGACCCGGTCTGCGATCTGGTCGAGAGACGCGTCATCGGGAAGTTCGCTGATGGCGTCGAGCACGAGTTCCTTCTGTGTCATGGCCGGTGTATCGCGAATCGGTGGCGTGCGGGCAAGTGCGAGATGATCGCTCGCACCGCGCGCCTTGCCAGTGCGTTTTCGAGTGTGCTAATTTCCCGCCATGAGCACGCTCGCCGAGATTGAATCTGCCATCGAGAAACTGCCGCCGGGGAAATTCCGCGAGCTGCGGCAGTGGATTGCGGAGCGCGACTGGCCGGAGTGGGATGCGCAGATCGAGCACGACGTTGCGGCGGGCAAGTTCGACGCGCTGCGGAAAAAAGTCTGCGCGGACGATGATGCCGGGAAGTGCTCCGAGCTTTGAAGCACAGGGCGCACGCGGATTTCTGGTTTCACTACCGCCGGCTGTCGCCGAAGGTGCGGGTGTTGGCGGACAAAAATTTTGAGCTGCTGAAGGCGGACGCGCGCCACGGATCGCTCCATCTCAAGAAGATTGCCGCGGATGTCTATTCGGTGCGCGTCGGGTTGGAATACCGCGCGCTGGCGTTCGACAGGGGCACACACCTCACTTGGTTTTGGATCGGCCCGCACGACGAATACGAGCGGCTGATTTCGTAAGCCTCACCGCCGGAACAGCCACGCGAGCAGGGTGAGCGCGGCGCTGAGGAGCAGGCAGGTGACGATGGGGAAGTAAAACGTCGAATTGCCCTTCTGCACCGTGATGTCCCCCGGCAGCCGCCCAAGCCCGCCCAGCCCGCCGGTCTTCCAAATCACCGCGCCGACGGCCACCAGCACGATGCCGATGATGACGAGCAGCTTTCCGAGGTCGTTCATTCGGTTCGCATCGGCGCGAGAAACCGGGAGAGCCGATCGAGCAGGCGCACGTGGCGTTCGCGGGAGACGGAGCCGATAATGCCGAGAAATCGTTCCGAAGGCATCGTCGTGAGGAAGCCGAGACGGATGACGGATGCGGCCTTCAGCCCGCTCTTTGCGAAATCGGCATCCGACAGCGCGACGATTTCATCGAAGCCGGCGACCTGCTGGTGAAGCTGCGAACTGACGCCGCAGATGAGCCAGTCACCGAAGGGAGGCATCCGCCGCAGGAGGATTGCCGGACGCGGCTTGAGGCGTCCATCCGCCTGTGGCAGCGGCGTGAGCGCGATGTCGCCCTCGGTCATTGCGGCTTTACGTCGGCAGCCGAGTATTCGGGTTCGTCGTCGCCGTAGGCGCGGGCTAGGTTCTGCACACTCAGGTCCGCCCAGCCGGATCGTTCATCGTCGGGGGCGATCACCGTGACGAGCAGCGGCGCATTCGCAGGCAGCGCAAACGGCTCGTCGAGGACGATGTGCTTGCCGTCGTAGTGGGCGTTGAGGACTGCGGTTGGCATGGCGGACGGTTACTCCTGTGTGCGCACCGGGGCAAGAGCGGATCTGTTCTACCGGAAGAGCCACGCGAGCAGGCTGAGCATGGCGCTGAGGAGCAGGCAGGTGACGATGGGGAAGTAAAACGTCGAATGGCCCTTCTGCACAGTGATGTCGCCCGGCAGCCGCCCGAGCCCGCCCAGCCCGCCGGTCTTCCAAATCACCGCGCCGAGGACCACCAGCACGATGCCGATGATGAAGAGCAGCTTTCCGAGGTCGTTCATTTGTGCGCGCAACGACCAGCGACCCCAGCGACTGCGGAGCCGTTCGCTACAGCGCATGGCGTTGGCGATACTTGGTTAGAACTCCGATTCATCAATTGTTTCTGTGTGCATGTTGCCATTGGAAACCTTGTAGAGCGTCAAACTGAGGTTGCTGAACTCTGTGCCCTTATTTGTCTTTCTTTCGGTGAGCCTGAATTCCTCGGTTTTCGAGTAACCACCGCTGGAAAGGTCTCGGTAACGCACGTCGTAGCGTCCGGCGGCGACTGTCTGGAACTTGAATTGTGAATAGGCGGGGATGTAGCACAAGCGAACCGGATACGCTTGGGCCGAGTTAAGAGAGACGAGCTTCAGGAAGACATCCGAACTGTTCCGTGTGTTGTCCACGGTGACGGACGACAGCCCCCCGCCTGCAAAGATCTGGTAGCCGGGGATGTAAGCCGCGTACGCTGGCCACGATTGACCATTGGGCGCGGTGGCAGGCCGGACAAAAGCCGGACGCGGGGTGCGATTTGTCGTTGGAGCGTAGCTGGAGGCGGAGGCGGGAGGGTTGCGGGTATAAGGTTGGCGAGGGCGCTTCTCCCCGAAGAGATACGTGATGCCAACCCACACCATAATGCCGGCAAAAAGCGTAAGCCGAAAATCCCAGCACAGAATTAGCAGCAGGGTTCGCCACAAAGAGCGCTGTTGGTTGAGCGGGGGCAGCTGGCCCGGGGGTGAGGGTTGCGCCGTAAACGACGGCGGGCTTGGCTGTCTGGCCTTAGCCAAGGACTCGTCATACTTTCGGCGCCGTTCGGGGTCGGAAAGAGTGGCATACGCATCATTGAGGATTTGCATGATACGGCCTGCGTCCTTGTTGCCGGGGTTTTTATCTGGGTGGTACCGCTGCGAAAGCGCACGGTAAGCAGCTTTCACTACTTCGTCGGGTGCGCTTTCGGCAATCTTAAGGTTATCGTAATGAGTCCGCACGGGTGGATGTGGAAGCGCCTAACAATTCCAAGTTTGACGTTGCGGGCCATTCAGGAAGAGCGTGGGTCATGGGCTTGCCTTCGGTGTTGGCGTGGCTGCTTGTGGACTCGGCGTAGGCGGCGATGTGGCTGGCGATTGGGTCTGCGGTGCTGGCGTTGCCTGTGGGATGGTGGGCGCGGCGACAACACGCTGTTCGATGGCGGAAAGTCGAGACTCGAATCGAATTGCTTGAGCAGGCGTCGTCTCGCGTGGAAGCAAGTAGCCAACCCAAGCGGCCAGCGCAGACAGAATGGCAATCCCAGCCGCAATCCACGATGCCCGTCCAGAAGCCCTCAACTGGCGGTCAACGACCCGTTGGTCGTTCGCCATCGTTTCCTGATGGTGCTGAATCGTCACTTGGAGCGCTGCCTGCGCCAACTCAAGCTGCTCCCGATGGCGGCGCTCAATGTCCGACTTCGCGCTCTGACCTTGCGTGCGCGCTTCCTCCGTCGCAGCCTTGCTGCGAGAGTGAAACTCTTGCTCGGCTGCGATGTGCTCAGAGCAATAAGAAACCTTCTCACGCATCACGCGGATCAAGTCCTCATCGGAATAGGTACGGTAAGCTTGCCGCCAGCCTGCTATCTCTCGTTCATCAGCCATGAATCGGAAAACTATGAACTCAGCCCTGTGAGCGCGCCGGTGCTGTCGCCGACGAAGGGGACGCGGACATCCATGCGTTCGAGGAGGGACTGCCAGAGGTTGGCGATGGGTGTTTCCTTGGCCACGCGGAGGTGGCGTCCGGTCTGGATCGTGCCGCCGCCGCGGCCTGCGAGGACGAGCGGGAGGTCGTCGTGGTTGTGGCGGTCGCCGTCGCTGTTGCCGCTGCCGTAGGCGATCATGCAGTGGTCGAGCAGCGTGCCGTCGCCCTCGCGGATGGATTTCAATTTCTCCAGCAGGTAGGCGAGGTGCGTGACGTGAAATTTGTTAATCTCGCGGATCTTGCGGATCTTCTCCGCGTCTTTGCCGTGGTGCGAAAGCTCGTGGTGCCCCTCGCGCACGCCGAGCGTGGGGTAGTTTTTGTTGCTGCCCTCGTTCGCGAGGACAAACGTGGCGACGCGCGTGATGTCGGACTGGAAGGCGAGCACCATCATGTCGCACATGAGTTTCAGGTGTTCGGAGTAGTCGCCGGGCACTCCCTCGGGAGCCTTCACGCCCGCGGGCGGCTGGATGGCGGGCATCTGCGCGACGCGATCCATGCGCTGTTCGAGTTCGCGGATGGAGGTGAAATATTCGCCGAGCTTCTGCCGGTCGCTGGCGCTGATTTTCGATGCGAGCGTGCGCGTGTCGTCGCGGATGAAATCGAGGACGCTCTTGCGCGAGGCGTAGCGGTGCGCGCGCTCGGCGGCGCCCGCGGAACCGAAGAGCCGCTCGAAGGCCATGCGCGGGTTCACTTCCTTCGGCAGCGGCTGCGTCGGCGATTTCCACGACATCGTGGAACTGTAAACGCACGAGTAGCCGGAGTCGCAGTTGCCGGCCATCGCGCTGGCCTCGCAGCCGATTTCGAGCGAGGGCAGCCGCGTCGCTTCGCCGATGCGCGCGGCGGCGAGCTGATCCACCGAGGTGCCCGCGCGGATGTCCGTGCCGTCCGTCTTGCGCGGCTGCGCCCCGGTGAGATACGCGCCCATCGCGCGCGCGTGGTCGCCGCCGCCGTCGCCGTGCGAGCGCGCCTTGTCGGCGGTGAGCCCGCTGAGCACGAGGATGTCGCTTTTCACCGGAGCGAGCGCGGAGAGGATCTCGGGCAGTTCGCCGAGCTTGCCCTCGGCGGAAGGCGTCCAGTGCGCCATGTCCTTTCCATTCGGGACGTAGAGGAATGCGAGGCGGTTCGGTGCGGTGCGTTTGCCCGGTGTACCCGCGGCCCACGCGGTGAGCGAGCCCATGGATTCGAGCCACGGGAGTGCGATGGCGGTGCCGAGCCCGCGAAGCATCGCGCGGCGTGAGACGTGTGGGAGCATGGGAGAAAGGTAGCGGGGGTTCGTGAAATGGAAAGCGCGAGTGCGATGGCACGCAGGACGACGATCCGTAGCCGCCGACGGCAGGAGGCGGGCTGATCGAGGATGGCGCATGACGAATGACGAAGGGGCCGGATCGTGAACTGGAGGCCGTCTGCGATCTCAACGAAGAGCAGGAGCACCCGAATCGGGAAGAAGTTCACCACGGATTACACGGATGGCACGGATGAATGCACTCTCGACTGAAAGGCATCTTTCTTATCCGTGCCATCCGTGTAATCCGTGGTTTCTCCTCCGTGCGCTCCGTGGGATTTTGCAGGGGCTCCGTCCCGCATTCGGTATTTTGAACAGCCCGCCTCCTGCCGTCGGTGGCTAAGGAATATTCGTCACTCGTCATTCGCTGATCTGCGTGGATAGTGCGCGCACGATGCGCATCCCCCGCATTTTCACCGCCGCAATGCTCGCCTCCGCCTCGGCGCAGGCGGAGTCGCTTTCGCCGCGGGGCGCGGAGCGCTACCGGCAGATGCACGCGGAAAATCCGACAGAGGGCATGGCGCTCGATCGCCTGTGGAAAGGTGCGCTCGACGGCGGCACGACGGAGGAACTGCTCGCGGCGTATGGGAAGGCCGGGGATTTTTCCGGGCGCATGATTTTCGGCCTGCTGCTGCGCAAGGCGGGGCGCGACGAGGATGCGCGCGCGGCGTTCGAGTCTGCGGCGAAGGCGGATGCTGCCAATCCGCTGCCGCTGCTCGCGCTGGCGCGGATGGAAAATGATGGCGCGCGTCCCGCAAAGTCGGCTGCGCTTTTTGAGAGGGCGCTCGAAGCGTTTCTCTCTGTGTCGCCGATTGGAGCGGAGCGCGATGCAGTGTTCGAGCTTTGGGAGAAGGCCGACAATGCCGCGCGCCGCTGAGCGGAGGAACTTCACCTTGCCAATGAGGAAGGCCGGTGGCATCGGTCTGCGAATGCGACTTCCCTTGCTGCTGCTGGCGATGGCTGCGTGCCCCGTGGGCGCACAGGCACGCGCGTCATTCCACTGGCCGTGGAGCCGCACAGCGGAACAGAAGGTGCAGCAGGCGGAGCAGAAGAAGATGCGGCTTTTCCCGCTGTTTCAGACCAGCCGATCAAGGGAGCAGCAGCGGCTGAATGCGGCGACTGCGCCCAAGGCGATGACGCGCGAGGAGCAGGTGTTGAAGCCGGACTTCACGCGGGAGTTCAATCCCGGCACGGCGAACTTCGGGAGCGGACGCACGCTCACCGGAAAGCCGACGGCGACGAACACGTTTCAGTTTTTGAACAAGACGCGGACGAAGAGTTTCGAGACGGGCGCGTTTACGACGAAGCAGGCATCGGTCGCGGATTCGAAATTTGCGACGAAGGAAATGCCGACGAAGACGTCGTTGTTTTCGCGCCTGACTGCGTCCACGAAGACGTTCGCGACGCGCGAGAGCCGCGATGCGGACCGCGGCCTGCAAGGGGCGACACTGCCGGGATCGGAGAGAAAGTTCCTCGCGATCGGGCGCAGGCAGGCGGAAATGGACAGGAGCGGCGCATCCATCCAGCCGATGGGCGGCGACCGCGACAGCGGGCAGAGCTGGTCGGGAGACATCAGGCCGATGAGCATCCAGGATGTGAAGTCGCTGCTGAACAAGAACTGACGCTTGGCTGATTCGCGGGAGTCCAGCCTTGCAGTCGCGTGCGGCGTGTTTATCTAGGCGCGCTGCTTTTTCCTGATGACATCGCCCGAAGAACAACTCGCCATCCTAAAGCGCGGCGCCGCGCAGATTATTTCCGAGGAGGAACTGCTGGCGAAGCTGCGGATCGGGCGTCCGCTGAATGTGAAGCTCGGCGTGGACCCGACGGCGCCGGACATCCATCTCGGGTTCACGGTGGGGCTGACGAAGCTGCGGCAATTTCAGGATCTCGGGCATCAGGCGATTTTGATCATCGGCGATTTCACGGCGATGATTGGCGATCCATCCGGGCGATCGAAGACGCGGCGTCAGCTCACGCACGATGATGTGATGACGAACGCGACGACGTTCAAGGAGCAGGCGTTCAAGATTCTCGACGCGGCGCGGACAAAGGTGGTGTTCAACGGTGAGTGGTTCGAGCTGATGACGTTTGACGATGTGATGAAGCTGAATGCGCGCGTGACGCTGCAGCAGATGCTCCAGCGCGAGGACTTCAAGGCGCGGATCGCAAACGGCGAGCCGGTGCATCTGCACGAGATCCAGTACCCGATCATGCAGGGCTGGGATTCGGTGATGGTGAAGGCGGACGTGGAACTCGGCGGGACGGATCAATTGCTGAACTGCCACGTCGGGCGCTCGCTTCAGCGCGAGGAGGGGCAGCGCGAACAGGTGATCTTTTTGCTGCCGCTGCTCGAAGGGCTCGATGGCGTGAACAAGATGTCGAAGAGCCTCGGGAATTACGTCGGCGTGGCGGAGGCGCCGGAGATGATGTTTGGAAAGCTGATGAGCATCGGCGATGTGCTGATGGCACGTTACTACGAGCTGCTGCTGTGCGAGCCGGTGCCGGATGTTCACCCGATGGAGGCGAAGAAGCAGCTCGCTGCGCGCATCGTGGCGCGCTACCACAGCGAGGAAGCGGCACAGGCGGCGCGTGCGGAATTTGAGATGCGGTTTTCCAAGAAGGATCTCGATCACGCGGAGCTGCCGTCGCTGGCGCTCGCGGGTTTGCAGCCGGACATCGTGAGCGTGGTGGTGGCGGCGTATGCGCAGTGTTTCTCGATCACGAAATCGCGTGGCGATGCGCGGCGGCTCGTGGAGCAGGGGAGCATCCAGCTCCAGGGGGAGAAGGTGGCGGATGCGAAGGCGACGCCTGCGATGAATGTGGGCGATGTGCTGAAGCTGGACAAGACGCGCGCGGTGCGCCTCGCATAGTTGCGAGAGTTTTTCAGCCGCGAAAAGGCGCAGAGGCGCGAAAAGTTTACGGGGGATTTTTTGTGCGTCGTTGCGACGGATGAATGTGCAGTTGCGCTTCTGTAGCTGCGCTTGTCAAAGCGCAGGCCGATCGGATGCGGGAAAGGTGCCCGCGCTTTGACAAGCGCGGCTACGGGGGGGATTGCTTCGCCTCGAAGGTGCGTCGGCGGCGGAGGCGGAACCAGTTGTTCAGCGTCTTGCGCAGCTTGTCGCGGAAGGAGAGGAGCTGCTCGTGGCGGCGCGCGCCTTTCACGATTTCCGTGAGGATGCCGCGCACGGTGAAATCTTCCGTCTCGAAAATCATGCGGCTTGTGCCGATGGCGGCCTCGTGGTGCGCGTCGCTCCCGGCGATCATCGGCAGGCCGCGGCGTTCGGCGTATGCGCGCGCCTTTTCGTTGAACCCGCGGAATGAGACGGCGGCGTTGAAGACTTCGATGGCGTCCACGTTCAGCGTCTCAAGCGTGCGCTCGCGGATGCCGGCGCGGAATTGGTCGTAGGGATGCGCCGGGATCGCGAGTCCGCCCGCGGCCTGCACGGCGCGCGCGACCTCGGCGGCGGGTTTTCCCTTCATCTGCGGGAGCACGGTGCCGATGCACAGCAGGTGGCCTTCCGCGGTGGAGACTTCGACGCCGGGGATGACGAGGAAGCCGTCCACGGGAGTGCCGTCGGTGCGGGCGAGGCCGCGGGCCACCATGTGGTGATACGCGTCGCAGGTATTGTGATCGGTGATCGCGAATCCGTGCAGGCTCTTGCTGCGCGCGCTGGCGATCAGCGCCTCCGGGCTGCTCACCCCGTCGCCGGAAAACCAAGAGTGGCAATGGAGATCGATTTGGAACGGCACGCGCGGAACATGCCCGTGATGCTGTGCGTGATGCAAGAGGCGCGTGAAGGGGAGCGAATGTCCAACGTCCAACGTCCAACGCCCAATGGCGCAAGAGTGGACGGTGCGGCTCATTGCATGTTGGGCGTTGGACGTTGGACGTTTGTTCCCCCGTCTCTGTCTTGCGCTGCAGTGCGCTTGCCGTTACGTGAGGCGCATGAGCATTGGTTTCAAAGAATGGACGCTGGTGTGCGATGCGCTCGGCCGCGGCGCGCAGAGCATCATCATCCGCAAGGGCGGCATCGCCGAGGGGCGCGCGGGATTTCGTTTCGAGCACCCGGAATTTTTTCTCTTCCGGACGCTTTTTCACGAGCAGGTCGCGAAGCTGAAGCTGCCGCCGGAGACCGCGCTGCCTGCGCCGCGCGCGGACGGCCAGCATGAGGTGACGCTGCGCGTGCGTGTCGAGTGGACACGGGATGTCTCGGATCTTTCGATCGTGCGCAGGCTCGCACCATTCCACATCTGGCAGGACTCGGAGATCGAGAAGCGCTTCGAATACGAACTGCCGTCGGCCAAACGCGCAGGCGGGGAGATCGCGATGCATGGCGTGAGCGTCGCATTTGTGCGGGTGGAAAAGCTGAGCGCGCCGTTTGTGTTTCCCGATTCTCCGAAGTTTGGCGGATGCCGCTCGTGGATACAGCTTCCGGATCTTCCGGCGGGGATCACGGGCATGCCGGTGATTGGAGACAGCGTGCATCTCGCGCGCGAATCGGAGATCCGGGCGCTGCTCGGCTAGGGAACCGCTGATGAAACCGGATCGCATGGGTCCTGCCTGCCGCTCCGCGCGCCCAAGCAGGCGGGACGCCCGCTTGCCATCACAGCCGGGACGGCTGTGTTCCGCATGCACTCCGTTGCCACATGATTCAGCGTCTCGTTAGCAGCGGATCAAAAATCACCGCGGGCGTCTGAGTCGCGAGGCAATCCGAACGGAGGTGTTCGCAGACAGCAGTGTCTGCGCCGCGAACGCGGCTACGCAGCGCGCTGCTGACGCCTGCGCCGCAGACCGGCGAGTGCCGCGCCCGCTGCGAGAAGAACGATGCTGGAGGGCTCCGGAGTTTCCGTGACTTCCACAGCATCCACTGCGGTCGCCAAGTTGTTGTTCTGTGCGGAGATCGTGAGGTTTGTTGTCGCCCCAGTGCTCGCCGGTTGGTTCGTGATGAGCAAGAGCGTCCATCCTCCGGTTGCGGTCAGGACATAGGCACCGGCAGGCGCATTGGAGAGTTCGGTAGGATTGGACGGGTTCGGCGCGGCGAAGTTCGCATTCCAAAGCGAGAGAGCGATTGGCGCTCCGTTCCAATTTAACGAGAAGAGATTCTCGCGTGCGCCAAGATCCGGCCCCGCGCCGTTGCCCGTGGGCAGGTTCGCGACCCAGAGGCGGATGTCGTAAAACTTGCCAGACGTGGTGGCCACATCCTGCGAGATGCTTGCCATGGAGATTGTGTTTCCGACTGGTGCCGTGGCGAACACCGCAGAAATGGAACCGCCCGGCGTGCCGTCGCTGGCCACCGAACTGAAGACGCTATTATAGAAGGCAGGATCGATTCCCAGGACGGTGGTGCCAAAATTCGAACTGGTGCCATAAAGTGCATTTGTTGGCGACCAAGACGGCAGGAGTGAAGTTGCAGGATTCCCTGCGACTAGGTTGGTTTCAAAATCACCGTCATCCACGATCGCTGCGTCCGTTTTTGGCACGCAGAGCATGATCACGCTGAAAAGCATGAAAATAAAACCAACGCGGAAATCTGGGGCGGTCTTCTTCAAAGTAGTGATTTTTACCATCCGAGTCTAGGTCTGTAAAGGGGGAATCTCACGCGGCGTAGGGCGAGTGGTGGTTTCTTTTCATCGGGCGAAATCTGGCTTCGTGCAAGTGCTTTTCGATTCGTTTCGCAGATTCCTTAAGCGATGGCGGACTGTAACATGCGACTCATGTTCGCCACCTGGAAATTTTCTCGTTTGAGGCGTGTGGTTCGGGCTGATTTTTCAGCGTGAATCGCAGGTGTCACGCGGTCGTCGTTTGGACGGACGGGACATTTACGAGTGGTCATGAAATTAAGGTGATGAATTTATCAGCCGACCGAAATTCGATGAAGGCAGCAGGTTTGATGCGAGAAGATTTCGTTGCGCGTGATTGTAATTCAGGCGTCCCAATAGCATGAGCTTGCGTTGCTCGCAGGACTAGCCCGACGGGAGCACGAAAGCTGGCGAAAAGGAAGCTGCGACACGGGTTCGCCGAGGGCGGCTATGCGACCTTGCCGTGCGTGCAGGCGAGGTCGCGCGCGGGCTCGATTTTCCAGCGCGTGGCGATTTCGAGCAGTTCGTCGTTCAGCGGCCAGCGGTCAGGGAGCGGTTCGCCGGTGTGGCCGGGGTTGCCGCCCTTGAGTTCCATGCAGCCCTTGTTGTTTCCGATTTCAAACATCTGTGCGACTTCGTCTGCGGAGAGCGTGACGGAGGGCAGCGCGGCGAGCTCGTCAATTTTTTCTTCGATGGTTTTTGGCGTGACGCCGTTCACCTGCGCCACTTCCTGCATGAGCGTGGGGATGACGCTTTTCACGGGGGCCTGCGAGAGGTTCCACGCGCACGCGAGCTGGAGCATCGTGAGGCCGTGCTTTTCCGCGATGGGCCGCATGGCGTTGATTTTTGCCGCGCCCGCATCCACCCAGCCTGCGGGGCGGAATGTGCGGTGGTCGCGCGGGCCGAAGGTGTGGCCGGGGCGCACGTCGTCGTGGAAAAGTCCGCCGTAATCCACGACGCGCGTGATGAGGCTGATGTCGTTTTTCACCGCGGCGGGGAGCGCCATGTTGCCGGGCCATGGCTCGAGCGGGTTCAGGATGATCATGGCCCAGTCGAGCAGCGGGGCGAAGCGCTCGAAGCACAAGATGAGATCGAGTGTGAAGCCGTTTGCCGGCCCGGGCGCGACGCCGATCAGCTCGGTCATTTTTTCATCCTGCATGCGCGTCATCGCCTTCCACACGGAGTCCTGCGAGTAGCCGATGCTGTCGGGATTGTGCAGCATGAGGCAGTCGAAATGATCCGTGCGGCAGCGGGCGAGCGAGCGCTCGGTGGCCATGCGGACGTATTCCGGAAAATCGCGCGGTTGCCGCAGGCGTGGATCGGTGAAGCGCGGGAAGCCCTTCTGCCCGTCGCGCGCGCCGCCGTAAAAATCGTGCCCGATGATGCCGACGAGGCAGTAGCTGTCGCGCGGCAGGCCCGCGAGCGAGCGGCCGATGGCCTCGTCTGCGGCGCCGTTGCCGTACACGTCGGCGGTCATGAATGTGCGGATGCCCTTGTCGTATGCGCGGCGGATGCAGGTGTCGAAGCGCGCTTCGTCCACGGGCTCGCCGAAGTGCATGTATCGTCCGCCGTTCCAGGTGCCGTAAGCTGTGCGTGTGAGGTTCATAAAATTGGAGGCGTCTGGATTAGTCGCAGCAGGCGTCTGCGCAAACTCTGAATTTGTCGAAGTGTGAACCGCCATTGCCCTGCCGCACCGCCGGGCCTGAGGCGGGGATCACTGCGCGAGTTCGGCGAAAAAAAGCCGGCCCGCGCTCGTCTGGCGCACGGAGCTGATTGCGACGCGCACATTTTTGCCGACCTGCGCGCGGCTGTTGTTCACGACGATCATCGTGCCGTCCGTGAGATAGCCGACGGCCTGGTGCGGCTCGCGGCCCTCCTTGGTGAGCGTGAGCGAGATCTCGTCGCCGGCTGCGACGGCGGGGCGCAGGGCCTTGTTGAGATCGTTCAGGTTCAGCGCGGTGATGCCTTGCAGGCGCGCGATGCTGCACAGGTTGCCGTCGTTCGAGAGGAGGCGCGCGCTGAGGATTTTTGCGAGCTGGATGAGCTTGGAATCCACGGCTGCGAACGGATCCACGGGGACCTCGTGGATGGTGACGGTGAGCGCCGGATCGCGCTGCAATTCCTGGAGCCGGGAAAGCGCGAGGCGGCCTTTTTCCCGCCGCGCGGGATCGTGCGAATCGGCGAGCGTCTGCAATTCCTCGAGGATGAACCGCGGCACGATCAGCGAGCGCGAGAGGAAGCCCGTGGCGACGAGTTCGGCGAGGCGTCCGTCAATGATGATGTTTGAATCCACGAGGATCGGCATGTCATTCGGGCTCTGGTCGCGGAAGCGGATGTACGGGATGATGAGCGCGAATTCGTCGCGGTTGCTCCGCATCGCGAGCATCATGCCGATGTAGCCGAAGGTGGCGTAAATGGTGAGGCTGATGAGCCACTGCATGTCCGCCGGAGTGCGGTAGAGCAACCCCGAGGCGATGAGGAGCCGCGACGCCATGAGGCCGAGCAGCAGGCCGAAAGTCGCGGAGGAAAACATTCGCAGCGAGAAGCCCTTGAGCAGACGGTCGGCGAGAACGACGCAGAGGCCAAACGCGACGCCCGCGCAGATGCCGAGCTTTGGCAGGCTCCAGATGCTGCCGCCGATCTCCGAGCCGAGGAACCCGGTGAACACGATGAAGAGCACCCGAAGGAGCGTGATGGTGGGGCCGGAGTTCATTGGGTGTTCAAAGTTACCTCGCAGCACGCAGCACGCCAGAGCGGACTGCGTGAATTTGCGTTCAACTCGGGCGGTCGCCGAGCCGCTGCTACTTGCCCTTGTTCTTGTACCACAGGATTCCGTGCTCGCGGAGATTTTGGATGAGCGCCTTGAGGTTGTCCGAGGTCTCCTTGTCCGTGAGCAACATGCCGAGCGCGCCCTTGCCGGCGTTGGCCTTGCCGATGAGCACCTTCGCGGAATCGAGCGCCTTGTCCGCCGAGGCCGCGGCGGACTTGATGCTCGCGAGCGTGGCTTTCAGATCGGCCGCGGCTGCATCAATTTTCGCGATCGGCGCCTTCACCGAGCCGACCGTGTCCTTGACCGTGTCCACCGCTGCCTTCGCCTTCGCGATCACTTCGTCAATGCCCTTCACGCTGCCCTTCAGATCGCGTGTCAGTTCGTTCAGCGATGCAAAGGTCTCGTCAATCGCCTTCAGGTTCTTGTCGGAGAGCACGCGCTCCCGGATGTCCTTGATCGGCGTCTCGAGTTCCTGGAGCCGCTTCTTCAGCTCGTCCATCACGTCGCCGCCCTTCACGGCGAGATCGCCGAAGCCCTCCAGGCGTGTCCCCATCACGGTGTCGCCATTTTTGAAAATGTTCGCCATGTCCGGATTCACCGGCGGATTGATGCTCACGTACGCATCACCGAGAAATCCCGAGGAGCTGACGAGGAAGCTGGCGGCGCGCGGAATCTTGATGCCGTCCCGGATCTTGATCACCACCCGCACAGCGCTGCGTCCCTCGATGAGTGTCGGCGCGTCCGCCGTGAAGCCGACGCGCGCACCGGCCATGTTCACATCCGCGCCCTTCAGCAGCCCGCTGGCATTCGGGAACTCGGCCGTGATCATGTAATACTTCTTCAGCCCCTGGCTGAACTTGCCGAACGCGATCGCCATGTAGGCGACCACGCCGAGGCCGATGAGCATGAAGACGCCCACTTTCCATTCGATGCCTCGCGATTCGTTTTTCATGAAGCCTAGTCCGATTCCCCGCTGCGCCCCACGATGAAATCCGTGATCACCGGATCGGTGGACGCCTTGAGTTCCTCGACGGAGCCGTCGAAATGAACGTGCCCCTCATGGAGGAGGGCGACGCGGTCCGCGCAGTGAAAGGCAGTCTTCATGTCGTGAGTGACGACGATGGAAGTGACGCCGAGCCTGCGCTGCAAGCGCCGAATCAGGTGGTTGATGCTATCGCTCGTGATCGGATCGAGTCCGGTCGTCGGCTCGTCGTAAAGCACGCACCGCGGGCGGCCCACGATGGTGCGTGCGAGGCCGACGCGCTTGCGCATTCCGCCGGAAAGATCGGCCGGCATCTTGAGCTGCTCGCCCGCGAGTTCCACCATGTCGAGCGCCTCGGCGACGCGCGCGTCAATTTCCTTCTCGTCCTTCATGCCCTGTTCGCGCAGCGGAAATGCGAGGTTCCCCTCCACGCTCATCGAGTCGAAAAGCGCCGCGCTCTGGAACAGCATCCCGATTTTCCGCCGCACCGCGGTGAGCCTGCGCTCCGGCAGGCCGATGATGTCCTCGCCATCCACGAGCACCTCGCCGGAATCGGGCTTCATCAGGCCGATGAGATGCTTCAGCACCACGCTCTTGCCGCAGCCCGAGCGGCCGAGCACCACGAGAGTCTTCCCTTCCTTGACCGTCAGATCCACCTCGTGCAGCACCGGGCGCCCGTCGAAGCTCTTCGAGAGTTTGCGCACCTCGATCATTGGCCGGAGGGAAAGATGATGTTCAGCGCGAACGTGAGGACGAGATTCATGCCGAGGATTGAAAGCGACGAGATCACGACCGCCCGTGTCGGCGCGCGACCGACGCCCGCCGCACCGTTTGAAGTCTGGAGGCCCTCGTGGCAGCTCACGCACACGATGATGACCGCGAATACAAAGCCCTTGATCGTCGCGATCGCGATGTCGCTGGCGTGCGTGTAAAAGGTGAGATTCCGCATGTACGGCGCCTCCGCGACGCCGAGCATCGGCACCGCGATGAGATACGACGCGACGATGCCAAACGCGCACGCCTCCGCCACGAGCAGCGGCATCGAGACCATCATCGCGATCGAGCGCGGCACCACGAGGTAGTCAATCGGGCTCACGCCAAACGAGCGCAGCGCATCCACCTGCTCGGTCACCTTCATCGTGCCGATCTCCGCGGCGATCGCCGCGCCCACACGGCCCGCGACCATGAGCGCCGTGAGCGTCGGGCCCAGTTCGCGGAAGAGCGCGAGCGACGCCACCGAGCCGACGGCGGAGTCCATCCCGAAGCGGTGAAACTGGAAAAAAATCTGTGCCGCAAACACCGCGCCCGTGAACGCGCCCGTGACCGCCACGACGATCTGCGAACGCGCCCCCGTCTCGATGATCTGGTGTAGCGCCAGCTTCCAGCGGATCGGTGCGGCAAACATCGCCTTCATCGTTTCCGCCGCGAGGATGCCCAGCTCACCGAGGTAGGTGAGCGCACGCAGAGTCGTGCGGCCGATGGTGGTGATCATTCGTGCTTGTGATGAGCCCTTTTCCTCCTCACAGCCGTCCCGGATTCCAAGGGCAAAGGTGAAAATCCGGCTGTCAATTCGCGTTCCTCAGGCTGGCAGGCGAATCGGCTGCGTCCGCGTCTTCTTCGGGTTCAGTTCCGGTGGAATCGTCCCGACAAATTTCGCATCCAGCCCGAGCTTCGCAAAGATGCCCTTTAGCGCCTGCACCGACACCGACGCGTGCTCGAATTCCAGGTAAATGATGTCGTGGTTGCTATCCACTTTGTAGTGCAGCCCAGGGATCGCCTCGAGTTCGTGATCGAGTTCTAGGATCTTCTCCAAGGTGCGGATTCCTGCGGCGTAAACCTCAAGTTCAATCATGATACGGGGGCGTTTGGTTCCTCCGACGATACGCTCCGCGCCGTACGGTGGCAAAGGAAAATCATGTACTTTCGTGGGCGACAAGGCTCCGGATGACAAGGCGCTCGCAAAAGCCGTGGACCGGCTGCTGCAATCGCCGTCGTTCGGCGAGCGTTGGGGGCGCCACTGGCTCACGTCGCGCGAGCAGATCGACCTCATCCAGGGCATGAACCGCGACCTGCTCGGAAAGCAGCCCGGCAACACCGAACTCGACGGCGTCATCCCGTCCTTCGGGCTCGCCTATCGCATACAGACCTCCGTGCCCGGCGTGCTCGATCTCGCCGCGGAAAAACCCGAGGGCGCCTAGTACCTACTTGTGAATGTTCGCAGTCTCATTTTAGATCGACTCTTCAGAGTAAATTCCGTCGGGGAAATGATGCGAACTTTTGCAGTTAGGTACTAGCCCTGCTTTGGCTCCACCGGCACGAGCGGCCTGCTCTTTTCCGGGAGATCGGGATCAAGGAAACCGAGCGCGTGCGGTGGCTTGATGACTCGGACTCCGGCGCGCTTCTGCTCTTCGGCGAACTGCTCGTGAACCTGACGCATCTTCGTCCAGTGCATCTTGGGACGGAAGTGATGTTCGGCATGGTAGCCGTTGTTGAACCAGATGAGATTGTATAGCTTATGATAGCTGCTCACGCCCCATGCGATGGGCACGTCGGGATTGCCGCCAAAGTGGCGGTAATAGCCATTCAGATAAGACAGGCAGTGGCCGAAATACCAAAACGGGAGATAAAAGCAGACCATGAAGCGCCAGTTCAGCGAGAAGCCGAGGGCGAGCAGCGCGACGAAGGAGAATATCTCGATCAGGCCGAAGCGCGCGTCGGACGGATTCTTGCGCTTGAGCTCCTTGTAGATAGCCTTCGGGTCATCACGGAAGAAGCTGAGGAATGTGTAGCTCCACGCGCTCTCGGCCTCGCCGTCCTTCCCGAAGCGGTAGATGGAAAGCCAGTCAATGGTCTCGCCCTTGTCGTCCTTACGGTCGCTGTTGCCCTTGTGGTGCTGCTGGTGGACGCATTCGTAGAACTGCTGCGAGAAGCCGATCGTGACGGACTCCAGCCAACTGAACGCGCGGTTCAGGATGGACGAAGTGAAGTACGGGTTGTGCAGAAAGTTGTGCGAGATGCCGTTGATATTCCAAGAGATGCTGATCGAAAACAGGAAACCGCAAATGAGCAGCGCCCACCACGGAAGGATGGGAAAATAGACGAACACGGTGACGAGGCACGCAGCGTGGAATACGCCTGCGAGCACAGGGATGAGGTCGGTCTTCGAGTAGGCAAAAATTTTCACGGGACGCGACCTTACCTGGCAATCTGCGGCCTTCAAGCGGCGATGATCCCCAAAAAACGGAACCACGGACACCGCGCATTGCGCAGTGTCCGTGGCCCGGGGGATCAGTTGCGGGGCTTACAACTGGAATGGAGTCGTCGGCACCGTGATGCTGCCGCCGGAGCTGCTGATGATGGTTACAAACACGGGATCCGTCGGAAAATATGGCATCACCGTGCCGCCGTAACGGCTGCCGCCGCCGTTTTGCACTTCGCCGAGATTATATCCGGACGGTGCATAGGCGAAGAGCCGTGCGGTGGAATCAGAGCTGCTCGCCTTGATGAGCATCTGGCCGAATCCGTAATAGCACTTGCTGACTTTTATGGTATCCACCTTGGCCGTGGAGCCGCCGCCGCTGCCGCCGGAAGCAAGCGACTGCCGGGGCGCGATGCCGCAGATGAAGAGCGCGAGCATTGCGAGCAATGCGGTAAAGACCGATATCTTACGGGATTGTTTAGTTTTCATGCTGTGTTGTGTGCTGTTGTTGTCTGAAATTTAGCGATGGGGACAAGTGCCAGCCCAAGGTTTCCTGCCCCCCTCGCCGTTCGGTCGGGATTTGTGGCTTACTTGAAGTTCGCTGTGACAGAGATGTTGGCGTTCATCGTGACACTAATCGTCTGCGGTTTGCTAACCACGCCGCCGGACCAGCCGACCCACGGGGAGCCTGCTGCCGGTGTCGCGGTCAGCGTCACAACCGTGCCCGGCGCATAGCTGGCGGCCGCCGGGATGATGGCTATCGAGCCCTTTCCAGTGGTAATCGTGGAGAGCTTGTAAGTCGTCGTCGTGGAACCGCCACCACCGCCGCCGCCTTTGACCGTACCGCCGCCGCCGCCACTAGAGACGCCTTTGATGGTTACCGGCATGGATGCCTGACCGCCATTGGAGTTCCACACGGTCGCCGTCGTAGGTGCAGTTGCCATGAGGATGGAGCCTTTCCAGACGCCAAGCTCAAGCTGCATGGTGCCGATGGGGCCGCTTGCCGCGTCCGTGCCGAAAGTCAGGATGCTGTTTGCATAGCTGGTATTGGCCTGCACTTTGAAGAGCAGCGTGACCGGATCCCAGTCCGCAGAGACAATGGTCACGGTTGGAACCGGGAACACAGTCATCGTCGTGGTGAGGTTCGCGCCATTGTAGCTGGCCTTGATGGCCACGCCCTTGTTTCCTGGCACGACACTGGTCGTGGCGGTGAAGGTCGCGCTATAGGCACCGTATGGGATGTTCACCTTTGCGGGTACTTGCAGCGTGCCGGTGTCACCGCTGGTGAGTGTAACATCCGTGCCTGCGAGATTGCGCGAGAAGTTGTTCAACGCCACAGTGCCAGTCACATTCTGACCACCGACTACATCGGGGACACTGAACGAAGCGAGTGAGATCACCGGCGCAGGACTCAATGTGACGGAACCCGTGACACTCACGCCGTTGAACGACGCAGTAATCGGCACCGTCCTCGCCGTGGAGACTGCGCCTGTGTTCAACGAGAAATTGTAGGCCTGAAAGCCCTGCGGGACCGTAATTGTGGCCGGCACGCTGAGAACCGAAGGATCGCCGCTCGTGAGCGTGACTGCCGCACCGCCGGCCTGCGCCGGGATGCTAAGCACG
>Ga0209596_1000642_pt1 | contig 32322 bp, 51 predicted proteins | sample M_130807_MF_Meta_FD_187314 | JGI IMG/M metagenome (GOLD analysis project Ga0209596, IMG submission 187314) | Freshwater microbial communities from Lake Montjoie, Canada to study carbon cycling - M_130807_MF_MetaG (SPAdes) (version 2) | ecosystem: Environmental > Aquatic > Freshwater > Lake... | reverse complement strand
CAGTACCGCAAGAGCTTAGTTGGTATGACCACAGTTGTTGAAACCCAAATGTGTGCAGGAGATTGGGACAACATCAACTTCAGTCACGTGCCAAGTGTTGCTTCACGCAACTACAAGAAGGCATTCAACCGTCACACAACTCTGTTCGCAGAATATGTGGCCAAGTTGGTAAGTGGTGATAAGACTGTTAAGGTTAACGCCAACGCAATCTTCCCACATGACGTGCTGAAGGGAATCGCTCACAGCTACACCAAGCTGGACAAGACAGAAACCGACCATGTGATCGCACAATGGGACGCTCTGCCTAACTATGTAGGTGACGCAAGTATCCTACCTCTAGTTGACGTAAGTGGTTCTATGACCTGCTCAGCAGGCAAGAACACACAAGTACGTTGTTTGGACGTTGCGGTTAGCCTTGGCTTGTACTTGGCAGATAAGAACAAGGGCGTGTTCAAGGACACATTCTTGACTTTCTCAAGCAAGCCACAACTGGTTACTCTAAAGGGTAACATTGTTGACAAGGTAACCCAAATGTCTAAGAGCGACTGGGAAATGAGCACTAACCTACATGCGGCTATGGACAAGATCCTAGACGTTGCGGTTAAGGGCAATGTACCAGCTAGCGACATGCCAGCCATGTTGCTAATCTTGTCAGACATGCAGTTCAACCAATGCGCTCGTTTCGACGACAACGCAATGGAAATGATCGGACGCAAGTTCGAAGCCGCAGGCTACAGCATGCCACAAGTTGTTTTCTGGAACCTAAACAGTTCAGACAACGTGCCTGTTAAGGCTGACAAGAGTGGTGCCGCATTGGTAAGTGGATTTAGTCCATCAATCATGACTAGCTTGCTAGCCGCTGATTTGGATCAATTCACTCCAGAAGGCATCATGCTCAAGACTGTAATGAGTAATCGTTACGCTCTGTAAGTTACGCTGACCCGCCTTAGCTTCATGCTGAGAATCCAGCGTCCGAGGTACACGAAATGTGGGATAAACTGTGTATCCGGGGTTTTGGCAAGTTTCCTAACACAAAAAAACTTGCCACTAATTCGTTGCTTTTATGCAACATCATCCTTGTCAGCGTAGGTTGACAAGGATTCTTTTTGATGTTATAATATACACATACTAGCAAAACAGGAGCAGAAAATGGGTTATCGTGTATTGGGTAAAACTGAAGATATTATGCAAGGTTTCCAAAGCCGTAAAGGTTTGGAAGGACCATTTTATTTTAACGGACGTATCCTTTACTATGATCCAAAAGAAGGCAAATACTGGGATCCACGAACGGATTTCTACGTGCCACACAGTGAATATTTTGAACTTGTTGGATTGATGGTAAAATAATAGTTAGGACATGACATGAGAAAATTAGCAACCATTAGGAAAATTGATGCACTGCGTCCTATCCCGGATGCTGATGCTATCGAATGTGCAGTCGTGGGTGGGTGGACGGCTGTAGTTAAAAAGGGTGAATTCAAAGCAGGCGATGTAGCAATCTACTGCGAAATCGATTCTTGGATTCCCCACGCACTGGCCCCATTCTTGAGCAAGGGCAAGGAGCCGCGAATGTTTGACGGCATTCAAGGCGAACGTCTGCGTACAATGAAGCTTCGCGGCCAACTGAGCCAAGGTCTGCTTCTTAGGTATTGGGATTTTCCTAAAGTAGTTGAGGCATTTCATAAGACTCGCTTGGCGTCAGATGAGCCGTTCGATGTCACTGAAATTTTGGGTATCGTAAAATACGAAGCACCAATTCCTGCACAGTTAGCAGGAGAAGTCAAGGGCATGTTCCCAGGTTGGATCCAAAAGACTGACCAAGAACGTGTTCAAAACTTAACAGAAGAATTTGACTACTGGCTCAAGGAACAACATGTTTGGGAAGTTACTGAAAAGCTGGATGGCAGCTCAATGACGGTGTACCTACGTGATGGTGAGTTTGGAGTGTGTAGCCGTAATCTTGAACTCAAGCCCAGCGAAACCAACAGCCTGTGGAAGGTTGCAGTACGCAATGATTTGGAATTGAAGCTTCGCCGCGCCAATCGTAATATTGCACTACAAGGTGAGTTGATTGGAGAAGGTATCCAAGGTAATCCATACAAGCAAAAAGGACAAGAATTTTTCTTGTTTGATATCTACGATATTGATACCAGCAAATATCTAACTCCTGCTGAACGTAATGCATTTGTTGAAGAACATGATATCAAACATGTGCCTGTGCTGGCATTTGGTGCTGAATTGTGGGATACTTTAGGTATCAACAGCATTGACGGAATTCTAAAATTTGCAGAAGGCAAATCAGTTATGGGAATGATTGGCTGTGAACGTGAAGGTCTTGTGTTTAAAAGCAAGGCCATGCAATGTTCGTTCAAGGCAATTTCAAATAAATTTTTATTAAAGGGTGGTGATTAAAATGCCATGGATTGAAAATATACCGTTGGAAAATGTAGCAAAAGCTCAGCATCATGCATGTGGTGCTAACAGTATGCTGATTCAAATTTCGGATCATGACATGGCATTTCCTAAACCCAAGCACGAATTCAAAGAAGTCCACCAATTTACATTTTTAGACATTGAAGAAGACGGCATGACCAATACCGGTGATGGCAAGACTATTGATTTGAGTGAGTTTGCTATCACAGACGCACAGGCACAAGAGCTGGTTCGCTTGTTGAAACATGCTTGGGAAAATCGTATGAATGTTGTGGTTCACTGCCATGCAGGCGTTTGCCGTAGCGGCGCAGTAGCAGAAGTTGGTGTCATGATGGGCTTTGCAGATTGCGAACGTTTTCGTATTCCTAACTTATTGGTCAAGCACAAAATGATGCGAGAGCTGGGTTGGACTTATGACAGTGAAGAAAAGTCCTATGATGTGCATGGCACTGCAAATGAATGGGGCCTTATAATCCCAAACAAAAATCACGAAGGAGATATCTAATGTATCTATGCAAAGAAGAAGTTCAAAAGATTTTGAACACAATGGATCTATTTCCAGAGGCTACCAGTTTTGAGTTGCTACAAGATGCCAGCAATGGCATTGGTAGTACAACAAGCCTGATAGTACATACTACAATTAATGGGCTAGATGGTGAATTTAAAACTGAAATTAGTGGAGTGGAGAATTGGTAATGCATTACACAAACACAGACAATCCAATTGACTTTCCAAAAGTTAGTAGTAAGCCAACGTGTTATCAACTTATTGGAGTGCCGGCCTCAGGCAAAAGTACTTGGATTAAGGATCAAGACTGGATGTTAGGCCTGACTATAGTTTCTACAGATCCTTTTGTAGAAGATTATGCAAGAACACAGGGTAAGACCTATACAGAAGTGTTTGCTGAATACATGCCCACGGCCATTGGCCTAATGGCCGAACAAGTTGTGTTTTCACGTGAGCACGGTCATACTGTGATTTGGGATCAAACCAGTACCACAGTTAAAAGTCGTGCTCGTAAATTTAATATGTTACCAGACTACGAGCATATTGCTGTAGTATTCCGTACTCCCAATTTGGATGTACTCAAGGAACGTTTGGCCAGCCGTCCAGGTAAAGATGTTCCTTGGGAAGTTGTACAAGGTATGATTGATAATTGGGAAGAGCCCACAGAAGAAGAAGGCTTTACAGAAATTTGGTATGCTTGACAAACCCAAAATTTGATGTTATACTATATCTATCGTAAACAATAAAGAAAGAAACAGAAATGTGTACAACTGATCAATGGAGAATTGCACAAAGGCCGTTAGCAGAATATGCTTATAGTCTTAAAAAGAAATACTTTCAAACATTTGGTACTAGTTACGAAGCGTTCATGAATTTGTATGATTTGGGAGAGGTTCAATTAAGCAGTGTATTTGAAAACTTGTTAGTTGCTACTAGGAACAGATTAAACAAGCCTACACGCAAAGTTGCAGGTGATCGATTTGATTTTGTTCGAGTAGACTCATTAGGACGAGAAACTCCGTTAGGAGATATGAAGACTGGTGTGTTGCAAAAAGATGATACAAGGTATACTGCTAGGCGATACGTGATAGCCAGTGTAGAAAATAAATTAGGAAAGATCTACATTATTGGTTGGAATTGGATTACTAATAAACCAAATTTTTTCTGTATCCCTCCAGATGAGTTTGATAAACACCCTAAAGCGGGTTATAAGATCCCAGTAAATCCTACAACTGGTGAGCGGTCTGGTGGTTGGTACAATGACAACTGTGCCTACGACAATTGGGAAGAAATGTGCGTTGCTTAAGACATATTAATTGACAAAGCCAAAATTTGATGTTATAATACTACATTAAACAGTGAAAGGCATAAAATGGCTGGCAAGGCAAAATCAATTTACCTAACAGTAACTACGTTGGATCACAAATCAGTTTTTCATCGTATGTTTTTCAATGCAAACGAATTTAATGCGTTTGTTAAAACTGAAGAATTTAAAGCAAAGTATCCAATAACAGAATTTAAAATTGTAAAAGAAACTTATTAAGGAAAGGAGCAATATATGCCTAGCGTATTTTTAGTCAGCGACACACACTTTGGACACATGGGTGTATGTCGCTTCACACGTAACGATGGTGTTACAAAACTTCGTCCATGGGACTCAGCAGACGAAATGGACGAAGCCATGGTCAAGTCTTGGAACGAGAGAGTCAAGCCCACTGACAAGATTTATCATTTAGGTGATGCAGTTATTAACCGCAAGGCCTTAAAGACATTGGGACGTTTAAACGGCGACAAAGTTTTGATTCGTGGTAACCACGATATCTTTAGGGACGACGAGTATCGTTTGTACTTTAGAGAACTTAGAGCTTATCACGTTATGAACGGTATGATTCTTAGCCATATTCCGTTACATTCGGATTCAATGGGCCGCTTTGGTGTTAACATTCACGGACACTTACACGCAAATCGTGTGCGTAAAGCCCGTGGAGTGGATGCCAAGACTGGTGAAATCTTGTACAGTGACAAAATTGATCCACGTTACCATTGCGTCTGTGTTGAGCAGACTCCGGACTTTGCACCTATATTGTTTGAAGATGTCATCAAACGCATCGAAGCAGAAGGTGGATCGGTTGGATTTAAAAACGGTAACGGTCCAACTATGTAAACGGTGACTTAGGTCACCGTTTTTTTTGACTAAATTAGTAAAGTGTTGTATAATTACTATGTAGTCGTGAGTGCAATTGGTAGACCTCCTCCAAAGTCCTTAGGGACTGCGGAGGGTCCGGCGGGTGACATTGTCATGCTTTGTAGGTTCGAGTCCTACCGACTACACCATTTTTAACACAGGCACAGAAAGGCACAGTATGAAGAAGGCAATTGCAACACTATTAATGTTACCGTTAATGGCCAATGCACAATGGAGTTTTGATAACAGTGGTGGTCGAGTTTTTGACATGAGCAAAAACATAACCAAAAAGACTACGATTGAATTAAAATATGTAGAGCCAACAGACATACAAAAAACTTGCGATACACTAAGCCGCAAGTTTGGCAATAACGGTTACAATTACGGAGTACTGGCATGCACATTTTTCTGGGATGACAAATGTGTAGTTGTTGTACCTAAAAAGGTAGACATGAGAACTGTTGGACACGAAATGATGCACTGTTTCCAAGGAGATTGGCATGCCGGAAAAAATGAATAAAATAGCAAGTAGTCCAGAGCGGAATACCTTCCAAAAAGAAGGCGCAATTGCACGGGCAAAAGAAAAGGGTGAAGAGCCTAACCAAGCCTACATTGACATGTGGGATCAAATCAAGATTGATGACGCCAACAAGATCCACGATCCTAAATGGCAAAAGCACAACATGGAGTACGATCTCCGCAGTAGCAAAGAACTATGTGACAAAGTTAAAGAGTCAGACAACTATGCTCAAAATTTATATGCCGCTATGTGTAACATGGATTGGCAAAGTAGAGATTTTTGGCAAGAGCTAAAAGGTAAAACTTGGTCGTGCAGTTGGCGTCATGCTGGCGGCATTGTTGCTGACATGCAGGAAAAGGGCGACTACATTGATTGGTACTGTAGTGGCATTGGCAATAAAGAATCTGGTTTTGGTCTGGATCATTATGAGCCTACTACGGATCCGGAAGGACGTGACTATGTACCCGAAGGTCAAGTAACTGAAGAAATTGAATTGGACCTAAACCGGTTGGGATGGAGACCAATTCCTTACAACGATGAAGAATTATAAAGTAAATACTATTATGGAAAAACTAACATTTTTAGCAGAAGAAATATTTGAAGACATTCCTGGAGATCCAGATAATGTCATAATGAAAATCCCACCAGAAATCCTAGAACGGAATGGATGGAAAGAAGGTGATACTTTAAATATCAAAGTTGAGGACGGTGCTATTGTGATCTCAAAAGCATGAGTAAAGAGTTGATTGAACTCACGGGTGCGGTCACAGAAGTATTACCCAATAATACTTATAGGGTCAAAGTAGATAATATGGAGCATGTTATGTTGTGTTATTTAGGTGGTAGACTTAAACAGCATAAAATTAAAATAATTTTAGGCGACAAAGTTAAAATTGAAACTAGTGCTTATGACTTGACCAAGGGCAGAGTAACCTATAGGTTATAATCATGAACAACATACTGGAGCAGGTTAACTCTGTATGTACTGTTATAAGAAATAGTATCAAGTACCCAACAACTTTTAAAATACTTTTAAGTAAAACAAGAAAAGTATTCAAAAGTAAAAACTTTGATCTTAAAATAAAAACCAAAAGACAAACATTTTTAAATCACGAAGAATTTTATGTCAATGCATATTATGATGCAGACGACGACAAGCATAATGAAACTCCAATTGAAGTATTGGTATTTCATAATTTTGATAAAAACGAAATTTGGGACAAGCAACACACTACTGACATGTTGGTACAAATTTTTGATGCAGTGGTACACGAATATAGACATCAAAGACAAAGTCGCAGTAGAAATTATGTGACATTCTCCCAGCACCCACTAACTCCCTATAACGAATATCTTTCAGACCCTGATGAGCTTGATGCGTATGCTTTGAGCATTGCCATTGAACTTTGTAGGAATTTGGGCAAATTTCGAGCATTGCGCTATATGCAAAGATTGAGTTATTTGAGTAAATTCAAAATCAAAAATCAATTTGTCAGTCCAAATTTAAACGCCTATGTGCAACATTTTGGTGGGGTAGATATTCCTATAATAAAACGGTTGTCCAAAAAGGTATATATTAGACTGAAAAAGATTGACACAGACTACGTTTTCGTGTAAAATACATAGTATATTAACTCATGTAGCGAGCGATCAATGGCCAAAAAAGAATTCCCCATGCAACAGGTTCTAGAGCTGGCCTGTGCGGCACAACGAGTTAACGGTACATATCTAAAAGAAGCAGAGGGTGTTCATAGCTCAGACGGTGTTTACATGTACACCAAACAACCCAACAAGATGCAGATGTTGTGTACGCTACTCCCAAACAATTGGACCGCTGATCCCAAAGATGCTCCCATGCCTCTTAAAATTTTACAAGAAGATATTGCTCAAGCAGTGGACATTAAAAAGCATTTTCGAAAATTCATGTTTGCCGCAATACAGGGTGAGAATGAATTTCAAACAAGTATAAATGCAATTCTTTCAGGTGAAACTGTTCAAACAAATCAGTTTGGATACATGGCATGTTTACCCAGTGTGTATGTTCGAGATGTTGCACAGACCAAAGTTAAACGGGCCGCAAGTCAAACTGAGGGAGGTTATTTGGCAGAAATTGGTAACACAGTTAAAGACTTGGATGCAGAAATTATTTCATCAGTTAAGTCAAAAAACTTTGAAGGTTACAATATAGATGCTATAATAAGCAATAAGATGGCGTCCTGGCTCAACAAGACCAATTTAGATTTAGGGCCATGTGTTGTTGTCAAGGCCAAGGTAAAGGATCATACTAAACACTGGAAACATCAAAATGATGTGACTAGACTTAATTTTGTAAAGGCGGCGCAATGAGTAGAGAAAAACACAAACCTTATCAATGGATTGATGGCGAAACTGCGGATCGTATTACTAGCCTCAATTTAAAAGACTATCGTGCATATCTTAAAAAAGAATTGAAGATGTGGAAAGCCAATCCAAAAAGCGATGCTAATCCAGATGGACATTGGATGCACGATCAAGATGTGGGCATCAATATACGTACTATAGCGGCATTGGATTTGATTATTAGTCATTTTGTAGTAACAGAGGACGATATAAAATGAATATTACCGGTCATCAAAGCAACATTAGAACTATTCGACAGGGTGATCCCAAGTTCACGCTCACAGACAAATTTGTTACTTGTCCAAGAGCTGGATTTGAAATTAGTCAACGATGCCCTGAGAATTATCGAAGTTTGATTCAAGAGTGTATTCAGCATGGTTGGATCAAACCAGTGGCACACGTATATGGAAAAGAACTAACAATGGACGCAATGAGATGAAACAAGAACTAGATAAACTGCTATGTGAGAAGTATCCAAAGATGATGGTGAACCGCAACAAGAACATGCAGGAAACTTGTATGTGTTGGGGATTTGAATGTGGCGATGGTTGGTTCAATATACTAAATCAGCTTATGGGCAATATTCAACATCATATTGATTGGAAAGAAAAACAGCGCAAGTGGGCCATGGAATACAACGAAATGGCCGCACAAGCAAAAGCTGGAAACTTTGACTTGTTTGAAGCCAGCATGAAAGATCTAACCAATCCTGAGTACAAAGAAAAACGTCTTAGTGAAATTGTTGCCGGAGACTTTAGAACTGTACCAGAATCAATTGCGCAAGTGACCTTGGACCAAGTTAAAGAAAAGTTTGGTACACTGAGATTTTATTACAGTGGTGGTGATGATTACATCAGCGGACTTGTTAGCATGGCAGAAAGCATGACTGGAGTCACTTGTGAAGAATGTGGCAACCCTGGCGAAAGTCGAGGCGGTGGCTGGATCCATGTTTATTGTGAACCTTGCGAAGAAGCACGTGAACTAGCACGTAAAAAACAAGATGAAGAATGGGAAATGAAACAATTACTTAAAGAAGGAAATGAACAATGATTACGATGAAAGAATGGATGGAATTGGTTGACTATAAAATTACTGAAGGCAGTGATTACATGTGGTCGTGTTATGGTCCTAATGCCTATACATTGGACAGTTGGAATGGTGTCCATGGTGAAGGCGGATATAGTTTTAGCATTATCTTTAGCACTAAGAGTCAAAAGGTCTACGAAGTTACCATGTGTGATTATACCAATGATCGTGCTTATCGTATGATCAATCCTAAAAATGTTGAGAAACATCGTAAGGAATCCAAGCATAGAAGTGTACTAGAAAATCAAGCATGGGATGATGTCAACTATATTGATTTGGATGTTGATGATGATTTTTTCCAAAAAGCACTGGCCATTAAAGACGGTGAGAAATATGACACAAGAGTGCAGATTCCGGTTGACTTTTCGGACGAAGAGCTGTTACAATATATGAAACTGGCGCATGATCGTGATATGACATTTAACGAATTTGTTGAAGAAGCATTGCGTTGTGCTATTGAAGATGTTGAAGCCGGGCGCCTTACAAAAGAAGACGCTCAGAACTGGTTAGAGGGAAAAGATGAGGATTAAATTGGTTAGCGATCTCCATTTGGAGTTCAGTGACATTAACATTGTTAACGATCAGAACTATGATGTTTTGATCCTTGGCGGCGATATTATGATTGCCCAGGATCTGCACGACCATATGGAACTTCCTAGCTATAACATGTATGGCGTTATCCCAGACCTCAGTCGCAAGCAAGAACGTGTGCAACGGTTCCGTGATTTCTTCAAGCGTTGCAGTTTTCAGTTTCCCCATGTAATATACATCATGGGCAATCACGAATTCTATCATGGCAAGTTCTATGCGGCTATTGATTACATGCGTGAAGAATGCGCCAAGTATCCCAACATTTACATGTTAGAACAGGATACTAAGATCATCGATGATGTTGTGTTTGTGGGTGGAACACTGTGGACTGATATGAACAAGCGTGATCCACTTACAATGCATGCCATTGTGGGTATGATGAACGACTTCCGTATCATTCGTAACGACTTTAGAAACTATGCCACTATGAGTGCGTTGGATGTTGCTATTAGACATGACAAAACGCTGGCCTATATCAAACTTATTGTTCAAGAACATAAGGACAAAAAGGTTGTGGTTGTTGGACATCATACACCTAGTTTCCAAAGCTGTCATCCAAGCTATGCAAACGATCAATTGATGAACGGTGGCTATCACAGTGAGCTAAGTGAGTTTATCTTGGATCACCCGCAGATTGTGTTGTGGACACATGGACACACTCACCATCCGTTTGATTATGTGATTGGTGAGACTAGGATTGTATGCAACCCACGTGGCTACCAAAACGATGGTTACAGCGAGGACACTGGCTGGAACCCTAATATTTTATTGGAGATTTAAATGACAGATAAAACACTATCAGCACCAGAGATGGTATCAGTATCAGAAATGTTGAGACAAACTGCTCAAAATACATATGCTTTGCTAAACAAAATGGCAAATCATATTGAACGTTTGGAATCAGAAAATGCCGATATGAGACGGAGACTTAGCGATGACCTTAAGTGAAAAAGATTTTAAACTTTTTAAAAAATGGCTCACTGGTCATCTTAAGTTTGGCCCAGTTACATTAACATTTACCAAAAAGGATGGCAGTGACAGAGTAATGAGATGCACTACCAATCCCACTTATATCATGTTTAAAGATCCTAGCATACTAGAATCAAGAAGTGATAGAAAAGTAAACGAAGATGTAATGCCTGTTTTTGATTTAGATGCAAGTGGTTGGCGCAGTTTCCGTTGGGACAGTATTAAAAGTGTAGCATTTACCATTGGAGAAGAAGATGAGCGAAATAAAGAGATACAGTGACACATGTGAAATTGCCAATGTTTCCAACGATATGCTCGTGGGGGCAGTAGTTCAAAATTTTAAAGAAAACGAATCATTGCATGTGATACTTAATAAAAGTGTAAAGTTAACATTAAAATGGAATGGTCGGCTTTATGAAGGTCGTGTGGCCGGAATGGACTTTACAAGTGCCGGCCCCTCAGTAAGTAAAACACAGACTGGTATTAGAGGTTAAGATGGCCAAGAAGAAAGTTAACAATGCCTATATGGCGTATTTTGATACGGTGGGATTTGAATGGATATTTGATGTCACTGACTATGAAAAAAAGAAGTTTTGGGCAGTGTTAAAAGGTGACGATAAGGTTGACTTCCCCATACCCAGACATGCTATACTAAGGGCAAGAGCTAACCCACAAAGGTTTCCAGAAATATGGGCTTTTGAAAGCGAGATTAGTTTGGACGAGTTGCAGATTTATTCCGAAGAAACCCCACAAGTGTTAGCAGATGCCATTCGGCGCTGTGGACAAAATGTTTTTAAAACTCATAAAGAAGAAAGTGTGATTGTATGAAAATTGGACTAAGCTACAGCCGTTGTGTTCTTGACATTGTTGAAGGTCGTGTGAGCATGGATAATGTACTAGTTTTAATCACTCGTACAGATTTTGATCCTCGAGACGATGTGCAGTGGACAGGAATTTGGCAAGGATACACACTGGGCGGCTTGAGCAATCCCGAATGGGCCAACTACGATTTGAACAACAAAGATCACGAGGACAAATTCCGTAGCGTAAGTATCATGCTGTACGAGGATGGCAAGATGCATCAACCACGTAAATTTGGTGCATATCCGCGCCGACGTCCAGAAATTTGGTTGGAGGCAGTCTTGCCAAGTAGTGAACTAGAAAACAATCCGGCGGCTAAAACTGCATGGGACAAATTTCAAATGATTGCTGGGTTAACTAATGTGAATTTAGATAAGGAGTATAAGTGATGTTTAATTTTTTTAAAAAGCCTGAATACAGTAACGTAGTTAAATTTCCGGAGCAGATAAAATCTACTACTCCGTATATTGAACAGCCACAACCAGAAGAACTGCATTATACTATTGGCATAACTAGTGAAGGTAGGATTGCTTTTAAAGTAGGCTATTCTACACTTACTATGAGTAAAGAGGGTTGTGAGGATTTGATCGAACAACTGGAAGTATTCGTTAAACAATTAAAACAAAAGGAAACAGATGCCTAACTTAGTACCCATGGTCATTGAGACCGAAGCTAGAGGAGAACGTGCATACGACATTTACAGCAGATTGCTTAAGGATCGTATCATAATGTTAGATACAGAAGTTAATGAACATACAGCAAGTTTGTTGGTTGCCCAGCTATTATTTTTAGAAAGTCAAGGCAACGAAGACATTCACTTTTTTATTAATAGTCCTGGTGGTGGCGTTACAGCTGGTATGGCTATCTATGATACTATGCAGTTTATTAAACCAGATGTGTCAACTATTGTTATGGGACAGGCTTGCAGTATGGGCAGTTTGCTCGCTGCCGCTGGCTCTCCTGGCAAACGGAAAATTTTACCTAATGCTCGCCACATGATTCATCAGCCCAGTGGTGGTGCTGGTGGACAGGCTACGGACATGCAGATCCAAGTTGAAGAAATTATCAAAATGAAAAAGAACTTGACTCAGATTTATGTGGATCATAACAGTAAGGGCAAAACGTTTGAACAATTTAGACACGATATGGAACGTGATAAATTTATGAGTGCGCAGGAAGCCCTAGAATACGGTTTGGTTGACGAAATCATAACACGTCGTCCGTAAAGTGCGCATATAACCAAAAACCGTAGTACACTATAAATACTAATGTATAGGAGTGTGCTATGGCCCGTCAGGCTTTTAATTGGTCCTTGTTGGATCGAGATACGTTGTACTCGATGCTCTACAAGCTCAAACCAGAGATTGTAGACAAACGCTTACCTATAGGCGATATTATTCGACACATAAGCAAACACATCAAAGCACATCTTCCAGTTAAGGTAGTTAGTAATAGACATAAACCCGTTAGGCCAGGTGAAGTTTGGATAGGTGGTGCTTATTATAGTGATCTTGATAGTTCCGGCAAGAAGCGATTCATTGAAATTGAATTGGCATTCCCCACAGACACTCAAACTATGAAAACCAGTTCATATCGTTGGGAACGAATTTGCACACTTTTTGCAGATACTGTGTTACACGAAATCATACACACACGCCAATATCGTGCTAGAAATTTTAAAGATCTTCCCGGTTATGAAAGTACAGCCTATTATGCCAAAGATCGTGCATGGCAAGAATACTATGGACATAGAGACGAAATGGGTGCTCACTCATTTAACCTAGCACAAGACATGATTGATAAGTTTGGCTTTGATCCAAAAATCATACGAGAATATCTAGATTCAAAAGTTCCAAAACGAGTTCGCCCTAACAGTTGGGGACGATTTATGAAATCTTTTGAATACGATCATGCCCATCCAAAGGTACGCCAAATGAAGCATAAAATTATGACTCAATTGGAAAATGCTTGGTGCGGCAAGCCATTTAAAACACCAAATTATTTGACTTATTAAATAACTGACTGTATAATAACTACATTAACAGTTATTCATAAGGTCTAATCATGAGCGATCCGTGCTATCAAGTTATTAATGATTTGGAAATTCATCCCAGTCGTTTGAACAAAGAAGCCATAGTGCTTGCACAAGCCGAACAAGGTAATGATGAGTTTTTTCATGGTTGCCAATTGGCATTGGATCCAATGATTACTTTTGGAATTAAACAAGTAAAGGAAAAGAAAGATGAAGACGGGCCTGGCTTGCCTTGGGATACTTTTGTTAGTGTCGCTGGCAGTTTTCGCAATCGTACAGTCACCGGCAACCTTGCTCGCGACACACTTGATGAGATGATGGCTCAGGCCACTAAACGTGAGTGGAACGGTTGGTATCGTAGAATTTTGATTAAGGACATGCGAGCAGGATTTACTGAACGCACAATTAACAAAGTAGTAGAGAAAAAATATGTTGCCTACAGCATTCCTGTATTTGGTTGCCAGCTTGCTCATGATAGTAATGGTCATGAATCTAAAGTGGTTGGTAGAAAACTTATCGAAGTCAAATTGGATGGTGTTCGTGTCATCACTATTGTACACCCTGATGGTCGGGTGGATATGTTTAGCCGAAATGGCAAAGAACTTGTAAACTTCCCACACGTGATTGAACAATTAAAATTAGTGGCAAGCATTGGCGGCTTCAGTGAAGCAATGGTGTTAGATGGTGAAATTATGTCAAGTAGCTTTCAAGACTTGATGAAACAAGTACACCGCAAAAGTGATGTGAAAAGTACAGATGCAGTTCTTAATCTTTTTGACATGCTGACATTAGAAGAATTTGAAGCTGGAGAAAGTGATACTCCTCAAATTCGTCGTAGTGAAATGTTGCAAAATTGGTTTGATGTTTACGAAAACTCATTGCCTGGCATAACTGTACTCAGTCACGAAGATGTTGATTTAAATACAGAGCAAGGGCAAAAGCAATTTAAAGAAATTAATGCCCGTGCTATTGCAGGTGGTTATGAAGGCATTATGATCAAAGATCCAAATGCAGGATATGAATGTAAGCGCAGTACAGCCTGGCTGAAGTTAAAGCCTTTCATTGAAGTATCATTGGAGGTAACAGATGTCGAAGAAGGCACAGGAAGAAACAATGGACGCCTTGGAGCGTTTGTATGCGAAGGAGCCGACGATGGCAAAGATATCCGAGTCAACGTGGGCAGTGGTTTTAGTGACAGTGATCGTGATATTTTTTGGAATTCACGGACTAGTATTTTTGGTCAAGTAGTTGAGGTAAGGGCAGATGCTATTACTCAAAATCAAGACGGAACATACAGTTTGCGTTTTCCGCGGTTCTTGAGATTCCGTGGATTTGAAGTAGGAGAAAAACTATGACAGTTAGCAGAATTACAGATTACAATAATGAAATGTATAGACAGATGTTAATTAATAATTTAGATAAACGACACGAAGCACTGCGTATTGAAGAACAGCGTGTAAAATTAAATCTCAAAGCCAACGAAGAAAAAAGAGTTGAAATGAATCGCCGGATGAATCGCCCGGGACAAAACGTAGATAGGATGGCATAATGACGAACCCGTTTAGAGATCAAGAAAAGTTTATGAAAGCGTGTGATCAGAGTGTAGGAACTTTTGATCCAGGACAGTACGAAATGTATCTCAATTTAATTGAGGAAGAATTTAAAGAATTACAAGAAGCAAGGGCTATGAATAACGATGTTGAAGAACTAGATGCTCTTATAGATATTCTAGTTGTTACCATCGGTGCTATTCACAGTGCAGGCTTTGATGCAGAAGGTGCTTGGAAAGAAGTTATGATGACAAACTTTGCCAAGATTGATCGAGACACAGGCAAGGTGCGTAAGCGAGAAGATGGCAAAGTTTTGAAACCTACAGGTTGGGTTCCGCCCGATCTTACAAAATTTATTTAAAGGAGACTAACATGTTTGGTACAAATTATACAGGTGGCGGTGCTCTAAGTTACCGCTCAGCAGAAGAAATTAATAGTGCAATGGGCCGTGTGTATGGCCATATGAGTCTAGCAGTGGTGGTATCCATGCTGGTCAGTTACTGGGTAGGCACTACACCAGAGTTGCTGGCGTTCTTTTTTACAGGTGTGATGAAATGGATTGTGATTTTTGCACCACTTGCGGCGATCTTTGGCGTCAGCTATGTGTTGGGTAACAATCCCAGCAAAGGCGTAGCACAGTTATGCTTGCATGGATTTGCGGCCTTGATGGGCTTGAGTTTTGCCACTGTCTTTGCTGTGTTCACAATGGGGTCGATTGTGAGTGCATTCATGGGTGCGGCCATACTATTTGGTGTTATGAGTTTTTATGGATACTTTACCAAACGTAGTTTAGACAGCATGGGCAAATTTATGATTGTGGGACTGATTGCTATCATCATTGCCAGTATTGTGAATATTTTTATTGGAAGCACTGTAATGCAAATGATTATCTCAGCATTGGCAATCATTATCTTTCTTGGATTGACTGCTTATGACACGCAACGGATCCGTGAGGAACTAAGTGTGGATACAACCCCAGCCGCAGAAGTTAGTGGTGCGTTGACCTTGTATATGGACTTTATCAACTTGTTTTTAAACTTGTTACAACTTTTTGGCGATAGAAAATGATTAGAGAATTTATCAATATTGTAGAAGGTATACGTGTTACTGACGATTGGTTCAAGGACGGTGGATTCAAAACCTACAAGCGTCCCGCCAAAGAACGTTATGAGATTGCAGATGAGCCTGGCACGATCGATACACTTGAAGGTCCAGTTAAGTATCCTGCGGGCTACTATATCATGACTGGACCAAAAGGTGAGCAGTATCCTATTACTCCAGAAAAATTCAACGATCTTAAAGACGATCTTGGCGATGGCGTTTGCACACCAAAGAAGATTGTTAAGTTTGCCAAACTAGCAGATCACTCCGGATCAGTTGACACAAGTTGGGGTGAGAAGTTACACTATAACACAGGCGAAGACGTTATTGTTCGTCACGGTAAAGACGACTACGGTGTAGTTAAACGAGATATATTTGCACAAACATACGAGAAAATATAATGGCACAGCACACACATTACTGGAGTTGTAGTCCTTTTGCAGACTGGCTTCGAGGCACTAAAAAATTAAGCGCAGGCACAGCTGAAGAATGGGACGACTGGACCACTGCGGCTCAGATGAAACACAACTTTCGATATTGGCTAGCCGAAGAAGGCCTGGGACACCTTCAAGATTTTGTCACATGGCCCGTAAGGAAATTATATGATATTAAGTACTATATTAATAACCGTTGGGTTAGTCGCACTCATAGTCTTACTGCTCATCCCAGAGATATCAAACCGGGACAATGGCAGGATGTTGGCAACCGTTTCCTTCCTTGCCTTTTCAATGAGTTGGTGGATTTTGTTGAAATAGAATCAGCTTGGTCGCACATCGCCTGGGGAGATAAAGAAGCTCGTGCTAAGTATGATCCTCCCTTTTGGGCTAGTGGTTGGTTCCGTTGGCGCACTTGGCGTTGTCCTCAAGCAGGTATCGATCATCTTGACTGGGCAATGACCTTAACCAACACTGATTGGTGTGGTCCAGAACATCCCGACTATGGAAAGCCTACTGGTCAGGCAATTCGTGCAAAAGAGATCAAAGAACTATATGTATGGTGGACTACAGTGTATCCAAATCGTCCAGATGCACATGACGCAAGCGGTTGGAGTGATTACTGTGAAGCGGCACGTTTAGCCAATGGTGGCAAGCTAAGTTGGATAGGCAGTGACAAGACACCCGAACTTCGTAAAATGGCTGACAAGGCACTTAAACTTACTACTAAGATTGAAGCGGCTTATGACAAGGAAGATACTGAAATGATGATTCGTTTGATCAAAGCTCGTGATAGTCTTTGGACTTGACCAATTTGTGTCAACGCAATGCAAGTCTAAGGCGTTATATATATGTAGGGATATAAATTTCTACATTAACCTAAAGGAAACTTTAAAATGAAAACTATCGCAACTCTAATCGCAACATTGTTTGCCGCATCTGTATTCGCCGCAGAACCAGCTAAAGCACCAGCCGCTCCTGCAACTCCAGCCGCAACAGCAAGTGCTCCAGCACCAGCTAAGGCAGAAGTTAAGAAGGACGAAAAGAAGCCTGCAAAAAGTGACAGTGCAAAGAAAGACGCACCAAAAGCAGACGCAAAGCCAGCCGCTAAGTAAATTTGATTTAGACGACAGTGACCTCATAATAGACGATGAGCTCACTTTTGGCCGCAATCTAAGAAGTCGTGAATTTGGTAAGATAATCCATGAGGATTTGGAACTATCGGATCATGTAAAGTTTAGATTATGGCTAGCACGTCAGTTAGCTATGAAGAAGTTTGAAGAAGTCCATGGATAGTCCGTGGACTTTTTCTTTTTCAAATAAATACAATATCAAAGGAGCGACCTATGAACAAGTTCATTTTAGCAATTTCATTAGCATTAGCAATTCCAGCGTTTGCCGCAGAACCGGCAAAGGAGCCAGCCAAAAAGGCAACACCTGCAAAGAAGGCAGAAGCACCAAAAACGCCAGCTGTAAAGTGTGATTTGAAGAAAGATCCAAAATGTAAGGATGTTACCAAAAAACCCATGACCAAAGAGGAAAGAGAAGCCAAAAAGAAAGAAAAAGAAGCGGCTGCTCAAAAATAATACATACCCCGGATTCGTTGGCATAGCCTCCCCCGGGGTTTCTTTTTGGTTAAAAATTGCTTGACTTTCCTAGCGACTTCATATATAATATACATATTGTTTAATACATATCGGAGCAAAAATGGCTAAAGTAGCAACCAAAACTCGAGTAACTAAAAAACAAGTTATTGAACATCGTACTCGTGCAGTTAAAGATCATAGTCCAGTTTGGGATGGATGTGAAACAATGACGGCGGATCAATTCTTGCGTCATTGGCACGATGCCATGAATTACTACCGTTTGGAGTTTAGCGGTAAGGATTTAAAACCAGCAGTCATTAAATGGATGACCAGTGTTGAGTGTGCCGAAGAAGATATTGTGGCATTTAAGAAAACTAAAGATAACCGTGTTAATATTACCATGGGAGCCATTGCAAGTTGTTTGCTTCGTGGTATGCCAGCTGTTCGTGCAGACTTTAATAAAGGTCGAGACACTGCCGCATGGTTGCGTGGTGTTATTGTAGAAACTATCGAAAATGGCAAAAATGATAAAGACGATAGTGAAGTTGTTGAGGTTAAGCTAGTAGGCGTACAGCCAAGTATTCAAGATCGAGTGCGTGAAACTGCATACAAAATGACCGAAGAAATTGAAGATGCTATTGACGGCTTTCAAAAGGATCCAGAAGCGTTTGACCCAAAAGCATTTAAGATGCTGAACTTGCTCAAAGGCAAAGAAGTCAAAGCGGCCCATGCACGTATTATCAAAACTTTTTATAGTCGTGACCTAGCAGAACTTGAAGAGCTTGCTAGTGGCAAAGCAGACGAACAGCTACGTGAGGGATACAGCCATCGTAGCAAGAAGCAGATTAAGAACTTGATTGCGTTCTATCAAGAAATTATGATGGCTTGCGATATGCTGGCCCAGGAAGCCAAAGTTAACCGTGCTCCACGTAAAACCAAAACAGTGCCAAAAGAAAAGCTGATTGCCAAACTCAAGTTTAAGAAAACAGACGAGCCGTTGAAGCTGGTCAGTATCAATCCTGTTGATATTATTGGTGCTGGTGAATTGTGGATTTTCAACATTAAAACACGTAAACTGGGCCGTTATGTTGCTACTGAGTTTAATACATTGGGTGTGAAAGGCACTACAATTACTAACTTTGACGAGTTTAAGAGCATTCAAAAGACTGTTCGCAAGCCTGAGGAAAAGCTCAAAGAGTTCAAGGCCGCAGGCAAGGTGCAGTTGCGTAAGTTCTTAGACGATATTAATGCTACTGACACTAAAATGAACGGTCGTATTAACGAAGAAACTATTCTACTTAAAATAGCATAATTAATTCTATTTTGACAACTTGACCCATTCTATAAGCAAGTCGTTAGTGACTTGCTCTATAGGAATAAAATTATTCATATCTGGTGGTGCTAGTTGTAGTACGCTTTCAATGTCGTTTTCTTTATAGATAATTAGTTTGATTACACCAGCAAGATTGCTATCACTGTTGCTTGAGTGTGTGCTAGATGCAACATTAACAATATCAATTGTCATTGCGTTTCCTTATGTTTGTTTCCCACTCAGTTTGCCAAAATTCTAAACCCTTCTCAAACGTCTGTTGATTGGTCACTCCTAAACCTTCAAAAAATCGTGCGCCGTTGTAAAATACAGACACTGACGGAATAGCTGGTGGCGCAAATAACGGAACATCATCTACGTGAACTTTATAAAATTTATATTTAGGAAAATTTAATTCAACATTGCAAACCATTTCTAAAAATGGCGTACAATGACTACATTCACTATTCCATAGTATTACTAGAGAAAGAGAGTCTCCCCCTACTGATTCTAACTCTTTAGCAAGATTTTCTAACGCGACTTCTATCATATTATGTTCTATAACATGCTCTTACTACAATCCACTGATAGGGATATGATGCACCGCATTGCCAAAAATATCCCTGGGCAAGACTTTGACACATATAGATAGCGTTTCTTGTTGCTCCCGCTATTGTAACATCTAGGTTCTCTCCGTAGGTTGCCGCCCAATCTGTAACAGGCACTGTTCCATCATATGGTGGTCTATAAGTCTTCCCCAGTCCGTCGCCATATATTGGCATCACCGCATTTGTTGCATATACTCCTCCGTCACTATACCCACTAGGGCATGCCGGAGGAGTCGGTTGAGGATCTAAAGAAAAATTAAAGTTAGGACCGGACCAACAATAAACGCCTACAGCCACTTGATCTCTTCTTAATCGTCCCGCAACATCCATCCAGTTGCCTGTTTCTCTAGAACCAGGACCAGCACGGTATACGGAATTTCTTTCAGCTTCAGAATTGTCCGGAAGGAATAGGTCTTTACCAGTTTGGTTGTTTATTTTCATTCCTCTGTTATGATACCAAGTGGGCGCGGCGTAGTTGTCTGGGCCATCATTATATCCAGGCCCCCATCTACGCGGCGCATCATATTGGTCGTTGTTTACTCTTGCCATATGTTACCCTTTCAGCTGTTTAGTCAGTTCTTCAACTTGCTGTTTAAGGTCTTTGACAGCGGCGACTAAGTTGGCAATAATTCCAGATGAACTAATTGCCAATGTTCCAGCATCAGTAGTTGTAACTGACTCTGGCATTACTGATTGTACATCCTGAGCTAGTAATCCTAAATCTTTTTTACCATTTGAAATCCAATCAAAACTAACAGGACGAAGTGCATCCAGTGTTTCCCAATAGTTAGTTATTGAGCTTATGTTTGTTTTTAACGTTGCATCTGAACTGTAATAAAAGGCAGTTGCAGTAACAGTGTTATGTGTTACATCATTACCAGTGCCAACGTTTTGGTTAACTGTATAGTTACCAACGTTACTTAATCCAACTTCTGTAGCAGTATATGATGGTTTGGTTGATTGTTTAGCCCATGAGTATACATCACTAGCTGGCGCACTACCAGCGGTCGCGGCATAGCTAACACTTAATGCGCTAGTTAAGTATGTACGTAAATAGTCGTCGGAACCGTTTGTACCCCAAACTCTTGATGGGTTAGAGTTATTACCTTCGTTTCCGCTTGACGAATTAATATATCCGCATTGAATATAACCGCTAGCATCAGTACGGACTATCTGATTAGCACTATTATTGCGTCCTGTAGCTACTGCTAGTCCGCCAGCAGTGGTTGCATTACCTGCACTAGAAACTGTCTTATTAGCATCAGCAGTATTATCAACATTACCAAGTCCCACATGTGCTTTTGTTACACCACTTACTGTTCCAGTAAATGTTGGATTTGCAGTAGGTGCGGCACCAAGACTTGCCAGTGTTGGTAGTGTTTGATCGCCAGTATTTGTTCCAGAAGATGTTCCAGAGAAGTTTGACGCTGTAAGAGTTCCGCACACAAATGCCTCATACGCGGTGCCAGGATTATTAAAAATACCAATTCTACCACTGGCCTCTATTGCAATGCTCGATGCTACTACTGCACTCCAATGAAACCCTAGTCTAGGGGCAAATGCCATGGCATTTCCATTGGCACCACTTAGTCCTGCTTCACGGATTTGGATAGCAGAGCCATAAGAGGTACCAGAAGTACTCGAAGCTATATAACTACCGCCTGCGCCGTAATGGTTAGTTGCTGTGCCTGCTGTTGAAGCTGAACTTACTGCTTTGTTTGCATCAGCAGTATTATCAACACTTCCCAATCCCACATGTGCTTTTGTTACACCACTCACAGTACCTGTAAATGTTGGACTGCTAAACATTGTGGCTTTTGATTCATTAGTCACACTACCAAGACCTACATGGGTAGCAGTCACACCACTAACTGTTCCAGTAAATGTAGGACTGGCAAACATAGTGGCTTTTGATTCATTAGTTACGTTTCCAAGACCCACTTCAGTTGCTGTATAACTTGGTTTGGTAGCGGCTTTGGCCCATGCGTATACATCACTAGCCGGAGCACTACCCACAGTTACAGTTCCCAATGAAGTGATACTTGTGCTACCAGCCCATGTGCTTAGTGCTGTATTTTCAACACTGCCAAGTCCCACGTGTGCTTTTGTTACACCTGTTACTGTGCCAGTAAATGTTGGGCTTGCAAACATTGTTGCTTTTGATTCATTAGTCACACTGCCTAGTCCCACATGGGTGGCAGTTACACCTGCTACTGTTCCAGTAAATGTTGGGCTTGCAAACATTGTTGCTTTTGATTCATTTGTAACATTACCAAGACCTACTTTACTTGCGGCTAAACTGGTAATCCAAGCAGGATTGGCATAACTACCGTTGGTATAAACTCCGTTTGTAACTGTGTCGGCATTGCCAGTTAAAGCACCAACAAGACTGGTTGATGAAACACTTGATAAACCAGACAATGTAGTTGCACTAGCACCTAGACTTATAGAAGTAGAGCCAACTGTAACTGAGCTGTTTGTTAAACTTGCGTTAGCAATGTTAGACAATGTATTAGAACTGCCGCTGATTGTTTTGTTAGTCAATGTTTCTGCACCAGCTAATGTTGCCAATGTACCTGTTGTTGGTAATGTAACACTTGTAGTTGCTGTTGAAGTTAAAGTTGTAGCAAATGCGCCACTGGTTGTTAAGTTACCACCAAGTGTAATTGTTTTACCGCTGTTGTTTACACCAGTACCGCCATATTGTCCAGCAATTGCTGTACCTTGCCAAGTACCAGTACCAATTGTACCAACACTGGTTAAACTACTTGCTGTAACTCCACTGGCCAATGTAGATCCAGTTAATGTACCAGCGGCTGCAATAGTATTGGCAGAAATTTTTTGCCAAATTGAACCGTTGTAAATTATAAAATCTCCTGGAACAAACGATAAACTTCCTGATCCAAGATTAACAGTGCCAGACACAGCCACCGCATATTGCCAACCATTTTGACCAGTTCCATCCACAAGTGTTGGAGTATTTGTGCTAGCATCCCATGTGCCTTTAAATATAATAGCGCCTGACAAACTTGTTGGAATCTGACCTGATGTTAATTTACCATCGGCACCAAGGGTAGCAATACCGTTAGTTTGACCAAGGGTAGCAACTGCTGGAACTGAAATAACTCCGCTACCATTTATGGTAATACTTGATGCATCAACTTTAACACCACCAAGTTGTGTATTGGTAGCTGTGGCTAGCCCAATAGTACCGCTTGAATTTGTAATACCACTTGTTCCCACCACAGGAATAATCACACCACCAAGTTGTGTATTGGTAGCTGTGGCTAGTCCAATAGTGCCGCTTGAATTTGTAATACCACTTGTTCCTACCACAGGAATAATTACACCTCCCAATACTGAACTAGTTGCGGATGTCAATCCAGTCCAAGCTGTGGTTTGTGAAGTACTATCAGAAAATTGAATTGCATTATTATCAATGACAATACTGTCAACATTGAGTCGTCCCACAGTTGCAGTTCTTGAGGACGAATTACCAGCAAGTAATACGTTGTCTAAAGTAACAAATCCCAATGATGCACTATTTGTAATGGTTATTTGATCAGAAGATGCATCGGCTACTAGACTAATTCCACTACCAGCAACCAGGGTCAGGGTATCACCAACTTCTTCGGCTTCCACCGTTATATCGTCTGGTTTTACTATTATTCGTCTAAACGCATCTGTGATTGCTACTGGCATTTTTATACCTCTTTTTATATTTATTCATATGTTATGTTACCGTTAAAAGTAGCATAATATGATTATCTATCTTTTTCTGTATTTTGTTTCTTAGCTAAATATAGAATAAGAGAGATATTCCATGAATCAATTGCTTTCCATTGTAGACGACAAACTCGTAATAGACAAGCTTCGAGTAAAATTTACCGAAGGTCCCTTAACCCACGCTGGTAGTTTAGAAGTTATTGGTACCAGTCAATTTAACGATAATGTAAGCATAGCTAGAAATATCAACGTAGTTGGGTCAATTACTGCTGATACGATTAACGTAAAGCATATTATTACAGAAGAATCTGGAGGTGTCAGAGATCCATTTGCGTTCACTGCCAACACAGAACAGGAACTGGATGGTAAAGGTTTTCACTTTACTGACGGTTTGGCTACCCGTTTATTTGTTTATAAGGAAGGCGGAAGACTGTGGAGTACAGTAAACTTAGATCTTGCTAACGAACGCTCTTATTGTATAGATCAAATTCCAGTACTAAGTGCAGAAAAATTAGGCAGTAGTGTAGTTCACAGTAATTTACAAACAGTGGGCAAGTTACATAAACTTCAGGTAGCGGGTGCGGTTTCGTTTGGTGAATGGGCGTTTTTTAATCACATTCACTCACGTTTAGGTATCAACACAGACAGCCCAAATGGATCCATAGGCATACAAGAAAACAATGTTGACCTAGTGTTGGGCAGTTACAAAAACGACTACGGCTATGTTGGCACGTTTAACAATACTAATTTAGAATTAGGCACGGACAATACTGCAAGGATCACTCTACGTGGTACTGGCGAGATTGATATTGGACATGCCAAATACAAAAATGCTGTGGTTAGAATTTATGGTAAGTTAGAAGTAGATGATCTTGTAAATCATAATGCAAAAACTGAACCCTTATATTTTAAGGCCACAAAAGACAGTACAATTTACGGTACTGGAATTGTTTGGAGTCAAGATAATTCAAATAGACAGTTTACCTATGCCGCCAATCCAGATCGAATTTGGTCAAGTGAAACAATAGATTTATCAGATGAAAAATATTACTCAATTAACGGTAATATTGTATTAAGCAAAAACGCATTAGGTGAAAGTGTTACAAGTAGTAGTCTTACAAAAGTAGGCGCACTAGAATCTTTGGTTGTTGGTGGAGAAGCAAACTTACGCACAGTTGTAAATGTTGGTGCAAATAATGAAATTGTATTGACACGTGATCACATTAAATTTAATGATAATAATCAATTAACAATTACTGGTAATAGTCTAAGCGTAGCTGAGTCATTTACAATAAACTGTGATAGCGAACAAGAATTTAAAATAGAAAGTGATGGAGCCATTGAACTGGGTAACAGACACAATACCAATAGACGAGTTTCAATGTACGGTCAAGTAAGTGTTGGTGTCTCAAATCCAGAAAGTGATGTGGCATTTACTGTTGGCGGGGCAGTTAACTTAAATGGTAAGAAATTTGTCAAAGGTACAACAATACCGTCTTCAGGAAGATACAGTGTGGGCGATATTTGTTGGAATACACAGCCTGAAGCTACAAGTTATGTTGGATGGATTTGCATTAGAGAAGGAACGCCCGGTGAATGGTTGCCATTTGGACAAATCGTCTCACAATGAAATTTGGGTCATAGGTAATGGTGAAAGTCGAAAAACATTTGACTTACATTCTATCGACTCACACATAATTGGATGCAATGCAATACACAGAGAGTTTGTCTGTGATCAAATAGTTGCAGTGGACCGACGCATGGTAACTGAAATTGTTGCCAACACTGACTACACATCAATACCAGTCTACACTAGACCAAATTGGATTGGTGACTTTACACAATATCCCAACGTAAAACTACTACCAGAACTACCATACAAAGGTCCTGAAAGACGCGACGACCCTTGGCACTGGAATACTGGTCCTTTTGCCATTGTTATTGCCTGTTACATGAATCCAAAAACTGTAAATCTATTGGGCTTTGACTTGTATAGTGTAAATAATAAACTGAACAATGTGTATAAAGACACAAGGAATTATGGTAAAACAAAAGATACACCAGTTGATCATAGTTATTGGTTATACCATTTAAAAAGGATTTATGATTGTTTTCCAGAAATCAACTTTGTCATACACAATGTTGAGAATTGGCAAATGCCAAGTGAGTGGATGGACACAAAGAACTTGACTTTTAAAACAATTAATGTTAATATACATTATGCGGACTTAGGCATTCATCCCGCAATATAAACTCTGCATGTCATTGCTAATCTTAAGGAGAAAACAATGGCAAAAAAATATTTTAGTACTAAGACTTACAATCAAATTGGACCAGTGTGTTATCGTCAATGGCGGGCAGATAGTCATTGTAATTTAATTCATGGATACGCACTATCATTCCATTTTGAATTTGAGGCTGATACACTAGATGCCCGTAATTGGGTAACTGACTTTGGTGGATTACGCCCACTCAAAGACAAACTAGAAGAGTGGTTTGATCATACTTTACTAGTAGCACAAGACGATCCACATCGTGATGCACTTATTAACTTGGGCAAACTTGGCCTTGCTAAAATTACAGAAGTTGAGCGCACTGGCTGTGAAGGTATTGCTGATTTCTTGTACGAATATATTAACACTATTTTCTTGCCAAGTTGTGGCACAGCAGAAGCAGACCGTGTTTGGTGTACTCGTGTAGAAGTTCGTGAAACTGATAACAACATGGCTGGACGTCAAGGCGCTCGCGAAGATAACGAATTTATTGACTAATATGAAAACAATTGAACTTGAACATTTTAAAATTGACAAAAATCAACCCTTAACAGTTATAGCTGGGCCGTGTCAGATTGAAGATCTGACTCATGCCATGGCCATTGCGTTGGAAGTAAGACGCATTTGCAAAGATTTAAATGTTCAGTTCATTTATAAAAGTAGTTTTGATAAAGCTAACAGAACAAGTGTTTCTTCTAAACGTGGTGTGGGCATGGAACAAGGGTTGGAAATTTTAAAAACAGTGTCCAACAAACTGGGTGTGCCCACTATCACAGACATACACGAATCATCACAAGCAGACATTGTAGCAGAATCAGTTAGTATGCTACAAATACCCGCATTTTTATGCAGACAAACTGATTTACTTTTGGCTGCAGGTGCGACTGGCAAACCTATCAATGTTAAAAAAGGACAATTTTTAGCACCTTGGGATATGAAAAATGTTGCAGAAAAAATTGCTTCAACAGGCAACGACAATATAATGTTATGTGAAAGAGGATATAGTCATGGATACAATAATCTTGTGGTCGATATGCGTAGTTTACCTATTATGGCAAGTACTGGTTATCCCGTGGTTTTTGACTGTACACATAGTGTCCAGCAACCTGGAGGTCTTGGTGACAAATCTGGGGGAGACAGAAAAATGGTTCCCTTTCTATCTAGGGCCGCGGTAGCTACTGGATGTGTGAGTGCTGTGTTTATTGAGACACACGAAAATCCTGATAAGGCTCCTAGTGATGGACCAAATATGATTCCATTACGAGATCTAAGAGTATTAATAAGTCAGCTAAATTTTATTCATAGTAATGTTAAAAATTTTAACTAAAGAACAGCGTAAAGCACAAAAAGCTCAAGCCAAGTTAGAAAAAGCAATTTCAAAAATTTCAAATGTAGGTAATGAGCATCTCCAACGTTGGGCCATATGTTTAAAATATGGAACAAAGTATAATGCTGACTATGTAAATCGACTTTACAATATGGTCAAACGGCATACAACTGGCAACGTTGGGTTTGCCTGTATGACTGAAGATCCAACTGGATTAAATCCTGAAATAAAAGTTATATCATTACCAACTGGAACTAGTTTGCAAGGTTGGTGGTACAAGCCCTACGTGTTTAGTAGAGATTTTCCATTAACTGGCGAATTACTATTTTTAGACTTGGATATTGTTATTGTAAAAAACATTGATATGTTTTGGCATTACAGTTTGGGTAAATTTTGTATTATTAGAGACTTTACAAGATCAACTGTTCCAGATTGGAAAAGATTTAACAGCTCTATATTTAGATTTGAATCAAGGACCATGCCCCATATATGGGACAACCTAATACAAGACTTATCTATTACCAAAAGGCTTCACGGTGACCAAGATTGGTTATATGACCAAATTAAAGACGGGTTTGATTTTTGGCCTGATGAATGGTGTCAAAGTTATAAATGGGAAGTGCGTGAACGTAATGATGTTATTGGAATTGGTAGAGATAGAAAATTTGCGTCAATTGTTGAACCAAAAATAAAAGATGCAACATCGATATTGGTGTTTCACGGTGATCCAAAACCACAACAAGTAAAAGATCCGATCATAGTGAAAAACTGGTGTTGACATGTACCAATTATTGCGTTATAATATAACTGTCCGTAACAACATAGAAAGCAGATTGTGATTAAACGTATAGGCTTTGCCTGCAAATGGATTGATGACCCTTCACAAGTTAAAGGTATCAAACCCACTGATGACTGTAAACAATACAACACTGGAGCCACCACTATTAGTTGGTTAAATAGACAAACAAAAGAAGTTGCAGAGCAAAAGCTATGGGACTTAATGGTTCAAAATTTAACAGCTACACAAAAATTAGTAAACAAGGTAGGGGAACTTAATGAAAATCTTCGTATGGTGCGTCTTAGCAGTGATATTCTCCCCGCTTATACTGAGCGTACTTGGTGTTATTTTTGGCGTAGGCCTGACGTTGTTGACTATCTTGAGCGCAATTTTTACCTTATTGGTTCTAGTGCTCGTGCAAGCAATACCCGTCTTAGTATGCATCCTGGTCAGTTTACTGTTCTTGCTAGTATTAACGAAGGCATTGTCGAAAGATCAATAGAGGAGTTTGAATATCATGCTGATATGGCACGCTACATGGGCTACGGTAAATCCTTCCAGGATTTTAAAATCAACGTACACATCTCGGGTAAACAAGGTCCCGAAGGCATACGCTCTGCCTACAAACGCCTTACCCCCGAAGCCCGGAATTGTATTACAATTGAAAACGAAGAAAACTCATGGGGATTAGATGACTGTCTTACTATTAGCGACATCGTTCCTATTGTACTCGACGTACACCATCATTGGATTCGTGAAGGGGAATATCTCAATCCAACAGACGATCGTGTTAAGCGTGTCGTGGATAGTTGGCGTGGTCTGCGCCCTACTATGCATTATTCAGTATCTCGTGAAGATTATCTTGTGGATCACGACACTGATCTAGCACCTGTTCACTCAGAGCTTCTTCTAAATGGATACAAGAAACAAAAGCTCAGAGCACATTCAGATTTTTACTGGAATACAGTAACCAACGAATGGGCGTTGAGCTTTCTAAACACACACGATATCATGTGTGAAAGCAAAGGAAAAAATCTAGCTAGTTTTGCATTGTATGAGCAGGCAAAAACTTCTAATATTATTTAGGCGTTTTTGGCGCACGTGGTGCTGAATTTTTCTTAGTGTATTGTTGTTTCTTTGCTGGTGCTTTTTTAGCTGGCGTGGTCTTTGATACTTGAGCAACTTCTGCAACAATTGGTGCCGGCACTTCAACAACTGATTCTACTACCAATGGAATTGGCGTAGTGGCTGCTGGCTCAGGCACTTTATACGGTGCTGATTCTACTACTGGTGCTGGTGCTGGTGCTGGTGCTGGTGCTGATTCTACTACTGGTGCCTCTTTAGGCTTACCTACAAAAAACTCTTTGATTGCTTTGAACATTTGGTGTTCCTCCCTTGTAATTCTATTTATGATACTAAATAAATTATGGATAATGAAATTGAAAGATATCTAGCAATTCTTGAAGGAAAGCAAGAAAAGTTAGAATTATTAAAGCTACCTTACAGTAAGGATGGTCTTAGTCCTGTTATCAGTAAGGAAACTATAAATTATCATTATGCCAATCTAGCGCAGGCCTATGTGGATAGATTTAACAAAGGTGAGGGTGATGATAAGTTCAATAAAGCTGGTGCATTTTTGCACAACTTGTATTTTCCAGGACTAAAAGAACCCAGTTCAAAAAATCCACCCACTGGTAAATCCGCTGAAATTATCAACAAAAAATACAAAAGTTTTGACGCTTTCAAAGAAGCAGTTTTAAAACAAGCCATGAGTATACAAGGTAGCGGCTGGGTTTACATGGATTTGAATGGCGGTATCAAAACCATTGTGAATCATGAAATACGTAAAGACATAGCCATGTTAATTGACTGGTGGGAGCATGCCTGGGCATTGGACTATCAAAGCGATAAGAAAAAGTATTTAGAAAATACTTGGAAAATTATCAACTGGGAAGTGGTTAACGAAAGATTGGCTACAGTTTAGAAACATCGTCCAAGCTACTGGCTTTCATATCCCAAAGGAGTCTATTTTCGACTCCCTTTTTTTGGGCAAATTTTTTAGGATCGCAGTTAGAGCATACATGAAAGTAGTTATTGCTGATTCGCTTTGGATCCATTGAGCCCTTTTCTCTTTTAAACGTTTCATTACAGGAGTCACAACGAAATAACAGCACAGTCCTTTCCCTACTGTAGGTGTGATCCGTGCCCAATTTACTTTTTCTAGTGTGAGTTTGAGTTGTATATTCTTGCGCTAAAAACATAATTGTATTTACATTAAGGTTATAAAAGTGTTTCGATAAATATCATATCGAGGAACATTATGATCACTATTTCTGAATCAGCAAAAACAAAAATCAAAGACCTTTTAAGCGAGGAAAATAACTCAAAGCTGTCATTGCGTACATTTGTACAAGGCGGTGGGTGTAGCGGCATGAGCTATGGATTCACATTTGATGAAGAAATGAACGAGGACGATTTTGAATTTCCTTTAGACGAATTTCGAGTACTTGTGGATGCTTTGAGTATGCAATACTTGACTGGGGCTGAGATAGATTACAAAGAAGATTTACAAGGTGCAAGTTTTAATATTAAAAACCCAAACGCACAGTCCACTTGCGGTTGTGGATCTAGTTTTAGCGTACCTGATGATATAGGACAGTAATATGAGCAAGCAAATAATTAATGTAGGTGTACAGGGTAATGACGGAACTGGCGACAGTATCCGCGAATCGTTCCGAAAAGTTAATGAAAACTTTAACGAGATTTACGCCATATTTGGATCTGGTGGCACTATTAAGTTTAGTGATTTAAGCGATACTCCTGATGTATATGGTTCAAATAAAATACTAACAACCAATGATGCTGGCACAGCTATATTAGCTAGAACACTAACCCAAGGCAATGGTATTACCATTGACAAGAGTGACCCAAATCAAATAACCATTTCATCTTCAGGTGGAAGAATATCTGCAGACACTGCCCCAACACTATCAAACCCCCTAAATGCCAGTGGGTTTGCATTGGCTAAAATTGCTGATCCGTCATCAACAGCCGTGGCACAATTTAATGCAGTGTATGGTCCTACTGGTACTACTGTAACCATTGATGAATTAGTTATTAACAAAGGCTATGCAGATAGACGATATATCCAGCAAACTGGTGGGTCGAGTGCTGGTCAAATTCGTTTAAGAGATGAACCAAGCAATGCAAGTGGCTACACAAAAACTATATCAGCATTTGTTGACGGTAACGCAAGTGTAACATCCCATGGTTATGATAGTGGTGTAGACGGCATTGCATTTACCTATAATTCAACTGGCACTGACGCAACAAATATATTATCAACATTGGCCGCGGCCAGTATGGTTAATGGTAGGACATATGTCATATCAACTGTTGGAACTACCAACTGGACCAGTTTAGGTGCTGTTGCAAGCATAGCCGGAACAAAGTTTGACTACAATGGCGTTGCTGTTACTGGATCAGGCGGTGTAACTAAACCAGTTTATTATTTCAAGTATGTAAGTAGTTCACAACTCAGTGTTCACCCAACATTTACTGATGCTAGAAACGGCACAAATAGAATTACTGTAAGTGGTGGAAGTGGAACACAAACACTCACTGATGCATTTTACGATGCTAATTTACAAGGTTACTGGTTAAGTAACGAAGCTACGCCAAGAAAGTCAGTTGTTCGCCGCCAAGGTGATACAATGACTGGTTCACTTACTTTAAGTGACCACCCAGGTGCGTTAGCTGGCTCCGGAACTCCAAATGGTAGTGACGACTTACAAGCCGCAACAAAATATTACGTTGATAATTCATCATTTGCAAGTAATATTAATTTGTTTGTGGCAACCACTGGTGATGATGCACAAACCAATACTCCGCCAGGAAAAGAAGGTCGTGCATTAGCCTACGCATTTAAAACTTTGCAAGCCGCGTGTGTTTATGCAGAAGGATTAGTAAGAGAATCACAACCAGAACCTGGACCATACCAACAAAAAATTGCGTATGGTAATGGATTATACACATCAAAAATTACTCAAATCACAGCGAGTCCGGCC
>Ga0209596_1000641_pt1 | contig 32348 bp, 31 predicted proteins | sample M_130807_MF_Meta_FD_187314 | JGI IMG/M metagenome (GOLD analysis project Ga0209596, IMG submission 187314) | Freshwater microbial communities from Lake Montjoie, Canada to study carbon cycling - M_130807_MF_MetaG (SPAdes) (version 2) | ecosystem: Environmental > Aquatic > Freshwater > Lake... | reverse complement strand
CAGAATTCATTTGATAAGCCTACCTAGTAGGGCTAAATTGGCTAGCCTTGCAATGGGCGGTAATCTTTACAGGTTGGAGACGTCGCATAGCCCGGTCTAGTGCGCCTCACTGCTAATGAGGTTAACCCCTAAAGGGTTTCGGAGGTTCAAATCCTCTCGTCTCCGCGGGAATTTAAACAACGCATGAAAGCAATAAAGCTAACTTTTAAGCCGAATTGGGGAGATGTTGAATCCTAAGAAGATCATATTTTTAACAATCGGTGAGGCCGGCTATTCAAGGAGCTGGACTTATTTTAATGGCGCTAAAAAATTAGGTGCAAACGTTGAGTTTATAAAGATTGATTCAAGCAAATTAATTAAACAATTTCTACAAATCAAAAAGCAACTTTCTAAAGACAGTATTTTTGTTGTAATGTCTCCAAGCCAGTATTTAGTCCCTTTTGTTAGATTTTTTTTGGGTAAAAATATTGTTTTAGATGCTGGTTGGTCACTTTTTGAAGGAACAGTGATTTCAAGAAAACGGTATGGATTCCTTGGGTCAATAGCAATAAAAAATTATCTTATCGATTTCATATCTTCACATATCGCTAAAAAAATAATTTTGGAATCTAAGTTACAAAAAGAGTTTTATTTAAAACTATTTTTAGTAAAAAGGAAAAAATGTTTTGTTTTATATAGTGGTATCGATGAAGAGGCATTTAGTGAAAATAAGTCTTATGAGCTTCCACCTGATATATTCAGCAATTCAAAAATAGTTTTATTTAGAGGGAAATACAGTGCTGAGGCTGGAGTTGAGATCCTTGCTGAGGCAACAAAACTACTTAGTTCAGAGAGTATAACTTTTTGGGTGTTTTGCCCTGGACTGCCACCTATTATAAAATTTAGCAGTAATACAATTACTATTACAACAGTAGTTGAAACAAAACATGATTTAGCTAGAGTTTATAATGCTTCAGCTTTAACAATTGGACAACTCTCTAACCATAAAAGACTCAAGAGAACAATTCCACATAAAGCATATGAATCAGCTTTTTTATCAAATCCATATCTATCTTCAAGTAATTTAGGAATTAATGAATTATTTATAGAGAACAAAGAAATACTGTGTATTAACGCTAATAATGCACTTGAACTTGCATTAAAAATAAAAGATGTAATAAATAACCCAGTGGCTCTGAAATCAACTGGGGTTAAAATGAACGAGAAATATAATAGTATTTGTTCTCAATCCTCGCTTTCTGCGACATTTTTAGAAATTATAAGTATGAATGGAAATGAATGAAAAGTTATAAAATTGCTATCGTTGGTGCCGGTCCAGCCGGCTACTTTACTGCTCAAGCTTTTCAATCTGCTCAAACTGAAGATTTAGTTTTCAATATAGACTTGATTGAGCAACTTCCTACTCCCTGGGGGCTGGTAAGAAGTGGCGTAGCTCCTGATCATCCAAAAATAAAAACAGTTTCTAAGGTGTTTGAAAAGATTGCTAAGGAACCAAACTTTAGATTATTTGCAAATGTTGAGGTAGGTAAAGATATTTCCCTTAAAGATTTGCGCGAGCACTATGACGCTGTAGTTTTATCAACAGGCGCCTCAAAAGGGCGAAAGTTGGGGATACAAGGTGAAGAGTTAGTGAACTCATTATCTGCAGCAGATTTTGTTCCTTGGTATAACGCACATCCAGATTATGCTGACCTTAAGGTTGATCTTTCATGCGATACAGCAGTAGTAATTGGTGTTGGAAATGTTGCAATGGATGTAGCCCGGATTTTAGCTATTGATCCAACCGAACTTGATTTAACTGATATAGCAGAGCATGCTCTATTAGCATTAAAATCAAGCAATATTCGTACCGTAGTTATTTGTGGCCGGCGCGGGCCAGAACATGCCGCGTTCACAGCCCCCGAGCTACGAGATCTTCCAAAACTCAAAAATACCGATGTATATATTGACCTTCAACAAGTAAATTCTGCAATTAGTCGTTATTCAGAAATTAACGAAATGGAAAAAGACCTAAAAAATAATCTTGAAGCAATGAAGTTAATTGCTGAACAACCTAAAAAAGGGGTTAACAGAAAACTTGAGATTAAGTTTTTAGCATCACCGTTAGAAATAAAAGGAACAGGCAAAGTTTCCGAAGTTATTTTTTCAGTAAATAAAGTAACGGATAAAATTGCGGTCTCTACAGATGAAACCTTTTCAATTCAAGCTGGTTTAGTTATATCAGCAATCGGATACGATTCAGTTGAATATCCAGGTATTAAAATTGAAAATGGCCGAATTCCCAATATAGCCGGGCATGTTGAACACAATGTATATACAACTGGATGGGCAAAACGCGGGCCAACTGGAGTAATCGGAACTAATAAAAGCGACTCAAGTGATGTGGTGGATCTAATTATTAAAAACTTAAAAACTCCTAAAGTTTCCGAAGGCATTACAGCGCTTTTAAAATCCACGCATGAAGTGATTAACCAAACTTCTTGGGAAAAAATTAATGCCGAAGAAATAATTTCTGGTCAAATTCTTAATAAACCACGATTAAAAATACCAAATAGATTAAAGCTTATTCAAGCAGGTAGAAACAAGATTTGAGTAGCATGAGATCTATTGAAGACGCAAAACCTAAATTATTTCGAAATGACATCCAGCAAATCAGAGCCATATCTGTAATTGCAGTTGTTTTTTTTCACTCATTTCCAAAAAAATTTGTATACGGTTATATGGGAGTCGACGTATTTTTCTTCCTATCCGGGTTTTTAATTTTTCCACAAATTTATGATATTGCTAAGTCTGCATCTAAAAACTCCTTAAGGCTTAACGTAAAGAAATTTATCCTACGCAGAATTTACCGGATAGCACCCGCACTTGGATTCTGCATTTTAGTAGTTTGGGTCCTGTTCTTTTTCTTTGGTCCTAGCCCAAAAAAAATAAATGGCGCAGAATATTACATCTCGATACTTTCCATATTCGGTATTGGAAATATAGCAGCCTTAAATTATTCAGGTGATTATTTTAACTCATCATCTCCACTAACTCATTTTTGGTCACTTGGTGTAGAGATGCAATCATATTTTCTTTTTGCAGTATTAGCTTTACTTTTCGCAAAATTGATCAATAAAAATGTGAAAAGATTTAGAATATTTCTTCTAATAATCATTTTAGTAAGTTTGGTTTCAAAATATATCTTTGTCTATCATTCAAATGTTTTTGGATTTTTCGGTCTAGACACATTAGCAATAACAGGTAATTTTTCTAATTTTTATTTAACACCTAACAGATTATGGCAGTTTGCGCTTGGTGGCTTATTTGCTACTTTTGCAACAAAAAACAAAAAATATATGCAATTAAACAGGAAGACTTCAATACCTTTACTTACGACCGTAATTATTCTACTTTTTTTAAACGTAAGTGTTGTTAATAATTTTAGAACTATATTTATTTTCATTGGTATTGGTTTATATTTAATGTCTGATATTGAAAAAGATATAAAATTTATTAGCAAAATATTGGTTTGGATTGGTGATAGGTCTTATTCAATATACTTGTACCACCTACCGATACTTTTTGTTTTAAATGCTAATTCAACTCCAACAAATTTTAAAATATATTTGTTTCTAATTGCAATACTTATTATATTATTTTTATCCAATTTTAGTTACAAATATATTGAAGCAACTTACAAAGTACCAAAATCCACTATAAATGTAAAGATAAAATTTTATATTAAGCATAAAAAATTGATTTCAATTTCCTATCTAGTTCCAGTTCTAGGAATTGCGCTTGTAATAATTTTAAATAATATTTTCCCGGTACAAAATAATTTTCCAGTAAATTTTCGAGATAATTATGCAGCATCAGAGTTATCTAAGTGTAAATTAGGGCAAATCGAAAAGCCTTGTACTTTACTAGGTAGCTCTTCAAACCGAAACTGGCTTTTATTAGGTGACTCTCATGCAGGCGCAATTCAAGGAGTTTTGGCAGAGATTGCAGACCAATCACAGGCAAATCTTACTGTTTGGAATAAGTGTAGATTTTTTGATCCGAAGCTCTCCCTGGAATTGAACTCTTTATTTCCAACATGGTGTGTAGTTTCAAACACCAGAAGAATAGAGTACATTAATAAAAATAGACCAAGCCTTATTTTTATAGCATATCAAAATGGGGCTGTATCTAATGGTGATAAACAAATGCCCGAAAATTTATGGCAGGATATTTTTGCTGCTACTCTAAAGTCAATAAACAGAAATGGTTCCAAAGTTATACTGTTCTCACAAATACCTGAGTATCAAACTTCCCCTTCTAGCGATTATAGGTTTAGTATTGCAAAGGATAAGAATTTACATATAGATCAGTTTCCAGATTTACCAAAACAGCGCACATTTGAGAATAGATTACGAAGCGAAGATATATTAATTATAGACTTACTGCCAGTGTTTTGCGATTCAATTAACTGCACAAGATATTTTCACAATTGGCTGTACCTAGATACTAACCACTTGTCAAATTATGGAGCTGAATTAATTAAACCAACTATTTTAAAATATTTAGTCAATATTAACTTAAATTAAATATTTATAACAAAATTTGCAGATTTTTTATTACTTGTTGCCCACAATCTTGCAATTTACCAGTCTGAACCTAAAATTTACTTGCTAAAAAAATAATTAGTGGTAATATTATATTAGTAAATAAAAAAATTTTTGGAGGATGATACGGATATAAATTTACTTAATAAAATTATAGCTTGCCCTAAATGTAGGGGCTATCTTGAAATATCAAGTGAGTTCTATTATTGCGATAATTGTACAATCACCTACCATAAAGAAAATAGTAAAATAAATTTTCTAATAAACCCGATAGCACATGATAATAATACTCTCAACCAGATAAAAAACATTATTAAAAAATTTCCGATTGTTTATAAAATTCTTTCTGAAGTAGTGGCACCAGTCCACATTAGTAAAAAGACACTTAAGAAAATAATACAAGAAATAAATGATAAAAGCTTGCTTGGTTTGAATATTGGAAGCGGAATAACTAATTATTCAACGCAAATTATTAATTTTGATTCACAGCAATTCGCAAATGTACAAGTTGTTGGCGATTTATTTTCATTACCATTTCGAGATAACACTTTTGATTATGTTTTTAGTATTTATGTCTTAGAACATGTACCTAATCCAGAGCTTGCAATTAAAGAAATGCATAGAGTCCTTAAACCTGGTGGTATTTGTTATAGTTTCATTCCATTCATACAAGGATTCCATGCCGCTCCCAATGATTATGTGCGATTTACATCAAGTGGCGTAGTAAATTATTTTTATGAGTTTGATATTATAAAAAATAAAGCAGTAGGGCCAACTTCAGCAGCACTTTGGATTGTACAAGAATGGTTAGCAATTATATTATCTTTTAATAGTAGAAAATTACATCTTATAATCCACACTATAATAATGTTTATTTCATTTCCAATAAAATACTTAGATATAATTTTATCAAAAAGTAGTTTAGCGAAAAATATTGCATCAGTTAATGAGATTATTGCAAGAAAAAAATACTATTGATACTTTATCTACTAATAAATTAGATTTATAGTATAATAAAACATGCTAAAAATTAACTCAAGTTATAAGCAAAAAGAAAGTAAAACGATCATATTAGTCTTATCAATATTCGCAGCATTTTTTGGTTGGCATGGTAATTTTGAGGGTGGTGATATCGCAGGTGCAAGGAGATCGTTTCTAGGCGATTCTCCCGTTGACTTATGGGGAAGTTTTAGTGGATTTTTTTATGGATCAATTCCAAATCAGCCAATTTCATGGGGTATGTACCTGTATTTATTTCAAATTTTTTTAACAATGCTTTCATTATTCGGGTTACAAGAAATATTCGTTATGAGTAACAGTGTATTACCTAGAGCTAGTTTCTATATTTTTTCATATATATTTTTATGTTTTTCTACAACACTAACAAGAGATAGTACCATGGCTAGTTGTATCATTTTTGGTATTTCGATAATTTTAAAATCGTCAGAGTTGCGGAAGCAAAATGTATTAAAGTATTTTATAGCAATAGTGTTTATATCAATTGGAATATCATTTCGTCCCTGGTTAGCTCCTATAATATTAATTATTTTATTCTTTTTAACTAACAGAAAACAGAATAAAAATTCACTTTTATTGGTAATGATATTAGGCGTTGCATTACCATTCATTTTAAATGCATCTGTAAATACTTTTACAAATATTAAAAAAGTGTACCCAGAGTTGCAAGTATTAATTCAGGATGGTGGGTCAATTGCATGCTTATCTAGTTATGAAAAAAGCAGAAGTGAAGCGACTAAATTTCTTAATATTTTTAATGGAACTAATTATTCAAATGCTGATATATGTAAAAATTACCGATTAAATACTTGGACAACTCTTGGCAACTGGCAAATGCGATATCAAGAGGCTGGTCTTAAAAGTGAACCTAAACCAGATAATAACGATAAAAGAACTCCAATAATATTTATTAATACAAGTATGTCTAGTGAGAAATATGCTGAGATCCGTAGCTCTTGGATAAGTTTAATAATCAATAATCCTAAAGAATATTTTCGGATTAAATACATAGAATTTAATCAATTTTTGTTATTAGGTGATACGAGCCAGTTACTTTTTCTTAATGAGTTTAAAAATCTTCATAACAGTTCAATAGAATCAGCCGTAGCAGCAATATTTTTTATGCCTTGGGATTTATTTATATATTTTCATTTACTTGCTCCTTTACCCATTTTATTATTTTTTAGTTTTTTAATCATATTTTTTTCAAGAGAAGATACAATCAAAAGCATATTTAAAAATATGAATATAATTTTTTCTTATAGTTTCATGATTACATACTTGATTATCTCAACTTTTGCTTATCTTGGAGATACCGGTAGATATATGTATTTACCATCTTTAATTTGTTGGTATTTTATATCAATTAGTTTAAAAAAGAAAACTTATGTTAAATAAGTTTGTAATAGTTGTCCCATGTTTTAACGAAGAGAAAAGGTTTAATGAAAATTATTTTAATAAAATAGTCAGTATTCGAGACACTTTTTGGATCTTTGTCGATGACGGAAGTACTGATTCTACTGGTGAGATATTAAAGAAGTTCTGTAATAAAAAGAATACATTGTGTTTAAAAATAAACCATAATATTGGAAAGTCAAATGCAATCGCCCAAGGCATGCAATATGCATTTAGTAAAATTAACGGTATTAGTTGGCTAGGGTTCCTAGATTCTGATGGTGCATTTGAGGTTTCAGATGTAGAAAATATTATTCAAATGACCAGATCTATTAAAGTTTATAATGCTGTTTATTCTTCTCGGGTAAAAATGGCTGGGAGAAATATCAATAGAAACAACTCTAGGCACATTTTTGCAAGATTGATCATTTCTTTTTTTGGATTAGTTTGGAAAGATATACCGTACGATACTCAAAGTGGATTTAAGCTTTACAGATACTCAAATAATTTTAACCTTATTTTTTTAGAGCCATTTAAAACTAAGTGGTTTTTCGATATAGAGCTATTTATTCGGAATCTAAAAATTCAGAATAGTACCCTAAATGCTTGGGAAGAGCCTGTATCGTCATGGGTCGATATTCCTGGTTCAAAAATAAATTATCGAGAAAGAGTAAGAATCATCCATGAGGTGGTTTACATTTTTTATTTACTCTTCAGGCAACGCAAGAGTCTAAAACCTCAGTAAATTCGACTCCTAGTATTAAATATAAATAATTTGATAGAGTAATGGGACTAGTTTTAATTTAGCGCCCGTAGCTCAACGGATAGAGCATCTGACTACGGATCAGAAGGTTCGGGGTTCGAATCCCTGCGGGCGCACCACTTAGTAGGAACAGAAGCACAATCAAACGTGCTTAGATTAAAACTTTCTAACACTAAGATTATTTCTTTAGGGCAAGAAAAACATGAAATCCTAAATTTGGGTTCTGTTTAACATCCCAATCATTAACTGATGGATTACCATTTCCACGTGGGAAAGGAAAATTTTTTGGAATTTCCAGGCCAACAAAGCCACTTTTTTCGAAAAGGCTAAACCACCAATCTTTAGATTTTATAGTCACATGCCACTCCTCGCCAGTCACCGGATCTGAAACTGGGAACTGAGCAATTGAGGCCATGAATATTGACTTTTCAGAAAGGTGACTGCGAATATTTTCAAAAAAAATCACTAAATTCTCCACTTTAATATGCTCTAACACTTCCCAGGCCCCAATAACATCAAACTTGTACGGTTTATTATCTTTCGTAACAAAAAAAGGTTTAGTAACATCTGCATTAAATAAATATTGAGGAATAACTTTCCAATGATCCTGTTTTGTAATAAACCCAAAGTCACTTCCTTCAATACCGATAGCACTGTTTCCCTGAATAATAAAATCATTGACTAGACCACCATTAGCGCAACCAATATCAAGATAAGAAATGGAACGGTCAAATATTTTATTTAGGCTACCTACAAAAAATGGCGAACGCGTGAAATCGTCTTTTGACCCTTTTGGTCTCAAGAAATCCTGAGAAGTGAATGCAAATCTATAATTAGTCTCTACTCGAAATTCACCTTCATTCTGACTCATTTTTAAACTTTTTAAATCAAGTATATTTGCATCGAGCCGATCTAATTTTTCATTTACTTCATTTAAAACTGCTACTCGAGATAATCTGTCCAAAATTTTTTTAATATATCTTTTCATTTCTACCTTCTTAGAACTTTATAATTTATATTGAAAACTGCACCAATAAGATATCATGTAATTTCCCTGTTGACCTGATAAATACTTAAGGAAGGTAATTTTTTAAGTCACGTCAGGCCAAAAACCTCCAGAACAATCCTAGTTGTACCCTGCTGTTCTTCGCGCTTAATTTAGAAATAGAGGCACAACAAAACACGGCTAGACTTAAACTTTTCACAACTCGTAATCACCGGGTCAAGGGGCGAGCCCCTCACAAACTTTAGCTTTAATGCCCGCGGGTATCTGGCGATACCTCAAGAGACACCCAGAGATTGAGTAATCACTTTTACGCACAAAAGCAGAGATTTAACCCGCCTTAGATTAGAATTGCTTGTACCTTAAACTTAATATCTGCAAACACTCATGTTAAGCATAAAAATGTGGAACCAAACTAATTTTGGAGGCGCATGAAATCAATTATTAAGTATAGATTTAAAAAAATAATACCAAACAGAATTTGGATTACTGTTGGTGGCCTTACGAAAGACCATAAAGATAATATTTTTTCCGAAACAAGAAAAGAGTTTGGAAAACAGAATAAAGATATTGAAATCTTTATAATCCGCCGCAAACCTCCAGGTGGCGATTTATTTTCAAATGTTAATTTTGTGTTACAAGGATTAATCTATGCTAAGAAAAGAGAAATGTACCCAGTTGTGGATATGCAAAATTACTCAATAGAATATTCTCGAATACGAAAATTTAATGGAAAAAAGAATGCTTGGGAATATTTTTTTAATCCAGTATCAAATATAAATTTGATAGATGCTTATAAAAGCAAAAATGTAACTTTATCTGAAGGAGATAGGATACTTAAAAACCACATTATGTCAGGTAGAAATATCGCGTATGTACTGGATAATGAATTTTTAGAAGAATCCCATAAAATATATACAAAACACATTAAATTGAACAATTATACAAATTCATACATTGAATATATTTTGAAAACAAAAGAAATTGTTCTAGCCAATATCCTATGCTCGTAGTATAAATCAAGAACCCCAAAAACTGGGGCTCAGTAGAGTTAATGTAACCAACCAGAGCTTACTGGTTTTGACTAATATCATTAATTGGTTTGAGAAAGCCGTCTTTATGATAAATATATTGGCTTTGGCGGTTTCATTCGCAGGAAATCCACATTAATTAGAGTATTTTTGTTCTATGAACTTTGAAGGATTGTTAAATTCTAAAGTACAGACTCTTCAAAATCTCTTATCAGAATTAATTTCTGAGCATGGAACTAGTTTTGGAATTTGTGCCGGAATTTTTAACAATGCTTTACGCCAAGGAAACAAAATTTTTTGGTGCGGAAATGGAGGAAGTGCCTCGGAAAGTTCACATCTAGCGGCTGAGCTTATTGGCAGATTTAAAAATAATAGAAATCCACTGCCATCAATTTCCTTAAATTCTGACACATCAGTAATTACTTGTATTGCAAATGATTTTGGATATAGTCAGATTTATTCTCGCCAATTAGAAGGTTTGGCTAAGGCTGGTGATTTGTTAATTGTGCTTTCAACCTCCGGAAATAGCGAAAATATAGTGAATGTTTTAAAAACCGCTCGCTTACTTGGTGTTACATCAATTGCCTTATTAGGTAAAGATGGAGGGCAATCTTTTGGTTTATGCGACCATTCTATAGTTGTTAACTCCAATGAAACTGCAAGAATTCAAGAAATCCATTTATTATTAGGCCATACACTTTGTGAATTAGCAGATATGAATTTAAGCAGGGTAGAAGTGTAATAAATATTGTATGGCTAAGCTTTTTTAGTCGAGAAATTTTTTAAGCAAATTTTAATTAAAATGAACTTCATTTGTATTATCAAAGTAGTAACATAAATAGAGTTCAAAACTGGACGCAAGACCTAATTAGTGAGAGCAATTTTCATTCATATTTATTGCACGATTGGAGTATTTCACCTGACACATAGCACCCAAGGTTACTTTTTAAAATTTACGGTTATGCTATCTTTATGACGATACTAGTGGCCGGAGCAACTGGGTTGGCAGGTTCTGCAATTTTTCGCGCCCTAAAGAAACTTGATAAAAACTGCATCGGTATCTCCTCTAAAGAAGTTAATCTCTTGGATAGGAAAGCAACGTTTGAGTACATATGCGATTTAAAACCATTTGCAATAATTGATGCTGCGGCAATTGTTGGAGGAATTGGAGCAAACGATTCAAAACCGGTGGACTTTTTAACTAAAAATATTCAAATCCAATCTAATTTGATGGATGCGGCTCATATTGCGAATGTCGAACGTTTCGTTTTTTTAGGGTCAAGCTGTATTTATCCCCGAGATTGTTTGCAGCCCATGAGGGAAGAGTATTTAATGTCAGGGCCACTTGAAAATACAAATTCCGCATATGCCATTGCAAAAATTGCTGGTATTGAATTAATAAAATCTTATCGAAAACAGTTTAATAAACGTTGGATATCATTGATGCCAACTAATCTATATGGGCCAAATGATAATTTTGATTTAAATTTTGGACATGTTTTTGCAGTTTTGATAAGAAGATTTGTGGAAGCTAGTGTGAATAATGTTGACTCTATAGTTTTATGGGGCACGGGTGCTGCTACACGCGAATTTTTACATGTCGATGATTTGGCTAGCGGGGTACTTCTGTGTCTAGCCGAATATGATGCTGACCTGCATATTAACATCGGAACAGGATTAGAATTGTCAATAAAGGATCTAGCATTGAAAATCGCAAGTGCCACCGGTTATTCAGGGTCAATTGATTGGGACTCGACAAAACCTGATGGCACACCCAGAAAAGTGTTAGACATTTCTAGAATATCTCAATTTGGTTGGCGGCCGAATATTTCACTTGACGTTGGTATATCACAGACCATTAAATGGTATCAAGAAAACAATTAGGGTATTTTTTGAATAATAAAGTGGCACTGATTACAGGCATTACCGGCCAAGACGGCTCATATCTCACTGAATTTCTTCTGGCAAAGGGTTATGAAGTGCATGGATTAATTCGTAGATCAAGTTCATTTAATACAGGAAGAATTGATCATATCTATCAGGATCCTCACACACCTTCTTAAAAACTGATATTGTATTACGGAGACTTGACCGACGGCGTAAATATGACAAACTTGATCCACGAGATTCAACCAACAGAAGTTTATAATTTAGGGGCTCAATCTCATGTTCAAGTTTCTTTTTCGCTTCCACAATATACGGCCCAAGTAGATGCTGTTGGTGCGGTTTCCTTACGCGAGTCTATTCGCGCTTCAGGCGTAAGTGTCGTTACTACCAGGGAAGCACCTCCGAGATGTTTGGATCTACACCTCCGCCTCAAAACGAAAAATTACCATTTCATCCTAGAAGTCCTTACGCGGCAGCAAAATTAATGGCTTATTGGTGCACTGTTAACTATCGAGAAGCGTATGGGATTCATGCTTCTAATGGAATTTTATTCAACCATGAATCACCGCGCCGAGGCGAAACTTTCGTAACTCGTAAGATCACTCGAGCTGTTGCAAGAATTTCGTTGGGAAGCAAAGAAAAATTGTTTTAGGAAATTTGGACTCAGTTCGAGACTCGGGGTATGCAAAAGAATACGTAGAGTCAATGTGGTTAATGTTACAAATAGATGAACCTGGTGATTATGTTGTGGCTACCGACATTGGTGCCCAGTTCGAGATTTTACTAAAACTGCCTTTAATTATGTCGGACCAAACTGGGAAGATTATGTTGAACTAGACAAGTGATATATTAGATCTACTGAAGTTGATGCGCTAATTGGAGACCCATCAAAAACTAATAAGGTTCTTGGCTGGAAAGCAAAAACCAATTAGAAAGAATTAGCTGATTTAATGGTCGAAGCTGATATTAAGAGTTAAAATCTTGATTTATGTTGAATCGTAGTTTGTGTTTACTAATTTACTAAAGGATCCCTAGGCTGGTTATTAAGTTTTTAAATTTAGGTGGAGAATTTTTCATAAATTAAAGCAGACTAGCGATTAAGCCAAAGTGTCTTTTACGCATATGTATGCTAGCCTTAGCCTATGAAGTCACAATATTCTTACCATGAGATATCAGATCTTGATAAATATGCTAAGGAGGTGCGTAGGTCAATTTTTAATTTTAAGACAAGTTCAGGCTTTGGCCACCTTGCAAGCTGTCTATCTCCAGTAGATATTCTTGTTAGCCTATATTTTGACACAGAATCTGCATATGATCTGGTACATGATCGAGTAATTTTTAGCAAGGGACACGGTTCTCCAGCTATATATCCAATCCTTGCTAGAACAGGTTTGTTTCCAGAGAGCGAGCTTGAAAAATACTGTACAGAAGAAGGTATTCTGAGACTTCATGCCGACTATTCGATACCAGGGTGTTTGTTTGTAGGTGGATCACTGGGTAACGGAATAGGTTTTGCCGCCGGGTTAGCACTTGTGCGAAAACACCAACATTTTTACGTAATTTTAGGAGATGCAGAATTGCAGGAGGGAAGCGTGTGGGAATCTTTGCTTTTTATTAATCATCATAAGATTCATAACATAACTCTCATAATCGATAGAAACGGTTTTGGAATTACGGGGTCAACCGAAGATTCCTTACGTATAGAACCTTTACGTGAAAAATTTATTGCCTTTGGATTAGATACTTTCGAGGTCGATGGGCACGACTTTAAAGATTTAAGAAAAGTATTTTCCGTAAAACCACATTTTCCTCGAGTTGTAATCGCTAATACTATTAAAGGCAAAGGTGTTTCATATATGGAAGGTAAGTTCGAGTTTCATACAATAATTCCAAAAGATAAAGAATTGATTTCCCAAGGCCTAAAGGAGCTCAGTTGAACATGAGCATATCACCCAGAGATGTTTTCTTAAGTGAATTGCTTGAATTTGCCAAAAAGGATGACTCAATTGTCCTCATGTCAGTAGATATGGGAGCTCCAGCCTTAGATTTATGGCGGGAGCAAGTCCCTTTGCAAATACTGGACATGGGAATTGCCGAACAGAACGCAATAAATGTTGCAGCTGGATTGTCCAAGGGCGGCAAAAAAGTTTTTGTCTATTTTATGGCAGCTTGGATTCATCGTTGCTATGAACAAATTAGATATTCATGTTGCATGGCTCAGATAAAGGTCAATATCTTAGGGAATGGAGTGGGAATGGGTTATGCCCCTGCTGGTCCCGCTCACCAACCCAACGAAGACATCGCTGTTATGCGGGCATTGCATAATATATCAATATTAACTGCATCTGAAAGTAGGTCAGTTAAAGATTTAGTCAAGGAGTGCTTAGAATCAAATGTTTCGAACTATGTGCGGCTTGAGAGAAAATCTACCTATATTCCAGAAACTGGGACTAACAGAACTGAAGAACTAGGCTGGGCGCAAAAAACATACTTTGGATCAGGCAAACCCACTCACCTAATTGTATCTTATGGTTATATGGCAGGCCGAATTAAGAAAATGATGATTGACGATCCTAATTTTGGCGAAAGAATAGCCCTTTTGGACCTAATTAGGATTTGGCCTATAAACCTTGAATTAATTGAATTGCATTTTGAAAATATTGAAGGTATTTTATTTATAGAAGAACAAACAAAATCAGGAAGTGTATCAGAGGCTATTATTTCTGGGTCAGAAGTAGTCCAACGAAAGAAATTTGCCACAATTCATCTTCCTAATCGATATATTTTCGATAATCTTGAGCAAGAAGAAATTCTCAACAAGTATGGATTTGATAAAAGCACCATCTATAAGTCAATTTTATCACTTTAAGCATTAACTGGGAGGGAATGATAAGTGGATCTGCTTTTAATTAATCCTGGTAACTCAACTGGTATATATCAAGATCTGTCCCAAAACTTGGCAGCAATTGAACCACCTACTTGGGCACTTCTATTGGCTGAAGCAGCGCGTTCAAAGGGTTTTTCTGTTGGAATTCTAGACGCTAATGCTGAGAGGCTGACAATTGATGAAGCTGTAAAGAGAGTTGTTGACACAAATGCGCGCATCAACTGCTTCGTTGTTTATGGGCAAAATGTCAATTCGGGTACGGTTGCAATGAGTGGAGCCTGTTCACTGGCCAAAGCATTGAAATTAAAGAATGAGAAATCGCGAAACATATTTGTTGGTTCTTATGTCCAAGCATTGCCAAAAAAAACCTTAGCAGATGAATCCAGTATTGACATTGTTCTTACAAATGAAGGAGTTTACTCGCTCCTTAACCTATTAAAACTAGAAAATTTCAGCGAAAAAAACCTTAGAGAAGTAAAAGGGTTATGTTTTCGAGATTTTAGCGGAAACATTTTAATGACCGAACCTGAGATCATAGTTCCAAGTTCAAGGCTTGACACAGATTTACCAGGTTACGCCTGGGATTTGTTGCCATTCAGAGAACGACCTCTCGACATGTATAGGTCACCTCTCTGGCACGCTGGGTATAATGAAAAACAAAGGTCACCATATGCAGCGATCCAAACTTCATTGGGATGTAATTTTGGGTGCTCGTTTTGCATGATAAATATTATAAATAGAAGTGATAATGAGGAAATAGGGGTAGCAAGCAACTACAAAGGAATGCGCTTTTGGAGTATTGAGCACACTATAAAACAATTTGATCAACTTGCCGATCTCGGTGTAAGAACTATAAGGGTAGTTGACGAAATGTTTCTTCTTTATCGTAAACACTATGAGCCACTTTGTAATCTTCTTTCTAAGCGCAGCTACTCAGAGGAATTGCGAATGTGGGCATATTCAAGAGTTGATACAGTTACAAATCCAGATGTTTTGAAACTTGTAAGAAGTGCTGGTTTTAGGTGGCTATGTTTGGGTATTGAAAGTGCTACAAAGTCTGTAAGACTTGAAGTGTCTAAAGGACAATTTGAGGATGTTGACATAGCAGCGGTGATTTCTCAAGTGCATAATGCGGATATTGAAGTACTCGCCAACTATATCGTTGGTTTGCCTGGGGAAACCAGTGAATCGATGCAGAGAACTCTCGACTTTTCTGTTGAATTATGCACTTCGGGGTGGAATATGTATACAGCGATGGCCCTGCCAGGTAGCGAGTTATATAAGAATGCCATTGACCAAGGATTACCACTACCCAAGTCTTATACAGGCTACTCTTGGCACTCAAAAGACTCTTATCCGCTCGCAACCAAGTCTTTAACTTCTGCTGAAATTGTAGCTTTTCGGGATTTCGCATTTACAGAATATCATAAAAATCCTGCATTTCTTTCTAGAATTTACTCAAAATTTGGCGATGAGGCAGTTCAGACAATTAAAAAAATGAACTCTGTCACACTTGAACGCGACTTACTGAATCAACCCAAATGATCTTTTTGAAAACTAATATTAAATTTGGGGGATTACAAATTAAATGAATAGGGACTTTTTGTGCCAACCGCGTTAATAACTGGCATTACCGGGATGGTCGGTTCTCACCTATTGGATTTTTTAATTAAAAATACGGAATGGAAAATTTATGGTTTGAGTCGTTGGCGAAGCCCAATGTTAAATATTAATCATCATTTTAAAGAAACCTATTTTAGAGACCGAATAAAACTAGTTGAAGCAGATTTGCTAGATTACCAATCTATTTACGAATCGATAAAGATCAGTAAACCTGACTATATTTTTCACCTTGCAGCTCAAAGCTTCCCCACTACAAGTTTCAAAATCCCAGTTCAAACGCTGGATGTAAATATTCTAGGAACAGCGCGACTACTTGAAGCAGTCAGATCAAATTCTATAGATCCTTGGATCCACATTTGTTCATCTTCTGAGGTTTTTGGACGAGTACGAAAAGATCAACTTCCAATTCATGAGAATACACGATTTCAACCCGCCTCTCCTTATTCAATTTCAAAAATAGGCACTGATCTTTTGAGCGTGTATTACGCCGAAGCGTATAAATTGAAAACAATCTCGACGAGAATGTTTACGCATACTGGACCTAGGCGCGGTGAAGTTTTTGCAGAATCATCATTTGCTAAACAGATTGCATTAATTGAAGCAGGTTTAATACCCCCCGAAATAAATGTAGGAAATCTGAACTCGCTACGAACTTGGGCAGATGTACGAGATGCAGTAAGGGCCTATTATTTACTATTAACCATAAATCCAAAAATTGGCGAAATTTATAATATAGGGGGTAATTTTACTTGTACTGTTGGCGAGATGCTGAATTATTTGATTTCAATCTCCAGTTATAGTAAGAAAATTAATTTAGTTGAGAACCCTTCATTATTGCGCCCCCTTGATGCTGATTTGCAAGTCCCTGATATCTCAAAATTTCAAAACCATACCGGATGGAGTCCACAAATTACATTTGAAAATACTATGGCTGACTTACTAAACTATTGGAGAGAAAATGTGCGAAAAGGAAATTATATACCGTACTGGACTTAAACCCAAACTTGTAGAAATATCGAGAAAGATGAATCATGATAATAGTTAGAACTCCTTATAGAATATCGCTTTTTGGCGGTGGCACTGATTTTCCAACTTGGTATAACCAACATGGTGGAAAAGTGCTAGCATTTTCAATAAATAAATACTCTTACTTATCAGCAAGATTGTTACCTCCTTTTTTTCCACACTCCTATCGAGTGTCTTATTCAAAGATTGAAGAGGTCGTTTCGTTGAATCAGATGGAGCACCCTGCATTTCGCCATGCGCTCCAACTTTTTGGGAGGTCCAAAAGCTTGGAAATTCACCACCACGGGGATTTGCCGGCTAGGAGTGGAATTGGTTCCAGTTCTGCGTTTGCAGTTGGAATTATCAATATACTTAGCTCAATAAATGGCAATTTTCTTGAAACAGTTGAGCTGGCAAATTTAGCAATAAATTTTGAGCAGAATGTATTAAATGAAAATGTTGGCTCACAAGATCAGATTACTTGCGCTTTAGGAGGAGTAAACTCAATTGTATTTAAACCAAACCAAAATTGGGAATCAGAAAAACTAGAAATCTCTGAGAGCTACCAGAGGGAAATTTCGGATCGTGCAGTGCTTTTTTACAGTGGAGTAGCTAGAAACAGTTCAGATATTTCGAAATTATTTCTAGAGAATATTCCTAAAAGTACTGAAAATATGTTGAACTTAGTTAAATTGGCAGAGGAGGGCAGTAAATTGTTTAAAATTGAAGGGGATTTGGATGAATTAGGAGAGCTATTAAATGAAAGCATGAGGCTGAAGTCAGCAATTAATCCAAATAGTGTGAATTCAAACATAACTGAACTTATCCAGCACGCTAAGAAATGTGGTGCATCAGGCGCAAAAATTTTAGGAGCTGGCGGGGGAGGATTTTTTTTGTTTTGGCTACCACCAGGAGTTAGATCAAATTTTCTTTCCAGAATGTCGCCAGGAGTAGTCGTGCCATTTGAAATTGACCAGAATGGAACACAAGTCATATTTAATAACAGCCTAGAATAAATCTTAAAAATTTTTGTACACATATGTTATAATTGGCTATGAGCAAATTAAAGATACTATAAATCATTTCAATGAACAATAATGTGAAAAATCTGATCATAAAAATGACGACTTTTCCTACTTAGTGTGCAGAGAAATAAAAATAGAGAAAAATTTGTTGAACTTATATGAATGACAAATTAAATTGTAAATTGAAATTAGCATAGAGGTGGTGATATCAATGGGTATTACCATATCGATTGTTTCATTCTTTGTTAAATGTTACTTTTCGCTTTTAACTGCCAATAAGTTTTTGTATCGTTTATATAAATTTTTTAGATTAAGGTCAATTAGGTTTAAAGTTTCGCTAGATGAGTTCTTCCGAACCAAATTCAACGTTGGGTGTATTTTGTTTACTGGCGGGACATTAGGAAAATGAGTAATACATATATTTGGCCACTCATGCATGATGCAATTACGGAAGAGGATAAACAGGAATTAATAAAATTTCTTAGTAACCCAAACGTTAGGTTGACTAATGGAGATAATGTTAAAAAATTTGAGACAGAATGGTCTAAATGGTTAGGCGTAAAATACTCATTATTTGTGAACTCGGGTGCTTCCGCAAACGATTTAACAATGATGGCATTATTTGAGGAATTAGGTCCGGGAGAAGTGATTGTTCCGCCCCTAACCTGGGTTTCAGATATTTCATCTGTAATTAAAGCAGGATTTAAGCCCGTATTCATTGATATAAATCCGAAAACTCTTGCATTAGATACCAGTAAAACAATCGAATCCATCAACTCTAAGACTAAAGCAGTGTTTCTGACTCATGTTTTAGGTTTAAATGGTTTAACAAAGGAGCTATTGGATTTCCTTGAGAGTAGGAATATACCACTAATAGAGGATGTTTGTGAATCTCATGGAGCAACTTTTCAAAATGCTAAACTTGGAACTTTCGGATTAGCATCCAATTTTTCTTTTTATTTTGCGCATCATATAACCACAATAGAAGGTGGGATGATCTCAACTAATGATGAAGGTTTTTATGATATTCTGAAAATGATGAGATCTCATGGATTAGTCCGTGAAAGTAGTTTAGAAAAAACTAAGAAATACTATCAGAGTGAATTTCCGGATCTAAATCAAGATTTTATTTTTGCATATGCGTCCCATAATATGCGGTCAACAGAAATTAACGCGGTACTAGGCTTAAGTCAACTTAAAAATCTAGATAATTACATTGAAATAAGGTCCAATAATTATAAAACCTTTTTGAAGCATCTTGATTCTGAAATCTATCAAACTGATTTTATGATAGAAGGAAATTCAAATTATGCTTTAACTCTTGTCTTAAAAAATCAATCAATAGATACACGTAATCAAGTCGAAGAAATTTTCCGTAAAGAAAAAATTGAGTACCGACGAGGCATGGCGGGTGGTGGAAACCAGTTAAGGCAACCTTACATAAAAAAACTTTCCCTGAGTTATAAACCAGAAAATTTCAAGGCTGTGGATCACTTACATTTTTATTCTTGGTATATAGGAAATAATCCCTCCATAACCTCAGAAAGAATAATTGGCTTGTGCGATTTGTTGAATACAGTGAGAATAAAACATGATCTTAAATAAGATCATATCAAGATTTTTTGATAGCTAAAGAGTATAAGAATTGAGAAATTCATTCAATGAAAGAAAACCTAACTTTAAACCTGATTACCAACTATGGATATTTGATCGAGATGGCACAATAAATCAAAAAGCAAAATTTCCAAATCGATACATTCTACACGCACGTGATCTAGTTTTGAATGTTGAATTGATAAATTTTATTGTGCTTTTACAGAAGAATAGCAGGCACATAGCCGTAGCTACTAATCAACAATGTGTGGGCAAAGGTTTAATTGATGAAGTTCAGTTACGAAAAATTCATGATGCAATTGATGAATCATTTATCCGGATTGGAGGAAGTAAAATTCAATTTTTCGTGTGTGGTCACTTAGAATCTGATAAATGTATTTGTAGAAAATCTGCGCCAGGAATGTTGGAAGATATTATTGCAAAATACTCTGTAAAATTACAGGAAACGATTTTCATAGGGGATTCTAAGACCGACGAAGCTGCAGCAAGAAACACAGGAATTGATTTTTTGTATGTTGAAGAGCTTTTAAGCGGGTTGAACCATGAGCAAATTTGAACAAATCAAAACCTGCAATTTAGGAATTAAGCTTATGAACTTTCTTTGTCTGGATTTTCAAAACACTGAAGCTTTTTGGGACCAACCTAAAAATGAGTTAAACTAACGCTGGAGGAAAATGATATCAATAATTAAATACAGATTTAAAAAAATTGTGCCTAATCAAATATGGACTGCTATTAGTGGTCTTGTGAGACACAGAAACGATAATTTTTTTTCTGAAACAAGGAAAGAATTTGGAAAAAAAAATGAAAATACTGAAATCTTTGTAATCCGGCGAAAACCACCAGGTGGTGGTTTATTTTCAAATGTGAATTATGTACTGCAAGGATTAATCTATGCTGAAAAAAAGGGAATGTGGCCAGTTGTAGATATGGAAAATTACTCAACAGAATATTCTCGTATCCGAAAATTTAATGGGAAAAAAAACGCCTGGGAGTATTTTTTCTACCCCGTATCAAATATAAATTTGGTAGATGCTTACAAAAGTAAAAATGTCACTTTGTCTGAAGGAGACAGAATACTTAAAAATCATATTATGTCAGGTAGAAATCTCGCTTATGTCCTGGATCATGAATTTTTAGAAGAATCCCATAAAATGTATACGAAGCATATTAAATTAAATAGTTATACAAATTCGTATATTGACTACATTTTGAATACAAAAGAAATTGTTTTGGATTCAACGCTAGGTGTTTTCCTTAGAGGTACAGACTATTTACTTGGTCCAACTGGTCATCCAATCCAACCTGGTATCAATGATGTAATCAAAGATATTACAAGTTTTCTAGGCGATAAATCAATAAAAAAGATATTATTGTCGACAGATGATTTACAACTCAGGGAGAAATTGGAGGCTAAGTTTGGTGATTTAATGATTGAAAGTATTAGGTCAGATTCCGAAAGTTTATTCTCAATTCAACTACGCAACCAATTTGAAATTCCTAAAGGCGCCATAGCGAGAAATCTAAGCTACCTTTCGGAGATATATATTTTATCTAAATTAAGTTACAATATTTCCTCACTTTCAAATGGATCAGCAATCATGTACGTTATAAATGGTGGAAAATTTACAGATAGTAAACTCTATTATTATGGTGTAAACTAAATTAATGTTTATAAGAGAATGTTCAAATTAATGAAAAAATATTTATTTAACAAAATGTATAGATTTACGTTTTTTATATTTTTTCAACAAAGAGGCGCAGCACTAAATAATTTTAAATCTATTACTTCACCGAATGAATTAAAGCTGCAAAAATCGAAGATTATGCAATCTCGTGTCGAGGAATTCCGTTCGTTAATTAATCCAATTATTGTTAAGAAGGAAAAACTTAAAAGGTATGGTTCGATTGGTGATGGTGGATACATACTGCCAGTAAATGCTGTTAGTAAATCTAGATTTCTTATTTCCGGCGGAATTGAAAACAATAACGAATTTGAGATAGATCTTGCCAGATTAGGTATTACTGGAATTCAAATTGACAATTCAATTGATAAACCACCTACTCTTCATAAAAATTTATCATTCATAAGAGCAACACTTGGAAATATACATGAAGTTGACATCAATAAGTTAATTACTAGGTTTCCAGCTAGAGCAAGCGGTATTTTAAAGTTAGATATAGAGGGTGCTGAATATTCAGTTATTAATTCTTTAAAAAATTTAGATAAGTTCAACGCTATTACGGTTGAATTTCATAATCTTTATATGATCTCGGATGATAATTTTTGGAATAATTTCAAGTCAATTTTATTAAAATTAAAAAAAGACCATGGTGTTTTTTTCATTGCTCCGAATAACTGCTGTGGATATACCATTTTGGGAGGTTTTCCCGTACCAAATGTTATGGAAATTACTTTCGCAAAAAAGAGTTTAGTAAATGGTAAACAATTAAAAAATACTAGATCCTTACATCCTAAGAAAATGCAATCTAACTACCCAAAAGACGCCGCCTTAGATATTTCAGCTTTTTTTCCAGACTTAATATATTAATTTAATCGCATAATTAAACATATGTTATAATTTATTATATATTGTAGTAAGAAGGGTATATTGATTTACGATCTTGGCAAAATATCTATATTAGTTCCGACAAGAAATCGACCGAATAATGTACGGAGACTCATATCGTCAATTTTGGATAATGCTCAAGAACCAAATCAAATTGAAATTCTTTTCTATGTTGACGAAGACGACGATACTTTTCCAGATGATATTCTTAAACAAAATATCCGCAAAATAGTCGGCCCCAGATTATGGTTATCACTTATGCATAATATACTTTATTTTAATTGTCGTGGTGAAATTATTATGTATGCAGGAGACGACGTAGTTTTTGGTAGCCAAAGGTGGGACGAAATTGTGCGAAATGAGTTTAATAAGTTTGATGACAAATTAATTTTAGTTTATGGCAATGATAAGGGTTGGCATGTTGGCAATATTGCAATTCATGGATTTTTACATCGTAACTGGGTAAATTTGTTAGGTTACTTTATTTCTCCGATGAGAAATTCCGCTTCAGATATGTGGCATACAGAAAACGCTAAAAAATTAGGCAGACTTGTATATGTGCCTTCATTAATTATTGAACATATTCATTACCGGCAAGGAGATGGTAATGCTGAGTTTGATCCCACATATAAGTCAGTTTATACTTCAAATGGCGACTGGAAGCCACTTGTAACCTATAAAAAAATATCTAGGGAGCGCAGAATAGATAGACAAATTCTTAAAAGTAAAATTATAGAAAAAATTCCACGAGAGAGTAAATATTTGATAGCTGAGTGGGTTTCTAAACATAAAAAGACTCTAAAGCTTACTAATTTAAGTGACAATCGAATTAATTCACTAGATAATTATGAAATTATACCAATTATTTTTATAAATATTCTAAGATTTATATTTAAAAAAAGAAATTTTAACTAAATTAACTCAACCTACTTAGTATTATATAGTCGATACATAACTTTGGAATTACTGGATTTTGCTGATAAATTGTAAATTATATGTTATACTTAAACAATGCTTAGGCTTTGTTAGATAGATCTAACATTGGTAATAGTTAGGGATATATGAAAATATCAAATTCAGATTCGAAACTGTTATTTTTAAACGAGGACATAGAAAATATTTATGTTCGTTTAAACTCAACTATTGCTAAAATGGCAGGTAAAACAGTAATGATTACGGGTGCTGCTGGTTTTTTAGGTAGATATTTCATAGCTCTTTTTCAATATTTTAATTCCATTCAACTATTGAATCCGATAAATATGATCGCTTTGGATAATCATCAAACTTCTCTTTCATTAAGTAAAGATGATTATAGAAAGAGTGACCCGAATATCGAATGGATCTATGGTGATGCGGAAATTGGCGCAAAGCTACCAGATATGGTTGATTACATAGTTCATGCAGCCGGCATCGCTTCACCAGAGCATTACCAAGCCCACCCTCTTGAAACTATAGATGTGGCTGTCGGGGCTACTAGGGCATTGTTACAAAAAGCAAAAGATACAAATGCAAGATTCTTATATTTTTCGTCTTCAGAGATTTACGGTGACCCTGATGTTTTGTCGCTACCAACCAAAGAAACTTACAGAGGATATGTTTCATCACGTGGACCCAGATCTTGTTATGACGAGTCAAAAAGATTAGGGGAAACTCTTTGCTGGATTTATGAAAACTACTTTAATGTTCACGCAAGCGTAGTACGCCCCTTTAATATTTATGGTCCAGGCATGTTGCCTAAGGATTATAGAGTTATGCCTAACTTTGCAAACTCTTTAATTAACGGTCAATCGCTTAAGGTGTATGGAAGTGGGAAGCAGACTCGAACTTTTTGCTACATATCAGATGCGATTGTTGCATTTTTATTAATTCTTGTGGAGGGGCAAAAACCTGACGTTTACAATGTAGGCAATCCCACTCCAGAAATTTCAATGAGGGATTTAGCAAATTTAATGAGTAGTTTTGTTAAAACCACAGTTGATATTGAAGTTATTGATTACCCATCAAAGTACCCAAAAGATGATCCTAATCGTAGGTGTCCTGATATAGAAAAATTACAGTCCGAATTTGGCTTCAAACCAGAGGTAGATTTAGAGCAAGGAGCATTGAAGTTTTTTAATTGGGCTCGAGAAACTTATAAGCACTTCCAATAATAAGTAGAAGTTCAGTAAAAACTAATTATTAATAAGCATGCTAAGTTAAAAATGATTACGCAAATAACTAAAATGAGCTTCTAAATTTCTTTCAATATCAATAGAATTTTTGATTTGCTCAAAATTGATTTGCTCAAAATTAATTTTCTTGCATTTTTCAATTCCATTAGCTATTGATTCTGGATTTTCCCAATCAATTTCCTGAACAAGACCGGAATGTGTTAGTTCAGGCCAATTAGCTGCGCCTCTATTTGTCACCATGCTAGGAATACCAAGCAGAGCCATTTCTAAACAGTTTGTTGATACTGATTCAATCGCAACCGCGTCTACACCATAATCAACTGGATAAACATGGATGTCTCCCGGTATGGGAGTGAATTCCTTTAAAGTCTTACCAAATATAAACTCAATTCTCCCTTCAAAAATCTCTGTTAATTTATCCACAATAGGTTTATCTATTTCACTGGTTATAATCAGAAAATTTGCCTTATTCCCAGTTGTATCATCAATATTTTTTAGTCTACTAAATCCTTTCCATGCTTTTAACCTTCCCAAAAATATAAATCTTGTCTCAATTGCATACCTTTTTTGCAAACTTAGTTTATTTATATTAATGCGGGGAAGATAAACACCATTACGAATAATTTCAAATTTTTTTCGAAACATAAATCTAGTTATTAGATTTCTATTCACATAAAAAAGCCAATCTGTTCCATAATTGACAGTATTGATAAAAAGACGAGTAGCAAATTGCGCATATATCATTCTCTTATATCTCTGAACAGGGTCAGATAGGCTTGCTAATTGTTGAACGACACAATGAATTGCCACTTTCTTACGTGCAAGAAATCTTGCTATCCTAGTCAATAAATTTCCAACTAGAGTGTAATCAATAACCAAATCGATTCTTTCAGATTTTAATATTTTGAAAAGAACTTGAATCCGTGAAATGAAACCCGTATCACAAAACCTAATATCAATTTTTTTGTTTGAAATCATACTCTTCTCATTTGTAATAAAATTTGCTTTGCTCATTGTTCCATTGTGATTAAAAACTAAAATTAACCCTAAATCTCCTCGATCGCTCAAAAGGTAAGCTTGGTCTAAAGCATTCCTCTCTATACCACCAATTCGCAAGGTTTCAAGAATTATTAAGACCCTCATGGATTACCTTTAGATTGAGTCATAATTGAATGTAAAAATTATCATTGAAGATTAATTTGCTCTACTTGCATTTGTTCATAAACCTTTCTTAGTCCTTCTTCTAACCCTAGCAACGGGTATCCTAATTCAAATAATTTCTTACCACTTCCAAAATAATCTTTCCCCCAATCTAATTTTTTAGTAATAATATCCACACTATGTCTATCTAATTTATTAATTAGCTCACAAATATTCTTTAAAGTCAATTTTTCAAAGTAAACTAAATTTATTTCTTTTGGGATATCATTGTCAGTAATCCATTTATTTATTATTGGTAAACTATCTTGAACATAGAAAAAATCAAAAGTTATATTTTGATCTACAATCATAGGCTCTTTCTTCAAATATCTCAGGATATTAGATTTAATAAATCTTTCTGGACTTTCATAAAATCCAAATACATTAAAATACCTAACAATAAAAACATTTTGCTCATCTTGAATTAATTTTCGTATTATATATTTTGCTTGCCCATAGTAATCTTCAGGGTAGCGGTCTCCAGCATTATCTTCACTAACATTAGTTATAGAATCCTGATAACCATAAACTTTACCGCTACAAAAAGTTAGCACTGGAATCTCCAGATTTACAACATTTAGTGTCATAATTAAATTTTGAATTAAATCTTCACTGGTATCTTTTTTCAATCTATTGCTTACCTTTGCTGCTGCATGTATTACCTTAGAAATAGAATTTTTATTAACAAAATCTACTAGACTACTATTGTCGCAAAGATCTCCATCATACGTAAATATTTTACATTCAGTTGATAAATTCGGTATAAGTTCTTTACCCAAGAACCCCCTATGACCTGTAAATAATATGTTCATTTCTTAAGCGATAAAAACCCTGGATTTTTGGAATTAATAAAACTCTTAAGCTGAGATTCAAGTTCTAGATCACTTTCAGGAAAAAAAGTTTCAATATTAGGTAGTTGGCTAAGAATTGCATTCGCTTCTACACAGTGATGTGTGTAGCCAGCATCTTTATAGTCTCTATCTCTTCCGCTACCAACCAACTTTACCCCCACACCTTCCTCTTGCAGATAATTTCGAATAAATTCAAATGGTCTATACAGTAAAAAAGGTGTTATCGAGTAACAAATTGGTTTTTTACCCACCAAAGCAATTCCTACAGCCGCACCAATCATTAATTGTTCAGAAGCTCCTACGTTAATACACCTGTCTGGAAAATTTTTTCTTAAGTCGTCAAATATACCGTATCCTAAGTCGCCAAGAAGAATCACTATTGATTCATCTGATTCCATTAGTAATGATAATTGATTTACGAATAATCTTCGCAAATGCGCTCCCTCACTTTCTCATATAATTTTTTATCCAAATTCATATAGTGAGCACCAAGCTCAAACTCTTCGAAAGGATAATTATTTGTAAATCTAATTTGAACTGAGCTATTCACAGAACTAATTTCTTTTGCAAGTTCTTCTTTGTCAACTTCATCATACCCAGCCCAACCATTAATATTGACGTAAATATTTAAGTTTGTGACTTTTTGATACTTTGCAAAGCGGATACTTTCCCAAAATACTCCCTCTGCACATTCACCATCTGACACCAGGCAATAAACTTTATGTTTCCTATCTGCTAATGCCATTCCTGTAGCAACAGATATTCCCATTCCAAGGCTTCCAGTTGTGCAATCAATTCCCCATTCTTCATTTCTGTGCGGGTGCTCGCCCATTTTTTCGAAAAGTATTGAAGAGTCTTTATTTTTTTCTTTTTCCAAAACTATATATAACGCTGCTGCAGCATGGCCGTTAGACAGAATAAATTTCTCTAATGGATTTTTTTGTGAGTAAATATCTAAAATTATTGGTAGTGAAGAAAAAGAACTGCCAAGGTGGTGAGATTTATATTTAAAGCTCTGATCTAGTAGCCGCAAAAAACTATTTTTTAGTACCTCTTTTTCTTGTTTATGAAAATTTAAATCAATCAATTATGAACACCGACTTAACTAACAATTTTAAGCTCGTATAATTACACAAAAATGAAATTCTAAGGTGCAAAATTTGTTTTATTGGCATAGTGAGTATTAAATCACACGGATTACAGCAGCTTGGGCCGAAAATGCTATATATTCATAACTAACACCTGTTTTAGAAACAAATTCTTTCCATGCTTTATATTCATGGTTTAACCAATTAGGGTTACCTAAATACTCATCAAAAATAACTATAGTCCCAGATTTAATCCTATCTTGCACTAAATCCAAGGCTTCTTTAGTGGATACATATGTATCCACATCTAAATGAACAAAGGAAAAAATATCATGATTTTGTATTAAGAAAAGGGGTAAAGTATCTTTAATCCAACCTTCTATTAAAATGACATTATTTTTGACCTTTGGCAATTTTTTGTTTGTTGAAAATGCTCCAATACCAAATTTTGTCCCAGTGAAATTTTCTTTAAGCCCTTGAAAGCTATCAAATCCATATATTTTGAAATCTTTAGGTATTCGCTCAGCAAAGTAATTTATCGATTTTCCGTAGGATACCCCAAATTCAATAAAAATTCCTTCTATTGCAACCTGATTCAAAGCAAAGGACCATAGATCCATTCTGGATCTAAAAATTACAGCGTTTGAGCCAACGCTTTCAATGTAATGTGCAGAACTTTCTAATGCATTTTTTTCTAAAATATCGATTGCATTTGGGTTAGTAAATTTAGATGGTAAACCGTAATATAAAAAAATTTTAAACACATTTATAAACGGCATTAATATTTTGGTTAACAGATTTTTAAATTTTGTAGTACTATTCATTTTTAGTTACCTTCCAAATAATGAAGAATATGTATGTAATTATAGCATATTTAGTTATTCACTGGAGGATATGAGGTTGTTCATAAAGTTTTATTTTTACTGTGTGATTATGCGCTATTTTAAATTGATTGTTATGCATAAGTTAAATTTACCTCAGCGTTTAAAACACCTTATGTTTTTTATCAAATGAATTATTTCAATTAGAGCAATAATCAACTAAGATATTTAAATGAACTCTACTTTTATAATACGCTCACTACAATCAGTTTATGACCAAAACTTTGCTCGAGAAGTATTTGATAAAACTTGGCCGTTAGATTCTGGAACTGAGATAACCCCCAATCTTTTGCAAGCGATGATTTATAATGGATCATATTTGTCTGCAGCTTTTATTGGGGAGAAGTGCGTTGGTGCTGCCTTCACATTTCCGGCAACAACTGGAGGACTACATCTACATTCACATATGACTGCAGTTTTAGAGGATTACCGCGATCAAGGTATTGGTTATGCATTAAAAATTGATCAATGGCAATGGGCTAAGAAAAATAATTATAAGGAAATAACTTGGACCTTTGATCCACTTGTTGCTCGGAATGCAAAGTTAAATCTAATGAAGCTAGGTGTAGATATTTCTAGCTACTATCCAAATTTTTATGGCGATATGCCAGATGCGCTAAATGCAGGGGATGAGTCAGATCGAATTATGGCAAGTTGGAAGGTTGTTGGAGAGCAACCAGTAGCAAAAAGTTTAATAACAAATCCAGAAAAGTCAGATATCCTGATAAAAATCCCAGAAGATATTGTGGAGATAAGAAGTAAAGATAAATCTGAAAATCTTAAGTGGCGGCATAGAGTAAGAGAAGAATTTATGCGAGCATTTGAAAAGGGTGGCAAAGTAGTTGGTTTTTCAGCAAATAATGAATATGTTGTGAGGATATGAAACTAAAAGAAATTGAACTTCGCATAATTCATTTGCCACTAGTAAGACCATTTAGAACCTCATTTGGAACTCAAACCTCTCGTGAGGTTTTAATGGTTAAAGTTACAAACAAGAATGGCACCATTGGTTGGGCAGAGTGTGTTGCAATGTCTGAACCACTTTACTCACCTGAGTATGTAATTGGCTGCCTTGATTTAATGAAGAGATTTTTAATACCAGCACTAAAAAGTAAGCAGGACATAACCGCTGAAGATGTACCAACAGTTTTAAAACCATTTTTAGGTGGACAGATGGCAAAAGCAGCACTTGAGACTGCAATTTTAGATGCCCAACTTAGAGATCAAAAGATCTCACTTGCGGCGTACCTTGGTGCTACAAAAATTAAGGTTGAGTGTGGTGTATCAGTTGGTATTGCAAATAATTTAGAGGCATTAGGTGAAGAGGTTAAATCCTATGTTGATACCGGATACCGCCGGATAAAACTAAAGATTGAACCAGGTTGGGATATTGAAGCGGTTAAATTCATTAGAAATTTATATCCAGAAATTCCACTTCAGGTTGATGCTAACCAAGCGTATTCAAGAGCTGACGGAAAATATTTAGCAAGGTTAGATGAGTTTAATTTATTATTAATTGAACAACCTTTAGATGAACATGACATGTTGGGTCATGCGCTCCTTGCCAAAGAGGTAAAGACTCCTATCTGCCTTGATGAATCAATTATTTCACTGCAAGCAGCCGAGGACGCCTTGTCTCTTAAAGCAACCACAATTATTAATATCAAACCAGGCAGAGTTGGTGGATATATTGAATCGGTAAAGATTCATGATCTTTGCCTTAAAAATAAGATTCCAGTTTGGTGTGGTGGAATGCTTGAGACTGGAATTGGTAGAGCTGCAAATCTTGCATTGGCAGCACTTCCTGGCTTTACCTTACCCGGTGACACATCAGCATCAGCTCGTTACTTTAAGCAAGATATAACTACACCATTTGTAATGAAAGATGGTTACTTAAATGTGCCAAATACTCCTGGCATTGGGGTTGAACCGGATATGGAGTTTCTAGAAGAGGTAACTACCCATAAAGAGATTATTAAGTAATTGAGTATAAATAATGTAGATAAATTGCCTCGCAAGGCACGGATTATGTTGGTTGGCATTGCCTTATCTGCATTGGGAAATGGATTAGTTCTTCCTTATACATTTATCTATTTCCATAATATTAGAGGGTTTTCAACTGTGTTTGCAGGAGTAATAGTCAGCTACGGCGCGCTAACCGCTCTTTTAATATCACCATTAGTTGGAAATTTAATTGATAAATGGGGCCCTAAACCAATTTTAATGAGCTCACTTATTGTTAGTTCAATTGGTTATAGCAGTTTAAGTTTGGTAAAAAGTATCCCGCAAGCATTTTTTGTGATAACTATCTGCTCAATTGGGCAATCTGCAATGTGGCCAAGTCAAGGCACAATATCAACTGAGTTAACCCCAGATCATTTAAGAGAGCGAATATATGGCGCCCAATTTGCAATGTTAAATCTTGGTATTGGCATTGGCGGACTTATATCCTCATTAGTCGTTACCTTAGATAATCCTAGAACATTTGAGATTTTATTTATTGGCGATGGAATTTCTTACCTTGTTTATCTTTTAACTGTTTTAACCCTAGGAAATGTAGGAAAGCGAAGCTCTATAGAGCGAGCAGAGAATGCAAAGATTGATGGTGGCTGGGCAGATGTGCTTGCAGATAAAACATTTGTAAAGTTTTGGTTTGTTGCCCTTTTTGCGGTTCTGCTTAGTTACAGCCAGTTAGAGGTTGGCTTTACCGCCTTTTCTACTTCAATCTCTGGATTACAGCCACGTGATCTGGCATGGGCGTATGCAGTCAACACATTTATAATTGCAGCCTTTCAACTATATATAAATAAGAAATTAATATTAATGAAGCGAAAAACCGGTATCTCTATTGCAGTATTAATTTGGGCAGCTGCTTGGGTTTGTTTAGCGGCAAGTGGAATATTTAAATCTAATGCTTTAGCTTTAGTAATTGGATGCCAATTCATCTTTGCATTTGGTGAGATGATTTGGTCACCAATTCTGCCTTCAGTGGTTAATCAATTAGCACCAGATAATCTGCGCGGGCGCTATAACGCAGCTGGCACAAATGCCTGGCAAATAGCATTAATTGCAGGCCCGACCATAGCTGGAACGATGCTAGGAGCGAATGCTCACTGGATATGGCTATCAGGGTTAATCATTGGGTTACTAATTGTCAGTGCGGCTGCTCAAAGATTAAAATTACCAGATCGGCCAGTCAGTAGTGTGACATGATAGTCAGATGCAAACACGTGAAGTCTTAGCTCATAAGTATGTAAAAAGATTATTTCTGGCTCGCTTTATTTCAAATTATGGTAATGGCATGGGACCAATTGCACTTGCTTTTGGAATCCTAGGTTTGCCAAATGGCTCAGCTAATCTACTTGGACTAACTCTTGGCATAACTACAGTTTTATTTTTAATCATGGCCCCATTCGGTGGTGTGATTGCTGATAAGTATGGCCGTGCTCGGATGGTTGGTTTAACCGATATGGCAGGTGGATTAATTTTATTTGTGCAGGTTGCTTACTTCACAACAGGTAATGTTCCAATTGCAGTACTACTTATTGTGAATGGTTGTTTTGGTATCTTATGGGGAATTTTTTGGCCAGCATTTTCTGGAGTAATTCCAGCTGTACTACCTGAGGCAGGGCTACAAAAAGGTAATGCCTTAAATTCATTAGTAACTAATAGTGGAATGATTTTAGGAGCAGCCTCAGCTGGCTTCTTAATTGATGCTTTTGGTGTATCTGTCACCTTGGGAATTGATGCC
>Ga0209596_1000639_pt1 | contig 32368 bp, 13 predicted proteins | sample M_130807_MF_Meta_FD_187314 | JGI IMG/M metagenome (GOLD analysis project Ga0209596, IMG submission 187314) | Freshwater microbial communities from Lake Montjoie, Canada to study carbon cycling - M_130807_MF_MetaG (SPAdes) (version 2) | ecosystem: Environmental > Aquatic > Freshwater > Lake... | reverse complement strand
TGCTAATACGTGGGCACTGGACACTGGATCGTACCTATCGGGTAACCAGACCATTACCGTCAGCGGGGATGCTTCGGGATCGGGCACGACGGCGATCACCCTGACGCTGGCAACGGTTCCCATCGCAAAGGGTGGCACCGGGCAAACCACGGCTGCTGCGGCCATCACCGCCCTGACCGGGACACAAACTTCTGGCAGGTACCTCCGTAGCGACGGCACAAACGCCGCCCTTGCAGCCATCCAAGCGGCGGATGTCCCCACCTTGAACCAGAACACTACCGGGACAGCAGCAGGCTTGTCCTCCACGCTAGCCATCGCGAGTGGCGGGACAAACGCCACCACGGCGTCTGGTGCCCGGACCAGCTTGGGGCTTGCCATCGGGTCGGACGTACAGGCCTATGACGGAGACTTGGCAGCCATCGCCGCACTGACTGGAGCCACCGGGTTCCTCAAGAAGACCGCTGCTGACACGTGGACGCTAACTGCTTCTGCTGTTGATACCGCATCTACGTACACATGGAGTGTTGCACAATCCTTTTCAACCACCACCACAGGAAAATCGCTGCTGGTTAATCAATCAAGCTTCCATACGTATTCAGCAATTGATCCTGCAGTGGAAATTTCACAAAAAAATATTCCTGCTTCCGATCCTGACAGTGCCACGTTAGTTCTCTATGGAACAACGACGACGGCAGCCGCAGATTCAGGATCAGGAATTGGATTTGGCTACAATCATGCAAGTAACTCAAGCGCCACAGGAGCACGGATACTTGGCGCAAAGGAAAACGCAACAAGTGGTGACTATGCGGGATATCTGGGTTTTCATACTCGACCAAATCTAGGAAACATGGTTGAACAGTTGCGCATACCCTCAACGGGCGGGATGCGGCTAAAAAACATCACAACCCCTGTTACGCCACCAACTGGGTACACATTTTTGTACACAAAAGCAAATTCACTGTATTACAAGGGAGAGAATGGAACAGAAGTCCAAGTACAAGCAACAGGGTCTTTTCTGACAGCGAACCAGACCATCACCGTTGACGGAGATGCCTCGGGATCGGGCACGACGGCGATCACGCTGACGCTGGCAACGGTTCCCATCGCAAAGGGTGGCACCGGAGCAACCACGGCTGCTGCGGCCATCACCGCCCTGACCGGGTCACAAACCGCTGGCAGGTACCTCCGTAGCGACGGCACGAACGCCGCCCTCGCAGTCATCCAAGCGGCGGATGTCCCTACCTTGAACCAGAACACTACCGGGACGGCAGCAGGACTGTCATCCACGCTAGCCATCGCAAGTGGCGGGACAAACGCCACCACGGCGTCTGCTGCCCGGACCAGCTTGGGACTTGCCATCGGGTCAGACGTGCAGGCTTGGGATGGCGACCTCGATGCCATCGCCGCACTGACGGCAACCACCGGTTTTCTCAAGAAGACCGCTGCTAATACGTGGGCACTGGACACCGGTTCGTACCTGTCGGGTAACCAGACCATTACCGTTAGCGGAGATGCCTCGGGATCCGGCACGACGGCGATCACCCTGACGCTGGCAACGGTCGCCATCGCAAAGGGTGGCACCGGGCAAACCACGGCTGCTGCGGCCATCACCGCCCTGACCGGGACACAAACTTCTGGCAGGTACCTCCGTAGCGACGGCACGAACGCCGCCCTTGCAGCCATCCAGGCGGCGGATGTCCCCACCTTGAACCAGAACACTACCGGGACGGCAGCGGGACTGTCGTCCACGCTAGCCATCGCGAGTGGCGGGACAGCAGCCACTTCGGCATCCGATGCCCGAACCAGTCTCGGGCTTGCCATCGGGACCAATGTACAGGCTTGGGATCAAGACCTCGATGCCATCGCCGCACTGACGGCAACCACCGGATTCCTCAGAAAGACCGCTGCCAATACGTGGCAGCTAGATGCCAGCGTAAGCGGGAGTGGAACAACCACCAATGCCCTGACAATCGGAACCGGTCTTTCCGGAACCAGCTTTGATGGATCCAGCGCAGTGACCATTGCATTGGCATCCAGCGGAGTCACCGCGGCAACATATCGAAGCGTCACTGTTGATGCCACGGGAAGAGTCACAGCCGGATCAAGTCCCACCACTCTCGCTGGATACGGAATCACCGATGCACAACCGCTTGACGCAGATTTGAGTTCAATTGCCGCGATTGCTGATGGAGCAACCGGGTTTCTCAAGAAAACCGGTGCAAATGCGTGGACAACCGACACCTCATCCTATTTGACTGCGAACCAGACCATTACCCTCACTGGAGATGTAACTGGATCGGGATCCACCTCAATTGCCTCAACTCTGGCTACTATCTCGGGAGTTTCCGGAAGCTATATCAACGCGAACATCACAGTGGATACAAAAGGCCGGATTACTGCTGCAGCCAGCGGGTCATCAGGCGCAACATCAACACAAACGAAAACCTACACACTCACGGGCACAGTGACCGCCGCCGCAGGAACTGTCCGGTGGTATCCAGATGCAACCATCACCTTGACAGGTGCGTATTCAATCACTTCGACAACTCCCTCTGGCGGAGCATTTGCGGTCACCATCCGGAAGAATGGGACCAGCATTGGCACCCTTTCCGTTGCTGCCGGATCATATCGGTCAACTCTTGCCACACTTGCTGTTTCTCTTCTTGCAACAGATTATGTTACTATTGACGTGGACACATCCAATGGGGCAGCAAATGCCAATATCTGTATCCTGTATACGAGGTAATCATGACCGTCACGACAACATCCATGCAAACAAACACAAAATTAATAACCATTAAGGATGAAACCTCGTATGCAACAATATACTCAGCGATAAATGATGCCATAGTGTCACTTGGATGGACACTGTTTGATTCGCTAGATAATTTCATTCCCGGAACTGGTCAAACGAGTGTGTATTCGCCGATGTTCCTTCGTGTGTATTATGCGCCAAATATTGATGGGGCTACCTATAAATATTTCATATTGCGGCTGAATTACCAGAAAATGATGTTCTGGACAAGCACGTGTGAGTATTGGGATCCAAAACTTCATCTTCCATCAAATGAAGCATGGAACGGATCGGGATCATTCATGCAGCATTACGACATCATTGATTCTTCAATCATCATCAATGGAACGTCACGGCATCTGGTCATATGGCCATTCATCGTCGGAGAACCTGATCTATGGACCGGTGTCTTTGAATTTGAAAGGAACGTATTGGATTTGAAATCCTCCTGCTGTTTTGCGTGGACAAATTCAGTGATGATTGGAACACAGTATGGCATTACCCGCTCATCGGCCTCTGACGGGGCAATAAATTTTTCTTTTCCTCGCACACAAGACGGTGTCACTGGACCAGCAGCTGCAGCTGCCTATATTGCACAATCGGCAAGCTCAACGTATCCGCCAACCTATCCAAGCACATTTGTTACCAGTACTGATGCTAATAAAGCGTATCTTGGCTCAATTCATCGTACCGTGAATAATTGGTCCACAAAAAGACTTTCTTCATTGGATCCGATGTCGCTAGAAAAAACCACGCTCTATCCCGTTTCCCTTCGACACAAATCTTTAGAAAAAACATTTGGCAAAGCATACAGCTTGAGTGTTGGATATCCATTCCGGGAACCAGCAACGATAACAAATCTTCCTTTGGATAGCACGGGTGGATGGGTAAGCGAAAATGGATCATTGTCTCCAACCCTCTCACTACCCATGAATGGCGGACCCGAAACTACAACAGGGACGAATGCTTCATCAAGCACAATGAATGCAGGACAAGACAAGCTTTCCATTCCGTATGTAATTTCAAATACATACGGTAATGTATATATGATCATCATGGTTGGTGATTATGCATACTACACGGGAGAATACGGATTATTTCGATGGAGACTCTCTCCGTCAATTGCAAGCTTGGGCACAAAGAATCAACCTCCGGAATTTCTTTATCGAGATCCAAGCACGACAGCTGCATCTGGAACATCCAGATGCGGAGATTTGATTCATGACGGTGGATTGTATATCTATTTTACGATCAATGCAAATATTGGAGTGGGAGCAACTATTACATACCCACGCATTGGACGACTCAACATCTTTACCCTGCGGGTTGACACGAGAGATCTTCCGACAATGACTGGTCAAGCAGGTAGATTGACAATGGATGCGCAAAATATCTACATTGGCTCTACCGTAGGCAACAATCCGCCTCCACCCATGGCCATTGTTCCAATTGCTGACTTCCTGAATGGAACTATCTTGTACGTTACCCAGTATCTTGCTTCCGGAGTATTGACCAGTTTTCCCGGCTTTATAGGCGGTTGGCTATTTAGCTCAGTTACTCCAACATACAGCGGCTCGATACTGGGACCAACTACGCATGCTGGATCAAATGGGCAGAATCAATCAGTTTACTCCATTGATGTAAAAAAAGGATACGCAGTGTATGCTTCGTCCGCTCTCACCAGCAATGTAGCCGGAAATGCGTCAAATCCACGAATCATTCATGCTGACTATTGCACGGGAAGAATGTGGCTCGTGGAAATGGGCGGGTACAACGGGTCCTCCTATGCTAACTCAACCATTAGCGAAATAAACAGTACTGTTTTTCTAGATGGGTCATTGTCTGGCATATTGGCTTCAGGAACTACAAATCGATACAATTATTCTGCTGGAGCCGAATACGAAGGAGTCAATTGCGTAGGCAATTATACCCAAGGGGAAGATCCAGCAATAACATTTATTCGTGGAACAATGTTCATTGCGAAGCGAGGGCAACCACAACATCAGCGGGTCGTACTTTCAAATCCATACACCTCCGGATCCACGACGTTGGTTGGAAACAATACTGTTTCAATCGCAAGTGCTAGCGCTGGAACAGCCGGAGAAATGCTCGGCGCGAACATGATGTCTGTGTATACCAATGGCCCTCGTGTTGCGTACACGAGGGCCACTGGTACAGGTGGTGCTGGAGTAGTAACAGCTTTCGTTGCTTTTCAAAATAATGTATACGGATCTTCAAGTAGTTCCGGTGACTCAACCGCCCGGTTGTTTGTAAAGGCGTAAATTTGGTACAATAAGGATAGGAGAATCACCCATGACAGTAACAACCACTACGTTTGTAGACAATTCGGCGCAGACATTGCCTTCCAAGAGTTTCAAGATCACGATTTCGGGAGAGTTGACATCTGCCAATATCCTGACCGCGGTTGACACCGCCATCAAGGGAGCTACGTATGGCTGGACATTGTACGATCAGGTGAACAACTATGTCCCTGGTTCCACAGCCGCTACCGGAGCAGCCGGGTCGGGAACTGGCAACGCAACATCTCCGATGACCTTGTTTGTCTATCGCGCCCCGAATGTCGATGGCACTACGTTCAAGTATTTCCTGCTGCGCTGGGATCCCCTGAAGATGGCATTCTGGACATCGTGTTGTGAAAACTACACAGCCGTTTCCGGATCACGGGTAATCACCAATGAGTCGTGGACAAGCAACGGGTCGTGGCTTCAGCATTATGACATCAAGGACTGCTTCATCTGGGTAAGCGTTTCTCCGAGGCATATCGCCATCTGGCCGTTCATCAAGAGTGAGCCGGGTCTGTGGACAGGGGTGTTCGAGTTCGAACGTGTTGCAAGCGAGGACATTGCTGCTCCGACATATCCGTGCTTTGCGTGGACTTGTTCCGCGATGATCGGCGCCCCACATGGAAACTTGACCAACATCATCAGTCGCGCGATGTTTGCCTTTCCGCGCACTCCCGATGGATTGACTGGAGCTGCTGCAGCGCAGGTCTTCGCCCCGGTGACCAGCCGGGGAATGTATCCTCCGCAGTACCCTTCGGGCACCTTCACCATTGCAACGGATGTGAACCTGTTGCATTTGGGATCGTACTACAACATGACGTATGGATGGGACACTTCATCCGCAAAAGCTGTGGCATCCCCTATTGCGCTGGATGCAGTTACCAAGAGCATGCCATTCGGGCGGATCTATGCGATGAGTGTCACGAGGCCCATTGGATCCTATCTGGATACCATCAACATGTCGCTCGATACCAATGGCGGCTGGGCATCGGCGACAACGGGTGCGATCACTTCTGCTGACTGTGCCATCTTGCCGATGAATGGAGGATGGGAAGGAGGCGCAGCACCGCTTACCTATGGTGCCCAGAAAATGACTAATCCGGTAACAAGTATTGCCATCACCAGCTCGACCCGCGGCTTTGGAAAGACCATCGCCATTGGCGATACAATCTGGGCAGCGCACGGCGAACAGGTTGCAGGAATTGGAGGGGTCTATACATGGGCCATGAACAGTGGATCTACGCAACCTGTTCGTGTGTATCCAGCAACAGGGTCGGATGATCCTCAGGGTGTCTTGGACATCGTGTTTGATGGGCTGCGGACAATTTACGCATCAACCTATTACGGTCTGGTGAAAATTGACACGGAAACCTTGGCGGCAACCAAATTGACCTTTCCGAATACGGCAGGATCGGGATTGACTGTCACGACCACAGCAGCGTCCGGCCCTATCACTGCGGCAACAATAGTTGTTGCAGGTACGGGATATCTTGGCGGCCTAACGGGAACATTGTATTTCAGTCTGCCGACTTCTGGAAACTATGCGCTTCTTTCCGTCAGTGTGACCACAAATGGTGTTCCTACTGGCGCCATTACGGTCATCTATGGCGGAACAGGATATACCACCGCGGGGTCGGCTACGGCAACCATCGGATTGATGGGAAGCGGATACCTCGGCATTGACAACACGTACGTGTACGCATCTTCACGACAGGTTGCGCTTCGCCCGTCAATAACCATGATTGACCGAGCAACATTCGGCACTCCAACACTCAGGTACGACTTGGGTGGGGTGGGGCAGACATCGAGTCCCGACACCGGTCTTGAAGTTGTTGTTGCGACGGCGTTTGGAACACCTACGCCGCTGTATCAAGGAGAATGTGCTTTCTGGACTACAGCTGGGACAACGTCGAGTACGCTTTTGCGTTATGGAAGTTTTACGGCAAGTACGGGCGTATTTGTCTATAACCGTCAGCATCCTTTAGCTACCGTATCCGCAACGCTACAGGAATACAACGTTACCACCATCTACAATGATCCAGCGGGTAGTGGTCTCTGGCTATTTTCAGGCGATCTGACTAACGGAACCCTCTATTCGCTCAGCTCGACCCTTGTTGCCACAGCAACAGCAGTTACTTGGACCACAAGCGGCACCGCGGCTAATGTGCATTCTTCGCGACTTCCAACCATCAGCGCCGGTACTTCGGATTATCTTGGAGACTTGAACGTTGTGCCGTGGAAAGGCTTGTTTTTCATATCTCCAAAGGGGAGGTATCAAAACTCGGCATACCATACGCGCTATCAGATTTCTGCCCCAATGGGGGCAACCATCGGAAATCCGCTGTATCTCGGTCAGGCAACGGCTACTTCGATCTTGACTACCACCATCATGGGCGATCAGATGAATACCGTTGCAACGACTGGGGCACGAGTATATGGCGCTTCGGGATTGCAGCTCTTCTACTCATCTGGCGGATACTCGTTCTATACCTCTTCCGGCAACGTGACAGGCCGAATACTTATCAAGGGGTAATGTATGGCTACGCTGACAAACACGCCAGTCGTCCTCTCGCCCCCGTACACGGGGGCTGCGGGTTCTTATACGCTTGGCTCGAATACGATAACCTCGGCAACATTGACCGTGGGACACACGCAGACAAATTCTGCAGGATTATACAGCTATAAACTCTGTGAGTTAACATTATCTGGCCCAGCTGTAACGGCATCATCATGGAGCAGCTCGATTGTCCCTGGCGCAATACTCTCTGGAACAACATCACGGTACGGTACATTGAATGCCGGTACGTCCATTTGCGTAGTGACATCTCCGCCTATTGCGAGTCTATTCTTTCCGCAAATAACCGGCGTTACCGGCACAGTGAGTGGTACTTTGACAAACTATGTGGACAACAAGACAAGTCAGCCGGGAGCCGCGCTGACGCTAAGCAATTTCCCGTCCATCACTTCCACGTACGGCCTCACGAACACTTCAGATAACCGCGTCATCTGCGCAGGACAGCAGATTGTCTCATCGGTGGTGAATGCAGCGGGAGGACTCTGCACCACGTCGGGATCCGCTGCCTATGTCTGGTTTGCCGCTGGAAACAACCTGCTCGCCATTGCTTGCCTGACTAGTCCAACGAATGGAACATCTGGAACATATACGTTTCTTCCTGCAGCAAAATTATTGTTCTGGGCCGCTTTTTTGACTACAGATATGGGGCCGTCAGCAAATAGTGGCAACGCAGGAGCCCCGGGTTATCAGGGCATCATTTCTACATCAACAACCGGATTAACGTCCACTTCCCAGTTTTCTGCCTCTTCAATCGGCACAAAAAAGACAACAACCGCATCTACGACAAATCAACCGGTCTCCAGCAATATCTATCAGGTTTTGAATCCCGTAAAATTGGGCAATATCCCTATCGTTGGTTTCGACGCAAAAAATACAACCGCATCTACGACAAATCGACCGGCCTCCAGTAATATCTATCCGGTCAGTGAATCAAAAAAGATAGCAAACATCGTCGTTTCAGCCAATCCAAACAAGCAACAACTGTCGTCAAACTATCCGGTCTACACAAGCGCCAACATCGCGGTGATTACACCAATGGAATACGCGCCGCAATCTGTCTTGTATGATGTGAGTCCAGTTACACAAGTTGTGGGAACAACCACAAAATACACGTTTACCCTAAGTACAGTACAGCTTGGAACAACCACATCATCAACAACCTCTGCCAGCAGTGCATTCTGGAGCTAAAAGGAGCGTTACGCAATGGAAATATATCAGCGATTTGATAATCAATTTATTTATGGACCAATTTCACGACAGGATGTTGACAGCTTGCGAGTAAATCATTGTCTTGTTGAGCTTGACAATGGATGCTACATTGGAGTCAATGAAGAATTGCCAGAGTTTGAGTCCGTGCGGATTTACCGACCTGCACCGGTTCAAGAAATCTTGGCAGATCAACAGGAAACTTCCCCACAATAACCTGCATGGTTGCACGAGAAAGGACACTATCATGGCAATGTCAAAGACTGTCAAGACGGAAACAGGAATCGAGATCAAGGACGCATACATCCAGATCATTGGAGCCCGATACACTCCTCCCGCCGACCTCATTGTCAATATCGCAATGTTTGTGAATGAGGAGCAGAGGAAGAATGGGGGATCTCCATTTGGCGTTTCCACCGTCTATCTGGATCCAAACGACATCGTGGGTGAATCAACGTTTCTTCGTGGCCTGTATCTTGCGTTGAAAAAGCTGCCGGACTACAAAAACACACAAGACTGCTAACACCATATCCCCTTTTGTATACTATAGTAAATGACAAAAGGGGTTACAAATGCCATCATCAATGGGTTTGGCAGGAAAATATCTAGGCGTTAGCAATACATTTTCGACTGACGCTAATTTTTCCTTGGTGCTTATTGATAAGGACACTGGAGAAAAAAAGCAAACTTACACATTTTATGTCTCTCCAGATCAGGTAACAATCCAGATGCCTGGTAGAGTGCAGGTGTATCAGACGGCCAGAGGAGCGGCCCATGTTGACCATATGGGCGCAGGATTGTCATCGGTCATCATTGCTGGGCAGACTGGGCTGAACCCGCTTGTGGGCAACCCGGGCCTCGTCCAATACCGGCTTCTGCGCCAATTGGTGGAAAGTTATTTCGACCTGTGCGAGAACGCGGTGGGCCCAAATTCGGTTGAACTTCAACTGACCATTTCCTACAAGGACAATCCGAATTTTGGTCGATGGCCCGTAACGATCAAGGATTTTACCATGACCCGTAGCATTCAGAAACCTCTTGAGAATCGCTACGCCCTATCGATGATCATCATTGGAAGAAACATCTATTCGTCAAAAAAACCCACATCAAAACGCACGGCACCAGATACTGCCGCGGTGGCCGAGGTGACAGCGGCCAAACAGCTTGATAAGATGGTCCCAGATAAATGGTTTGATTATATTGTTCCAAAAGAAATAATCAAGGAGGCGACTGAACAACAAGATGAGTTTGGATCTACAATTTATGTAAGTAGGAACAGGGAATTTACCTTTACTGAAATTCTTGTAAAAGTGTATCCCGGACTATTTGGTCGTGCACACGAAACATCATCCTCGGCAGCGACCATGGCAGCAAAAGTTGCCAACGAAATGATGAAATGCAATGGAATTCAAGACCCATCCAAAAAATTCAAATATGGAGACAAGCTTACATTATATGTGCTGAGTTTGACTAGCTCCGATTTCCTAAAAATGGGCCAAGTTACTCAATCTCCAGATTAACAGCAAGAAAGGAGTCATTATGCCTCTGCAAGTGTCTGTCGTTCCCTACGAACTAAAGAATGTCCAGATATCTCAATATGTTGACTACAGAAGCAAAATGGACCCTAATGTTCTGAAACTTCTTGATGAGTACCCAGAGTTGGAAAAAATTTCAAAATTTCTTGATGACAACAAGAGGTTGGTTGATACGCAGACTCCATCATTTCGCAATCAATCACGAGCCATCTGTGATGTACTATCAAAATGCCTTTCTTATCTGGAAAATGAATTATTTGGACAAGACCAAGGGAATCAGCTGGCACATAACTTCTTTGCCAAGATTCATGAGAATTGCGTTCTCGTTGGTTTTTACATGTCCTTGACGGTAAATGAGGCAAAATATTACAACGGACAAAAGGGCGGCATGGATCTTTCCATAAACGCTGCTGCCGTTCCAATCATGGATAAACTTGAAAAATGGGATATTGTCAGCGATAATTTCTATACTGGACGTGACCGCCCTCCATTTGAAATAAGAGATGCACTTAAAACACTCTTGAACAGCATTGTTGTTGAGCGGATACGATAATGTCATACATCAGTCACACGTTAAGTTCTCTTGATACATTGGCGTCGCTTGCTGATAAATATCTTGGATCAGCATCATTGTGGGTGCAGATTGCCTCGATCAATGCTCTCCGGGCTCCATTCATTTCTGATGACGCCTATGATCAGCTTGATCCCGAAAGAGCGCGTATTCCTATCCCGACCGATCTTCCCGTGGGCAGCACAAGACTATCATTCAATTATGATGACATCATTTCTGGCAAAATACCTCGGCACGTACTTGCTCCCGGATCAGTACTATACATCAGGAAATACCTCCTCAATGGTGACACTACTCACGATACAATAAAAATAAAAAGATTCCATCAATTCAGGGATATCAATGCTTTTGGAGAAGTATTTCCAAAAGGAACTGTTGAGTTTGATACTGACGTAGTCGAGAATCCAGTCAAAGATGCAATTGCATCGGGCTTGATAAAGCGCAAGATCTATTTCAATGGCATATGGTCAGAGAATGGATCTGGTCCAGAAACAACATACTACAATGCGGGTGATCTGCTCATGGATATCATCAATGTGCCGTGGATGTGCGTTAACGCAGGAGCACCCGGCACGTGGACCACCATCTCATACGAGCGTTTTGGGGAAATTTCTTCTTCAAGGAGGCGTAATTCCTCCGGACCAACGGATCCCGGAAGAGCAGCGCGATACTATGTAAAATATGCATGGATAGGAAACAATTCCACTGAAGCAGTGCTGCATCAATCAGTAGCCTCTCCGTTTGCGTCACAGTATGCAACCTCACTTCCTTTTGCTGAAATACGGAATGTTCAGCAACGATTGTCAGATCAAGGGACATTGATTGAATATACATACGATCTCTATCCGCAGTCCATGGACGGGCTCGATGACAGTACCGGCTTGCAGACAACTCTTGTCTCGGCAACAGCCGTTGAACCCATGCTGACGGGAAAGATAGGCGCTGGAACAGCAAGAATTCGAAAACTGAATGATTCGTATGTCACAGTTACCGTAACAAATGCAAACTCAGCCGCGCTTGCAGCAAACCCGCCAGTGGCGGGGTACGTACGATCCATCACGTATTCTCCGTCTTCCTACATTGCGTCATCAACATTATTTTCTTCAAACGAATTCATGGTGTTTCACGCTCCTTCTGTCTGGCCAGACGGCGTCAAAGGTGTGGCGGTGTACATTGGCACATCCAGTAATTCGCTGAAAAGACTGTCAACAGTATTGACATCGCCAAGTGAATCAATTGAAGAGTCAGATACCGGCTTTGTGTTTGTGAATGACACGAGTCCTCCTACAATTGGAACCGCATACAAGGGGATTGGAAATTCCTACGTTGCCGGAACAGAAATTTCCTTTCATGATAATCCTGAGTTTTCCGTAAGCAGGGTATTGAAAACCGGAGACATTATTTTGATTCCCAACGCAAAGGGAACAAATGCCGCTTTGCAACGATCATTATACAAGGACGACCCCACGGACGTTTGGGGAAAGGATATCCTCCTTGATAAATCTGGACAGATTTCATTTGCGGGTGGAAGCGGCACTGACATAAAGGCAGTATACGGTAGGTACAATGTTGTTCAAGCACTGTATAATAGATTGCAAACACCATACAAATCACTATCAACGCAACCTGGATTTGGAAACCTTGCTGCAAATTCCGTCGGATCAAAATATTCGTTGTCCATACTCAATGATGTACAAACCGGAATAACGCAGACAATACTTGAAGATCCGCGAGTGTTTTCCGTAGAGTCCATACAAGTTTCATATGATAAAAATGTGGCAGCTATCTTGGTAAACAACCTTACAATAAAACTTTCCGAAACAGGAACCGTTATTGGCGTGACGCCAATCCAAATAAATATATAAAAAGGATTTTGTGATGGTTGAAACATTTCGTCTTTCTAGGCAGCAGGATATCGTTGGAAGACTGGTAGGATATTTCCTCGGACATACTGGATTTCTTACTGATTTCTCAGAAGGATCCATTATTCGATCCCTTTCCGAGGCCCTTGCCAAGGAGCTGTACAACGATAATGTCGCTTTTTCAGAAGGACTTGCAGAATCAATCGTTACATCAATCAAGCAATCATTCAATTTTCCACTTCTTCAAGCGACCAGAGCAAATGGATATTACACGTTCTACCGGAAAATGCTTGTTTCGCCAATAGAGCTGAACGCTGATCAGCCATCACAAACTGCAGGATTGACATTTTTTGAATCGCCGGAAAAAGACGGCGTTTTGCCGACCAATCGGAATTATTATTATGGAGTATCGGGATATGTTGCATCTACAGGATCTGCACTCTCAAGAGAGAGTGCTTCGACTGCCCGACTGAAAATAAACTCAGTCAGCGCAAAAAATTCTTCCGCTTTGCTTCGTTGGGAGTCACAAGATGGCTATTCAGGATATAGAATCTATCGCGCGTCGGTTGATCCCTCACTGATAAGCACAAATATTGATACCTACATCAACCTGCAGCTTTCGGGATCGTCATCATTATTGGCCGCAAGAACCCCATCGGTTTCTCCGCTTCAGAACTCGTATGTTGGCGAATATTATTTCAGTGTTGTTTCCTATGAAGAAAATCCAACGCTTGTTCCTGCTACCCCGCGAAGCGTTGGAGCCACTCCGCTGTCCATTAAAATAGGGAAAACAGGTTTGCAATGCGCGGAAATTACTTTTCCCGGCATTGCATCAGCGAATTATTACAAGATTTTCCGCAGCGAAGTTGGTGCTCCGTTTGATGTTCAAGCAAAAACAATTGACAGATTCAAGAATCAATCCCTTTCGCTGTCAACATATTACTACAGCATCACTGCCGATAAGTCATCATTGATATCTAGTCCGCCTACTACCCAGTTTTCTGTCACGGTAAATTCAAACTTGCAAAAAACAATACAGTTGAAATGGCTGCAAGTCACTGATGCTACTGGATATACAATTTACCGAGGAACTTCGGGTTTTACAACGTCTGAAAAAACGACACCCATTACGCTCTCCGCAGCGGCAATTCCTGATTTCATATCACTTGGCTCACACGATGGTGGAAATCTCGATGTTGGCAAAACATACTTCTATGCGGTCACATCCATAGTGAATTCCGGAGAGAATCACGAAGCTGAAAGCGGAATCAGCATGGTATTGGAACAACCGGTAATTGGCAACAATAAAGCCAATACGCTTGTCGTTTCTCGGCCATCCGGCCTGTCTTCGTATCGCGTTTATCGATGGAAAAAGACAACCACGAATGATGAAGTCATTTTCCAGACGGGAACTGGGTTAAGAATAGACTCGCTTACGTTAGAAACCGGAAAAACAACCATTAACACAATGTCCACTCAAACCACGGATGCTTCTGGATACACAAATGATCCCAATTATTCTTCATTGTGGTTTATTGAGCAACCCTATATTGCCAATAGTCTCTTGTATTACAATAGAACAGCATTGGCAAAACTTACGTATTCTTCTACTGCTACTCCCAATTACGCATTGACAATATTGGATCGCGGTTTTGGATATCACGCTCTTGGAACTGGATTAACATTATCTGCAGGAACGATGATTGCCATTCCATCGACAACTCCCACGCGGTATTCGTTGCCTAGCACGGTAACCATAAATGCAGGGGGCAGTGATTACTGGGCGGGAGATATTGCGTATGTAGGCGGTGCAGTGAGTGGAACCACCCGTGGGACTGTTCGCATCACATCGGTTCTTCTCGAAACAATTGGAAGTGCTGTAGCAGGGACGCTGAACATCACGCCTACAATTGAAACCGGCATTGTCAACTATCTGGTTGTGTCCGGTCTTTCCTTGACGACGGCCGAGAAATGGATACCCGGCAACAAGGTCACGCTCACATCTGCCGCAGCCGCCGGGATTGTTTCAAAAACATCCATATCGTCCGACGCATTTGTGTACTCATCCTCGGTTTCCTCTGACGGAACGTATGTGATCAAGATTGCTGCAGAAACCATTGTTGCAGGAAGTGCTATTCTCACAATGTCTTGTGGGGGAAACACCGTAAACGATGTGCGTGTTTCGGGTCCTGCATTCACTGTTTCGATTGTGACCACTGGCTCATACCCAAATACCGCATTTCCAACATCAACGCAGGTTTTATTGAACCTTGTTTCAGTCGGCGGAGTTGATGCGGACGTTGCAGGTGGCGGCACAATATACGACTTGCGCGTCAATGAAATGACAACGGCGAACTTTTCCGCTCATGATGTATTGACTTATTCCGTCGGCAAAGAATCAGGGGCACTTTGTGATAGTGATCAATTCGCGTATGTGGTATCGCAAGATGGCTCGTACTCAGGATCAACATCGAGTCCCATTCTTTCTTCAGCTGCAACGGTGACTTCTGCAAGTCTGGATCTCACCGTTGTAAACGGCGCAATTAGTTCTGCAGTTATCCCTTCTGGACTTGGGGGAACATCCATCAAGGAGGGGGACATCATTACGGTCAACAAGGAGGCGAGTGAGACACTATTGCCTCCAACCGGAACATTTGCGAAACTCCGGGTGGATTCGGTAACTAGTGGAAGTGCCACAACCGTTTCCGTTGTAGAGGGGGGGTCTGGATACAAGTTATCTGCATACAGTGGAATCAATGCGTCACAAACTCCAACTTTCTTATCAATTCCAACCACTCCAATTGTTACAAGAACGTACAAGGTAACATTTTCCAACGCGGACGGAAGGGAATCCTTGCCAAGCAGCGCCTCTGCTAGCATAAGCACCACGGGTCGCCTGACATGGGCAATTCCTGCTGGAGCAACCGCCTCACACGTTTATCGTTCACTAGATACTGGAACATGGGTCTCAGGAGCGCATCTTTTCTCGATACCAACAACGCGTACAATTACCGGACCATTCTCATTTGTTGTAGCCAGTAATATAGCAACCATTACCTTATCTGCGGCATACACAAATAATTTCACCATAGGGGATGTGTTGACATTTGCCTATGCTACAGCAAATACTATCGTTTTGACTGGGACTCGCACGGTAGTTGCGATCACCGATACAGCGGTGACTGTTAATGTTGACAATGGCATCTCAGACACATCCCCTAATTCCACGGAAATAAGAAGCATACAATCGATTTCCTTTTCCCAAAGAAGCATCCGCGTAACAAGTTTGACATCGAACACTGGTGGCGGAACCGTTGGCTACATTGATGATTTTACAACAGGTGTAGAAACAGGTTCCTATCCTACAGCGCTGGCTACCGGGTTTGTCACCACTCTTCCGCCAAGATATCGTCAAACAACGAGTCTTGCTACACTCATCAAGGTTCGATCTTCGCGTGGCGGGACACAAGGACTTACTTACAACGTGCGACGTGCATCAGACATTGTTCCAAAAACTGACCTTCGGTACCTACGCATTTCAGAGAACATTATTACAGGCACTATTCATCAAGCAACGCTATCGGGATTCATAACTGGTTCCGAATTGAAGGTGACTGGAATGACAACCGGAAAGATAGTGCCCGGACATCGTTTGTCGGGATTCACAACAACGGCGCCAGTGTATGTTTTAAGTCAGTCTAACCAAACATTGACGTTTGGATCGCTAACAACCACAGGAACAGTGGGACCGATAAGCACCGTCGGTTCGGCAAAGCAATATACCGTGACACTTCCGTCTACAGCCGGATTGTATTTTGATGTGACTGCAGGACAGGCGGTATTCTCGGCAGAGTCGGACACCTCGGCATCGTCCCCAGGAACTGCTCCATCAGGGACGGTCATCAGCAAGACAGCCACATCCTTCGTTGTCCAGTGTTCATCATCAACGGCGACAAACACTGTCGGCAGTATCAAAAACATCGTAATTACCTACACCGCAAACTCCATTGGCGCAATGGGAACATATGTTCTCGGCTATGCGTCATCTTCGTACTCTGCTGTCCCCGGCGTGGTGGGCACTGCCGTACTGCCAGCAGCGCTATACACCAACACGGTCTTGACCGCAACGGCTACACCAAAACCCGTAGCTGGGCAATTGCTTTTCCACTCCATGTCCACAAATCTCATGTCCTTCCTCTCCGGAGAACAAGACCTTACTTTGGACCCCTCACCGCTGATAAAGCTATCGAATACCTACGAAATTGATCGTCAGTCAGGGAATGTGGAGCAGCTTTCCTCTGGTTCAATCTATGTTGTTGCGCCAGAAAAGTATTATTCAGTACTGGGCGGACCTTCTACAGGATCGCAAACCATCTCGGACAATAACTCCTTGTATTGGGTTCCGATGAGCACAAGCGAAGATTATGTCCTTTCTGAAAAGCCTGTGATAATATTCAGGGATAATAATACAAGCGGGTCCGGAAGCGGGACGTACTGGCCCACAAAAGTGTTTCCCATGAGACACGCAGTTTCAGGCCCATCATTGAATCCGGATGACACAAATAATGTCTCGGCAGAATTTTATGCAACCGCAGCGCAATCTTCCCTCTGGCCATTTGTTGAACGCGTAAACACCATAGAAAAGACAAACTTGACAATGACTCCAAATACCAATTATTTTACCTATGTAGATAATGGAAGGCAATCATTGGATCTTACTTCTGACTACCGGGCAATTTCCACATTGCCAACCTCAAGTACGGCTCAGGCAATAACGGGATCAATTACCATTCCATATGGCACACAAGTAGGAGTTCCCGGCACCACAAAACGATACAGAACTACCGAAACATCGGTATTATCATCAACGCAGAACGAGTCTCTTGTTCATGTTGAATCAGACATATCTGGAGATTTTGGAAACACCGGAGCAAATACCGTAACGGAACTTGTAACAAATGTGTACGGGATAGCATCAGGAAACAATACAGGAGAAATACAATACGGATACGATCCAGAGTCGGAAACACAATGGAAAATGAGATTTTCCAGTTATCTGAAAAAGCTTGCAAGAGGCACAAAGGAATCCATACAAGAAGGCGCAAAAACAGCATTCATTTCTGATGCCAAGGGATATGTAAGCGAAGCGGTAACAAGCGCACTTGTTTCCGAATCAACAAACAACATCGTTGATTTGTATATACACAACGGAACATCGCAAGAGGTGAGCACGACGCTTATTTCTGCTTGTGAAAAAGTCATTTCCGGATATATTGATGGCACGACCGGAATTATTTACCCGGGATACAAGGCTGCGGGAATTCCTGTGACCATCAAGGCATCGCAATTCAAGCTTTTCAATTTTGACGTACAGCTTACCTTGTACTCTGGATGGTCAGTTTCCACAATCTCCGCGTCTGTTGAGGCAAACATCAATAAATACATCAACAGTCTGGATATCGGAGATGGGTTTGATATCCCGACAGCGATTGCGTCTTATGAAGACATCTATGACTCCTCAGAAACAAATCAATACAAAGTTGTCCTGATTGATTCAATGGGAACAAAATCCGTTGCCTCGTCAACGCTTACCACAAAAGCCCGTCCAGTAAAGATCACATGGACGGTGCCTTCGGTAACGACGGGTCCGCTTGTGATTGGCGCAGAAATACTCAAATGGTCATCAACGCTGAATGCTTGGCAGCTTCTGGCAACGTACTATGAGTCCGGCGACCCTTCAAGTGACTTTGTTTGGTACAAGCCAAAAAGAACAAATACGAATTTGTTTCTTTTGAGCCTTAGTACATCAAATGGAGCGATCACAAATGTGGGCACATTTAACGCAACAACATCGACAAGTTACAGGGTGGGAGACAGGATCGAAGTTATCCAAGAGGGCGGATCGGGAGGAGTATTTACCGTCGACAAGGTATCCAGCGGAGGAATCTTGATGTCAACACCCGGTGCTGAGGGAGCAATCGTTCCAAGGATAACGGGCGCCAACATTGACAATGTGCACAACATTACTATCAAAGCGAATGATGGTGGAACAGGCTATACAAACGGGGCAGCAACGACTAGGCTTGTGCCAACATATGATTCAATCCAGACAAAACAAAAAATGTATGGATTTGAAGGTGGAGCACCATATTACTGGGATCCTAGCCCGGACTATCAGTCAAGACAGGATTTCATTGCGGGACTCTCTCGGTATGTGAGTCGAAACGGAAGGGTGCTTGTTCCTCAAGATTATTCTTTTTACAATGATGGGAGAAAATTTTTCCAGATTTCTTCATTAATCAGGGAAATCATGAAGACTCCAGGCGTCGCCGCAGTGAATGTTGTAGCTTCTGATGAACTGGGAACCGCCCATGCTGTGTATGTACCCAACAAAGGTGTTGTGATCCGCGCAAATACCATAAGCATAAGATAAATAAAAATGACAATTCCTGCACTTCCCATTGAGAACTCCACCATAGCTGAGCGACTTTTTGCCGAAATGCCATCCGGTTTTTCCGCAGAAGCCTTGGTAGAAAACTTGTTGGAAATACGTGTCTTTGCTCCTGTCTTGTCAAATGCAAATGACACCATAACATTGACAATACAAGATGGAGTATTGACAGTAAGTCCTCGTGTGTCCTACATTGATCCTGAATACATTGACATGCGCAAAATGACCATAAAAAATCTTGTGGAATATTTCAATCAGAAATATCCTTCTGGATATACGCAAGGAGGAATAAGTGTTTCCTTGCATGAAGCCGCTTCTGCCACCAGTCTTGATCTTCTCTCAACGGTACTTCTTGAGGGATCTTTGGAAATTGACACCTCAATTACTTTGTGGCCAAAATTTACCGCCCCAAACTACCAGCTTATTTTCTCGCTGATGCTCACGTTGCGCGAGCATCAGCAGTCCGTAAAAAATGCATTACGACAAACAGACCTTCGAGTGGCGTCTGGACAGTGGTTGAACTACTGGGGAGATGTCTTGGGAATCCAGCGAGCCACATCGGAAATTGGATTTGACGAAAATTATCGAGGAAGACTTCTCTGGGAAACAATCATGCCCAAGACGAACAACTGGGCCATAGCGGATATTCTTGAAAATGCATTGAATGGTCGAGCGCGAGTTGTGGATGGAGGCGCTCCCTTTCTTCTGGTAAATGCAACCACAGGAGCACAGTCAGACTCAAAGCTTCTTTTCCCGGAAGATTTGAACAACTCAAGTATTGTCGCTCCATCTGTGGATGGAGCTTATGGAGAATTATATTATCAACAAACGTCAGGGCGCTGGTATGCATGCGTTGCCGCTAGAGCGAATGCGACTACCCCACCCATATGGAAAGTATTGCCAGACTCAAGACATCATCTGGCGACCAGCAGCATACTGGCTTTTTCGGGATTGTTGCCGACAACTCCTTCTGTCAATAATCATGATTATTACGATGCAGACACTGTTGTGGCAATTCCGGCAAACAGATTCAGACCTCTGCCTAATGGCAGCTTTTCCGGATACATAGATATAACAAAAATTAGCGAGAATGGATATCAGATACTTGATGTTCGTTCGGTGAGCGTAGGAACCACCATTGATAGCGGAACGATGATTTCCATTCATTCATCATATGTAGAAACTACTCCTGTCTTGCCAGATGGAACCACTATCATTTCACGCATATCGGGAACTGCAGAATCTGTAGCCCAATACGAAATAAGTTCATTTCCTACAAAAAATATTGGATCTGTTTCTTCTTCGGTAAACTTTGACGCAGGATATTCGCTATGGTCGCAAATAAATCCTGGTTCTCCATTTGACACAAGCGAAGAACGCAACATGAACAAACTCGGCCCATTGACAGGAATCGGAACGTTTACCGTGTACGTCGAACCTGATCGAGAAGATGGAACCATTTCACCACGGTTGTATTCTCTTGTCTATCAGCTAGTGAACAGATACAAAGCAACCGGTGTATCATTTATCGTAAAACCGTTACAATAGCAATAGCAATGAAATTTGGAGAACAAAATGAAACCAGTCAATGCATATTTGGGATATGATCCGTCAAGAGTAAGCAGAGTCAATGAGATAGATTCCACTATTCATTCATGGGAATCCGTGCTATTCCAGCAAGGGAAAAGCGTCATGGACTTTGATCTCAATGTATTGCAAAATATCTTGAGAAACAGCATTGGAAGTTTGGCAAAAAACATCTTTGATGGTTCAGGATTTTTCAAGACTCCCTCATTCTCTGTTATTGGGAACACCGGAATTCTAATGATGCCAAAATCATGCGATGTGAATATATATGGCAGAACAGTTAAGGTACAAACAACAAAGGTCAATCTTCAAACGGACAAGGCGTATCCAGCTGCGGGATCGAATCCTAGCTGGGGAAATTTTTTCTGGCTGGAGTTCTGGTACGAAGAGATCACTCCAGTAACTGTTCAAAACGAACTTGTTTCCGCTGGAGATGAGCAGAAAAAAACCTATCAGGTTGACGCGTATGGCGGAGAAGACAACAGAAGCTTGACATCAAATCCATACAACAACATTATCGATCCCATCTATGGAGCGGAGACTTCTCGTCGGGTGCAACTTCGGTGGAGAATGCGAAGCACCAAGATTACAAACAGGGCGACTAATCCTCTTGGCTTTGGGCCGAACAGCACAACGTTCGGAGGCAATGGAGAAGTTCTTGCAAGAGGTGGGAGGGCAGATGATCAATTAAACTATGTTTTCTATCGATCCAGTGATTATCCGTTAACTGAATCAACCGGCACAACATATGAGGCGACCTTGAAAAACAGCCTTGTTGATTTTTCTTCGCCAAGGGATGAGTACCTCTACATTGCTGGGCGCGGAACAGCGAATGATGCAAAAATACTCAACACAGTGGATGGGCGCGTGTATGGAATACCAATTTGCATGTCATATGTTACCGCTAATACTAACTGGGCATACAATGATCTTTCCCACGTTGTCGGCATAAGAACCGGGTCAGTGATTGCCGGTGGATCGGCGTTGATTGGCACTCATGTGCATCTCCTTATCAATGAAGGGTATGACGGAGCTGACATAAATACCGGCGCACTACAATGGGACAGGATAACCCTGACTGCGCAACAAGATGACCTTCTTGGTCGCCCCAATTTCCCAGCTGATATTTATCTCGTTCCCGATGATGTGGAGGGGAATGCCGGATATGTCATTCCAACCAGAGTGCTCGTGAAGGATAACGGAACTGCCGCACTTCCTTCGTTGTCATTCTTTTCTAGCACTTTGGCAAAAAACAAGAAAAGCGGATTTTCGTATTTGGAAGCAAGTAACACGGATTCTCTCATCGTTTCCGTGAGCGCAACAAATATTGGTCAATTTTTCAAGGATTCCGCATCGTCAAGAACCACAAAAATCAGACAATGGGAAATGAGCGCCATTGCGGAAAACGGACTTGTCGTGTCGGGATCAATTGAGGCGTCTCTTGACGCTCTTGTTGAGAGACGATTGATTGTCGGATATTCGCAAATCAATGAACTGACAGCCCCCGGATTGGCCGGAGGAACCGGACTGAAAATAAAAATCGACACAAACCCTGACTACACTATTCAAATCCTCGACGGTGGGTCTGGATATCACGTTGGAGACGAAGTTGTTGTTGTTAGCGGATCAACCACATCGACCGCAACGGTAACCACGTTAAGCTCTGGGACAAAACAGGTTTCCGGATCACTTTCGGTAGCAAGCAATATTGTCACATTTACTTGTGATGTAAATTCGGATGTAGCTGGAATTTCAGCTGGAGACAAAATTTCTGTTGTATCAGGCGTATCGGAAAACGAGGCACAGTTTAATGTAGCTGCAGAAATCAGTGTAGTCACTGTTTTAAACGCAGGTAATTCATTTACCATTTCAGGACTTTCAAGCGTAACTCAAAACGCAGCAGCTGTATTGAAAATCGAAACAACCCTTGGGGCACGAGCAGGTTGCGTTGGAACACTTTCGGCGTTCAGTGCTACTCTTGGGATCGGTACGTATTCTCCTGAACTTGCGACTGCGACAAAATACCGGACAAGCCGAATTAAGCAACTGCGAACTTCATACATCGCCGCTGAAAAAGCAATTTTGAAATACGGAATTATCAACGGATACACAAATCAGAGCGATGGAGTTGATATTACTGGAAATATCAACGCAAATGCCAGAGTAGAATTACGTGTCAATTCTTCTGTTTTTGCCACCACAGGATCATCAATAAAAAACAAGTATCCAAAAGCGCGATCAATAAATTTCATCAGTGGGCCGTTGATCAATCTTTCTGGGCAAATGAATGACGCGAGTGATATTTATTCACTGACAATATCTGGAGCACTCGATGCGTTCAATCTTTCGTATGACACGCTTTCTCCAAAATATTATTTTATTGCGGGACGAGTTTACAATCAGCAGCCACAAACAGGAACAACGGTCATTTCCGGCATGTCTGGTGACAGTACATTATCAAATGAACCTTTTGTGATACCAGTTAACGACACAACATATGAGATGTATATAACCGTAGGTCTTTCTGATGGTACCCAGAACGACGTGATGGCAACGGTTCCAGTAGCTACCTCCCTCTCACGAAGCTCGACAAGAACATTGACCACGCTTGCAGGGGCAATGCAGACTGCAGTACGGAACTTGCTTACAGTAAACACTACAGCAAGGAGCAGTAATGTTTCTGTGAACGGAGCAGAAATACTCTATTCAACAAACACTGGATTTTCTTTCGATACAAAATCTTCAGCGGTTTGGAAAAGCATTACAGCAAATGCTGCTTTGAATAACCTTAAATTTTTGGAAAAAATTGGCGTGGAATCAAAGATTCAAGTCAATAACGTTGCCGTAAAAGAATTTACGCTTTCTTTCTATGACGACTCGCTACAATTTGCCAGTATAGCGCCAAGGATGATTGTGACGGATTTGGTCGCTGGAACCGCTGACGACGACCGGACCAAAATACGTTATGTGCTAAGACACATGTTTACGGGGGCAAGTTTTACAAATGCTGCAACATTTATATGTACTGTGATAGATGGACAATTGTCGACCGCTTCGGGAGCAATAACGGTTGCCAATGTTGGATCTGGATACCAAGTAGGCGATGTCCTTACCGTCAATGGATATGGATCAGGAACTAGGGGCTCAGTTAGAGTAACAGGGGTTACCACTACCGGTATCACCGGCCAAATTATATCAGTTGCTGTGTTTGAAAGTGGATCAAACTATCCCATTACGAACAATCCGCGCACAACAACTAGGCAAGATTTTATTGAAGTTGTCAATTTGTCAACAAGTGCGGATACTCCTTACCTTACCGTAAATTACCCCATTCTTGGATTAACTGTAGACAAGCTTAATCTTGTGTTTTCGTCTTCAATTACAAATATTGGAAATGAACCAAAAACGTTCATCAACAGTGGCGATAGGCATCTTTCCACATCTGCGCAGATGATCAGGAACGATCAAACAGCGCAATCAAATTTCATGAAACAAGCGTCACTTCCGTCAGATGTGTGGGTTGAAGGACGATCAAGTATTGCAGCAAGACGCGATCACCGACACGAGCGAGAACAATATCAGAATGCAGCATCCTCTCTTTTGCCATCTTCTCTCGGCGCACCAACGATTGGTTCATCATTGACCGTTTCACGTGGAGATCACACGCATGGTTGGCCTGCCAACATTCCTGTGGGTGTCAGCTTTGGTGCGCCTCCAGCAGACACTGACGGAGCCTCTGGTAGAGACAGACGAGTTGGAACAGCAACGGAATTTTTTGGATTGACAGGGCCTGCCGGAAAGCAACGGGATAACCTTGTTGGGGACACAGCCGAGGCTAGCGTCGCCAAATTGCAAGGAGCTGATGCGCTTAAATCTGCCCTAGCAATATGGGATACTGATATTTACAATTCCCAAATATCAAACACGCAGTCTACATTTTCTGGATATATTTCTGCAGAAAATCGAGCTGTTGCTGGAAATTGGCTCACGATAACAACAGGTGGAACCATAAGTGCCTTGGGCCTTTTTATGGTAGATGGCGTATTAAAAGGGTCGATCATTACAGTAAGCACATCAACGGGCACAGCAACATTTGAGGCAACATCAAATGTGATTTCTACTACTGTTGGTTCTGTCCAAAGAAATTATGTAACCATAAAATATATAAGCGATACAAATCAATCAACGGTTGTTACCTCTATTGGAAGTGCATCTAATCCCCAACAAATGATCGCAAAAAGTCCTCTGGCCACGGAAAACATCCTTCCTGATGTTGGCGGTCGCATAGTTTTTGGAGGCAAAGTTACGTATTCGGGATCAGACTACGCAGTTTTTGGTGGAATTCGAGGTGGGAAAGTCAATACTACACCAGGGGACAGGAATGGGTATCTTTCTCTTGAAGCGCGATATATGGGAGGATATGCCACAGACAACAATACGCAGACTAGATACTTGACCGAATTTCTGCGCGGATACAATACTGGGCACGTTACCATAGGAACGCTTCAATACGGATCCAATATTGCGCAAGTTTCCGATCTTATGAATGCTCAAAACATACTTAGAACAATGGGAGATCAACCAAGAAAACTTCGTGTCATGGGAAAATCCTTGTTTGAAGATGGGATTCTCATGAACAAAGGCAAAGCAGAGTTTACCAATATTGTCGCTACATCCGGAACCCCTAATGATGCTCTTGTGGAAATATGGTCGACCAATCAATCAGCCCGACCAATGATATCCCTTATGCAACGAAGTGTAACCGATCAAAGGGACACCGTTACTACTCCGTATATTTATGAAACCAGCTCCATGAATAAATGGAATACATATCTTACACAAACAAGCGATTCCTCCGGAGCTGGACATTACACCATTGCACTTAGCACATTAACCATGGATACTTACAATGGATTTGCAATACAAGCTCAACGAACAGCAATTGGCAACACTGAATATGGATCAGTAAGCAAAGTAATAATGTATCCAAATGCGCAAATTGGATCCACATTAAATAATATTGCTCAAGTAAAAAGAACATTGACATTTCAGACAAGAGACAATACGTCAGGCTCAGCGCTGGGAGGCATGAACTGGATTCTTTCTAGCGATACCATTGGGGGAGATAGAAACAATAATTACGCGCAGCGTTCTTTTGCGGTATCCGCTGTTCCGCTAGGCACCTCGGGGTTTGCCGAGCTTTCGGGAGGAACAACGCAAGTTGGCAAACCCGGACAGCCGGGAACGCTGTCTCCAAACTTTCAAACCTTTGTTTTGACAGATTTTTCCAACGCCTCAAACTTGTTGCTTTATAACAAACGCGTGGATTTTGATGCCAATGTCACAGTAAACGGCATGGAAATCACCCCAAACGCAACTACTACAGTAGCTTCATTCTTGAATACCACCCCGCAAAACATCTTTGAGGTATATCAGGGCACAACAGACAAGCCGTGGAGATTGGGCACATACAATAAGCTTGCAAATTTGAGGGGAAATTTTACTGCTTCCACTAGTGGCCAAAACAATACTGTTCTTAGTGACCCAACAAACACAACATACAACGGAGTCTATGGATTTCTTGCTGGCCAAAAATTCACCATAGGTTTGAATACATATATTATCCAATCTGTTGATTATGTCGCGAAAACGATCACCCTTACAGCATCAACGTCGCTTTCGGGAAGTATTACCGTGACCGTAGAAGACGTATCTGGCGGACTAAAAGGACAATTTGACCGCATTGCCAATGAATACCGTCTTGGTTTTATTACAAGAGATAATTCACTATGGAATACCGGAAGCATAGAATTCAATGATCTTCACTTCCGCACAGGATCTGGAGCATCTTTGAGAAGCAAGATGTACATTGCAAATAACGGAAATGTAGGAATTGCAGACAATTATTTCAAAGCAACCACTGCTCCAAGCACACTCCTTCATCTTTACGAGGCAACAGGTACCGTTGCAATATCGGCTACCGGTACTCCCACAACAGACTTAAATGACAATTACAAACCTAAAGGAACATTGATTCTTGAGCATGGCAATCAAGGTGGAGCAAGCAGCATCGTTTTCAGGTCCAACAATAATTCTGGCAGCGATTATGGATATATTCAATATCAGGATACCATTACATTAGATGGAACAACGGAGCGGTCTCGCTTGATCATCGGAACACAAAATGATGTCAGCGATGCTGTTTTAGACACTACTACCAATCCTCCCACTCTTGGAAGTGCGGCAGATGATGTGGTGATTTGGGCATCTGGAGCAATCATTGGCAAAGGAACTGGCGTTGCTGGATTGTTTGCCCCAAGAGTTTCCATTCCCGCACAAAGTTTTGTGGTTCCCCCTGGCGGCGGGATAGGTGCGCCAATGATTCAACAACGTGCTGCAAATGGTAGTCCCGATGGAATTACGAGCATAGGATGGAATCGTCATGAGCTTATATACCAAGATGGTAATGATCTATACGCAGATTCAACCATAAGTTTGCCATATAACTACACCCCAGACATGAAAATTACTGTAAGAATTATCTGGTATGGAGATAATACTACTGGTACAACATTTGCAACTACTCGCAGTGGAACCGTGAACTGGGAGGTGTTTGTTGCAGCCGTTAGTCCAGTTAGTGGATCAAGCACCGCCGGTATTTCAGGAGTACTCACTAATCGTCCTTCAATGTCTCCCATAAGCATTAATCCCAACGGCACATCGCATTATGTAAACTGGAACAACACGTATGGGGCTGTACTTACGGAAACAAAACTTACTTGGACGCCGGTAGAATTTCCCAACATGAATGCAAGACCTGGCGATTTGCTGGGTATTCGACTTCAAAGAAATGGTTTAGCATTAGGAGACACCTTTCAAGGAAACGCATTTGTTCTGAATCTTATCTTGGAGTTTGGAAATGAAACTGGAACGTATTTTGATAGCTAGAAAAGGAGTAATCGATGATTGATGATGTATTTTTGCAGCTGCCCTCGCGGCATTCCATTTCAATAAAATATATTGATCAATCAAACGTGAAATATTTTTATGCAGATACCGCTCCCATTGATGCATGCAAGAATGGCTGTCCGGAATATCATTCAGTATCAAATGCACTCAATCATAATCTTTTTCAATATTCATTGGGGGATACGCATTTGCCGGGAATTCCTGCGGATTTGGTTGCAGAAAAGGATCTTGCCTCTTTTGTTGCGTTTAATAAAATATCTGTCCCAGTGCAATCACTGGAGCATCAGATAGTGGAAACGGTGTTGCTTTGGGACAGCGATGGAGAAAACGAGTGGAACCATTGCAACAAATGGGCTGGTGGTTGCGGCTTCAGCGCAAATCCCGCGCTGTGGGACGCAACCATGAGATTTGAAAAAGGAGTCATATCAGGTATCCTGACTATACCAATCGGAGCATCTTTGGATGTCATTGCACAGCTTATTGAGTCATTGGTACATGAATGATCATGAAAGACTATGTTATTGAGAAAAACACTGTTCTAGAAGAAGACATTGTCATTGATGTGGATCATTTTGAGATACAGGACAATGTGTGTGTGGAAATACTCAATAGCGCAAAAATTTCCTGCAAGACATTTGTCATGGGCAATCGATCACTGATCAACGGGAAGGGAAAAAGCTCGGTGATGCTGGCAAATCCTGTTTCTGGATTTCACGCATATCGCGACCGGTATGGGTTTTCCAGTGGAGGAGGCGGTCAAGGGGGCACTCACGCAGGCATGGGAGGCCTCGGGGGACCGGGAAGAGGAAAACCTGTACGTCCCAACCGTTTGGATTATCGTGTTTTGCGCGGATCATTGCATGATGATAGTCAAGGACAAAGTGGCACAATTGGCGGAAATGGATACCCATCAGGAATTGGAGGGCAGCAAGGGCTTGGTGGAGCTTCAATTGTTATCGAAGCTGCCGCAATGCAGCTAGGATATGAATCATGCATTGACATGTCTGGAAGTGATGGGAAAGAAGGCCAATCCAGTATGTATGGGTCAGGCGGAGGTGGCGGAGGAAGCGGAGGAAAAATACATATTATCACGAGACATCTCATTGGACGCGCCGCTTTGTTTTTTGCAAATGGAGGAAACGGTGGGCCCGGAGGGCGAGGCGAGAAGACTGGATCACAAGGCGGCGGTGGTGGCGGCGGGTATATCTATCTTCGATGCATTCCGCAAATGGAAATGCCAATGATGCGTTTTTGGGGTGGGGCGGGTGTGTTTTCAGGAGCAGAAGGCCATGGACTCATGGAGCCTATTGTCAATGAGCCGAGAACAATCCACCGCACTATTGACATCACCCTTTTTGAAATAGGACTTGATCACTTCATGGCAATGGTCATTGATCCCGTTTCTCAATCCAGAATGAAAGTTCACCTGTTGGAAAATATTGCATCAAATTCTGATGCTGAAATAGAGAGAAAAATTCTTGACAAAATACACATCACTCACGGATTGGAGATAGTGTCAAATGGGACTTAATATTCCAAGATTAGGTGGATTGATAAATTTTGGGCACGGAGAGGCCGGAAACCTTACGGTTCCGTATGATTTTCATGACGGCAATTTGGAGATAGGAGAGAGCAGCGTAGAAAAGGTTGTGCCGCCAAATTTCAGCAATCTGACAATGGTCATCAAGCGTCCCGACGCTACTTACGGAAGCATTGTCGTATTGGAAAGTAGGGCAAGCTCAGCAGATCCTTGGTCACAAGTTTTTTCCCTCGATTGCAATACTTCTGATGATCTCAATAAAACGTATCTTTATCCGGCCAATGTATTCCAGACTCGCGGATCAACAATGAAAGTGTGGAGAAGAAAAAAAATAAATAAGCCAGCCGTGCAATGGTCTGGACGGTGGGGTGGATATTACAATGGCTGGGGGATTGTCGCCCCCTCTTCGGGGGACGCACTTCCAGCTCCGGATGAGGCTCTGTTCAATCCTTGGAGAGGGCAACATGGCGGCACTGGCAACAATTGGGGTGATGGCACCGCTTTTACTTGGCCTAATCAACCCTTTACAATGACAACAACTGGTGGCACAATTTCAAAATCTTTTCCTTCCGACGTACACCCTCAGTTTGGGGTTCATTACGCTTGGAATGATGTACCCACAATGCCGGGTGATTTGTCACTTGCCAGATATGGATTTATGTCCGCAAACGGAGATTGGGACGGATCTGCCACTTACAATGCTGATGGTTCGTATGGGCCAAGAGAAGGAGTGGGAAAACAGACCTCAGCCACAGTACACGCAGTTGCCGTAGTTGCCTGCAGAAACACGAATGCCGACAATTATCGAAAATTGATTATTCGCAATCATCCAGAAAGCAATAAAGATCATTATTACATGACGTATAAAAATGGATCATTGACTGGAAGAGAAGATTATTGCCCATCCGGAATTGATGCACCTAGGCAATTCAGGGTGCGTAATCCTGGAAACTCCGTAATCAATGTTCATTTTTTTGCTGCAAAATATACCGTTTCGTCGTCTGGTAGAACAACCGCTTTCTTTTCTAACGTAACTGTGAAGCCTTGGGGAAGACTTGAGATTCCTAGGGCAGCAGACTTTCGCGTAGAACAAGTCATGACGGTTCAACCAAGCACATCATATACTCATTACACAAACAATACACAATCTACGCAATATTGCCCATCGGGATTGGTTTCCGACTACGAAGGTGATCGCCGGACATATGATGCTCCAACAACGCCATTTGGAACCATCAATGGAGGAGGAGGTGGTGGACACGCCACACAAGGCGCTAGCTCCGGCGCAGTATCGGGAGGAGCAGCTCGGATAGCGGGACCACAAAACATTCCGGTAACCCTTGTTGATCCGCAAACTGTCCGCACCGCAACAGACGCCAAGGCGCTTGGCTTTATTCCCGGACAAGGATTGGAAAAAAATGTTTCTGGTTCTGGGAATAATACCGGTCAACTGGACGCTGAAACATACATAGAATACATTTCTGGCAATGAAATGCGATTAAATAAAAGTCATGTTTCTATTGATAATGGAATTCTATCGGACAAGATACATGTGAATGCATTGCATTACGATCTTGATCGATTATATGACGTTCCATTTAACAGAACAAAACCGTGGACAATGTTGCTAGAAAGTCAACACCTAGGATCTCCAGGTGGCGATGGTGGAGACACCGACAATTCTGTATCAACCGACAATTATCCCGGAAGAGGTGGAAGCGGCGGTGGCGCAATACGAATGATTGTTCGATACATGAACCTAAGTGGAAGAATATGGGCAATTGGCGCGTCGGGAGCTCAAGGACGAGCAACTCATGGTGGATCTTATCAGGATTGGTCACGATCATATGGCGGCGGTGGCGGAGGAGGCGGTTCTGGTGGGACAATCTGGCTTATTGCCGAAAATCTGTCAGGAGGGTATGGCGAACAAGTATCAGGTTTGGCTCCCGGACTGAGTCCCATGTGTTTGAGGGATCAGGCATACTGGAATTTTCCTGATTTGCATGGAGAAGAAGCTGGCGATGGATCACTTCCAATCACCAACGGAATGAATCTTTCATCAGGTCCGGTCTATTCGTCGGGAAATATCAGTGTCAACGGCGGTGATGGCGGACAGTCTGGATTGCGAGGAGACGCTAGGTATGTATGGAGGCCAGAGGTATGGGAGCGCGGTACTGCTTTTGCAACAAAACCTGAGCTTGCATATGCTGCGGATCCCGCATGCCCAGGTGCCGGTGCACCATTTGATGGCGTAGGGATAGAGGGCACCGCCAATGCGCTTGGAACAGAAAAACGTTTTACGCCGGATTTTTTCTATTATTACAAACTTACTGGTTTTGATGTACTAAAAAGTTATGGTACTCACACAGAACGCGGAACACAAGACCCACTAACTGGAGATTGGAGCACCATAGAGAAATCGCATGTTTCGGCTATAGAACTTACCCCAAAGATTTCACTAGTAAAATCCCCTTCTTTCCCAAACACTTCGGCAAACAACACTATAGAGGGTGATGTTTCAGAATTGGAATGGGCAGCGGTCACACCAGCGGTTGGACCAGCACAGATGCTTCTTAACAAAATTGTGAGTGAGACAATTGCTCCAATAAATTACACAAATAGCAGCGGAGGAACCAGTTCCACTCCCACCATAACACCCACGTACAACCCTGTTGTAGGCGGCATTAGTTATATCCTCACTTCATTAAAAACATTGAACGGGCTGACTACGTATGACACCCCATGGTTGGATTTTGTCAATAAAGCGTGGGTTGGCAATGCGTATCAATTGAAAGCCACTGTTGTACAAGAAGCGGATTGGGGCGAGTGGGATGGAGACGAGAATGGACAGAATGGTGGCGCCGGATCAGCCGGAAGAGTTCGCGTGGACATTGGACGACTTGATGGATTCAATTATCAAGGAATAACGGTTACGCGCAAGGCGGGAACCCTGAACGCCGATCCTACCCCAAAGG
>Ga0209596_1000638_pt1 | contig 32369 bp, 33 predicted proteins | sample M_130807_MF_Meta_FD_187314 | JGI IMG/M metagenome (GOLD analysis project Ga0209596, IMG submission 187314) | Freshwater microbial communities from Lake Montjoie, Canada to study carbon cycling - M_130807_MF_MetaG (SPAdes) (version 2) | ecosystem: Environmental > Aquatic > Freshwater > Lake... | reverse complement strand
CCTTCTGCTGCTGCTAATGCTGCTGCTGCTCTTCCTTCTGCTGCTGCTCTTCCTTCTGCTGCTGCTGCTGCTGCTTGTTCTCTTGCTGCTGCTGCTTCTTCTTGAGCTTCTGCTTGTGCTGCTAATGCTGCTGCTGCTCTTCCTTCTGCTGCTGCTAATGCTGCTGCTGCTCTTCCTTCTGCTGCTGCTAATGCTGCTTGTCCTCTTGCTTCTGCTGCTGCTAATGCTCTTGCTGCTGCTAATGCTTGTTCTTTTAACGCTTTTCCTAAACTTGCTTGAATTATTTGCTCTCCTTGCACTAGTAAGGAAAGTGCTTGTAATTCTTCTTGACAACTTCTTGATTCCCTACTTGCTTTGGATGCTTTTGCAATTTCCAATTTCATTTGTTGTTTATTTTTTTGTAAGTCTCCTTGTAATCTGGCTATTTCACCTTGTGCTTCTGCTGCTGCTGCTGCTGCTGCTGCTGCTGCTTCTGCTTCTGCTTGTGCTTGTTGTTGTTGTTGTGCTGCTGCTGCTGCTGCTGCTGCTGCTGCTGCTTCTGCTTGTGCTTGTGCTTGTTGTTGTTGTTGTGCTGCTGCTGCTTGTTCTCTTGCTGCTGCTGCTTGTTGTTGTTGTCGTTGTGCTGCTGCTTGTTCTCTTGCTGCTTCTGCTGCTGCTGCTTGTGTTGCTGCTTGTTCTCTTGCTGCTTCTGCTGCTGCTGCTGCTGCTTGTTCTCTTGCTGCTGCTAATGCTTCTGCTGCTGCTGCTGCTTCTCCTCTTGCTGCTGCTAATGCTGCTGCTTGTTCTCTTGCTGCTGCTGCTGCTGCTTCTTTTTCTCTTTCTGCTTTTTGTTTTACTCTTGCTATTTCTGCTTGTGAAGCTTCTTCTTGTGTTACTCTTGCTCTTTCTGCTTCTGCTGCTGCTGCTTTTGCTCTTTCTGCTTCTCCTCTTGCTGCTTCTGCTGCTGCTGCTAATGCTGCTTGTTCTGCTGCTGCTGCTGCTGCTGCTTGTTCTCTTGCTGCTGCTGCTGCTGCTGCTTGTTCTTTTAACGCTTTTCCTAACCTTTCTTGTGAATCTTGTTGTTCTTGAAATAGTCTTCTAAGTCTATCTAATTCTTTTTCACAATTTTGTGCTCTTCCAGATGATTCTGATACTTTTGCAATTTCCGATCTTATTTGTATGTTTAATTGTGCTAGTGTTTGTGTTAATTCTTCTATAATTCTTTTTCTTTGTGTTGTTTCTCCTCTTGCTGCTGCTAATTCTGCGTCTGCTCGTTGTCTTTCTCCTGCTAATGCTTTTTGTTGTTGTTGTGCTGCTGCTTCTTCTGCTGCTCTTGCTTCTGCTGCTGCTGCTGCTGCTGCTTCTGCTCCTCTTCTTGTTTGTTCGTTTAATGCTGCTCTTGCTTCTGCTAATTCTCTTGATAAACTTTCTAGTGTTTCTCTTTCTCTTTCTGCTGCTAATGCTGCTGCTGCTTCTCTCCTTCTTGCTTCTGCTTCTGCTTGTAATTCCGCTATTTTTCTTCCAAGATTTCCCAATTCTCCTAATATTTCTGCTTTATTATTTCCACCACCTCCTCCCCCCTCTCCCCTCTGTTGAGAAGATTCTAAATTAGGAGGAATCATCGATTGAAAGCCCAAGGGAATTAATTTTGTTAAGTCTATTTTACCAATTTCTTCCTCAGAAACTTGTGCAAGTATTCTTCCATATAATTCACTTAAAGACGAAAGCGTTATTTTCTTCATTCGAGATAGTGTAGGATTCGTAAATTTATTAAATTCTTCAAAAGAATCAAAAAAAGTATTTGCTCTATTTAAAATTTCTTTCAATTCTTTTTCAGTAAAATTTTTTCCACTTATCGTCATCTTTTTCAATTTACCTAAAGTTTCTTCATAAAATGTGTTAAAATTTCTAGCTAAACTCTGAAATTCTTGAATTTTTTGAAGTCCATTTCCCTTATCCATATTATTTTAATAAAAAGGTTTAAATTTAGATTTTTTCTTTTTAACCTTCTTTCTCCTCTCCAAGTATATTTTACTTAATGGAATTCGTTTAAAAGAAAGATAGTGTTCTTCTTACCTAGTTTGACAAGTATTCTTTAACATTTCTTATTATTCTTTTAGAAAGAACGGATTTTCTTATAAATAACTTTATTATACTAAAAAAAGAAAATGCAATCTTTAACAGTTACTAAACGTGATGGTTCAAAAGTTCTAGTAAGTTTTGATGAAATAACAAAAAGAATACGTGAATTATCACAAGGTTTATCTCATGTAAATCCAGATATTGTATCACAAAAAGTATGTTCACAATTAGAAGATGGTATATCAACATCAAAATTAGATGAATTTGCTGCAGAAGTTGCTGCAACTATGCAATCAAGATATCATCCAAATTATGGATATTTAGCATCTCGTATTTTAATTTCAAATTATCATAAACAAACTTCAAATTTAAAATATTGTTTTGATATATCAACAATTTCAGAAAAACATAAAGAATTAATTACAAAATATTTTGATATTTATGAATCTATGATAGATTATTCACGTGATTATTTATTTGATTATTTTGGATTTCAAACTTTGAAAAAATCTTATCTTTTAAAAAATGAAAGACCACAACATTTATGGATGAGAGTAGCAATACAATTACATGAAAATAATTTTGAAAAAGTTCGTGAAACATATGATGCATTATCTCTAGGATATTTTATTCATGCAACACCAACTTTATTTAATTCTGGAACTGAAAAACCACAATTATCTTCATGTTTTCTTTTAAAAATGAAAGATGATTCTATTAAAGGTATTTATGAAACATTAAGTGATTGTGCAGAAATTTCTAAATGGTCTGGTGGTATAGGATTAAATATTCATAATATTCGTGGACGTGGTTCAAAAATTCATGGTACACAAGGTATATCTACTGGTATTGTTCCTATGTTAAAAGTTTATAATAATACAGCAAATTATGTAAATCAAGGTGGAAAACGTAATGGTTCATTTGCTATATATTTAGAACCATGGCATACAGATATTGAAGATTTTCTTCGTTTAAAATTAAATCAAGGTATAGAAGAAGAACGTGCACGTGATCTATTTTATGCTTTGTGGATTCCCGATTTATTTATGAAACGTATTGAAGATGATTCTTATTGGACTTTAATGTGTCCTTCAGAATGTCCCGAATTATCTAATGTATATGGTTCTGAATTTGAAGAATTATATACAAAATATGAATTTGAAGGAAAAGGTAGACGCATAAAAGCTTCTGATATATGGAAACTTATTATGGATTCACAAATTCAAACTGGTATGCCTTATTTATGTTATAAAGATTCAGCAAATTCTAAATCTAATCAACAAAATTTAGGTGTCATAAAAAGTTCTAACCTTTGTGTTGCGCCCGAAACGTTAATTCTTACAGATAATGGTTATTTTGAAATTAAAGATTTGGAAGGACAAACTGTTCGAGTGTGGAATGGAGATAACTGGTCTGCTACAACTATTAAAAAAACAGGAGAAAATCAAAAACTAATTGAAGTTTATTTGAGTAATGGCGCTTCTCTAGTATGTACCCCATATCACAAATTTATAATTAAAGATTCTAATAATGTTCCTAAAACCTTAAAAAATTCTACAAGAGTTGAAGCACAAAATCTTGAAGAAGAAATGAATCTGAAAAAGTTTGAAGCTCCAGTATGTGCATTCACGGATTCTTCATTTAAGTATCCTTATACACATGGATTCTTTTGTGGAGATGGGACTTATTCTAATGGTAAACCCACATGTTCACTTTATGGAGATAAAAAGAAACTTATTGAATTTCTAGATATTAAAAGTATGAGTGGAATTGAAGATTCTTCGGGTAGATTAAATTCATGTTTACCAGATGATATTCCTCCAAAGTTTGAAGTTCCTATTAATTATTCATTAGAAATTAGAATGAGATGGTTTGAAGGAATTTGTGATGCAGATGGAACTATTGCAAGAAATGGAACTAATGAATCTATTCAAATTTGTAGTGTTGAATTTAATTTTCTTGATAAAATTAGACTTATGCTTTTAACTATGGGAGTTCAAAGTAAAGTATCCAAATGTTTTGATGAAAGAATTACAATTCTTCCCGATGGACGAGGTGGGAAGAAAGAATATAATTGTAAACCTTTGTGGCGTATTCTAGTTTCATCATATAATTTATATAAACTAGCAGAACTTGGATTTTCTCCTAAACGACTAAAATTTGTAAAACGTGAACCACAAAGAGATGCTGAACAATTTGTAAAAGTAACTTGCATTGTAAATAATGAAAGATATGATGATACTTATTGCTTTACTGAATCTTTGAATAATGCTGGTATATTTAATGGAATTCTAACTGGAAACTGCGCAGAAATTATTGAATATTCTTCTTCTGAAGAAACTGCTGTATGTAATTTAGGATCATTAGCATTACCAAAATTTATTCAAGATGGAAAATTTAATTTTGATTTATTAAGAAAATATACAAAAATTTTAGCAAGAAATTTAGATATTCTTATAGATAAAAATTATTATCCTACAATTGAATGTTCAAGGTCTAATTTTAAAAATAGACCTATTGGTATAGGTGTACAAGGTTTAGCTGATACATTTGCTATATTAAAAATATCATGGTTATCAGAAGAAGCAAGAAATTTAAATAAAGAAATCTTTGAACATATTTATTATGCTGCTATTGAAGCTTCTATTGAAAGAGCACAAGAATTAGTTGAATATCAACATTTAGGATATGGACAACTTGGTTGGTATCCATCTTTTCAAGGTTCACCTATATCAAAAGGAAAATTACAATTTGATTTATGGAATGTAAAACCTACTACTTCATTAGATTGGAATTCTTTACGAGAAAGAGCTTCAAAAGGTATTCGAAATTCTTTATCAATAGCTTTGATGCCAACAGCTAGTACATCACAAATTCTTGGTAATAATGAATGTTTTGAACCTTTTACATCAAATATATATACACGTAGAGTTTTAGCTGGTGAATTTATTGTAATTAATAAATATCTTGTAAAAGATTTAGTTGAACGTAATATGTGGACATCTGAAATTCGAACAAAAATTATTGCAAATAATGGTTCTATACAATCATTAAGTGAAATACCATCAGAATTAAAATCAATATATAAAACTGTTTGGGAAATTCCACAAAAATGTTTACTTGATTTATCTGGTGATAGAGCACCCTTTATATGTCAATCACAATCAATAAATTTATTTGTGAATGAACCGTCTTATGCAAAATTAACATCTATGCATTTCTATGCATGGAAATTAGGATTAAAAACTGGTTGTTATTATTTAAGAACAAAAGGTGTAGCAAAAGCTCAACAATTTACTATTGAACCATGTCTAACATGCTCATCATAAAAAATTATCTTTCCTTTAAAGTATAAAAAATGGAAGGAGAACAACCCATGGAAGGAGGACGTCGTCGTTCTCATAAAAAATTGCGTTTAGTTAAAAAGAAAACTGTTAGAAGAATGTTAGCTAAACAAGGATTACGTATGCGTGGAGGAGCTGAACCTAGTGTTCCAGCTGGAGGTGTAGCTGAAACTGCAGCAGTAGTAGGTGGAAGACGTCATCGTCGTAAAAGTCATAAAAGCCATGGTCGTAAAAAACACCGAGGCTTCTCTATGAAAAAACTTTTTAAATTCTAATTAATAAAAAAATGCGTTCTATGAAAAATATGAATATGTGGATTCTTGTTGTTGTAGTCCTTGGATTTCTATATATGTCTCGTGAAAGTTATAAAGAATATATTCGACCAAGAAATCCAGCACATTGTGTAAATAATCCACAATTATGCGGAAATCAATAACTAGTAGATATTTGTTCCAATAATAAAAATAATTCATCACAAAATCCATAATGTGAACCATTCGATTCTTCAGTTGGTGATTTTCTTGAAGATATATTTTTTGAATGTATTAATGAAACTATAACATTTTGTGGTGAAATTTCACGGCACATTTGTTCGCGTCCACGAATAAATTTGTCTCCTTCTGGTAATCCTTCAAATTTTTTTTCTTTCCAAAATTGTTTTGTAAAACATAATGTAGCTTCTGAAACTCTTTCTGACATTTCTAAAGTTAATGGTGGAACATTCATAAAAGATACTTTTTTATTAATATCATAACATGGTATTGTTGTTGAAAATGTACATTCTTTTTTAGGTTCTCTTAAAAGCATACTAATACGTGTTAATATACTATTATTTGGATATACATCATCATCATCCATAATACAAATATAATCATACATAGAAGCTTCAATAGCAAGATTACGTTTTTCTGATATACTTACTTTTTCTTTTAATTCAATATATTTTAAATTTGGTATACCAAATAATAAATCTTCAATAGATTCACCATCATTAATAATAATCCATTCTAATTTTTCTGGTGGATAAGATTGTATCAAATAAGAATATTTTGCTAATGGAAGAAATTCTTTTCTATTATAAGTCAAAGTTATAATAGAAATACATGGTAAATCATTTTCTGATACAAATAATTTTGAAAGATGAAATTCTGGTAAAGTAGGAATACTAAAAGATTGTATAAATTTTTTATGATTTGTTTCATAGATAGTACGTAATGATACTGATATTTTCTTTTTTTCTTTCCATGATAAATTTATATAATCATCTAAACTTTCACATATTGAATCAGTAGTTGTATCTATAATTTTTCCTAGACATTTTGGATGATCAAGTGATGTTAATTCTTTTCCCCATAAAACATCTGTAGAATATTGTGTTAATTCTTTAAAAGGTTTAATAGAAGATAATAAAAGAAGACAACCAGCTGACATAGCTTCATTAATAGCATGTCCATATCCTTCACATGTTGATAAACAAATAGCTAAACCACATTCATGTAATAATTCATCATATTTAGATTCTGTTAATTCTTCTAATAAAAATACTTTTGAAGATAATTCTGGTGGATAAAATATAGTAACTTCTTTTGAATTATAAGGAATATATAATTGTGGTAATTTTTCAAAAATATCTTTTTGTTCTTTAAAAAGTTTATAATAAGCTCTTAAAAGTTGTTTTGGATTTCTATAAATATTTTTTCCTACTAAAACAATAGCTTTTGAATAATTTTTTTTTTCTTCAAATATTTTATCTATAGATGTCCAACCAATATATTTTACATTCGATGAATATTTAGAAAATATTTCTTTTGCTTCTTGAGTTTTTACCCATATTTCATCCATCATTTCTATATATGGTATCCATGTTTGATATGTCCATTCTGGATTTGGTATTAATATATTACAAGAAGCTGAATGAATTAATGCTGGATTCACAACTTCAATAAAAATATTTAATTCTGCTTCTGGACATTCTGGTAAATAATAAAGAATTTTTCTTATTTCTGCATTTGGAAATTGATTTGCTATTAATCCTCTTAAAATACCAGAATCTTGAGATAATCCTTTTGATAAAAAACCTCCAATTATATTAATTCTCATCTTTCTTTGTTTCTTTTATTAAATTTTATATAAGTAAACGTATATTAATCATATATAAGTCTACCCATTGCTGCATAATGCAAAGGTGTATTGCCATTTTTATCTCTCAAATTAACATCAATACCTTTTTCTAGTAAATATTTTGCAATATTTTTTTGATTAAATGCTGATGCCCAATGTAAAAGATTTGCTCCATAACTATCTACGCTATGAATTGCACTTTCATCATGATCTATAAATATTTTAAGACAATTTAGATGACCATCTGGAATTGCAAAGAAAATTGGTGTTGCGCCTCTTCCAGAAAAGTTTTTTGAATTAGAAGACATTTTTTTTTTAAATTTAAATTTGAATAAAAAAGAAGAAATCCATTTTTAAATTATTGTACTTCTTCATGAGGAAGAATACCATGTAGAGGAACTCCAAGTGTATGGATATATCCTTTTGATAACCACTCTGTATTCATTTTTTCGATGAATTCTTGAGCTTCTTCAATTGAACGAAATCCTACTGGTATTTGTTGAATGTGTGGCCACATGTGTTGGGTATACCAATATACGGAGAATAGTAGCATGATGTTTTTCTTAAAAGAATAAAAAGAATAAAAAAATTCGTTTTTTAAAAAAAACGGACTTTCTTTTTTTTAAAAAAAAACTCTTCTTAAAAAAATACGACGAGAATGGAAATAAAATCTTTTCATGATTTTCTTCAACTTAATGTTTCACAAGGTAATTTTACTCATACTTCTTTAAATGGTGGAAAATATTTTATAAAACAAGAAGATTTTGAAACATTTTATAAATTATATTATGAATCAGTATTTGAAGATCATGATAAACAATATTTATCAGAAAAAAATACACATATAGGTTGTATGAGAATAGATTTTGATTTCATTTATGAAAAAGAAATTAAAACACATCAACATACACAAGAACAAGTATTAAATTTTGTAAAAGCTTATATTATACAAATTAAACAATATTTAATAATTCCTAAAATATTTGATATATTTATTATGGAAAAAAGAGTTCCAACATTTGATACTAAAAAAAATAAAATGAAATCTGGAATTCATATTGTTATACCAGAAATTAATACAACTTCTCTTGTAGAACAATCTATTCGTAGAAATTTATTAAAAAATATGCCAGATTATTTTCAAGGATTACCTTTAACAGAAACATGGGAAAAAATTTATGATGAAGCTGTTATTAAACGTTCTGTTAATTGGATGTTATATGGTTCAAGAAAATCAGATTTAAATTCAAAACCATATGAAATTAAATATATAATTCATTATGAAAATGAAGAATTTTATATACAAAAATCATCTGATATTACACCTTCTTTAATAAAATATTTATCTATACGAAGAGATGATTCAGAAGAAACTCCATTAACTGAAAAAGGACAACAAATGTATTCTGGTATTCAACAAGAACCTCGTATTTCTGGTGGACGAGCTGTTACACCAGCAAGAGGAAGACCAGCTGTACGTGGTGATCCAAGTTCACGTAATTCTTCACCTCAACAAAGAATTAGAAAAGAATTAGATTCAGATGAAAAACAATATATTAAAGATCATACATTAAATTTAAATTCAGATCGTTATACTGTTTATTCAGAATGGATTAATGTTGGACAATGTTTACATAATATTCATTTAGATTTACTAGATGTATTTCTTGATTTTAGTTCACAATCACATGATAAATATAATGAAGCTGATTGTATTCAACAATGGAATAAATTTACATTTCGTAATGATGGTGATAGAACTAGTATAGGTTCTTTACGTTATTGGTCTCGTATAGATAATATTGAAGGATATCTTCATATTGAAAAATCTTATATAGGTAGTCTTGTAGAAAAAGCTACAAGTTGTACAGAACATGATGTAGCAAAAGTTATTCATGCAAAATATCGTGATCATTATAAATGTTCTGATTTTGGTAAGAATGTATGGTATAGATGGGCTGGACATATATGGGTAGAAACAGATTCTGGTGTTGATTTACAAATTAAATTATCATCTGATATTGCAGATTTATTTCAAATTCGTGCTACTGATTATGGTAAAGATGTACAAGGAAAAAAATGTTCATCTACAGAAAAAGATAAATGTGGTATATGTCAATATTGTAAAGATTTTAAAAAACAGATGGATCATTTAAAAGTTGTACAAAAATTAAAAACGACTGGATTTAAATCTAATACTATGAAAGAATGTCGTGAATTATTCTTTGATGAACAATTTACAAAAAAAGTTGATTCAAATAAAGATTTAATTGCATTTAATAATGGTATTTTAGATTTAATAACATTTGATTTTCGTGCTGGAAAACCAGAAGATTATATTTCTTTCTCAACAGAAATTGATTATGATATTGAAAAGAATTATTTTGATTATAATGAATGGTCAAATATTCAAACATTTATTAAACAAGTATTACCAGATAATGAAGTACGTTCTTATTTCTTAAATCATTTGGCAACATGTCTTGTTGGTGGAAATAAATCACAAAAATTTCATATTTTGACTGGTTCTGGTTCTAATGGAAAATCTATGTTAATGAATTTAGCATCAAAAGCTTTAGGTGATTATGCTGCTGTTGTACCAATATCACTCTTTACACAAAAACGAGCTGGATCTGGATCTGCAGCACCAGAAGTTATTCGATTGAAAGGTAGACGTTTTGTTACTATGCAAGAACCAGATGAAAAAGTTGCTTTAAATACTGGTTTAATGAAACAAATATCATCAGGTGAAAAAATGTTTGCACGTGATTTATTTAAATCTGGTGTAGAATTTGAAGTTCAAGCAAAATTTCATCTAGCATGTAATGATAAACCAGAAATTCATTCAACAGATGGTGGTACATGGAGACGTCTTGTAGTTATTAATTATACATCAAAATTTGTTGATAAACCATCTGAATCATATCATTATCCAATAGATGAAGCAATACAACATTCTGTAAATTCAAAAGAATGGGCAACACCATTTCTTTCTTATTTAGTTTCTTTACTAAAAGAACATCGTGGACAAAAAATTATTCCACCATCAAAAGTTTTAGAATATACAGATGAATATAGAAATGATACAGATGGTATTGCTAAATTTATGTATGAAAAACTTGAATCATGTGAACAAGGTGAACTTTTAACAAAAGCTCAACTTCAATCAGTATTTAAACAATGGAAAATTCATAATGAACAATTATCTTTAACATTACCAGAATTATCAAAACGTATTATTGAAAAATATGGTAAACTTACACCAGATGGTGGATGGACAAATTTTAAATTAAAAGATTAAATTAAAAAAAAATTAAAGAAACCTAGAACTAGAAATAGATCTAGAAGATAATATTATGACTTATTTATATTTAACGACGATACTTTTTTGATTTCTTAGATTTTCTAGTTTTACGTCTACGTCCACCTAACATCTCAGCTTCTTCTAGATTGGTTTCACTTCCTGGTACTCCTTCTTCTGATGGAGGAGCTGCCACATCAACAGATTTAGCTCCTTGTCGAACAGTATCGACTACAGCTTTTTGAACTTCTTTAATCGGTTGTTCTGGAATTTCAAGTTCTGGTTTTGTAGGATCTGATTGATTTGAAGTTTGAGTCTTAGGTTGAAAAAAACTACTAAAATCCTCCCATGACCAACCACCTCGAATTCTTTTTTTTTTATTAGAAAAACGTTTTTTAGTTTTAGCCATTCTTATTTATAAAGAAGAAATTTAACGACCACGGCCAGCCATAGGAACATAAGCAGATAAATAAGGCATTACCATACCTAATAATGCTAAAGATAATAATAAATTCATAGTTTGAACAATAAGATCACCTAAATTTAATTTTATAGAACCAATAGGAACAACTAATTGTGCAACACCACCTTGTGCAGATGCTAAAGGTGACATTAAAGGAAGAACAATATCACGAGTTAATGCTGTAAAAAATTGGGATAACATAGTACCAACTAAAATTGCCATTGCGAAAGTAGCTACTTGATTAGACATTTTTTTTTATTTTTATATAGAGAGAAAAAATAAGAATGGATGTTTCATTTTGGGGGCCATCGGGATGGGAATTATTACATTTAATTACTTTTACAATAGGTGGATTAGAAGAAAAAAAACTTCTTTTATCGACCTTGGATGAAATATTACCATGTAAATATTGTAGACAATCTTCAAAAGATTTTTTAGAAGATGAACAACCAACAAATAATACAGCTTTATGGTTATATGAATTTCATGAAAAAGTAAATACAAAATTACGTAATCAACATAATGAAAATCCTCAAAAAGTTCCTTTACCAGAGAAATCACCATCATTTGAAACAATCTTAAAAAAATATAGAGATATATTAAAAAATAGAAAAATTAAATATCCAGGTCTTGATTTTTTACTATCTATAGCTTTAAATTTTGATTGTAAAAAATTAAATATTGAAAAACATACTTTATTTTGGAAATGTCTTATAAAATTATATCCATATTATGAATTACGTAAAAAATTATTTGTACCTAATTTTAAAACATATTTTAAAGATGTATATAAAATGTTTTCTGATATGGGTTATGAACAACCATATAAAGAAACAAAAGAAGAAATATCTGAACATAAATCATCATGTTCTAAAAAGAAAGTTACATGTAGGAAATAATACAATCTTCCATAGTTTGTAAAGAAGATTCAAATTTCTTTTTTAATTCGGGATCTCTATTATATAATTCATTATCAAGTCTATAATTTTCACATTTTTCTAATAAAATTTCACGAATTATTTTTTCGGATAAAATAGTACAAAAGATTGGTTTTTTTTGAATTAATTTAAAATATTCCATAACAAATACTATTTTTTCTTCAATTTTTTTAAATTTTATAATTTTTTCAAGTTTACTTTTTAATGCAGAACATGTTGATTGTGCAAAATGTCTTGTAATTTCTTTGTTTGTAAATTTTTTTGGTATTGGTCTACAATCATAATTTAATATACGTGAAAGATTTATACGAGATTCTGTATCTAAATAACTAGATATTTCATGTTTCCAAATTTCACAAGGAAGCATTCTTTTTTTTTTTGAAAAAGAAAGGAAAAAGAATTTACTAAAATCCAATTTTCACTATTTTCTTATACTATAGTTATAAAAAGAATGAATTGTGCTATCTGTTATGATACTATGGATATGTTACCTTATAAAGATGAACGTTGTTCAACAGAAACTTGTTATAAACTTGATTGTGGACATTCTTTTCATACAAGTTGTATTATAGAAGTATTAACAAGAACACAAAAAGGATGTCCGTTTTGTAATAAAACTCGAACATTAGAAAGTGAAATGGATATGAGAGGATTTGCAATAAGAACATTAAAAAACGTTCTTCAAGAACCAGAAATTAAACAATATAAAAAAGAACTTAATGAAGCGTTAAAAGAGTATAAAGAAACTAATGAATTATTAAAAGAAAAAGTAGGTATTTATGCTGATAATTTAGCAAAAGAATTAAAATTTTGGGAAAAACGTCATTATTTATTAGAATGTGTTAATCAAACAAAAATAATAATAAAAGATCAAATTTTAAAGAAAGGTGCACATCGTGAAGTTGCAAGTTTTTTTTATAGAAAATGGAGACATGATTATCCTTTAATTGATACAATATTATTTAATCAAATAAGTACAAGAAGTGTTTGGAATTTTAGATGGAGATTATTACATCCGCGTATTTCTCATGTAATTAAAAACACAACAAAAAAAGAAAAGGTAGAAAATGTTCATCCCTATCATCATAACAATCACATCGATGATGTATATTTATAATTTTAATTCAACTATGAAATTATATAAAGATTCTATGTATACTATGACATTACAAGAATTATTCGAAAAAAGATATAAACAAATTCAAATTATACCTTAAATTTATTTTTATAATCTTTTAAAGAAGCTTTTAATGTTTTTTTATTCCATAAAATCCAACGAGATAAAGCACCTGGAGTATCTGGTTTTTCCCAATTTTCATTTTTTTTATGACGATTTAAATAACGTTCTTTTCTAGCTTTATCTTTATGTATAGTAAAGTCCGACATACCAGCAGCACCAAAAGAAATAGTTTTTTCTTTCCCTTCCTCCGTTTCAAAAACAGCATCATATTTTTTTTTAGGTTTCAAAGATTTTTTTAAAGTTTTTAGTTTCATTTTATATATAATCAGATAAACTAGAAAATATTTTTAAAACTAAATTTATTGGAAAAAGTTTATTAATATAATCGCATCTTTCTCCCCATGAACATTGTTTTATTGATGTCCATTCAGGAGGACAATCCCATAATGAAGGAGAAATCATCGAAGATATTGTAGTTGCATCTAAAAAATCTCCATCAATAATTTCTAATTTATTTAAAAATATAGTTACTAATAAAAATTCAGATAGTAAAATGAATCCTAAAACAATCAAATTTTCAATTAAAATTTCTAAAAAATTTACTTCGTACATCAAAGAAAGTATTCCTGCTAAAAAAATACATAAAGCAGAAATTGATCCGCAAATACTATAAGCTAAAGTATAAATTTTATTATTTCGTTCAGAAATTAATTGATTAAAATTATTTATTTTTGGAGTGAATTGAATATTAACATAATCAATTACGGGTTGAACGTCTTGTTTTTTTACCATTTTATTTAAGTTCGAATCAACTATTTTTTGTTGAGCAATAGTAGTAAAATTATCAATTAAAGCATATGTTACAACTCTTGTAACAAATTCAAAATAGAATACTGGAATAGTTATTACAAATAATCCAGTATGCATTAATAAATCGATATAAAAAGTCATCATATTATTATAATGGTATATATTGTAGAGGAACCTTACTTGGAAGAATATTCTCAACCTATTCCAGAACCTCAACCATTTTATATAAAAGGAATAATTAATGGTTTAGCTGCAACTACAAGTCTTTGGATATTTTGGACGCCATTTATTATTTTTGTAGCTAGACCATTAATTAATTCTCAACTTAAAGGAGTTATATGTCAAGAATTTTCAAATATAGCATTACAATATGGAATTAATGTTATTGATACATGGAATAATGCTGTAAATAATTATTTATATTCTTTATATGCAAGTGGAAAAATAAATCTTGAACAACTACAACAATTAACAAATGAATATATAATTTCATACCAAGTATTATCAACTGAACAACCAATTCCACCTGAAATTCAAGCAAAATTAGATGATAATCCACAGAAAAATTGGAATGATAATTTGCCTCTAATTGTTATATTTGCAATTACATTTGGGTGTGTAATTATATTTTGTTTGACAGCAATAACAACCTTATGTCAAATGTATAATATTAATTCTTATGAAATTTTTAAATTTAATTTAATTATGACATTAATTGTTGTTATTATAGAAGGTTCATTTTTTGGATTAGTAACTATGCAATATAATCCTTATGACTTAAATTTTGCAGTAAAAGAGTTAGAAAGTAATATTTTAAATATGTTTGAATAAATATAATGGAATTAAATTTAACAGAATTAATAATAAAATTAGGTGATGAACAAGAAAATAAAAAAGTATTTCAATCTTTAATAAGAGATATACTAAGATATTTAACAATAAAAAAAATAAAAGATATAAAATTATTTCAACAAAGAACTGGAACTGAATATACTAATTTTTATGAATCATTACATTATTCAAAAGAAATGAAAGATGATCTTTTAGATAATGATGAATTTTTTGATTTAATTTTAAAAGAATCAAAACGATTCCGTTGATTATAATGCAAGAGGGGCTATTTCTTCAGCAACAACAACATCTTCTTCTGCAAAAGGATATGCTAAACTAAATCCAAATGCCCAATATAGAACCATAGGAATAAAAAAGAAAAAAAACATTACAAAAATAAAAACATTCCAAAAAAATTTTTTAGATTTTGACGACTTTGGCATTTATTTTATTCTATAGAAAAAACGAATTTCAATATAAAGATTATAAATATTATATAAAGAATGGGAGATACTATTATTGGTGTTCAATTTGGCATAGCTAATCCAGCAGATATTATATCAAGAAGTGTAGTAGAAATTACAACAGAAAAAACTTTTCAAACATCACATTCACAACCCGTACAAGGAGGTGTATTTGATGCAAGATTTGGTGTAACAGATTATGGTAAAGTATGTCCAACATGTAAACATACAAGTTTATTATGTCCCGGTCATTTTGGTCATATACGTTTAGCTAGACCAGTATATTTATATCAATTTATAGATAGTATACAAAAACTATTAGGTATTATTTGTTTAACATGTTCAAAACCATATTTACCAGAAGAAGAATTAGAAAGAATTAAAGTATTAGCTAATGGTACTCAAAGATTTGATATTATACGTGAAGAAACAAAACGTCTAAAACAAAAATTACATTTATGTTCTTATTGTGGAACACACGTATCAAAAAAAGTTACAAAATCTGATCATCCTTTCTGTGGATTAGAAATTGATATAGGATTAAAAGAATCAGAAATTATAAAGTTACAACCAGAAATTGTATTACGTTGTTTTCAAAGAATTACAGATGATGATGTAGAATTAATTGGTTTTAATCCAAAATTTAGTAGACCAGATTGGATGATATGTACTGTATTGACTGTTCCACCTCTATCTGTTCGTCCTTCTGTTATTATGGATGATAATCAACGTATGGAAGATGATTTAACACATATGTTAATCACATTAGTTAGAACAAATAATAAATTGCGTGAATATTTAGATAAAGGTAGTTCTGGTGATCTTATTGATAATCAAACTGAATTATTGCAAGTAAATGTAGCAGAATATGTTGATAATGAAATTAAAGGTGTAGCACAAGCTGCACAAAGATCTGGTAGACCATTAAAATCATTAAAATCAAGATTTGGTTCTAAATCTGGTAGAGTTCGTGGAAATTTAATGGGAAAACGTGTAGATTTCTCTGCAAGATCTGTTATTACACCAGATCCTAATATTGATGTTGATCAATTAGGTGTACCAGAAGAAATTGCTATGAATTTAACATTTCCAGAAATTGTAACACAATATAATCGTGATAGATTAATGCAAGCTATACAGAATGGTCCATTAAAATATCCTGGTGCTAAAAATGTAGAATTAAAAAATGAAAATGTAAAAAAACGTCTTGGATTTATTAATCGTGATTTTATAAATTTAAAAGAAGGTGATATTGTACATCGACATTTAATTGATGGTGATGTTGTATTATTTAATCGTCAACCTTCTTTACATAAATCTTCCATGATGTGTCATCATATTAAAGTTTTAGCGGGATCAACTTTTCGATTAAATGTTAGTGCAACAAAACCTTATAATGCAGATTTTGATGGTGATGAAATGAATATGCATGTACCACAAAGTATAGCATCAGCTACTGAATTAAAAGTTATTGCATCTTTATTAAGACAAATTATATCACCAAGAAATTGTCAACCAATCATAGCAGTCTTTCAAGATACTTTGACTGGTGTATATAGAATATCAAAACCAGATGTTCTTATACCAGAACATCTTGCTATGAATTTTCTATCAAGAACAAAATATTCATTAAAAGATTTTAAAAAATTAGATGCACCTATGAAAGGATCTGAAATTATTTCATATGCATTACCATTAATGAATTTTAATGATAGTGGTGTCCATATTGAAAATGGTAAATTAATAAAAGGTACAATAGATGATGGTGCAACAAAAAGTTTACGAAAAATTGTTCATTCAATTTATAATGATTTTGGTCATGAAAAAGCTGGTGATTTTATAAATTCTGTTCAAAATATAGTTACAAAATTTAATATGTATTCTGGATTTTCAACGGGACCTTCTGATTTAGTTGTTGATCCTTCTATTTATAAATTAATTGAAGAAATTATAGAAAAAGGTAAACAAAAAGTGAGTGATATTTTATCAGATATGCATGTAGGTAGATTTCTAAATTTGAATGGTAGATTACCAGGAGAAGAATTATCTTCAAAAATTAATGAAGAAATTGGTACAATAAATAAAGAAATTAATGAACTTGTTGTAAAAAATTTAGATTCAGAAAATCGTATGTTAATTATGTCAGATAAAGGTTCTGGATCAAAAGGAAAAGCTGATCCGAATTTAATGCAAATGATAGCTTTATTAGGACAACAATTAGTTGATGGTTCAAGAATACGATATATGATGGAAAATAGAACATTACCACATTTTCCAAAATTTGATGATGGATTAGAATCACGTGGTTTTGTAAGTAATTCATTCATTTCAGGTATTCAACCTACTGAATTCTTCTTTCATGCTATGGGTGGTCGTGAAGGTTTGATTGATACAGCTGTTAAAACTTCTGAAACTGGATATATTCAACGTAGATTAGTTAAATTATTAGAAGATATACATGTAGCAGAAGATAGATCTGTACGTGATATTAATAATTGTATTGTACAATTTACATATGGAGAAGATTCTATTGATGCAATAGAAATTGAAAAACAAACATGTAATTTAGCTACTTTAACTATGGAACAAATATATTCTGAATTTGGTTGTTCTTTAGAAGAATTCCAAACAGTATCACCAAATACAAAAGAATCTATAGATTTTATAGAAACTATATTAGAAGATCGTGATATATTAGTTCGTAATGTATTCAAATTTATTAATTCTAGTGATTTATATTTACCCGTAAATATGAAACGTTTAATACAAAAATATAAAAATCCATATTTAGTAAAAACTGATTTAACACCTGAATATATTGATTCAGAATTAAAAACATTATTTTCTATGCAATTTATTCAAAATAATCGTTTATTTCAAATTTTAGTAAGATATTATTTATCACCTAAAAAATCAATTTTAGAATATAGATTTACAATTGCATTATTTGATGAATTATTAAAAGAAATTAAATTTAAATATAAAAAAGCATTAGTACATCCTGGTGAAATGGTTGGACCATTAGCTGCTCAATCTATTGGTGAACCTACAACACAATTAACATTAAATACATTTCATACAGCTGGAACAGCAAAAGCTAATGCAACACAAGGTATACCACGTATACAAGAATTATTGAATGTTACATCAAATTTAAAAAATCCTTCAAATATAATTTATTTAAAAGGTGAAATAACAGAACAATCTAATGCTCATTCTGCTATGAAAGATATTCAAAAAACTACATTAAGAGATATAACAAAATCTGTTCGTATTTATTATGATCCAAATCCATTAAGTTCAAATTCTTTAATTCAAGAAGATAGAGATATTTTACAATCATATGAAAAATTTTCAGTCACACAAGGAAATGCATGTGTATCTCCTTGGATAATGAGATTAGAATTAGATGAATTACAAATGACATCAAGAAATGTATTAGATATGGTAAAAATAAGAACAAAAATTGAATCAAATAAATTATTGAAAATTTATGATTGTATACATTCAGATATTAATGTAAAAGATAAACTAATTTTAAGAATTACATTTAGTGTAGATATTATAAAAAATGCATTATCTTTACGATTTATTGAAGAAAAACTATTAGATACAATATTGACTGGAATAGATGGTATTGGAAGAGTCTTTCCACGTGAAAAGAAAGATGAATTAATTTATGATGAACGTACTGGGAGTTTTAAACAAACAAAACAATGGATATTAGATTCAGAAGGTTCTAATTTAGTTGATTTAATGACATTTAAACATGTTGATTCAACAAAAACATTTTCTAATGATATACATGAAATTAAAAATGTATTTGGAATAGAATCTGCAAGATTAGCATTATATGAAGAATTAATGGATGTATTTAATTCAGCTGGATCATCTTTAAATTATCGTCATGTATGTTTATTAGTTGATGCTATGACATATCATGGCCAATTAATTGCAATAGCAAGATTTGGTATGTCAAAATTAGATAATGGTGTATTAGCAAAATCATCATTTGAACAAACAACAAAAATATTATTTGATGCAGCTGTATCAGGGGAATTTGATTCTATGAAAGGTGTTTCAGCGAATATAATGTTCGGTCAAAAACCTCCATGTGGAACTGGATTTGTAGATATATTAGTTGATGAAACTGAATTACCAGAAGGTCATGAAATTGAAGAAACATATGAAGAAGATTTAAGACATGCAAATCAACTTGTAAAAGAAAAAGAAGAAATTAAATTTGATGATATATTAATGTCATGGTGAAGATGATTTCATATCAGTAGGATAGGTTTGATGTCCAGCTGGAACACAAGTTTGTTGTTCTTTATTTAAAGGATCATCTACCATAATATGACCATTCGGGCAAGTTTTCCCAAATGTTGTCATACCTTCAATATAACCAAATACTTGTAAATATATATGCATTATAATCGATGTAACTAAAGAAAATAATAAAGCTTCAATATATAATTTTTTATTTAAACTTTCTTTACAATATAGATGTTTAAATAAAACGTAAACTACCCATGAAACTAATACGGGTCCTAATCTTCTCATCATTTTTTTATAGTTTAAGACAGAAATTTCTTTTTTATCCAATTTCTATCTTGTTTAAATAATTTAGATTTTGTAGGTGCTGAATTTTTATTAAAGATTGATACTGCATTTAATTGATGAAATATTTTTAATGGAGTTTCTTTTTTTAATAATTTTTTTAATGATTGACGTCTTGTTTTAGTTTTTAATTTTATAGAATAACCAGTAGATGAAAGAAGACCTTTTTTTAAAGTTCCAATACCTTTTTTATGTCCACCTTTTGTATTAAAAACGCATTTAGATTCACCCATTTACTATAATCTCCATAAAATATGAGCTGCTATTGCTAAAACAGCAAAATATAATCCATCACTCCAATAATGTTCACGTGTTAAACCAAATACACGTTGATTAATCATATCAGCATAACCACCTAAAAAAATTAATATAAATGAAAAACCTAATAATAGTCCAGATGGTTTCATTTTTTTAGTAATTAAAAACGGATTATTTTTATCTTTGAAGTTCCTACATAAAAGATTTTACAATCATGCTTTCTTTTCTTTTGTGTTTAGTTACTGGACTTTTAGTAGTTTCACCCACTTCTTACCCATCTTCAACTCCATCTTCCTTATACAAATAAAATTGAAATTAAAAACGGATTATTTTTTTATAAAGTTAATGTTTTTTAACTCCAGACTTACAGCACAAAAGACTTAACGCCATGCATTACTTCCTTTTGTGTGTATTTGCTGGACTTTTCGCAGTTTCAGCTACTTCATCTCCTCCCCTCCGCGGTTTGCAGAGATGGATACGCTCTCCAACTCCTCTTCCAACACCCACGTTTGGGACTTCTCCTTACACTACTCCAAGTGCTTTGTCGAGTTTCTCTTCTCTTCCTTCCATGTCTTCAAGTCCATCTTTGACATCCTCTTCTCGTCCGTCTAACTCGGTCAAGCCATCCCCATCTACTTCCCCTTCTCCTCGTATTTCTAAGTCAGACTCTCCATCTCCCACTTCTTTCAGATCTCCATCTTCTTTCAATACTGCAGCTCCATATCCATCATCTTCCCCATCTCCTTCTACCATCCGCTCTTCAACTACATCTTCAAGTGCATCCATAACTTCCAGCATTACCCCAACACCAACTCCAACAAGTACACAGCCATGTTCTGATTTTGTAAAGGGTATGGGTATCCAATCCAAGTATTGCCTAGAAGTTAATGCCTCAACAACCTCAAACTTTGGTGGAACAATGACCCTCTATGTATATGCCTATATTCTTTTCATCATATCTTTTCTTCTTGCTTGGTGGTATTTCTCTAAACGCTTTCCTGAACAGAGACGATACTACGATGGTTGCACATGCTTGTGTGATATACTTCACAGAGCTGGAGTTCCCGATACCTTCCTAGGTACAAGCTTCTTCCTCCCTTGTTGTTGTCCTCTCTTCTGTTTTATTACTCTCCCCCACCTTTACTGGAGATTATGGAGACAAGAGATAGCAGCAGCAGCAGAAGCAGCAACAGCAGCAGCAACAGCAGCAGCAAAAGCAGCAGCAAAAGCAGCAGCAGAAGCAGCAGTTGGAGCGGCAAAAAAAAGGACGGCAGAACTACAAGAGAGGAAAAGAAAAGATCCCGAACCTTGTACCATTTGTCGCGATGAACTCTACATAAATCCCATGACAAACAGACCCTATAACGAAAACGAGCCTCTTGATGTTCGCTCTTGTAGTGACTGTATGGTTAATTATCATCAAGTTTGTTACAACATTTCCCTTACTCCTCCCCTCAATTGCCCCGTATGTAACGGCACTCTTAGCAATGTTCGTCTTGATCTCCGCTCTTTTACCGTGGCGGTTAGAGATCCCCTTTCTCCCCTCGTTGGGGGTGGTGCTACAGAGGCACCACTCCCTCCCTCTCCATCCCCCCCCGAGCACTCTTCTTCCCCCTGAGTGTATTCCATTTTTGGGTTTTTTTAAAAAACGGATATTTTTGAATTCTTTTTCTCTTATAAAAAAATGCTTACTCTCTCCTCTTTTCGTGATATCTTTACTACTGCAATTCTTATATTGATAATAACTATCTTTATAGCTTTGTGTAGAGGTTTACTTAAATTAAACAGATGAATTTGGACAAGAATTACATTTTGTAGGTTGTTTGGGACGTTGAAAAAATATAAACCAAGTAATAATTGAAAGTAATAAAATTCCTACAAAATATTCCCACATTTTTATTTTATACTATTGTTATTTTAAAGTTATGAAAGTTCTTTCTAATAAATATGGGTATACCATATTTATTTGCATCTTTATTAAAAAAACATTCTTCTATACTTACAAAATTACCTAAGAAAATAGATTATTTAGGTATTGATATGAATTGTTTTATTCATCATTATTTAGATCCAGAAAATCCTTTAGAATCTGTAATATCTGGTTTTAAACAATTTTTATTACAAATTTCTATTGAAGATGAAAATATTTTTATAGCATTTGATGGATTAGTTCCATTAGCAAAAATTGTTCAACAACGATATAGAAGATTTCGTGAAGATAATGAATCATTTGATAAACGACAAATTTCTCCAGATACACCTTATATGAGAGAATTAGAAAATAAATTTCAAAAAGAATTTCCTAATATAAGAATTTCATCAACAAAAGAAAAAGGAGAAGGTGAACATAAAATATTTTTAGATTTAAAAAATAAATCATATAAAAATATTGTTATATATGGTTTAGATGCTGATTTAATTTTATTATCTGTGGCATCTGAAAAATCTATTTTTTTATTACGTGAAAATATAGATGAAGTAGTAAATATTAATATATTACGAAATGTATTACCAATACCTTATAAACAATTTATTTATTTAAGTATGTTTTTTGGAAATGATTTTTTACCATCTTTAACTATATTTTCATTAAGAGAAAAAGGATATGAAAGAGCATTAGAATTTTATAAAGAATCTGGAAATCCAGATTTATCTACAGAAAAAGGAAGACAACAATTTTTAGAATATTCTTCAGAAAAAGAATTTTCTATATTAAATTTTTTAATTAAAAAACGTAATAATATATTTGAAAAATGTATTTTATCATCTTCAAAAGAAGAATGTTCAAGAAAATATAATTTACATATATTAGATGGTGTATTAAATGTTGAACCAGTAATTGAAGCATATTGGAAAACATATGATTTTTGTATTACATATTTTTTTACAAATATACCAAAAAATTGGGATTGGTATTATTCTTATCCAGAATCACCATTAATACAAGATATAATATATTTTTCTGAAACTATTTTAGAAGAATCAAATTTATCATATACAATAAAAAATCAATTACAATTTATTTTACCATCAAAAACATTACATTTAATTGGACGTCGTATAAAATTTCATGATGAATTTTATATAGAAACTCGTGAACCATGGTTAAAACGATATGATTGGGAAACAAAACCAAGAATTTCATTACCATGGGGAACCACAACATCAATAAAACGAATTTATTAATTTTTTTTTGAAAATAAAAAGAAAAAAATGTTTCTTTATTCAAGAGAAACAAGAATTCAAGATGCAATATCATTCATACATGGTATTTCAACAGATTATAATGGAAAAAAACTTGATAGTAAAATTAATTATTTTATGAAAAAACATAAAACTTCTTATGAAAATTGTAAAACTTTATTAGCTTTTCTAAATTTAGAAACAAATATATATTTAGGAATTTATATTTGTTACTTTAATATGAAATGGTTTATACAAAGTTTAGCAATAGATTCAATATCAAATATAATAAAAAATGATATATATATGTGTGTAAATACAACAAAGGAAATAGAAGAAATTATTTCTAATGAATTTAATAAATATATTACTTTCTAAAAACTAATTTTCCATTTTTAAATCCACCAGATTTTGAATTTCTTGAAAATATTTGATATTTTGGTTCTACATTTTCTATAAATTCTAGTACAGATTCATTAGAATCTATATCCCAATCTATTGTACGTATATTAAAATAATCAGTATTAATTTTAAATAATTCTGAACATTTTTTTCGTGCTTCTAATCCATCATATGTATTTTCACGATTCCAATTTGTTTGTAAATAATTCATATAAGCTTGACGTAATGCTTGTAAAGAAGAATATGATTCCATACTTTTTAATGTTTGTATACATATTTTGAATGATTGTAATATAGGTTTTTCTAATCGTTTATTAACTGTATTATGTGCACGAAATACAAATAACATAAAATTTTTTTTAGAAGATAAAAAATTAGGATGTATTTTTGAATATTTAGATAACATATCTATAAAATGACTTTTACAATGATAACATGATATAGTAGTTTTAAAACAATCTAAAAAGCGAGTCATAAGTAATTGTTCTTCATATGATGGTGAATCAGAATATAGTAAACTTGCAGAATGTAATGTAGCCCAACCCAAAGGTCCCCAATAAGAAGTCATATTATTATTCTATTAAGATATAAAACCAGCATGAAGAGCGTGTCGAAATACTTTTCGTCGTAATGTTTTAGGCATTTTTGTATTCTTTTTTAAAAGACCTTCATCTTGTAATGTTTTTGTAATTTGATCATCGGATAATATTTTTAATTGTTTTGAAGTTTTTTTTAAAGATTTTTTCATTCCTTTTGATGTTAAAATTTTTATAGAATGTTTTTTTGTTGATGATGGATCTTGTACACCTTTTAAATTAATTTTTTTTGATGTTTTTTTAAGAATACTTTTAGGTATTTTTTTTTCTTTTTCTTTTTCTTTTTCTACTTTTTTTTCTTCTTCCATTCCAACTTTTTCAATTTTTATTAATTTTGATTCTTCCACCATTTATTAAAAATGGATACTAAAGATTTACTTGATAAAATCATTTAAAAAATACCATGGACTGGAATGCAATAAAATCATTTTATGAAACGAAAGGTTTACATAAATTAGTAGAACATCAACTAGAATCATTTGAAGATTTTATTCGTACTAAAATTCCATTAATTATTCAATCTTCAGCTCCAATAGTTGTATGGCATGAACAAGATCCTCAAACAAAAAAATATAAATATGAATTTCGTTTAGTCTTTGAAAATATTTCTTATATGAAACCAAGAATTCAAGAAGCTACTGGAAGAATTAAACCATTATTTCCACAAGAAGCTAGAATACGTAATTTTACATATGCTGCACAACTATTTGTAGATGTTAAATTTATTGTAAGAACATATAGTGGATTACAATTAAAAGATGTTCATGAAGAATTTAAAATATTTGAAGGTATATCATTAGGAAAAATTCCTATTATGTTAGGATCTTCCTTATGTATTATGAAAGATTATCCATTAACATTAAAAGAAATTGGTGAATGTCCTAATGATCCTATGGGATATTTTATTATACATGGATCAGAAAGAACTATATTATCACAAGAAAAAGTTGCAGATAATCGTATTATGGTATTTACAGCAAGAAGAAATGTATCTAAATTTTCACATTTTGTAGAATTTAAATCTTTGCATGAATCGTTTACTATGCCACCTAAAAAATTAGAAATTAGATTACAAACAAAATTTAATGGATATGGATTACCATTAACTGTATGTTTACCAAGATTTCGTGAAGATATACCATTAATTGTTATATTACGTGCATTAGGTATGGAATCAGATAAACAAATATGTGAATTTATATGGAAAGATACATCAAAATATAATTTTATATTAGCTTCTTTAAGTGAATGTGCAGATTTAAATATTTATACAAAAGATGATGCTCTTGAATATTTATCTCATCATTTACAATATGTTACACTTTTAGAAGATAAAAAAGCATATGCACAAACTCTATTAGATACAGAACTTCTTCCACATGTTAAATTTGCGGGTGATACATCAACAAAACAAACATTAGAAGCACGTAAATGTATAATTATATCTAAAATGATACAACGTTTACAATTAACTTTTGAAGGACATATTGTTCCAGATGATCGTGATTCATATCCAAATAAACGTGTTGTATCTACGGGTGCATTATTGACACAATTATTTCGTCAATTATTTCAAAAAGTATGTAAAGATTTTCGTGGTAAATTTGTTCATGAAATTAATATTGATACATGGAAAAAAAATAATAAACCATTAGATGTTTTAAATATAAATAATTTATATAAAATTTTAAAAGTTTCAACTATTGAAGCAAAATTAAAACAAGCTCTTGCTACTGGTAATTTTACTGTTCAAGGTGTTGGTCCATCTTCTGGTTCACCAGCTACAAAATTAGGTGTATCACAAGTTTTAAATAGATTATCATATTTATCTACAATTAGTCATTTAAGAAGAATACAAACACCAGTAGAAAAATCTGGTAAACTTTTAGCACCTCGTAAATTACATGGAACATCATATGGATTTGTATGTCCAGTAGAAACACCAGAAGGTCATTCTGTTGGTATTGTAAAATCTTTAACTATGTTAACATCTGTAACACAGCATACACCATCTAATGTTTCTTTAAAATTATTGAATGATATTGAAATGATAACAAGTTTAAATATTCCAGATGGAACATTTGTTTTATTGAATGGAATTATTTTAGGTACAACAAAAAATCCAGTAGAATTATATAATAAATTAAAAGAAGGAAAAAAATCATGTCAATTACATCCACATACAAGTATTGTATGGAATATTGAAAAAAATGAAATTTCTATTGAATCAGATTCTGGTAGATTAGTTCGACCATTATTTCGTGTTACTAATGGTAAACTTATGGATGAACCTCTTAATAAAAGTTGGGATTCATGGGTAAGTCAAACTATTGAATATATTGATCCAGCAGAATCAGATCATATATTAATTTCTATGTTACCAAAAGATGTAACAAAACGCCATACACATTGTGAAATTCATCCTACATTAATGTTAGGTCATATGGCTAGTACGATTCCTATGTCAGATCATAATCAATCTCCTAGAAATACATATCAATCAGCTATGGGAAAACAAGCAATAAGTTTATATGCACAAAATTATGTAAAACGTATTGATAAGAATGGGTATGTATTATGTTCACCTATGAGACCATTCGTAGAAACTAGAATGATGAATGTAATGAAATTACATGAAATGCCATTTGGATTTAATACTATTGTTGCTATTGGAATTTATAGTGGTTATAATCAAGAAGATTCTGTTATATTAAATCGTGGTTCTTTAAATAGAGGATTATTTCGTTCTATGTATTATACAATATATAAAGATGAAGAACATAGAAATGTAGCATCGGGAAAAGAAGAAAAATTTATGAAACCAAGAAGAGAAAATACACGTGGATTTAAAAATTCATCTTATCATGCTATACAAGATAATGGTATGCCATTATTAAATTCAATTATAAAAGAAAATGATGTTATTATTGGAAAAGTAACAAATTTGAAATCTGATTCACATGGATATACATATAGAGATTCTAGTACCACACATAAAAATTCAGAAGATTGTCGTGTAGATGGTATATGGAAAGATAAAAATTCAGATGGATATCCTTTTATAAAAGCAAGAGTTGTATCTGAAAGAATACCCGAAATTGGTGATAAGTTTTCATCAAGACATGGACAAAAAGGTACTTGTGGTATTATCCTTAATGAAGAAGATATGCCTATGACATCAAGTGGATTAAGACCAGATGTTATAATGAATCCTCATGCTGTTCCTTCTCGTATGACAATAGCTCAATTAATGGAAACTATGTTTGGAAAAGTATGTGCAAATACTGGTAATTTAGGTGATGGTACACCTTATTCACATTTAAAAATTGAAGATTTACGTGAACATATGTTGAAATTAGGTATGCATCCATATGGAAATGAAATTTTATATAATGGACAAACTGGTGAAATGATGGAAGCTGAAATCTTTATGGGACCTACATTTTATCAACGTTTGAAACATATGGTACGTGATAAAATTCATTCACGTAATAAAGGTCCTATTGTATCTTTAACACGTCAACCTTGTGAAGGTAGATCACGTGATGGTGGATTACGTGTAGGTGAAATGGAACGTGATTGTATGTTATCACATGGAACAGCTATGTTTACAAAAGAACGTTTGATGGATGTGAGTGATCCTTTTAGTACTGGATTTTGTAAAAATTGTGGTGTTTTAGCTGTTGTTAATAGAGAACAATCTTTATATGAATGTGGAACATGTGGAGTTCAAACTGAATTTGAAATGAAAACTATTCCTTATGCTATGAAATTATGGACACAAGAATTAGAAGCTATGCATATTGTTCCTCGTCTAGTGTTTGGATAAATTTAAAGATAATAAATTTTCTAATGTATATTCAAAAATTTTCCATCGATTATCAAGGCATTGAAGAAGGAAGCTGGGGGATTCAACTTAGAGGGAACCACGAAGAAGTCCCTCGTAGACGCTCTGTATTCTCATTATTCTTCTCGTGTCTGGAAGCGATGTGTAAAATCATGCAAACAGGGAAGCGTAGTTGATCTGGCCCCCTTTATCAATACTTCATTGACATCTAGAACTTCTTTATGGAATGGTTCTCACAGAGTAATCTTTGAACAGCAACCAGATAAGCGTATGATGGCGGTTCAGGCAATGATGCATATGTGGTTCGAATGTCATGGATATTCTACTAAAGGAGTTTCAGCTGTTCATAAGCTGACAAATATGGTCACTGTAGATGATGCCACTAAGACCTATAAGGGACGCAAGAAAACTGGTATTATTCATGCTTCATCATTAGTTCCTTCTGAATGGAAAGATTATATGCTCAAACATCCTAAAAAAGATGATTTGGCAGATGCTTTCTTACAAGGCTTATGGTTTTTAGAGTCTAAGTGATTTGTCTTTTTCTAATTCGAATGCCCCATCCATAAGATATGGTGACTTTTCCAGTTTATTATCCGTCATGCGAACATGATATTCAGGGATTACAGCTCGACAATCTGCATTTAAATATCTAGCCACAATTCCAAATGTACTCTCTGACAAGATCAATCTCTTGAACTTAGTCAGTAAATAGAATGTAGATGCTGAGTCTTCATCTATTGGAATTACAGGAAAGCCCAACAGCTTAACAGCCTTACTCATGCTATCCGATGCCAGGTATACAGGACCTTCCTTTTCTGCTCGCATTTTTTGAACATGTTTCTGGAAATATTCTGGTTTCATGATCAGAAAATCAGATCTCCCAAGCTTATCACCCAGTCTGTAATGAACTACAATGCCATTCTTGGTATCGTACTTTTTTAGCAACGGTTTGTAATCTGGATTTAGACTAAGTATTTTCAAATCCATGTTAAAATACTGTGGTTTAAAATGAGTATAATGTTTTGGATCAAAGTCAAATGATTTTTCATAAAATATAGCATCTTTCTTTATTTTATCATATTCCTTCCGATCGTAAATAAACTTAAGCCAGGAAAGTTTCTTTAATTTAGGAAAGATTTCTTCTAGACGAGTCTCTTCATGCTGCGATTTCTTGTAAAAAATATATAGAACTTCAGAATCAGACTGCTGAAATTTATATATGTATGAAACGAGCATCCATACCTTATTACCTAGTCCTTCCGATACAACACCCAGTGCTGCCATTTATTTAATTATCATATAATAATTATATTTGTTTTGATATACAGGACACAAGAATTAGAAGCTATGCATATTGTTCCCCGTTTAGTATTTGGATGAATTATAATATAAATGAAGATTTTAATTGTTGGTTGTGGACTTTCAGGAGTAACAATCGCAAGAGAATTAGCTGAAAAAGGTAATGAAATTTTAATTATTGAAAAAAGAGATCATATTGCTGGAAACTGTTTTGATTATATTGATAAAGACACAGGCATTTTAATGAATAAATATGGTGCACATCTTTTTCATACAAATTCAGAAGAAGTATGGCAATATGTAAATAAATTTTCAGAATGGATAAGATGGGATCATACAGTAATTTCTTATGTAGATAAAAAATTTGTTTCAATGCCAGTAAATATTACAACTGTAAATCAACTATGTAATACTTCTATTCAAAATACAGATGAAATGAATGAATGGTTGAAAACAGTTCAATATTCTGGAGAAATTAAAAATAGTGAAGATATGGCTTTATCTAGAGTTGGAAAAGATTTATATGAAAAGCTTTTTAAACCATATACAATTAAACAATGGAATAAAACGCCATCAGAATTAGATCCTTCAGTTCTTGCTAGAATTCCTGTAAGAAATTCATTTGATCCTCGTTATTTTTCAGATAAATATCAAGCATTACCAAAATATGGTTATACTAAGTTTGTAGAAGAAATGTTAAATCATCCTAATATTACTGTAAAATTAAATACTGATTTTTTTGATATACCTAATAATTATGATCATGTAATTTTTACAGGACCAATTGATCGTTATTTTGAATCTAGTGGACTTCCAAAATTAGAATACAGATCTATAAGATTTGAAATTGAAAGATTGAATAATAAAGGTTATTTTCAACCAAATTCGGTTGTTAATTATCCAGAAACAGATGTAGATTTTACTCGTATTATTGAATATAAACACTTCTATAATCAAAAATCAGATTCAACAATTATAGTTCGTGAATTTACTACTGATTATGGAGAACCATATTATCCAATTCCAAATAAACAAAATTTAGATCTGTATAAAAAATATCAAGAACTTTCTCTTAAAGAACCAAATATTCATTTTATAGGAAGATTAGCATCATATAAATATTTTAATATGGATGATGCTATTTTAAATGCTTTGCAATTTCTAAAAACTAATTTAACTGAAATTTAATATAAATATATAAATGGAAGATTATAATTCACTAAATGAAAATTTTAATACTAAATTAGATGCATGGATTAATAAAATAAAAGATAAAGGTTGTAAGACAGTTATATATTCATTATCAGATATCAATTATAAATTAAGATTTGATGAAATGATTAATACTTTTAATATTCCAAATGTTTGTTTTGCTATGTGTAGTTTTGATAATGAAACTCATACATATTTTCAAGAAAGAAATATTCCAAGTATTTTACTAGATAAAACTAAAAATAATTTTAAACAATTAGTATGTATTTCAAAATTTTTATTGACATATGTTTTATTACAAAATAATTTTAATGTTTTTATGAGTGAAGCTGATATATTTTGGAAAGTTGATATTAATAAACTTTTTGAAGGTGGAAAAGAAATGTTAATTAGTTCACATACATATTCTGATGAAGTTAACATTGGATTTTATAAAGTTATTTCAAATGAAAATACTATAAAATTTTTTAAGAACTTAGTTTCTTGGATATATGATAGAAATTCAGGTTATAAAGAATTAGTTTATAGAGATAGATTTTTACAAAAGAAATTTTGTGGATGTGCTGATCAAAAAATATTTGATTGTGCATTAAGACATTGTAATGATGTAAAACTTAAACCAGTTGGATATAATTTTTCAAAAGAAAGTTTGAATAAATTACAAAGTGTAAACTTAGACTGGGAATATATAAGTTGTCAAATCTTAATGCATTATCCACTATCATTTCCAAATAATTATAAAGGGATTCATATTTGGTCAGGTTATTCTACACCAGAAAATCAAATTAAATATGCTCAAAGTCTAAATTGGCATTTCAATTAAAGTATTTAAAAACGCTTCTAGAAAATAGAGAAAAAATAAAGTAAACGAATTAAACGTTCTATTTTAATGCAATTATCATTCTATCTTCGGGATGTAAGGAAGAAGGATAAAATGAATAAGAATCCAATCTTGATTGAACAATTTCTAAAATAGTATTTTTATTAATTACCTCCCAACCATCTAGATCATTTCCTGTTTTTTCAAATAATCTACAATCGTCAATCAAAATTACACATTTTTGAGAACAGTGTTTCATAATTAGTTCGAGTTCTTCATATAAAGGAACATTTTTTAATCCTTTACCCGTATCTCCGGCAGACCAATGTCCATCTAACCAAAAGCATGTAGGTTTATTCAAAGTTTTACAAATATTTTCAAGTAAAATAGAACTATCGCCTAAATGACATATTACATTCAAATGCTGAGAGAATTTTGCTCTAGCATTTTCAAATAATTCTTTTTTAACTTCAATTGTATGTACTTCTTGAAATATATCTTTTGCTAAATTGGTAGTTTCACCCAAATAAGTTCCAGTTTCAACAAATATTTGACAAGGAAATTTCACCATATTCATAATATCAAGTTCAGTTAAAGCTGGCATTTTATATTTAAA